>Ga0315912_10006589_pt1 | contig 10366 bp, 5 predicted proteins | sample VfabasoilMG_FD_204469 | JGI IMG/M metagenome (GOLD analysis project Ga0315912, IMG submission 204469) | Garden soil microbial communities collected in Santa Monica, California, United States - V. faba soil | ecosystem: Environmental > Terrestrial > Soil > Garden | place: USA: California... | reverse complement strand
TCGAGGCGCTATCGTAGGGGATCACGTTGCGGAGTTCGCTCAACAAGGCCTCCAGCACGCGCGGCAGGTCGAGCGTCGCGCTCAACATTTGGGTGGCGGCGCGTAACGTTTCGGCCTCACGGCGCGCCGTCTGCTCGGCTTCAAACAGGCGTGCGTTGGTGATCGCCACCCCCATACTGGCGGCAATGGAGGTCAGCAAACGCGCGTCGGTGACATCAAACGCCTCTTCGCGATCTAAGTTTTGCAACGTGACTGCGCCGATCACCGTTTTATCTATCATGATGGGCGCGCCGAGATACGACTTGGGTGTTTCGCCTTCGCTCGGCACTGAACCAAACCGCTGAGCAACGTATTCGTCCAAATCGTGATTGACGACCAGAGTTTGACCCGAGTGCAGGAGGTCGCGTTCAAACACGTGCTCGACTGGTAGCGAGGTTGGATAATAACGTTTGTCGCGCTCAAACACATAGGGGTAATGAACCAACTTCGTCTGCGGATCGTAGAGCGCGATGGTCACGGCGTGCGCGTCGAAAATTTGCCGGATGCGATCCGCCACGAGCTCAATGGCGGCTTGGGCATCCAACTGCGAGGCCAGCGCCTGCCGCACGCTGTTGAGGATTTCGAGCTCCGCGCCGCGCGCGCGTTCCGCCGATAACAAACGGGCGTTTTCAATGGCGATGGCGGCTTGGTCGGCCAAAAGTTGCAAGAGGCGCAGTTCATCCTCACTAAAGGGATGGACTTGAGGATAGCCATAGTGCAACACACCCACCACGCGCGTCCCGATTTTGAGCGGCAATCCGATGTATGCGCCCTCCATATCCGTGTTCGCAAAAATGGGATGCGCCTGCATATCAGGCGCGATAATGGCTTGGCCGGTGCGGGCGATGGTATAGATCGAGCCACCAGCGCGCGGCGCGCTGGTCGGACGATCTTGCAAGCGACCCTCCCAAAAGGCCGCGCCAAATGTCACCTGGTCCGCTTCGTATAAATAGATGTGGATGTAATCGCCGTCTAATAGGCGGCGCACGCTCTCCACAATCGTTTCCAAGACTTCCTTAAGGTCGAGGCGCGAGGTGAGGCTCAACCCGGCTTGCCGCACACCCTCCAACTCGGCGACCCGCGCCTCTAAACCGCGCAGGGTCTGGCGCAGGCGGGCGGTCATGTCGTTAAAGGCCGTCGCCAACGCCCCAATTTCGTCGTTGCGTTCGACCTGTGCCTCCAATGCCAAATTACCGGCCGCGATCTGTGTGGCGACGCCCGCCAGATGCGTGAGCGGGTTGGCGAGGTTGCGCGTAATTAATAACGCCACGCCAATGGTGGCTAAGAGCGCCGTCAAGGTAGTGATCAGGTTAACCGTCAGTCCGGCAAACGCGCCGCGAAACGCTTCGCCTTGTTCTTGCTCCGCGAGCAACGCGATCTGCAGATCGGGCAACCACCGATAGACGCCGATGACCGGTTGATCACGATAATTTTGATACAACTCGCTGGCGTTGCGTTGGTCGCCAATCGCCGCCGTGGCACCGAGGGTGCGCACATAGGTCGTGCCCGTCGGATAACCCGTAAAGCGCGACGCAGTGAGCAAGGCGTGATTGCCTCCCAATAGATACGTCTCGCCCGTTTCGCCCAACCCAGAACGCTCCAGCATGATGGCGCTTAAGGTTCTCAAATTAGCGCGCCCCGCTACCACGCCCAAGGTCTGCCCGGCGCTATCTATCAGGGGCTGAGCCACGAAAACCGACGTTTCGCCAAGCGATAAGGAGTAGTGGGGAGGGTGAATATATGGGCGTTGTGCGCCGATTTGAAAATACGGTTGAATGTTTTGAAACTTCCCCTCCTGCGTCGCATCGGTCGAAAGGATCACTTGACCAGATTGATCCATCAAGAACAACTCGACGAAGTCAGCGCGCAACTGATTCGTTTGCGCCCAGCTCGCTTGTTGCAATTGGCGCGCTTGGTCAAACTCGGCCGAAGCAGGCGCGGCGCGCAAGAGCGTGGACAGCCGATGCGTTTCGTTGTCGCGTTCGACCTCCGCCGCGAGGTTGACTTGAAGCGTGCGCGCCCAATTGCGCACCTGATTTTCTTTGAGCGTCGCCACCGAGTCCAATTGGCGGATCACCTGATCGCGCGCGGCGCTCAAACTCACGACAGCGGAGACGACCGAGATCACCAGCGCTGGCGTCAACACCAAGCCCACAAAGGCGAGTAGCAAACGCGCGCCGAGCCGACCACGACTGTTCGGCGCGCGTTTGCCAAGGGGCGCGGTTTCAGACATGGGGGCGCTTCCCAGCCAGCAGGTGCAACGGGTGACGGAAACCGTTAGTTAGCGGGTGGCACAAATTCGTTGGTATACAACGCAGGCAGTTTTTCGGCGGATTGAATGAAGCCTTGAGCCAGCAGAATATCTTGGGTGGTCTGCCACACGATCTCATCCATCGTGCCAATGGGGACATTGCCGGTGTCAATCAACGCGATCTCGGCTTGCATAGAGAGGCGTTGATAATCGGCGTTGAGACTCGCATCGCGCTGGAGCGTGATCGTGGTCGCTTCGTCAGGATGTTCGAGGGCATATTGATAACCGCGCACCGTGGCCCGCACAAACCGCCGTACCACATCGGGATTATCTTTCAGAAATTGCTCACGCGCAAAAATGGTATTGGCATACATTTGAATGCCATAATCCTGCGGGTAGATGAAATTTAGTTTGACGTTTTCAAATTGAGCGCGCGAGGGTTCTTCGGTGGCGAAGCCGCTATAGACATCCATCTTACCCGAGGTCAGCGACCCAATGCTGTAATCCTCGATCATGACCAACTGCGCCTGCGACTTATCCAACCCGACTTTGTTGAGCAACGCCACCAACTGCATATCGTTGGTGTTGTCCATCGTCGGCGCAAAAATGCCGATCCGTTTCCCCACTAGGTCTTCGGGTTTGGTGATGTTTGCTTCGGCTAGCGACATGAGCACGACCGGGTTTTGCCGAAAGATGGCGCTAATGGCTTTGAGCGCCAGGCCTTGCGCGCGCGCGAGCAACAGACCGTCGCTCCCAGAAATGCCAAAATCGGCGCGGCTCTCGGCCACTTCTTTGGGGGCGGTCAACTCGGCGCTCCCCGCTTTTAAAGTCACGGTCAGGTTTTCGGTGGCGTAATAGCCTTTATCTTGAGCGATGTAAAAGCCAGCAAATTCGACGGTGTGAAACCAACTCAGTTGAACGGTAACGGGCGTCGGCGGAGGCGGGGTGGGCGTTGGCCCGCAGGCGACACTGCCCAACAAGACTAAGACGATGAGGGAGTGAATGAGGCGAGACATTAGGAAGGCTCCTTTCTAGCGTTGACTAGTGTCATTGGGGTTTTCTTTTTTGCGCAAGTTCCAGCGGGTCGGGCAAATAGGTGGCGAGTTGATCGTCCAAGACCTGATCCCAAGTGCTGTGCGCGTACACGGTGCGCGTGGTGACGATGGAGGCATGGCCCAAAAATTGTTGCACGGATTCTAAAGGCATCCCTTGCGAGAGCAGGGTGTTCGCCACATACCGCCGGAAATCGTGCGGGGAGAGCGTCTCCGGCAGGTCCAGCGCGGCGGCGGCGCGGCGGATGATCTCGCCTACCATGCGCGTAGTAATCGGCTGAAGTAGTTTGGTTTGGGCCAGATCACGGTCATGCCGTGTGAAGAGCGGCTCTTTGGCGCGCGCACTTTCAGTGGCGGGGCGGGCGGCATCCCGTCCCCGCAAATAGGCTTGCAAGGCCTGATGCGCCGCGTCATTCAGTTGGGCGCGCCGCGGTTGGGTCCCTTTGCCGATGATTTTAAGGGCCGGTCTGTCACCTTGATCATAATCACTCCGTCGGAGTTGTGTCAATTCCTGCACCCGCACCCCGGTCGCAAACAAGGTCTGCACGAGGGCCCGGTTGCGATAGAGCGCCAACCGCTCGCGTTGGGCGCGCGGTGTGGGGGCAGGGGGGTCGGGCAGTTCGACGTAATAGCGCACGATGAACGGCACCGCCTCTTTGATGGGTTGCGGGATGTAGCCAGAGCGCCGCCCGCGCCGCTCTTCCTTGAGGATCAACAGCATCCGCGAGGCGGAGAGTGAGGCCGGGAGCGCCTCCCGCACATCTAACCATTGCATGAAACGGACCGCGCCCGCGAGGTAGGTGTTTACGGCGCGCCGTTGGTATTGATGTTCATCGAGGAGCCACGAGCGAAATTGGGCGAGGGTGGTGGGCTTGAGGCGGGTGAGGGGGATGATGCGCGTCGGGCGCGCGTCGCGGGTCTTGCGGTCGCGTTGGCGGGCCTGACCCGCCACAAATTCGGCGAGGGCCTCCAGCGCCACGCGATAAGCGCGGCGGGTGTGGTCGGCGACATCTACCGCTTGGAGAAAATCGTCAGCGAGGGCGAGTTGGGGCCGATGCGAGGCGGACATAGAGAAGATCAGAGTGGGTTCTCATAATTTATATTATCAGAAGCGGTAAATTTGTCAAAGTCAACAGTGAAAGTCTTGGCTGGGCAAACACCCGGTAGTATCCCATAAAGATTGAGACTGGCCTACATTTTTACCAACTCTAAGAGCTACTTATAGCCCCTTAGAGTTGGTGTGTTGTGCGATCCAGCGGGCATAACAGTCTAGCGACACAAATAACTAGTATTAGCAGGGATCTCACTTCATCCCGGTTTGCTGGACAAACTCAAGGTCGGGATAAGACGGTGTTGAGAGAGTGGCCAAATACAGCCAGGCCAGGTGATGGCCCAGGGTGCTATACTATAAGCAGTTCACCTCACCTGCAACCGTTTAGGGTGATAGCCAACTTGTAGAGGCGGATGGAGGTTTTATGACTGGGAAAACTCATCTGCATGCCTCCGATGTGCGTGGCGTCAGCCGCCTGACCATCGAGGCGACACTGGGCATCACCGACCTGGTGGAAGCCATGCACAGCACCATTGTCCACACCCCAGGGATTCTCAGTCCCTGGATGCCCACCCCCACGCGTGGCCTCACTGGCCTGGTCTACCGCAGTATCCGTGGGATCACCCGCTTGGTGGGCGGCAGTTTGGACCTGCTCCTGGCACCGCTCATTCCCCTTCTGGGTGAGCCAGACTCATCGCCCGAACGGGAAGCCGTCTTGGCCGCACTAAATGGGATCTGCGGCGACACCCTGGCGGCCAGTGATAACCCACTGACCATCTCCATGCGTCTGCGGCGAGAGGGACAACCGCTGGAACTGACCCAGTCGGGGTTGGCCCGCGCCCTTCCACACATCACTGGCAAGATCCTCGTGCTGGTGCATGGGTTATGCTTGAATGATCTCCAGTGGCGCTGGCAAGGCCACGACCACGGCGCCAGCCTTGCGGCTGATCTGGGCTACACCCCGGTCTATCTGCATTACAACACTGGTCTGCATATCTCCATCAACGGGCGCACGTTCGCAGAACTGCTTGAGGCCCTGCTGCAACAGTGGCCCATGCCTGTGACGGAATTGGTGATCGTCGCGCATAGTATGGGCGGGCTGGTATCCCGGAGTGCCTGCCTCTTCGGCATGACAGCCGGTCATGCCTGGCTGAAGCAGCTCCGCAAAATCGTATTTCTGGGCACGCCGCATCAGGGTGCCCCGCTAGAACGCGGCGGACAGTGGGTGCAGAGCGTGTTAGGTGTCAGTCCCTATACCGCCGTCTTTACGCGGCTGGGGAAGATACGCAGCGCCGGCATCACCGACTTGCGCTATGGCAATGTGCGGGACGAGGAGTGGGACGAGCGAGATCGCTTCGCGCCCGCCCGTGTTCCCCGACAAGCGACGCCGTTGCCAAAAGGCGTCCAGTGCTACACCGTGGGCGTGATCACCGGAAAATCAGAGCGTGACCTGCGTGGGAAACTCTTGGGCGACGGGCTCGTGCCTCTGCGGAGCGCGCTCGGCGAACACCCTGAGGCCCGTCTGGCCTTGCGATTTCCCAAGTCCCACCAATGGATTGGCTACGGGATGCACCACCTGGACTTGCTCCATCGGCGCGAAGTGTACGAGCAGATCCGGAAATGGCTTACCGCTTAAGTGTCAAAATCGTAAGTCAGGATCTGCCTCGCCCGGCGGCAGATCTCGCGACCATAGTCCGTCCAGAGACTGGCCCCCCAATAACGGTAACAACTGGTCTGTGAAGTTAGGAGGTGAAAGAGGGCATTCTGGTAGCGATACTCGTTCAGAGAAATGCCCGGTTGAAGTGCTTTCTGATAGAACACTGCACTGACCTTTTCCATCTCCTCCAGCATATTTTCGTAGCCCCGCACCCAGGACAGGTTAACTGCCGCCTTCTATATGGAGGCGATGGTCTTCGTGTTTTGAGTCTTCAATGACATGTGCCAACTTGTCTGGGCCATCTCCTGGCCGGAAGCGATCCCAAATCCGCTTTTGCTGGATAGGTTGCACTACTTGAAAGTCGGATGCATTGAACTCCAGCTAAACCCCTGTTTCTTCAACTAAACAACATAGGCCAGTCTCAAACTTTGTGATCAAAACGTGGCATTCAGGCATCTTGAGTCCCAAACTTTGTGAGATCCTAGTTACCCACTTGTCACATTCGCGATACGATCAAATTGGGTAATCGCCGTTTGAGTTGGGCCACCTCAGAGTCAGTAACTTTCGTACGACTCAATTGAAGGTGTTGCAACTGGGTCAGCGCCGCCAGCGCGGGCAGTCCAGCGTCAGTGACACCTGTGCCAAATAGATCAAGGTCTTGCAACTGGGTCAGCGCCGCCAGCGCGGGCAGTCCGGCATCAGTCACTTTCGTATTGATCAATTCAAGGCGTTGCAACTGGGTCAGCGCCGCCAACGCGGGCAGTCCGGCGTCGGTGACTTCCGTATGGCGCAAATTAAGGTATCGCAACTGTGTCAACACCGCCAACGCGGATAGTCCGGCGTCAGTGACTTCCGTACCGCGCAAATCAAGGTCTCGCAACTGTGTCAGCACCGCCAACGCAGACAGTCCGGCGTCAGTTACACTTGTGTTAAATAGATACAGGGCTTGCAACTGGGTCAGAGCCCTTAGCACGGGCAGTCCGGCATCGGTCACTTGCGTATTACTCAAATCGAGGTCTTGCAACTGGGTCAGTGCCGCCAGCACGGGCAGGCCAGCGTCGGTGACCTGTGTACTGCTCAAATCAAGGTCTTGCAACTGGGTTAGCGCCGCCAGCACGGGCAGTTCGGCATCAGTCACTTGCGTACCGCTCAAATTAAGATGTTGCAACTGCGGCAGGTCCGCCAAGCCTTCCAAAGTTTGAAGTGGGCTACCCCTAACATCTAAATAGTGCGTTTCGGTTAGGTGTTCCAACCCGTCGGTAGGTCCGCCGGTGAGGGCGCGGATGATGACCGCCTCACTGTGGTGTAGTACCTCGCGCGCATAGATCGCGCGGTCAAACTGCGCCCACCCTTTTCCGAGGGCGTTGAGTACTTCTCTGTTTTTATTTTTTAATTTCCACCACTCTTGTTCTGGGTGTTGCCGTCGGGTGCGGGCCTGAGCATAGCGGGCGAGTTCGGGCAGTATGGCGGGGGTGCCCAGGCGGAGGAGGGTTTGGACACAGCGGGCGGCGTCTTTGTCCGAGTAATCGGGATGGTGGGCGAGTAAGGGGATCAGCGGATCGCCTGCGGCCGCAAACAAGGCGATTTCATCTTCATCTTGTGGCGGGATGAGCGCCGCCGCCGCCGCCAACACTGCAGCACGGGTGGCGGGGGCCAATTCGGTGCAGGTCTCCAAACAGGCCGCAGCCAACAACCACAGCCGTTTGCGTTCCAAGTCGTCTGTGGCGTCTGAGCCGCGTTGTAGCAAGGCTTGCAACAAATCATCGCGTTCTTTGGGGCGGGCCAGCCCGGCCGCCACAATGACCACTTCGCGCCATTGCTCATCATGGGCCTTATCGCGCAATAGGCCAAAATCGCCTGCCTCCACCAACGCCTGCGCAGCCAAAAAATCTTGAAAGTTGCGGTGGGCAAAGTCCAATTGCCCCAGGCTGGGTTCGCGCAACAGGTTGGCGCGCTCCACCAAAAAGCGGCGGGCGTGCGCGGCGGTAAACGTCGGGGGGAGGGCCAGCTCAGCGAATTTTTGGGACAACCAGTCTTCCGCCTGCGCGGCGCTGATCTCGGTGGCGTTGTTCAAGCGCATTTTGTAGGCCAAATGGCGGGCCAAGGCCAATTTTTGGCTGTCGTTGAGCGCCGCGTAATCTTGCGTCGCCTGCACTTTGCGAGCCTCGTCCCGGCGGCTCAGCAACATCTCGACACATTCGGCGTAGAGCTTGAGGCGCTCGGCGGGCAAGGTTTGGCCGCGTTCGCGGTAGAGGGCACAGATCATCGCGCATAACAACGGCGTGGCGGCGAGCCGGTGTAACGCAGGGCGTTGGGCCAGCAGACGCGAGAGGGCCGCGGGTTGGGGAGCGAGGTCTAGCTTTTCGTCTGGCTCGGTCACGGTGTCGCTCAATGCCGCGTACCACTGTTGAATGAACTGCTGGGTTTGCTCTGGCGTCATGCGTTGCAGTGCGGCGCTGGCAAATTGCGCCTCGTTCAGCCATGCGCCCCACTCCGGCCAGTCTTCGGCCTTGACGGCCGACGGGCGAGACGAGATCACGTAGCGGTTATGTGGGTAGCGCCCGACCAACTCTTGCAACAACTCTAGCAATCGCGGGCGTTGTGCTTGGGGCACTTCATCCACCCCGTCAATCAACACCACCGCACGCCCGTTTTCCAATTGGTCATGCGCCCACTGAGCAGGCATTTGAGCCAAGAGCGTTTGATTGGTGTAGGCGATGAACTGCTCGGGTGGCGGTAATACGACGCCCGCTTGCACACAGGAACGCAAGGGCACATAGAACGGCACGAGTTCGTTCCAGCCCGCCAATTCCCCGGCAAAATGGCGGTTGACCATCTGCACCGCCACCCAGCGCAACAAGGTGGTTTTGCCGGAACCGGCCTCGCCCGTTAACATCACATGCGAGGCGGAGGCCAGCACCGCTTCGGCTGAGCCAATCTGCGGGCCGGAGCGGGCCAAACGTTCCGCGGCAAATTCGGGCGCGTGGGTGGCTGTTTTTTCGTCGGTGGGCATTTCGATCTGCAATGCGGTGTAAGCCCGCAACAATTGTTGGCGGCGGGTCAGCGTATCCAACCGTTGCACCCCCAACAGTTCCAAGCGATTCCACTTTTTATCCGCTTCGGCACGATAGTCGGCTTCAAATTTCAACGCCGCCGCAGTGGGCGCAGCAAAAAAGCGGTTAAACAAGATCAGAATTTGGTCGAGGTCTTGCAACGTCACGGCATCCATCGTGGTCTGATAGTGCGGCAATTGCTGGGCCACCCGGGTCAGCGCGGGAGCGCAGTCTTTGAGCAGGGCGTCATAGACGCGGCGGCTATCGGTGGCTAAACCTTCCACGCGGCGCTGTTGCAAGTGAGTGAGCAGGCGTTCGGGGGTCAAGCGCAAATCGCGCACCAGCCAATCCGCGGAGAGGTTGGCTTGGGTGAGGGTGACGCCCACTTCCTCCACGACTGCCAAACGCTCATTTTCCGGCAATCGTTCGAGCGCCGCGCGGTGTTGGCTTGCCACTTGCGCGGCTACCTGCTTCCCCAGCGTCCGTAGCTGTGTGGCCGCCTTATCCTCCCCCAACATCTGTTTTACCCGGTCCGCATACAGCCCGCCGAGTTTGGCGACCACTTTGGCCGAGAGCGTTTTATCCAGCAATGACTCAGCCAGCGCTTCGGCAAAGACCGGCGCGAGGGCGAGAGCAATCGAGGTCAACGTTTCGGCGATAGGCATAGAGGGTATTCCTTATTTAACTGGACTTACGCATATCCTGGTTGAGACTTCGGAAGTGGGCGCACACAGCCCAGATACTTCGGCGAGTTTTGCGCCCACTTCCGAAGTCTTGTGTAGGTCCAGTTTAATAGACATTATCAGAAATAAACCTAGTCAAAGTTATTCCCGATAAAGACTAATGATTGTTCAACGCCAATGGACTGGCAATTTTCTATCCGCTGTCGCCGCACCGAGGTCTCGGAGCACTAATGGTAAATGGATGAGGTAACGCACATCATTATCCACAATCGTGCTCACCCCCTCCCCATCGCCCAAAACGGCATTCAGCGGCGACTGGAGCGTGAGGGTAAACGTTTCCGTCTCTTCATTAAATAAATCGTCAGTCACCATCACCAAAAGAGTCTGAGTGATCATCCCGGCAGGAAACACCAGCGTGCCGGAAATAGGCATATAGTCGCTCCCGCCGATGGCCGTGCCGTTGGCGCTGAGATAGTTCACGCTCACGGACTGGCCGCTCACCGTCGCCAACGTGATCGTAAACACCGCGATGCTGGCCTGGCCCTCGGTCACACTCGCGTCGCTAATAAACAAGGTGGGC
>Ga0315912_10006588_pt1 | contig 10369 bp, 8 predicted proteins | sample VfabasoilMG_FD_204469 | JGI IMG/M metagenome (GOLD analysis project Ga0315912, IMG submission 204469) | Garden soil microbial communities collected in Santa Monica, California, United States - V. faba soil | ecosystem: Environmental > Terrestrial > Soil > Garden | place: USA: California... | reverse complement strand
CTACCAGGCGGGACTCAAGCTGCTGCGTTGCGGGGCGAGTCTCGTCGTCACCACGCGCTTCCCCCGCGACTCGGCTGCGCGCTACGCCAAGGAGCCGGATTTTGCGCAATGGCGGGACCGTCTGGAAATCTACGGCCTCGACCTGCGCCATACCCCCAGCGTCGAATCGTTCTGCAAGCATGTTCTCGATACGCGCGAGCGCCTGGATTTCATCGTCAACAACGCCTGCCAGACCGTGCGCCGGCCCCCGGATTTCTATCGGCACATGATGGAAGGGGAAAAGGCCGCGCTTTCAGGTTCACAGGTAAAACTCATTTCGGAGATTCGAACTGCGCCCGAGCTTTCCCAGGTGAAGCTGTTGCCGGAGGAATTTCTCGAGAGCAAGGGACTCTTCCCCGAGGGCGTGCTCGACCAGGACCTGCAGCAGGTCGACCTGCGCGGGCGCAATTCCTGGCGGCTGCTGCTGCACGAGGTGCCGACGGTCGAGTTCCTGGAAGTGCAGCTGGTCAACGCCGTGGCTCCGTTCATCCTGAATGCGCGCCTGAAGCCGCTCATGCTGCGCGCGCCGGAGCGCGACAAGCACATCGTCAACGTTTCCGCCGTCGAAGGCCAGTTCTACCGCCGCTTCAAAACCACGCGCCATCCGCATACCAACATGGCCAAGGCCGCGCTCAACATGATGACGCGCACCTCGGCGACCGACTACTTCAACGACGGCATCCACATGAACAGCGTCGACACCGGCTGGGTCACCGACGAGGACCCGGCCGAGATTGCCGCGCGCAAGGTGGCCGAAGAGCGCTTCCACCCGCCGCTGGACATCGTGGACGGCGCCGCGCGCATCGTCGATCCCATCATCGCCGGCTTCAACACCGGCGAGCACGTCTGGGGGCAATTCCTCAAGGACTACGCGCCAGCGCCCTGGTAGTTCGCAAGCAATCATGACGCTACCCTCAATGCCCGAACTGGCCCTGGCGTTGGCGCTCGCCTGGGGCGCCGGCATTCGCGTCTATGTGGTGCTATTCGCCTGCGGCCTGGCGGGGCGCATGGGATGGGTGGATCTTCCCAGCCAGATGACGATCCTGTCGCATCCGCTGGTGCTGGGGGCGAGCGGCTTCATGCTGGTGGTGGAATTCTTCGCCGACAAGATTCCCTGGATCGACAGCGTCTGGGACGCCGTGCACAGCTTCATCCGCATTCCGGCGGGCGCCGCCCTGGCCGCGGCGGCGCTCGGCGATGGCGGCGCTTCGATTCCGGTCGCGGCGGCAATTCTCGGCGGCGCGGTCGCGGCTGGCTCGCATTTCTCCAAGGCCGGCGCGCGCAGCGCCATCAACATGTCGCCGGAGCCCTTGAGCAATTGGACGGCGTCGTTCTTCGAAGACGCGCTGGTGCCGGCCGGCCTCTGGCTGGCGATCATGCATCCACTGGCCTTCCTCGCGCTGCTCGCGGCGGGATTCATTGCCACGATCTTCATGCTGCGCTGGATCTGGGGAGGACTGAAGGCGCTCGCCGCGCGGCTGCGCTGACTATTTCTTCTTCACCGGCGCGAAGTTCAGGTCGTGGATGCCCTCGAGTTCGTCCTTGTACTTGCTGCGGACGTCGTCGAATTCCTTGACGACTTTGCCGAAGGCGGCCACCACCGAGGGGTCGAACTGCTTGCCGGATTCTGCCGTGATGCGCCTGGCGGCTTCCATCGCGCTGACCGGGCTGCGGTGCCGCTGCGTCGCGGTCATGGCCTCGTAGGCGTCGGCGACCGCCATGATGCGGCCCGGCACCGGGATATCGCCGCCCTTGAGCTTTTTCGGGTAACCCGTGCCGTCCCAGCGCTCGTGGTGGGTGAGCGCCATCACGCGCGCCTGCTCGAGCAGCGGGTCCTTGTGCTCGCCGATGATGCCGGCGCCGATCTCCGGGTGCTTGCGCACTTCTTCCCATTCCTTTTCGACCAGCGCATCGGATTTCTTGAGGATGTGCTCGGGCACGCCCATTTTGCCGATGTCGTAGAGCGCCGCCGCCTGCGACAGGATCTCCACCACCCGGCCTTTCAGGCCGAGCGCCTCCGAGAGCAGCGCGACGTATTCGCCGACGCGCAACACGCGGTTGCTGAGGCCGCCTTCGCGGAATTCCATGGCGCGCGCGAGGCGCCGGATCAGGTCGAGGCGGGTTTCCTGCAGTTCTTCGGTGCGCGCGGCGATCTGGTCCTCGAGTGCGCGGCGCTGGTCGGCCAGCGCGAGGTGGTTGCGCACGCGCAGCAGCGTGATCGGGCCGCTGATCGGCTTGACGATGTAGTCGACGGCGCCCACGAGCAGCCCCCTGGCCTGGTCCTTCGGGTCGCTGCGCGAGGTCACGAAGATGACCGGGATGTGCGCGAGTGCCGGATTGCCCTTGAGCCTGGCGCAGACTTCGTAGCCGTTGAGCGCCGGCATCTCGACATCGAGCAGGATCAGGTCGGGCAGCGGGTCGGTGTCGGCCTCGGCCAGGGTCTCGTCGCTGTTGGTCGCGAACCTGACCTCGTAATTGTTCTTCAGCATGGCGCCGAAGAGGTTCCGGATGTCCTCGGAGTCGTCCGCAACCAGGATGACGGGGCGCCGGTCCATGGAGCGGTGGATTATAGGCGCTTGCGCAGCTCAATTTGCAGGACCAAGCGGAGCTCGGTTTTGCAGGACCGCGCGGAGCTCGGTTTTCAGCACCTTGCCGTAGTTGTTCTTCGGCAGGCTGTCGACGAAGCGGTAGTCCCTGGGCCGCTTGAAGCGGGCGATGCTGGACAGGCAGAGCGCGTCCAGTTCCTGGATTTCCACCTTCGGGGCCGCTTTCTTCAGCACGACGAAGGCGACCACTTCCTCGCCCCATTCGGCATGCGGCCGGCCGACGACCGAGCATTCGGCGACCGCCGCGTGGCGCAGCAGCACTTCCTCGATTTCGCGCGGGTAGATGTTCGAGCCGCCCGAGATGATCAGGTCCTTGGAGCGGTCTCGGATGGTCAGGAAGCCCTGCTCGTCGAGGCTGCCGACGTCGCCGGTGTGCAGCCACCCCCCGCGCAGCGTGCTCGCGGTCGCTTCCGGGTTCTCCCAGTAGCCGGCCATCACGCAGTCCGAACGGGTGACGATCTCGCCGGTTTCGCCCGGCGGCAGTTCGCGGTCCTGCGCGTCGAATATCTTCACTTCGACGCCGGTGCGCGCGTAGCCGCAGGTCTCGAGACGGGACTTGTTCTCGTGGCAGGACTGCGGCAGGCCGGTGATCGTCATCGGGCTCTCGCCCTGGCCGAACAGCTGGTAGAGGCGGGGGCCGAACAGGTCGATCGCGCGCAGGCAATCGGCGACATACATCGGCGCGCCCCCGTAGGTGATGGTCTTGTGTCCGCGCGGCCTGCGCGCGGCCCGGCTGGCGAGCAGGCGCACGATCATGGTTGGCGCAGCGAAAAATGACGCATTCGGCCAGGCGTCGAGCAGCCCGAAGATCTCCTCTTCGTCGAATCCGCCGCTGCGCGGAATCACGTTCACGGCGCCCGCGGCGAAGTGCGGGATCCCGTACAGGCCGGAGCCGTGCGACAGGGGCGCCGGATGCAGGATCGCGTCCTGCGGCCCGAGCTTGTCGATGTCCGCAAAGTAGGCCTGCGACGCAAACAGCAGGTTGCGGTGCGTCAGCATCGCGCCCTTGGGCACGCCCGTCGTGCCGCTGGTGTAGAACAGCCAGGCGGTGTCACCCGGGTTCACCTCGGCGGCGGGCACCGGCGCGGCGCCGAGCGCCGCGAATTCCCGCGCGTCGAAGAAGCTGGCCTTGGCGCCGCAATTGCCGACGATGTATTCGAATTCCTTCGTGTGCAGCTTGGCGTTCATCGGCACCGCGACCAGGCCGGCGTGCCAGCAGGCGAACAGGAGTTCCCAGTACTCGGGGCAATTCTTCATCGCGAAGGCGACGCGATCGCCCGGCCGCAGATTGAATTTCCCGGTCAATCCCGCGGCGAGTTCCGCAACCCGGCACGACAACCGGCCATACGAACTAGAAACTTCCTCACCCAAGGCAAGCGCGGGCCGGTCCGGCAGGCGCCGCGCGCTCTGGTGCAGGAGCTGGGCGATGTTCATGGAAGACCGAAGAACGCCCTGGCGTTGCGCGTCGTTTCATCGGCTACTGCTTCGACGGATTTACCTGCCGATCGCGCGACGGCGCGCAATATGTGGGGCAGAAAGGAAGGCTCGTTGCGCCGCGCTTTCGGCTGCGGGCGCATGTCGCGCGGCGTGAGGTAGGGCGAATCGGTTTCAAGCATCAACCGATCCGCGGGAACGTCCCTGACGAGTTGCAGCAGATGGGCGCCGCGCCGCTCGTCGCAGATCCAGCCGGTGATGCCGATGTGCAGGCCGAGATCGAGATAGGCGTGCAGCTCCGCCCTGTCGCCGGTGAAGCAATGCGCGACCGCCGGCGGCAGGTTCCTGAACTGCTTCAACACCTGCGTGAACGGGTCCTGCGCGTCCCTCGAGTGCAGGAACAGCGGCTTTTGCAGTTCGCAGGCGAGTTCCACCTGCGCTGCGAACCATTTCTCCTGGTCCGGGTGCGGCGAGTAGTTGCGGTTGAAATCGAGTCCGCATTCGCCGAGCGCGACCACGCGCGCCTGCCGCGCCAGCACGCGCAACGCGGGCAGCGTGCTGCCGTCGCATTCGCGTGCGTGATGCGGATGCACTCCGGCGGTGCAGTACACCGAGTCCGGATGGGCGGCGGCCAGCTGCAGCGCGCCCGTGCTTTCGGCGACCGACGTTCCCGTGACGACGATCGCGTCCACGCCCGCGGCGCGCGCGCGAGCGAGCACGGCGGGCAGGTCGCCATGGAAGGCGGGGTGCGTGAGATTGGCGCCGATATCGACGAGCGAAATGCGGGGGTGCACGGCGCGGCGAGTATACTCGCCGCGCCATGCCGAGCCGCGACGCCGCGCTGGAAATCCGCACTGTGGCGCAGGATCCCGTGCCGACCCGCGTGCGCGCAAGCGGCGAGTGGACCTTCAAGGGACTCAAGGAGCGGGAACTCGAGCTCACCCGGCGCCTGGACGAACTCGAGCGCCTGCCGGCCGACCGCGTGGCCTGGGACCTGACCGCGGTGGATGAGCTCGACGACACGGGCGCGGTCTGGCTGGCGAATGCGCTGCGCAACGCCCGGCATGTCGAGGTGGCGCCCAGATACCGGGAGATCCTCAAGCAGATCAGCGAGGGGCTGCAGGTACCGGCCGAGCGGGAACGCTTCGACCCGCTCGCGGGCGTGGTGTGGACCGGAAACGCCGCGGCGGGTGCCGCCGAGCACCTGCGCGACGGCGTCGGCCTGCTTGGACAGCTGACGCTCGACCTGGCCGGGACGCTGCGCCGGCCGCGCGAATTCCCGTTGCGCGAATTTTCCGCCGGCATTTACCGCTCGGGCGTGACGGCGCTGCCCGTGACGATGCTGGTCGGATTCCTGGTCGGCATCGTGCTGACTTATCTGTCGGCGCTGCAATTGAAGCCCTACGGTGCGGACATCCTGGTCATCAAAATCGTCGGTGTCGGCGTGCTGCGCGAGCTCGGACCGATGCTGGCGTCCATCATTGCCGCCGGCCGTTCCGGATCGGCCGTGACCGCACAACTCGGCGTGATGCGCGTCACCGAGGAGATCGAGGCGCTCTCCGTCATGGGCATCTCGACCACCTTGCGCCTGGTCCTGCCGCGGGTGCTGGCGCTGGCGGTGGCCCTGCCGATGGTGACGTTCTGCACCGATATCGCCGCGCTTGCCGGCGCGATGCTGGTGTCGAACTTCACGCTGGGCATCTCGCCCGGTGCCTTCCTGCAGGCGCTGCCGCGGGAGGTGGACGTGGTCAATTTCTGGATCGGCATCGGCAAATCGGCGGCCTTCGGTTTTTCGGTCGCCTTTGTCGCCTGCCACTACGGCCTGCGCGTGCTGCCGAATACCGACAGCCTGGCGACCGGCGTCACGCGCTCGGTGGTGGCGTCGATCACCGGCGTGATCATCCTCGACGCGGTGTTTGCGGTCCTGCTGCGGAACGTGGGCTGAGATGGCGGAAGCTGAGTCGGGCGCCGGCGGGCACGTCATCGAGATCAAGGGCCTGGTCAACACGGTCGGCCAGGGGGTGATCCTGCACAGGGATCTCGACTTCAGCGTGCGCCGCGACGAAGTGATGTCGCTGGTCGGCGGTTCGGGGAGCGGCAAAACGCAATTGCTGCGCGTCATCCTCGGCCTGAAGCGGCCGGCGGCCGGCCGGGTGCGCGTGTTCGGCGTCTCCTGGGAAGATCCGAGCGCGAAGAAAGTGCGCGATGCGCGACGGCGCATGGGCATGCTGTTCCAGGGCGGCGCCCTGTACTCGGCGCTGAGCGTGTACGACAACGTCGCCTTTCCCCTGCGCGAACGCGGCGGCCTCGACGAGGGGGAGATCCGCGGCATCGTGCACGCCAAGCTGGCCCAGGTGGAGCTCGAGCCAAGCCACGGCAAGCTGCTGCCGGCGAACCTTTCGGGCGGCATGGTGAAGCGCGTGTCCCTCGCCCGCGCCCTGGCCTTGTCGCCCGACCTGCTGATCCTCGACGAGCCCACCGCCGGCCTCGACCCGGACCGCTCCGAGGGCTTCGTCCGGCTGATCAAACGCCTGCGCGAGGAGCACCACTTCGCGGTGCTGCTGGTGACCCACGACCTCGATACCCTGTTCGAGCTCACCGACCGCGTCGCCGTGCTCGCCGACCAGCATATAATCGCCTGCGATTCGCTGCAGGCGGTGCGCGGCATGAACCACCGCTTCGTGCAGAATTTTTTCGGGGGGGAACGCGGCCGCCGCGCCTTGCAGCACGGCTGAGCGCCCGCGTCTCGAAACCATGAAAGGCGGCGTCCAATGGAAAGCCGGGCATACGCGCTGATAACCGGTCTGTTCGTGCTCGGCATCGCGGCCTGCATCGCGGTCTGGGCCCAATGGCTCTCCCCGAAGCCGCAGGCGCGCTCCGCCTACCGCGTGGTCGCGACGGCCACGGTGCCGGTTTCCGGCCTGAATCCGGAGGCGCAGGTGCGCTACCGGGGCATCGGCGTGGGGCGCGTGACTGCAATCCACCTCGACGAGAAGGATGCGCGCCGGATCTTCGTCGACATCGAAGTGGACAGCAAAATTCCGATCACCAGGGGCACCTACGCGCAGCTCGGCATGGAAGGCATCACCGGCATTGCCTACGTGCACCTGCAGGACGACTACAAGGACATGGCGCTGGCGGCCAAGGCGGACAGCGGCTTCGTCGAATTGCCGCTCAAGCCCGCGTTCTTCGACATCCTTGCCGACGGCACCGAAGGCACGGTGAAGGACGCGCGCGAGCTGATGGCGAACCTGAACGACCTGCTGCGGCCGGAAAACCGCAAGCGCATTTCCGCCTCGCTGGCGTCGCTTGAGCGCATGTCGGCCGACCTCGAGGCTGCGGCGAATCGATTGCCGGCGACCCTGGCGCGCGTGGACAGCTGGCTGTCCGACGAGAACCGGCGCCTGGCGGCTGGCACCTTGCAGGGCTTGAACGAGACCGCGAAGAATCTCCCCGACCTGACGCGCGAGACGCAGCTCCTGGTAAAGGATGCGCGCGAGATGGCGGGCAAGGTCAGCCGGATGTCGGATGAAGCGGCCAGCGCCGCCGTGACGGTGCGCGAGGAAACGCTGCCGCGCGTCCATGCGCTTGCCGAGGCCGTCGAACGCGACTCGCAGCGGGTTGGGCGGCTCGCGCTGCAGCTCGACCGCGATCCGCAGAGCGCGGTCTTCGGCCGCAGGGCCGGCCGGCCCGGCCCCGGAGAGCCCGGCTTCCAGTGACGCGGTCCCTCGCCGTTCTGCTGGTCGTTCTGCTGCAGGGCTGCGGCGGATCCGCCGCGCCGGAGCCGAGGACCTATGACCTCGGCCTCGATGCGCCGGGCACGCGCCTTGCGGCCGTGCGCCTGGGGTCGGTACGCGCGGTCGCCCCCTTCGATTCGGCCGACATGCAGTACCGCCTCGCGTATCGCAATGCCGCGGAAATCGCCGCCTTTGCCAACAGCCGCTGGGCGGCGACGCCCGCCGACATGTTGCGCAAACAGCTGTTGCGCGCCGCGGGCGACGGCGCGGGCACCTGCAGCCTGGATGTCGAGATCCAGGAATTCAGCCAGGTCTTCGCCGGCAAGGAATCGAGCGAGGCGCGCGTCGAGCTGCGCGCCTCGGTGCGCGGCGGGGGTTCGCGGTCCCTGAGGGTCGTTGAGCCGAATGCCGGCGCCGATGCCGCGAGCGGTGCAGCGGCCATGGCGCGCGCCTCGAATCGGGTCATCGCCGAACTCGGCGGCTGGCTCGCCGCGCAGCCAGGCTGTCGTTAAAGCTTCTTCAGGCGGTAGAGCAGTTCCAACGCTTCGCGAGGTGTCAGCTCGTCCGGGTTGACCGCCTGAAGGGTGTCCCGCAGGACATCGATTTCCGGTTCTTGTTCTTTCTTCGCACCTGCAAATAAATCGTCTTGCCCGCCGCGCTGGAGGCTTTGCGCCTCCAGCATCTCGAGGTACTTCTTCGCCTGCCGGATCACCGGCCTGGGCACGCCGGCGAGCGCCGCCACCTGCAGGCCGTAGCTGCGGTCGGCGGGACCTTCCTCCACGGCGTGCAGGAACACGATGCTGTCCTTGTGCTCGACGGCGTCGAGGTGGATGTTCGCCGCGGTCCGGTAGTCGAGCGCGAGGCGCGTCAGTTCGAAGTAATGGGTGGCGAACAGCGTCAGCGACTTGTTCCGTTCCAGGATGCATTTGCCGATCGCCCACGCCAGCGCGAGGCCGTCGAAGGTGGAGGTGCCGCGGCCGATCTCGTCCATCAGCACCAGGCTGGCTGGCGTTGCGTTGTGCAGGATGTTCGCGCTTTCGGTCATCTCCACCATGAACGTGGAGCGCCCGCCCGCGAGGTCGTCGGAGGCGCCGACGCGCGTGTAGATCTGGTCGATCGGGCCGATCGTCGCCTTGCGCGCGGGCACGAAGCTGCCGGTATGGGCCATCAGCGTGATCAGCGCCACCTGACGCATGTAGGTGGATTTGCCGCCCATGTTCGGGCCGGTGACGAGCAGCAGCTGGCGCGCGGGGGAGAGCCGGCAGTCGTTGGCAATGTACGGATCGACCAGGCTTTCGACCACCGGGTGTCGTCCTGCTTCAATTTGAATTGAAACTTCATTCGTGAAAACAGGCCGGCAGTAATTCCTGCGCGAAGCGACGACGGAAAAGCAGGCCAGCGCGTCCAGCTGCGCCAGCGCCGCCGCGATGGATTGAAGGCTCCTGATGTGCGGTTTAAGTCCGTCAAGAACCGATTCGTACAGGTTCTTTTCCAGGGCCAGCGCGCGGTCCCGCGCCGACAGCGCCTTGTCCTCGAAGGCCTTCAGCTCCGGCGTGATATAGCGCTCGGCGTTCTTCAGCGTCTGGCGGCGCCGGTAGTCCTCGGGCACCTTCTGCGCCTGCGCGTTCGTCACCTCGATGTAGTAGCCGTGCACATGGTTGTACGCGACCTTGAGGTTCGGAATGCCGGTTCGATCCCTTTCCTTCTTTTCAAGCGCAATCAAAAACTGGCCGGAATTGGTCTGGAGCCCGCGCAGTTCGTCCAGTTCCGCGTTGTAGCCGTCGGCGATCACGCCGCCGTCGCGCACCATCGCCGAGGGCTCGAGAGCAATGGAATTGGCCAGCAATTGGAGGCAGGTTTGCGGGGTTCGAATTTCCTCGAGAAGCTTTTTCAAAAGCACGGAGGACGACGGAACCAGGGGCCGAAGGTCCGAAAGCAATACCAAACTCTCTCTGAGGCCGGAGAGATCGCGCGGCCGGGCGTTCTTCAGCGCGATGCGCGATGCGATGCGCTCGACGTCGGCGAACTTGCGCAGGATGGATTGAACATCCGCATGAGAAGTTTGCAGCTGATGAACGGATTCAAGCCTTTCCTCCAAACCGTTCTGGTCTCTCAGGGGGTGATGCAGCCAGTGGCGCAGCAGCCGGCTGCCCATGCCGGTGGCGCATTCGTCGAGCAGCGAGAACAGCGTCGGGGACGGTTCGCCGCGCAGCGTTTCGGTGATCTCCAGGTTGCGCCGCGTGGCCGCGTCCATGCGCAGGTATTCGCCCGCGCGCTCGGCGCGCACCGCGACGACGTGGGCGAGCGCCTGGCCCTGGGTCTTCTTCGCGTAGTCGAGCAGGGCGCCGCAGGCGCCGAGCGCGGGTTCCAGGTCCTCGATGCCGTAGCCGGCGAGGCTGGCGGCGCCCAGCTGCTCGAGCAGGCGCTTCCTGCCGGCCTCGATGTCGAAACCCCAGGCCGGCAGGCGCGTCACGGTGTAGCCCGGCAGTTCGACGCCGTCCGCGGCGAGGACTTCCGCCGGCGCGATGCGGCGCAACTCGTTGTCCAGCGCCT
>Ga0315912_10006587_pt1 | contig 10370 bp, 10 predicted proteins | sample VfabasoilMG_FD_204469 | JGI IMG/M metagenome (GOLD analysis project Ga0315912, IMG submission 204469) | Garden soil microbial communities collected in Santa Monica, California, United States - V. faba soil | ecosystem: Environmental > Terrestrial > Soil > Garden | place: USA: California... | reverse complement strand
ATCTCCGGAAGTACATCTACAACAACACCTCCGGCATCCTTGATCGTCTTGCTTGCCTTTGCTTGATCTCCACTCCACTCAACGAGATATGTTGATGATACTGCAGAGATCGTACCATTCTTTGAATCGTCTGGTGCAGTGGTTGTACTGTCATCGACAGTATTACACGCAACCATAAATATCATCACCCCAACCAGGGCGAGAGATGAAAACACTCTCATCGACAGGCCTCCAAAAAAAATGAATTGGGAATCCCCGGGCACCTGACATCAGTCCCCTACTGATGCGGAGCGCAATTATAGAGAAGAATAGAGGAATAGAGGAATAGAGGAATAGAAGTAATGAAGAATTATCGATTCGTGTAAGAAATCACGGTATTTACCTACGTAACGATGTTTAGGATTAGAGGAAGAACATCACATTGAGTGCCGGTGCGAATACTGACTGGATGTTCGGATCTGCATTGGCTTGAAAGTATACTGATGGTTCGATGACGAAGGCGCTGCTGAGACCGCAGGAGACGCCAACTTGATACTCTATTCGGGGAATTCCAGACACGCTGGTATCAAAAAACGGTTCTACTGAAACGAATGGGTTGAATGCCATTCCGCTGTTCTCAAATGGTATAATGAGCTTCTCGATCAACAAACGCGGACGGAAGCGGGCAGAGAACACACCCCCTACCCAGCGCAGTTCTCCGCGGTTTCTGAGGTACACTGTTCCGAACGATCCTAGTGGATACACTGGAGTGACTTCTGCAAGAACGCGCCACTCTTGATACGGCGAATCGGGATCAACTCCAAAGAAATATCGTGCACCAACACGAACGCGTAAATAGTTGAAACCGAAGTTGTCGAGTAGTGATGAATCAGACTTTGCACGAATGAATGGTGCAAGACCGAACTCTATGTTCGCACCAACCTGAATGTCTTTCAATCCGCGTGCACGTTCTGTTGTTGGTGCTACGTTAAAGACCAGACGCGATGTGTACGACGTGCGATAAAACACGTCAATGCCTGGCCAAAATTCCGTGGCGATGGAATCATTCGCCTGAGCACCGATAGTAAACAATGTGAATACTAACCAAAGAACAAAACGCTGCATGCGGAAACTATCTGCGTCGTCCACCGCCCGAAGGTCTCGACATCGAACGTGTTGGTGATGAAGACGGACGCGACATATTCGAAGGTCGTGATGTGGTGGAAGGTCGTGAAGTTGTTGTTGGTCTATTCAAGTTCGATGGTCTATAGGTAGAGCCTTGTCGTGTTGCACTGTATGCAGGAGTGGATGGCCGTGTAGATGGAGTTGGACGCGAGATCGAATTCGACGGTACCGAAGGCCTTGTTGAGGCACGGTTCATATTCTCCGGTCTGTTGTATGCCGTGTTTGGTCTGTCAACGGAATGACGTGGCGGATACGCACCGTGATGGTGGTGGTGGTATGGTGGATGGTAATGATGTGGACCGTAATGTCCGTAGTATCCATGGTGATGCCAACCCACACCGATGTGCAGAGAGACATGCGCCCAACCCATTCCATAGTGGTAGCCGTATCCCCAACCATAGTACGGAGCATACGCCATATGGAATCCGTAGGTGTAAGGGGGCGGGTAGTAATGTGGACCGTACCATGGGTTGTAGTAATAGCCAGTGCCGTACACAATGGTTGGACCGTACACGTATGTGCCGTAGTAACCCGGAGTGTAACCTACATAGACCACTGATGGCGTTGAACTGTACACGTAAACATATTTAACGTTGTACACCGGACTGGATGGATCGATGTTATCTGCATCTGCGGGACGTGCCTCGGCAACAGCCCATGGTCCATTCGCCGATGATGATGTGAACCAGATTCCATTGTCTACAGCGTAGTAACTACTGCCTGAGCTGATTACAGTGGTGCTTGCATTCACTGCATACTTCATAGACGTACCGGCAACACTCTCAAACCATGGATCGCCTTTGTAGGTGACGTCCAATTTCGCCGATGATCTGTCAACTGCAGAAACTGTTGGCACATGTGCATCGAGAATTGCGTCTTCTGCTGGTTGTGTTCCTGCAACGAATGCTAACACCTTTCCTTTTGGTCCGTTCGGATCCAACTTCGAAAATGTCTTTGGGAGTTTGTCGGATGCGAGGTAGGACCATGGACCATCAATTGAAGATGCAATAAACCAACGTCCACTCAGCACAACGTAGTATTTCTGTGTTGCGATCTCCATAAACACATCGCTGTCCGTGTTCTTTGCATACAGGAGTTCGCCCCCTGTAAGCGTTTCGAGAGCTGGTTTACCATCGAACGAAATGAGCTCCGATGGTTTTGTTGCCACAACGATCTCAACATCAACGTTGCTGGATTTTTGATCCTTCTCTTCATCGACCTTCACCAGACTGGTTATGCTTTGAGGTGCGGCCGACGTTTTACTCCACGGTCCTGCAATTGCCTTTGCCGTATACCACTGTTTACCGTTAGGTAAGTAATAATCACCTGAGTTCGGATCCTGAAGAATCGGTAATGGCGTATTAATCACGCGCTTAACACTCGAACCTTCGATTGTTTCGAGCTTTGGTTCGCCATCAATGGTAACAAGCATAGCCGGCTTGTATCGTACGAGCACTTCGGGGGCATCGTTTTTGAACCCGGTGGATGCAATTCCATCGGCATGATCTGAGATGCTTTTCTTTAACAGTTCTTCAGTTGTAACGACACCCCATTTCATTACTTCTTTCTCGATGTCAGTTTGAATGGGTTTTACGTTGTCGTCTTCAGCCGAAGGTAATCGCAAACGTTTGACGGTGAATGAAACCAACGACAGCGAATCGCTGTTTTGTTTCTTCTCAAAATTTGCTGTGAACAGACAGGCACCAAATACAGGCGTACCGCTACCCTTCGTTACCGAAAGCGCTGAGCGTCCGGTTAGAACCATTCCTTGCAGACCCGTACCTTCGGGTTCATACAATGCAATTGTTCGTCCCGAAACGGTGAAAGTGCGTGGCCACGGTTGTGCCGACCAGCTAATCGCTGTTAAGCACATGGTGGCGAGACAAACGAGGACAACGTGCTTTTTCATGACGGAAATTTATCATAGTCCAAGGACATACCATTGCTGAGGTTAGCTCGGTTATTTCGACTCATCGTTCTTGCATTTTTCACCGCTAGTTCCATTTCACTTGCACAGGATTGTCTGAGCACGGAACTACCGATCGGCGAAACTGAGCTTATGGATGTTGGAAAGCGATGGAAGGGGGCTACCAATCCCTCTGAAGATTTCCGCGTTCGGTATTTCACAGCGTGCGGCTATGTTGATTCAACGGGTGCTATCCCTTCGGGAATAAAGGTCAAGGAACTCTTTCGATGTCCACTTGGTAGTGAGGCCCCGCCAGACACCCTCGTCGCTTTGTACTTCAAAGGCAAGGAAGGGGATAAAGATGAAAGCCTGTACCTGGTAGTGATGCGAGATACTGCGGTGATCGCTCAATCGATGGTCGCCCAACTCCTAACCTCCTGCGATGCCACGTATTTAAGTGGCTGTTCGCTGCAACCGGACGGGACGATCCTTGTTCAGGCTTTGAAACACACTTTCGACTGCGATACCGACGCTTTCATCGAAACAACGAAGTTGCCTTCGTTCGGCCTTCGCATCCGAGAAGACCATACTTTTGAACTAATTCTAAACGACGCAGCTCAAGGAGACGGCGAATGAAAACTGTCACAATGTCTATTCTCCTGTTTGTCGTTGGCATCTCCATGCTGACGGCGCAACAGACTTCCACGATGTCCATAGCCCCCTCACAATTCAATAGCTGGCTAGCAAAGGCTGATGGCGAAAAGGTGAGCATAGACATCAATCTGCCTGGGCTTGGTATGCGTACGGCTCGTTTAGAGCGTTTTCGCGTCACCGATGCAGGTACGAAGGTTCAGTTAGTTACCGAGGATGGCATTGTGGATGGCAGGCTTCCGCTTTCGGTCCACCTTCAAGGCAAGGTTGATGGCTTCCCTCAATCGCACGTTGTACTATCAGTGTTTGAAGGCTGGGCATTGGGTCGTGTTGTACTGGATGCAACTGCACAAAATGTGTATTCGATCTCACCCCGCAGTTCGAGTCCATACTCAGAGCTTGTTGTTGTTAATGAACGAGCTCTGGAAGAACCAGCACCGTGGCATTGCGCACTCGACGAAGACATTCCGATAGACCAAGGCGATAAGAAAGGCGAAGGCACACAAGCAACGCTCCTGCGCCATGTGAAGTTGGCGATCGAGTGCGACAGAGATTACTATCTCGACTTTGGAAGTAATGCAACAACTGCCACTCAATACGCCGAAGCTGTCCTCGCACATTCAAGTTCTATCTATCAACGCGATGCAAATGCAACGCTGTACATCGGAAGCTTTCTTTTGTGGACAACGGCCGACCCATACACAGGCACAAATGCCAGCACGTTGCTTACACAGTTCAGAGACTACTGGAGAGTGAACAGAACAAACGTCGACAGAGACGTGGCTCAACTCATGAGTGGCGTGAATGGCATTGGTGGTGTTGCATATCTTAACACGTTGTGTTCAAATAGTAATGGATACTGTGTTGCAGGAACCAACAACAACATCACGTATCCACGCACAACGTATGCATGGGATACAGACGTTACATCGCACGAGCTTGGACATAACATTGGTTCGCCGCATACACATTCCTGCTCTTGGTCTCCACCGATCGATTCTTGTTATGCGGCTGAAGGATCTTGCTACACAGGGACGAAGGCTGTGCTTGGCACCATCATGAGTTACTGTCACCTCACAGCTCAAGGCACCGAGCTCCGATTTCATACACGCGTTGCAGACTTCCTCAAGGACAAGCTTGCAAATTGGAACTGCGTCGAAGCTTCGCTCGAGTTGACGCTTAATGCAGGTAATGATGTTTCGATCTGTTCGGGATCGTCGGCAACACTTTCTGCATCGTACACAGATGGCACTGCTCCGGTATCAATTACATGGACGCCGTCTGCCGGCATGACGAATCCAACAACACTTACTCCAACTGTAACGCCAACTTCAACCACGTCGTACGCCATTGAAGTTCGTGATGCATACAATGTTGTCAGAAGAGACACTGTTGTAGTGATCGTGAATCCGAACATCACTGTTGATGTTCCGAATTCATATGCATACTGCAACAATGGTCCACTTACCGTAACCGCAACGGTTACCGGTGGAACAGCACCAGTGGTGTATCGATGGAAAGGTTGGAACATCGACGTCACAACAACAACGCCAACAGTGACTGTTAGTCCTACGGCACCAACGTGGCTGGTACTTACTGCTACTGATAGCAAGGGTTGTACGGCAAAGGACTCAATGGACATCGTCGTCTTTGAGAAGCCTGAAATGTCACTGGCAGCCATCGATACAGTTGCGTGCACGGGTAGTCAGCTTACGTTAACGACATCTACTGAAAAGGGACGTCCACCGTACACATACTCGTGGTATGCCAATGGCGTCCTGCTTTCAACACCGAACGCTGTACTCACACATACCATCGATACGGCAACATTCTTTAGAGTGATCGTTCGTGACATCAACCAGTGCACAGACACTGCTGAAATGTTTGTTAATGTGACGAATCAGAATTTCACTCTCAATCCAAAGACAGTTACAGTTCCTTCACTTCCTGCATGCGAGCAGGAATTTGAAATGTGGTTGACTGCACGTAACACCGGCAAGGATGTGATCCGCATTACTCATATCAAGGCGCGCCGCATTCAGTCTTCGTCGCGAGACATTCCATTCACGCTGAACCCAGGGCAATCGCACCAGTTTCCTGTTATCAGTAAGATGCCGCCGGGAGATGTTAGTGATACTGTGGATGTGATGTCGGAACAATGCGGACGTATACAATCCACCGTCGTTACCGGAACTCGCGATCACATCTACGCGCATCCAACATCAGAGCCGTCGTTGGCGGTTCCCGTGTTGTATTGCGCTGGAGCTCAAACCAGGACAGTTACGATTGATGTGGTGAATCAAACAAAGTTTGATGCGCACATCAACAAGATCACATCACGCTGGTTCAAGTCAAGCGTCGTGTCATTCGCACCGCAAGCATTGTTGCGTGGCGATACAACATCAGTAGAAGCAACCATCGTTGTGAACACACCACCTGGTGCTATCCTCGATACATTCGATGTGGAGTTTCGTTCGCTCGGTTGTACGGGAACCATTATGGCGCCGGTTCGATTTGAGTCGACGAATGGGGCAATGACGATGGTGAATCGTATCGACTTCGGTGTTGTTGGATCGGATCAGCAAACACCGGTTTCTCGCGACTTGGTTATCACACCGAACGTAGCACCGTTGGAATCTGTGGTCGTGACGAAGGTGACGGTCACCGGTCCATTCACAACATCGTTGACGGCCCCATCAGTCCTTATCAACAACATTCCGCAAACAGAGAAGATCTACTTCGATCCACAAAGCATCACGCAATCGGGTGTTGTTCGTGGAGAGATCGCATACGAGATCGACTCTTGTGGAGCACCATACAAGGTTGCACTCGAGGTAACACAAAGTGTTGTTGGTGTTGATGAGCCATCGCCTAATGTGAATGGACCATCCATCATTCACAATGCTACCGGTACGATAAGTGTACGAGGTACATCCGGCACGCTTAGCATCAGTGATGTTCGTGGAGCGCAGATCCTAGGTCGTAGCATCGAGGATGGTAATTCCATCGATGTATCGATGCTTGCTCAGGGCGTATACGTGGTGCTAGTTACGGATGCGAATGGAAAGACGGTACATGCCGTCTTGTCACTACCGTAGCGTTACCCAGCCAGGTCGTATAGCTGTTTCACAGATTCGTTTCTCCCAATGGATTCAATCATCCATGGGGAGAGATTTGGCTTTGCATGCTTCATCAAACGTAGTGCTTCGTCGGTATGGCCATGCTTGTTAAGCATTGTTGATGCTTGCACATAACCAAATGCGTAGTCTGGATTGGCTGCGATCATCTCTCGCACCATATCAATTGCACGTTCTGCTTGTCCGTTCGCATCCCACATGCGTGCGAGTCTAATGCGGGCACCTGCAAACGAAAGCTTCGCACCAATCGCGCGTTGGTACCATTGCTCGGCTTTCAGAATGTCGCCAGCACCTTCAGCAGCAATCGCAACGAACATCAACATCGATTCGTCGTCGGGCAAGTGACGCAGAGCGTTCAACGCAGCTTGCTCTAACTCAGGCCAACGTTTCAATGTATGATACACGGATGTTGGACCGTTATGACTTCTAATTCGTTCGGGTTGCAACGATGCGATCACCGAACATGCATGCGCAAGATCGATCGTTTCAATGTCGAACAACTTCTGCATATGAAGACGCACGCAGAGCGTTACCAGATCTGAAAGTGAATCAACGTCAGCACCTGCTAACAACTGTTTTAGATGCACATGAATATCGCCGAGCATTTCAAGCGCTCGTTCTGGTCCAATGCGCCAAACAGCAATGCTTGCAACTGTGGCGATGTGAACACCACGGAGATTCTGAGCTGCAGTGTTGAGAAGTTCACGAGCCTCTTCATCGCGTTCTTCCGGTAGGTAGCTGGCGTAGATCGTTCGAACCAGATCACTGTTCGTGGCCTCAATGCCCCCAGCCAAAATGTTCAATCCAACATCTTCGTGCGAAACATTATCACGAAAATGTGTGAACGCAAGATTGATGTATGCAAAGGGATGATCCGCAGGGGCAAGTTCAATAGCGCGTTTTAGAAAAACTCGGGCAACCTCGAACCTGGTCCGTTCTTCGAGCTCTCGTCCAACATCAGCCAATACGGCGGCGTTGTTCCAGTTTTCATACGCAGTTCGGACCAGGTCGGGGATTGTTGTCATAGAATTTGCTCGTTAACCTTTGTTGACTGTTTCCCAAATTCCGTGAACGTTGTGTTCAGGATCCTTGAAGTATGCAACGAAACCCATGTCGCCGACGGGTTGCTTTGGCAGAATGATCACACCGCCTGCAGCTTCGATCTTTGGGATCGTTGCATCGATGGAGTCAACATCGAGAGTATTCGTCACGCGATGATGTTCGTTCTCGCGTGCCATGAGTCCACCGTTGATACCGATCGATTCATCCGGACCCGTAGTGATCATCCAATACGGTTGCTCGCCCCATTTTTCGAATTTCCATCCGAACACATTCGTAAAGAACTCCATCTGCTGCTCCGGATTGTCAGCCGGAATTTCAAAGTGCACGATGCGTGCCATAACTCCTCCAAAAAAAAGAACTGGTGGTGGGATGTGAGTGCGTTCACTCGAACGCTTGAATGAAAAAGTCAGACAATGGTTTTCCAGCCTTATACATATCGAAGAGATTCTGAACACACTTCTTGTCGGTAAACGCGGCGATCGGCAATTGCTTCCACCAATAGAATTGTTTGTTGTACAGAAGGGGCTCTTTTAATGCAGCGTCTTTGAATTCTGCAGGAAGAACTTTGTTCTTCTCACCTTGTAGGCATTCGTATGCAGAAACAAATGCTTTCGCTTTCATCAGCTTGTGGAGTTCCTTGCTTTCGTTCATGACGAGATCTCTGATCGATGCAAGACTTTCTTTATCAGGTTCGTAACAACCACCGGCAACACCACCGCCTTTTGCACCGATCTCGATATACATGCCGGGCTTGCCGGGAGATTTCTTTCCAAAACGAGTGATCAATGCAGATGAATGCGTTTTGTACGGACTCTTGTCCTTCGAAAACCGAATGTCGCGGTTGATCCTGAAGATCGCATCCTTCGGAGTGATGTGCAGATCCGGTTCGATCTTTCTGATCTTCTCGATCAGTTGCTCAACGAGTTCGCTGAACGGACCCTTGACGTGATTCTCGTAATCCGAACGATGCGCTTCGAACCAATCTCGTGAGTTATTCTTTTCGAGACCTTTAAAGAATTCGAAATACTGCTTCGATAACATTACGCCTCCGGCGCATAGGTGTATTGTGGTTGCCAATTGGCATCGCCGTCTTTGAGGAGCTCGAACATGGGAAAGACGGGCATGTACATGTCACCCGGACCAAAACCATCCGCTGCGACACGTGTAATAGTGCCGTCCTCAGCTCTATGGAATGTTGAGTACCCTGGCTGCACGTATCGCTTACCGTCGTGCATAGACGCAAATCCCATATCGTCGGTAAACGTTCCATCAGCATCGCTCAGCATGCGGATCTTCCAGCCGCGCGACTCTGCAAATGCTGCCTGAACATCGGGAGTATTGGGACTGACAAGGACTATGGAAGTGCGAGCTTGAATGTGGTCCAACAAGCCGTTGATGCCATCTGCCCACAGTGTACAGTATCTGCAACCTCGACCCATGTTGTGGACCACAACCAAGTCGTTGTTGTCTCCAAACAAATCGCTGAGTGCAACACCACCTGAGAGAGTTTGAAACTCATACGTTGTAGTGATAACTGTAGAGCGTTTACGTAGTACTTCGACAAGTCGTTCGCGCGCATTGCGGAACTCTTGCTCCAGTCGCATGACTTCATCGTCGAAAAACGATTCCATTGTCGCTACTCGAATTGATAACGATACACGTCGTCCTTTAAGTCGCTTGCATCCGTCTTCACAACATCCTTGATAAGCCCTGTGTGAATGTCATACACCCAGCCGTGCAGTGTTAATGCAGGATCTGTTAACCATGCGCGTTGGACGAACGATGTTTCCGCGAGGTGACTCACTTGTTCGACAACATTGAGTTCGATAAGGCGCTTGTACCGATCCTGCTCATTCTTGATCGCCTCAAGCTCGTCCTTGTTATCGTGATATACATCCTTGATGTGTCGCAACCACTTGTTGATGAGTCCGAGATCGCGTTGTTGCATTGCTGTGCGAACACCGCCGCAACCGTAGTGACCACAAACGATGATGTGCTTCACTCTCAGAACCTGAACGGCGTACTGTAGAACAGACAGCATGTTGAAGTCTGTGTGAACCACCATGTTGGCAACATTGCGGTGCACGAACAACTCACCAGGTTCCGTGCCGGTAATCTCTTCGGCAGGTACGCGACTATCTGAACAACCGATCCATAGAAATTCTGGTTTTTGATCGGCTGATGTTTTCTCAAAATAATCGGCACGCAATTGAAGCTTGTGTTCAACCCATGCTTTGTTGTTCAGCAGTAATCTGATATAACTGTCCATAGACTTTCGGTTGTTTACACGGCCTGTTGCTTGCCGAAAATGTTGTGAAATTCAATTGTGATGTTGCGATACGTTGCTGCCTGAGCGAATTCACCCAACGTATCGTAGACGTCGTGGTCGATGATCAGCGAATGTGTTCCATCAAACGTCACATTCGCGTTATCGGGGATCATTCTCAGTT
>Ga0315912_10006586_pt1 | contig 10371 bp, 9 predicted proteins | sample VfabasoilMG_FD_204469 | JGI IMG/M metagenome (GOLD analysis project Ga0315912, IMG submission 204469) | Garden soil microbial communities collected in Santa Monica, California, United States - V. faba soil | ecosystem: Environmental > Terrestrial > Soil > Garden | place: USA: California... | reverse complement strand
CGAGCGTGGTCACGGCTTCGTTCGTGGTCAGCGCGGTGGGCGCGTTCTACTGGCTGCGCGGGCAACATCAGGAACAAGCGCGCTTGTACTTGAAGTGGGGCACGCGTATCGGGCTCGTCGCGAGTTTGTTGGTCGCCTTCCCCACGGGCGATCGCCAAGCCAAGCTCGTGGCCGAGTCTCAGCCCGTGACCTTGGCTGCCATGGAAGGCCGCTTCGAGAGCGGAAAAAATGCCGAATTGACCTTCATCGGTCAACCGAACGTGCGCGAGCGCCGGATCGACAACGCCATCCAGGCGCCGATGGTGCTCAGTATCTTGGCCTACGGCACGCCCCAGCGCAGCGTGCTCGGTCTGAATGAGTTTCCGGTCGACACCTGGCCGACCAACATCGAGCTCCTGTACTATTCGTTCCACGTCATGGCCGGGCTCGGCACGTTGTTCATTCTGCTGATGGCGATCAGCACCTGGCTCGGGTTTCGCGGTGTGCTCGAGCAAACGCGCCCCGTGCTCTGGATCTTGATGCTGGCGTTTCCATTTCCGTACATCGCCACCACTGCGGGCTGGATGACGGCTGAGCTCGGTCGTCAACCATGGCTCGTGTACGGCCTCTTTCGAACCAGCGCCGGCTTCAGCGCGAGCGTCAGCTCGGGCAACGCGCTCTTCACGTTGATTGGCTTCACCGGCTTATACTTCGTGCTCGGTCTGATCTTCTTGTTCCTCGTCGGTCGAGAGCTGGCACACGGTCCGGAGGGAGAAGCTGCTCATGGCTGAGCTGTGGTTTGCGCTATTGGGCCTGATGTTGGTCACCTACGTGGTGCTCGACGGCTTCGATTTCGGCGCGGGTGCGCTGCATTTGTTCGTCGCCAAGTCGGACGCGGAGCGCCGCACCGTGCTTTCGGCGATTGGCCCCTTTTGGGATGGCAACGAGGTCTGGCTGATCGCCAGCGGCGGCGTCCTGTTCGTGGCCTTTCCGGAGGTGCTGACCTCGGCCTTCCCGGCGTTCTATCTGGCGCTGCACTTGGTGTTGTGGTGCTTTGCCTTGCGCGGTGTGGCGATCGAAGTGCGCAGTCACGTGACCGACGGCATGTGGCACGCGGTTTGGGATGCGGTGTTCGCGGGCGCGAGCTTGCTCTTGGCGCTGCTCTTCGGGGTCGCCTTCGGCAATGTCGTGCGTGGTGTACCCATCGATGCCAGTCGTGAATTCACGATGCCGTTCTTCACGAACTTCGGCACCACCGGTCAGGTCGGTTTGCTGGATTGGTACACCGTCAGCGTCGGTCTGCTGTCGGTCGCGCTGCTCTCGGCGCATGGCGCCGCGTTCCTGGCTTGGCGCGCGGCAGGCGTGGTTCGCGAGCGCAGCCTAGCGCTCCAACGCTGGCTTTGGCCGCTTTCGGCTGCGCTGTTCGCGATCGTGACGCTCGAAACCTACTTCGTTCGCCCACAATTGTTGGGGAACCTGCTGAGCCGTCCGTTCGCGTGGCTTTGCACCGCGCTGGCCATCGGCGGCTGTGCGCTGCTCGTCAGCTCACGGCGTGGCGCGCGCGATGGCCGCGCGTTCTTGGGATCGTGCGGGCTGCTCGCCGGCGTGCTTTCCGCCGCCGGCGCCGCCATGTTTCCGGTGTTCCTACGCTCTACGCTGTCGCCGGCCTTCGATTTGGACGCCCTTCAACAGACGCGCAACTCGATTGCCATGAAGTTCGCGCTCGGCTGGTGGCCGTTCGCGTTCATGCTCGCCGTGTCCTACTTCGTGAACGTCTTTCGAGCCAATCGTGGGCGTGTCAGCGCGGAGGAGTACTAGCTTCGTTGGTCAGTAGGCCAATCTTGGCTTCGTACACCAGCTTCCCGTACTTCGGATCATCGAGCGAGATCTGATAGTCGTTCGGCACCTGCACGGTCACGCTGCCAGGCACTTTCCCGGGCTTGGAGCCGAGGTCTTTGCCCTTGGGCTTGAAGGTCACGCTGCCGGGCGCTTCCGGGCCAAATTCGATTTCGAACTTGTGCAACGTGTGCAGGGTCTTGCCCTGGGTGCGCAGGGTCAGCCAGAAGAATTTTCCGCCGACCTCCTTGAACTGATAGCCATCGATGTCGATCGCTTTGCGGGCTTTGGACATGCAGCCGTTCAGCTTCTTCGGATCATTGCCGGCACTGGCGGAGCATTTGGTCTCCGCGGCCTGCTTCACGTCCGAGTCATTGAAGGAGAGCATGAACACCACGTCGGGCGCCGTGATGATTTCCTGAGCGGTGCGCGTGGGCTTCGCTGTCTCGCTCGCGGGCTTGGCCTCGGCCTTCTTGCCGTCCGCCTTGTCAGCGTCAGGCTTGTCGCCTTTGTCTTCCTCAGCGTCGGCGGCGGGCTTGGCTTCGGCCTTTTCGGACGATTCAGCATCAGCTTCGGCAGGTTTCGGGGATTGCGCAGCAGGGGTACCCCCGCACGCGGCGAGCAAAAGCAATGGTAAAAACAGCGCACACTTCGACATAGCGCCGACTATTTAGCACACACCGACCGCATCCTAGGACTCAAGTTGCGGTAGCGATGGCCGTTTTACGCCTTCGGCAGCGACCTCGCCCGAGGTCCTGAAGAACTTTGGCATCCGGCGCGAACGCATTCAACCCGACCCATCAGACGGCGACAGCCGCCAAAGAGACGGCTACGCGCGCGCCCGAGCCAGGTCAGGACATGGACCAAACGCGGGTCGATAGCGAGTCGCAGTTGGCCGAGGTCCCCGTGCCCATGGCCAGCAGCTACGGCGCTTATGAGCCGGGGGTGGTGGTCGCACAGAAGTTCAAGCTGGTGCGGGTGCTGGGTGAAGGGGGAATGGGGTCGGTGTGGGTGGCGAAGAACCTCGCACTCGACGTGCATGTCGCCCTCAAATTGATTCGCGCCGAGCTCGCCCACAGCGTCCCCGGACTCGAAGAGCGCTTACTGCAAGAGGCGCGGGCCGCCGCCAGCATCGAGCATCCCGCTGTCATCAAGATTTTCGACTTCGGGCTGACCGAGCTGTCCGACCCGTTCATTGCCATGGAGCTCCTGCACGGTGAGAGCTTGGGCGATGCGCTCAAGCGTCGCGGCAAGCTGAACCCCGTGCGCGCGGTGCAAACGCTGCTGCCGATCACCGAGGCGCTGCTCACGGCCCACGAGCGCGGCATCGTGCATCGCGACCTCAAGCCCGACAACGTCTTTCTCGCGCGCAGCTCTGCCGGCCGGCTCGAGCCCAAAGTGCTGGATTTCGGCATCGCCAAGCTCGATCAAAAAAACAACAACCCCGCCCTGACCAGCATCGGTACCGTGCTGGGCAGCCCGGCGTACATGTCGCCCGAGCAAGCTCGCGGCGAAGCGGACGTCGATGGTCGGACCGATGTTTGGGCGCTGTGCGTCGTCCTGTACGAAGTGATCACCGGCCGATTGCCGTTCCTGGCCGAGAATTACAACGCGCTCTTGTACGCCATCCTGGAAGGCCAACCGAAGAGCTTCAGCGAGCTCGGGATCAACGAGCCGCTGCTCTGGTCGATCATCTCGCGCGGCCTCGAGAAGGACCGTCAACGCCGTTGTCCTGACATGTTCGAGCTCGGACGTGCGCTGGCGATTTGGCTGCTCGATCGCGGGGTCCAAGAAGACGTGAGCAACGGACTCTTGCGCTCCAAGTGGCTCGAGCGTCCGACGCGCGTGGCGGTTGCCGAACATCACTCGTTCTTTCCCAGCGATCCGCCGTCGGTCGATGCGGCGCGGACCGCGCGCTCGGGGGAAGGGGACCTGCAGCTGCTGCCGGTCGACGACAACGGTGAGTTGAGCAGCGGCGTGCTGCTTCGCCCTGCGCCCGAGACCGCGGCGAACCACTTGTTCGGCGTGCCGTACGCGGCGAAGACCGGACAGAATACGGGCAAGCTCGCGCCGCAGGCACCCTCGCGGCGGCGCTGGATTTGGTTCACGGTCGCCGGCGCGCTGCTCTCCTTTTCCGCGGCGGTCGCGCTCCAGGCGCTCTCCGGTTCGAGCGCCCACGAGGACGACGAGCCGCCCCCCGCTCCGCCGGCTTTCGAGCGCCGCCACTCGAAGCTCGCCGCGGAAACGACGCTGGAGAGCGCGGTGGAAATGCCGCGCCCACTAGCGACGGCCAAAGCCAGCTCCGCGCCCAGCGCAGCGCCAGTTCACCGCGCGCCCGTCGTCGAAGCGCGCTCCATCGAGCCGCGACCAACCGAAGCGCGCCCTGCCAGCCCAAGGCCCCGAACGCGCGAGCCCAAGCCCGCGCGCAACGACTTGAAGAACCCGTTTCGCTGAGGGGCGGGTCAAAAATGACCTCACCCCGGGACAGGGGTTAGCGCGATAGGCCGTGTTCTAGGCCAGTGTTGTTCCAGGTGATGCCGCTCACTTGGGCGCCGGGTTTGCTGAGATCGAAATAGAGCATCAGGCCTCCGACGACGGTGATGCCTGCGCCGCCGCCGGCGAAGAAGGCCGCGGTGCGCGAGATCCCGGTCGAGTTGCTGTTATCTACGACTTGGGCAACCAGCGCGGTGCCGAGCAGAGCGATGCCGGTCGTCAAGGTGACCAAGGTGAAGGTGCTGACTTTGGGCTCGACACGCACAGGGGCGCTTTTGGCGGGTGCACCGAGTGCGGCTGTGGCTGGTGCTTTCCGGAGTTCGATCTTGAAATCACGCGCTCGATGGAGATCGATCTCGATCACGCGTTCGTCGCGCTGATAGCCCGAGACTTCGAGCACGATGCGATGTTTGCCGGCGAAACTCTCGCCAGTCCAGGGCGTGACACCGACGGCTTGCCCGTCGAGTTTGACCGTGGCGCCGTCGGGGTCGGAGAGCACGGTCAGCTGCTGCAGGCCCTTTTGACTCAGTGCTTGCTCCAGCTGATGCACGTGAGTCTCTACGTCGCGCGCGTCGGCTGCGTCGGGCGAGCGCCGCAGATAGTCGCGATAATAGCGCAGTGCTCCGGCTTGATTGCCCATGCCTTCGAAGGCCTTGCCCACGTTGAAGGAGAGCTTGGGATCGGGATACAGCCGATTCGTTTCTAGGAAGATGTCGACTGCGTCGTAGAAGCGGCCTTCGCGATAGGCAGTGACGCCCTTGTCGAACAATAGGCGCGCGCGCTCTTTGGCCATCGCTTCTGGCTCACCGAGGTCGGGCTTGGCTTCTGCTGGTGCAGCGGGCTTTTTCGGTTCAGCCACGGCGTGCGCCGCCACTGCTGACGAGCAGCTCAGAACGCAGAACAGCAACACACGACGACGCGCCGACATGGCAAGTTGACCCCGCCGCAATACGGCCAGAAACCGGCCTGACGTAAGCCATTTCGAGCCTGCGGATTGCCGGCTATCGAGTGCCCTGGCAGTCTCGGAGCAGTGAATTACACAGGTAGCCTCGAGTCGATTCAGACGCAGGGTGGCGGCTATCCTCCCGGAGGCTACGGGCCGCCCGGTGGTGGTCCGCCGGGCGCTCCGCCGCCTGGAGGTTATGGTCCGCCCGGTGCGCCTCCGCCTGGAGGCTATGGTCCGCCCGGTGCGCCTCCGCCTGGCGGCTATGGTCCGCCCGCTGCGCCTCCGCCTGGCGGCTATGGTCCGCCCGGCGCGCCTCCGCCTGGCGGCTATGGTCCGCCCGGTGCGCCTCCGCCTGGCGGCTATGGTCCGCCCGGCGCGCCTCCCCCTGGAGGCTATGGTCCGCCTGGTTCACCGCCTGGAGGTTATGGTCCGCCCGGCTCACCACCTGGAGGCTACGGTCCACCGGGCTACGGCCCACCGGGTGGCGGTTACGGTCCACCCGGCGGCGCGCCGCCATTTGGTGGTGGCTTCGCACCGCCGCCTTATCAACCCGGAGGTGCGCCTCCACCGGGTGGCGGTTCGCGCTTCGACGCGATCGAGGCGTTCACCTTCGCTTGGGCCGCGCTGACCAAAGACTATGCGGGCGTCGCCGTGCCGCTCGCGGCTTCGGTGTTCGTTGCTACGATTCCGGCGGGGATGCTGGGCGGGATCCGCGCCGGCGTGATCGGGGCGATGGTGGCTTCGGGTTCGGTGGATCAGTCCCTATTGATGGCGCTGAATTTCGGCGGCTCTTTCGTGATCTATCTCGTCGTGTTGATCACGCTTGCCTTCACCATGGGTGGCGCGATGCAGTTTTCCTTACGCGTCGCGCGCGGAGAGAAGCCCGATTTCGGCGTGGTCTTTTCCGGCGGTCGCTTTTTTGCCCCGATGCTCGGGGCAACGCTGCTGTCCGGTATCGCTTATTGGTTCGGCTCCCTCGCCTGTTTCGTGCCAGGCATTTTCCTGGCAGCGGCTTGGTTTGCCTATTCGGCGTTCATCGTCGACAAGGGCATGGGAGCGATCGAAGCGTTGAAAGCCAGTTGGCACGCAACCGCCCCGTATCGGGTCAGCGCGATCGTCTTCGTGCTGTTGGCGTTCCTCGTCAACATCGCAGGCGTGCTCGCCTGCTGCGTCGGCCAATTGCTGGTCTCGTACCCGCTGTTGATGATTTCGAGCGCGTATCTGTATTTGAAGATGAACGGCGAGCAACCGCGCCTGCCCGGCGCGTGAAACGGCGGACTACTCAGCGTCCCGGCAGCAACGAAACCCGGTCGAATAGTCGTGGTAAACCGCGGCGTGCGCCGTGGTCACGTAGCTGCAGCCGGGGCCGTTGATCTCTGCATCGCCGTAGAAGCCACCGCGGAAAGAGCCGTGGCCGTTGGCAGCGACCTCTGCGCTCCATTCATGCAGGTTGCCGACCAAGTCGAACACGCCGTAGGGTGAAACTGACGCGGAGTATTCGCCGGTTTTGGCTAGCCCTCCAGGCCAGCGATTCAAGCGCGCGTCGTTCATCAAGTGCCGATCGAAGGGCGCGCCTTGGCCGAAGACCGCGGTCACGGCGCTGCCTTTGCCTTCGTTGCACTTGCCGCGCTTTCGGCGCGTGCCGCCGTACGGGTAAGTCGCGTTGCGGTTGGGGCCGCGACACGCGAGCGAAAACTCAGCCGCGGTGCACAGGCGCTTGCCCGCGTTTTGGCAAGCGCTCTGGGCTTGCACCTGCGAAATGTAACCTTGCGGCACCACGCCTTCGGCCACTTTGGCGCGGACCTTCAGGCCGTCCACGGGCATGTACGGCGAGTGCGGGCTTTCGCCACCCGCCGCGTCCAGTTCGACGACGTAGGCCTCGTAGCGATCGATGCAGTAGCCGTTGATATGGGCCATGCCCGTGGGGCAAGCCGAGCCAGGCAAGCTGCTCGATACCGTGTCGGCGTGAATGTCGCCCGAGCGCTGGTTTTCGCCACTGCCCGTGCCCACCGTGCGCGTGAGCGCTGCGCTCGCTTGGTCGAGCGCCGGATCCGTCGCAAACGCGGAGAGCGACTGCTGCGCTCGTTCACAACTGAACGAGCACGCGCTCAACGCGGCTAAAACGAGGGAACGCGGAAGGACACTCACGTGCCCTCATTCGTACGGGTCGAGAGACGGAGCGTCAAGCGCTCGATGTGCCACACAGGAACCGCGCGTGTGCGCGTGCGCGAGTTTTCGGGAAAAGTTCGTTGTGCGCGGATGTGCTTCTAGCAGAATCGCGATCTTCGGGCATTGCTGGCACGAAAACCGTCGCTCACGTTTTCAAAGCTTCAAGCGACGAGACCGGTGCCCTCATCGACACCGAGCATCAGATTCAGATTTTGCACGGCAGCGCCCGACGCGCCTTTGCCGAGGTTGTCGAGGCGCGCAACGATCAAGATCTGTTGCTCGTGTCCGAACACGAACAGCTCGAGCCGGTTCGTGTCGTTGCACGCGACCGGGTTCAGAAAGCCGTCTTCCAAGAGCGACTCACTGTCCAGCGGTTGAACGAGCACGAAGCGCTCGCCGTGGTAGTGCGCGGCCAAGACTTCGTGCACGTCTTTCGGTGTCAGCTTCTTCGGTAGCAGGCGCGTGAACAGCGGCACCGAGACCAGCATGCCCTTGTAGAAGTCGCCCACGACTGGCTCGAAAAACGGCGGGGAATCCAGGCCCGCGACGTGCTGCATCTCGGGCAGGTGCTTGTGGCGCAGAGCGAGCGCGTACGGACGCGGACCGCGCAGGTGCTCGCGTTCGTTTGGCGAAGCGGTCTCGTAGGTCGCGATCAGTTTCTTCCCGCCACCGCTAAAGCCGGTCAGCGAGTGCACCACGGTGGGATAATCTTTGGGCACGAGGCCGCGCGCGAGCAACGGCGCGAGCGCAGCAACGAAGCCCGTCGCGTGGCAGCCGGGCACGCTCACGCGCGCGGCTTTGCGAATTCGCTCCCGCTGTCCGGAGTTTAGCTCGGGAAAGCCGTACACGAAGTCCGCATTCACGCGGTGCGCGCTGCTGGGGTCGATCAGCCGCGTGCGCGGGTTCTCGAGCATGCCGACCGATTCACGCGCGGCCGCGTCCGGCAAGCAGGTGATCACGAAGTCGACCTGGTTGATCAACGCTTTGCGAGCTGCCGGATCTTTTCGCTGCTCTGCCGGTAGCTCGCATAGCTCGAGTTCGGGACGCGCCGAAAGCCGCTCTTGGATCTGTAGTCCAGTCGTTCCTTCGCGCCCGTCGATGAAAATCTTGTGCATTACGACTCCGGGCGTGATTTACGGCAAACCCGGAGCCGGCGCCAGCCTGACTATTTCTCGGGCGTGACTACGATTTCGACGCGGCGATTCTCGGCTCGGCCGTCGGCCGTCCCGTTGTCGGCCACGGGCTTGCTCGCGCCTAGGCCTTCCGCGGTCACCTTCTCCGAGGGCAGACCGCGTGACACCAAATGGTCACGGACGGACTGCGCGCGTTTGAGTGACAGCGTATCGTTCTCGGCGGCGTTGCCGCGCGAATCCGTGTAGCCCTGCACGACGATCGACTTGAAGCCTTGGCTGGTGAGCGCAGCCGCCACCTGGTCCAGCTTGTCTCGGGCGATCGGCAAGAGGCTGCTCTGGTTGGTCGCGAACAGCACCGAGCCCGAGAGCGTAATCACGACGCCGCGCGTCTCTTCCTTGACCTTGGCGATCTCGGCCAAGCTGGCCATCGCGATCGCCGCCTTCTTTTCGGCGTCGGCGCGCGCAGCCTTCTCGTGCGCGAGCTGCTCCTTCGTCTTCTGCAAGCCCTCGATCTGCGTGGTCTTGAAGTCTTTGTCGGACGCGGAGCGCTTGCGCTCGGCTTTTTCGCGGCCACCCTCGGCGGCCGCGATCTCGGCTCGACGCTGAGCGACGTACGCCAAATCCTTGGTCTTCTGGCTCGCGCCGTCTTCCTCGAAGGTGCGCTGCGCGGTATCGAGGGACTGCTTGGCCGTGTCCAGCTGCGCCGGCGCGAGGTCCGCGGCGGGGCCCTTGGCGGCTTCGGCGTATGCCGTGCGCGCGTCGAGCAACTCCTGCGGTGCGACGGCGGCTCCGCCGCAGGCCATGAGCAGCGCGCTCAGGCTCGCGCCAATCAGCAGCGAGTGAACGGTAGATGTCCCAGAAACACAAAGCTTAAGGAGAGAAGTGGACCGAGCCATCACTTGTTCATTTCCTTCTTCAGTTTACCGACCTGTTCACTGGCCTCGGCGGCGTCCGCCTGGGCTTTCACTTCCTTGGCCAGGGCCATGGCGAGCTCGGCGTCGGCTTGTGCGCGATCCAAAGTGCGCGCCGCTTCTTCGTTGTCGCCGTCGTTGATCTCCTTCTGCGCGCGCTCGATCGCATCTTTGGCGAGCTTCACGTGCAGGGCGGCTTTCGGATTTTCGTTTGCGCCGCCGACTTCCGCGCCTTTGACGTCGGCTTGCGCTGCGCTCAACGCGTCATGGGGAACAGGGGCGCCGCCGCAGGCAGCCAGCGAGGTCCCGAAAATGCACCAGTAGACCCAGGTTCGAATCTTCATCGCGCCCCAGTATATCGAATTGCGGTCGGCGCGATAGTGCCGTAAATGCCCGCAATTCCAGCGGTTTTTATTGGGCCGCGAAGATTGAAGTCAGGGTTTCTGAAACTTCAGCACGAAGCGATCGGAGGTCCCGCGGCGCTCACCGACCACCCGAGGCGAGGTGCTCCAATCACGGCTGTCGTTCGGGTTCTTGAGGAACGAAGCCTCCGCGACCAAGCGAAAACCGGCATGCTCGATCTCTTCGCGCAGCACCTTCTCGTCGATGCGATGCACGCTCTCGACGTCGCGCAGACCGCTCCCCGGTTGTGCGCTGTGATCGACGATGCCGTACACGCCGCCCGACTTGAGCGCGGTGAAGATGGCGCGGTTCATCTTCTCGCGATCGACCTTCTGCCAAACCGTGTCGTGATAGAAGAGCACGTCGAGCACGGCGTCCAAGTCTTTGACCTCGGGCGAGAGCGGGTCATCGAACGGCCGATCCGAGCGCACGATGTTCCCGAGCTTCACGAGCTCGGGCTTGGCGAGCCGTTCGGTCAACGGGCCATTGGCGAACCGTTCCA
>Ga0315912_10006585_pt1 | contig 10373 bp, 8 predicted proteins | sample VfabasoilMG_FD_204469 | JGI IMG/M metagenome (GOLD analysis project Ga0315912, IMG submission 204469) | Garden soil microbial communities collected in Santa Monica, California, United States - V. faba soil | ecosystem: Environmental > Terrestrial > Soil > Garden | place: USA: California... | reverse complement strand
TGGGCTTGAGGGACGGGTCGCTCCCGCGCCATTCGTAGAGCAGGCTGTGGCCATTGATGCGCTCGCGGACAAGCGCCGAGCGCATCCGCGGATAGCTGCGTTCAAGGAATGCATGGAAGGCGGCGAACGGGCCCGCCGCGAATTGCGAGGGATCCTGGTGCGAGAGCGTTTCGAAGCGCACCGCCTCCGCAAGCCGCCGCGCCGCGGCGGCCGGGTCCGGCGCCGCAGCGCCGTCAGCGGCGACGGCGATCTGGCGGCTCTGGAACCTCGTCACATTGAATGCGAGCACCAGGACGACGATCGCGAGCATGGCGGCCAGGAAGGCCGACAGCTTTTTCATGAAGACCTGCCTGCCTGTGCCCCGGGCGGCGACATTGGCGGGCCTGCGCGGTCAGGGTTTGCCGGGGAAGTTCGCCGCAGCCGGGGCGGGCTGCAACAACTGGAAGAACATTTCGTCCTGCTTGACCATGCCCAGCTCGGAACGCGCCCGTTCTTCGATGGCGTCGAAGCCCTGCTTCAGGTCTTTCACTTCGGCATCGAGCGCCGTGTTGCGGGCGACCAGGCGCAGGTTGGTCTCGCGCTGCGCTTCGATCTGCCGGTCGAGTTCCCAGACCCGCATCCATCCGCCCTTGCCGAACCACATGGGGCTCTGGATCGCGGCGATCAGGAGCACGAGCACGATGGCCAGGATGCGCATGACGGTCCGTCAGCCCCGGCCCAGCTGGTAGAACGCATCGCGCCCGGCGTAACTCGCCGAGTCGCCGAGGTCTTCCTCGATGCGCAGGAGCTGGTTGTACTTTGCGAGGCGATCCGACCGCGACAGCGAACCGGTCTTGATCTGTAGCACATTCGCCCCGACCGCCAGGTCGGCGATGAACGTGTCTTCCGTCTCGCCGGAGCGATGGGAGACGACGGCCGTGTATCCGGCGCGCTTCGCCATCTCGATGGCGGCGATGGTTTCGGTCACCGTGCCGATCTGGTTGATCTTGATCAGGATCGAATTGGCGATGCCCTGGCGGATGCCCTCGGAAAGTATGCGGGTGTTCGTCACGAACAGGTCGTCGCCGACGATCTGCACCTGCTTGCCCAGTTTGTCCGTCAGCACCTTCCAGCCGTCCCAGTCGCCCTCGGCCATGCCGTCCTCGATGCTGACGATGGGATACTTGTCGACCCACGCGCCCAGGTAGTCGGCAAACTCACTCGCGCTGAGCTGCAGCTTTTCCGATGCGATGTCGTACCTGCCGCCCTTGAAGAATTCGGAACTGGCGCAGTCCAGGCCGATCGCCACCTGGGAACCCGGCGTGTACCCGGCGGCCTCGATCGCTTCGATGATGAGCGTCAGCGCCGCTTCGTTGCTCGGCAGGTTGGGCGCAAAGCCTCCCTCGTCGCCCACGGTCGTCGACATCCCCTTCTTGTCGAGCAGCTTCTTGAGCGCCTGGAAGATTTCCGCGCCGCAGCGCAGGGCTTCGCGAAAGCTTTCCGCGCCCACCGGGATGACCATGAATTCCTGCAGGTCCAGGCTGTTGTTGGCGTGGGCGCCGCCGTTGATCACGTTCATCATCGGCACCGGCAACTGCATGCGCCCCGCGCCTCCGAGGTAGCGGTACAGGGGCAGCCCCGATTCCTCCGCCGCGGCCTTGGCCACCGCAAGCGAAACGGCCAGCAGCGCGTTCGCGCCCAGGCGGGATTTGTTCTCGGTGCCGTCCAGGTCGATCAGCGTCTGGTCGATGAAACTCTGTTCGACCGCGTCGAGTCCGACGATGGCTTCGCAGATTTCCGTGTTCACATGCTCCACGGCCTTGAGGACGCCCTTGCCGCCGTAGCGTCCCTTGTCGCCATCCCGCAATTCGATGGCCTCGCGCGTCCCGGTCGACGCGCCCGAGGGAACCGCGGCACGGCCGCTGACGCCGGATTCGAGCAGGACGTCCGCTTCGACGGTGGGATTGCCGCGCGAATCGAGGATCTCGCGGGCGACGATGTCAACGATAGAACTCATTGTTATTCCTTGTTGGTCGGTCTGTCGTTCAGCGTCCGGTCTTGGCCAGCCTCGCCTGCGCCATCAGCGCGTCCTCGGCAAAACCGCGCCCCTTCACCAGGTCATCCACGGCTTTGAGGGTTTCCAGCAGTTGCTTCATCAGGTGCAGCGGCCACGCGTTGGGGCCGTCAGACATGGCCTTCTCGGGATTGGGGTGGGTTTCCATGAAAACACCCGCGACGCCGGTGGCGATCGCCGCGCGCGCCAGCACCGGCACGAACTCGCGTTGGCCGCCGCTGGAGGATCCCTGTCCTCCCGGCAATTGCACCGAATGGGTGGCATCGAACACCACCGGGCAATTCGTCTCGCGCATGATGGCCAGCGAGCGCATGTCGGATACAAGGTTGTTGTATCCGAATGATGCGCCCCGCTCGCAGACCATGATGCTGTCCCGCCCGCTCGCTTCACGCGCCTTGTCGACGACATTCTTCATGTCGCCCGGCGCGAGGAACTGGCCTTTCTTGATGTTCACAGGCTTGCCGCTCGCCGCGACCGCGTGGATGAAATCCGTCTGGCGGCACAGGAACGCCGGCGTTTGCAGCACGTCGACCACCGAGGCAACGGCGGCGATCTCGTCTTCCGCGTGCACGTCGGTCAGCACCGGGACGCCGATCTGTTTTTTCACATCGGCCAGGATCTGCAATCCGGTATCCATGCCCAGGCCGCGGAATGATTTGCTCGAGCTGCGGTTCGCCTTGTCGTAGGAGGACTTGTAGATGAAGGGCACCCCGACGGCCGCGGCGATTTCCTTGAGCTGGCCAGCCGTGTCCATCGCCATTTCGCGCGACTCGACGACGCAGGGGCCGGCTATCAGGAAGAACGGCCTGTCGAGCCCAACCTCGAATCCGCAGAGCTTCATCGAGCCGTCACCTCACGATGCTCTTGATCTTGGCGGATTCCCGCGAGGCTGCGTCGGGAACGCGGTCTTGCCGATAGGCAACGGCGGCGCGGATGAAAGCCGTGAAGAGCGGATGGCCGTCGCGCGGCGTGGACGTGAATTCGGGGTGGAACTGGCAGCCGACGAACCAGGGATGTCCGGGCAGTTCCATCATCTCGGGCAGGTTCTCGCTGGGCGTGCGCGCCGACACCTTGTAGCCGCGCGCTTCGAGCTGCGGCACGTACGCATTGTTGACTTCGTAGCGATGCCGGTGGCGCTCATTGACCCGCTCACCATAGATGCGCGAAGCCAGGGTGCCCGGTTCAACCGGGCAGGATTGCGCGCCCAGGCGCATGGTGCCGCCCAGGTCGGACTCGCCGCTGCGGCGCTCGACCCGGCCGGTCCTGTCCAGCCATTCGGTGATCAGGGCGACCACCGGGTGTGGGGTGTCGGGATCGAACTCGGTGCTGTTGGCGTTTTCAAGGCCGCAGACATTGCGGGCAAATTCGATGGTGGCGAGCTGCATGCCCAGGCAGATGCCCAGGTAAGGCACGCCACCCTCGCGCGCATGCCGGATGGCGGCGATCTTGCCCTCGACGCCGCGCTTGCCGAAGCCTCCCGGAACCAGGACCGCGTCCATGCCTTCCAGGCAGGCGGGCCCCTCCTTTTCGAGGCTCTCGGAATCGATGTAGTGCAGCTTGAGCCGGGTGCCGGTATGGATGCCGGCATGGATCAGGGCTTCCGTCAGCGACTTGTAGGAGTCGGCGAGGTCGACGTACTTGCCCACCAGCGCGATGTCCGCGTTCTGGGTGGGATTCTCGCGGTCATGGACCAGCTTGTCCCATTTCGACAGGTCCGCCGGTCGGGCGTGGATGTCCAGCTTGCGGCAGACGATCTCGTCCAGGCCCTGGCGATGCAGGATGCCCGGAATCTTGTAGATCGAATCGACGTCTACCGCCGAAATGACGGCGTGCTCCTCGACGTTGGTGAACAGGGCGATCTTGCGGCGCTCGTTGTCCGGCACCACGCGGTCGGCGCGGCACAGGAGGATGTCCGGCTGGATCCCGATCTCCCGCAGTTCCTTGACGGAATGCTGGGTCGGCTTGGTCTTGATCTCCCCGGCGGACGGGATGTAAGGCACCAGCGTCAGGTGGATGAAGCAGGAGTTGCCGCGGCCGTTCTCGATGCTCATCTGCCGCACGGCTTCCAGGAACGGCAGCGACTCGATGTCGCCGACGGTGCCGCCGATTTCGCACATGGCCACCTCGGCGTCGCCCGCCCCCATGCGGATGAAATTCTTGATCTCATCGGTGATGTGGGGAATGACCTGGACCGTGCCGCCCAGGTAGTCCCCGCGACGCTCCTTCTTGATCACGCTCTCGTAGATCTGGCCCGTGGTGAAGTTGTTGCGCTTCGTCATCCGGGCGTTTACGAAACGCTCGTAGTGCCCGAGGTCGAGGTCGGTCTCGGCGCCATCGTCGGTCACGAACACCTCCCCGTGCTGGAACGGGCTCATGGTGCCGGGATCGACGTTGATGTACGGGTCCAGCTTGAGGAGGGTGACCTTGATGCCGCGGGATTCGAGGATGGCGGCGAGAGACGCGGAAGCGATACCTTTGCCCAGGGAGGAGACAACGCCGCCGGTGACAAAGATAAATTTGGTCATTACATATTCGCTCCGACTTGCCCGGCAAATAATAACCCAAACCGACGCCGGGCGCTGCACAAAATATTGGGGCGCCGGCACCCGCGATCAAGACCTCCGTTCAAGCCGCCGCTGCCCGCTTCTCGGCATGCTTCGCGAGGAACATCCAGGTCTCGACCACGGTATCGGGATTGAGCGAGATCGTGTCGATCCCCTGCTCCATCAGCCATTCGGCCAGGTCGGGATGGTCGGACGGCCCCTGGCCGCAGATGCCGACGTACTTGCCGGCCTTGCGGCATGCCTGGATCGCCATTCCCAGCATGACCTTGACGGCCGGATCGCGCTCGTCGAACTGCCCGGCCACGATGCCTGAATCCCGGTCCAGGCCCAGCGTCAGCTGGGTCATGTCGTTCGAGCCGATCGAGAACCCGTCGAAATGCTGCAGGAACTGGTCCGCCAGGATCGCGTTCGACGGGATCTCGCACATCATGATGACGCGCAGGCCGTTGACGCCCCGCTCCAGGCCGTTCTTCCTGAGCAGTGCGATGACCTGTTCGGCTTCCTGCACCGTGCGCACGAAGGGCACCATGATCTCGACATTGACCAGGCCCATCTCGTCGCGGACTTTCCTGAGCGCCCGGCATTCGAGCTCGAAGCACTCCCGGAACGAGTCGGCGATGTAACGCGAGGCGCCCCGGAAGCCGAGCATCGGGTTCTCTTCCTGGGGCTCGTACTTCTTGCCGCCCGTCAGGCTCGAATACTCGTTGGACTTGAAATCCGACATGCGGACGATCACCGGCTTGGGGAAAAACGCCGCGCCCAGCGTCGCAATGCCCTCGGTGAGCTTCTCGACGTAGAAGGTGACGGGGTCCTTGTAGCCGGCCGCCAGGGCATCGATCGCGCCTTTCAGCTCTGCGTCGACCTTCGGGTACGCCAGCGCCGCCTTGGGGTGGATGCCGATCATGCGCGCGATGATGAACTCGAGCCGCGCGAGCCCGATGCCGGCATTGGGCAAGCGCTGGAAGTCGAACGCCAGCTCCGGGTTGCCGACATTCATGCTGATCTTGACCGGGACCTTGGGCAGCTTGTCGAGTTGGATATGCAGGACCTCGACATCGAGGATGCCTTCGTACACGAAGCCCGTATCGCCCTCGGCGCAGGAGACGGTTACGTGCCCGCCCTGCTGGAGCTTCTGGGTGGCGTCACCGCATCCGACGACAGCGGGAATGCCCAGTTCGCGGGCGATGATGGCTGCATGGCAGGTGCGCCCGCCGCGATTGGTGACGATGGCGGATGCTTTTTTCATTACCGGCTCCCAGTCGGGGTCGGTCATGTCGGTCACGAGCACGTCGCCGGGGCGGACCTTGTTCATCTCCGACGCATCCTTCACCAGGCGGATCGTGCCAGTGCCGATGCGATTGCCGATGGCCCGCCCTTCGACGAGCACGTCGCCGCGCTTCTTCAGGCGGAACCTTTCCTGGGTTTCCTCGCGCGCCTTGACGGTTTCCGGCCGGGCCTGCAGCACGTAGAGCTTGCCATCCACGCCGTCGCGGCCCCACTCCACGTCCATCGGCCGCCCGTAGTGCTTTTCGATGATCACCGCATAGCGGGCGAGTTCTTCCACCTCGGCATCGGTAATGGAGAACCTGAGGCGCTCGGCCTCCGGGACGTCGAGCGTCTGCACTGAGCGGCCGGCCGACCGGCTTTCGGTGAAGACCATGCGCAAGGCCTTGGATCCGAGGTTACGCCGCAGGATGGCCGGACGGCCGGCCTGCAACGCGGTCTTGTAGACATAGAACTCGTCGGGGTTGACCTGCCCCTGGACGACGGTTTCACCCAGCCCGTAGGCCGAAGTGATGAAAACCACCTTGTCGAACCCCGATTCCGTATCCAGCGTGAACATCACCCCGGCCGCACCCTTGTCGCTGCGGACCATGCGCTGCACGCCCGCCGAAAGGGCGACGTGCGCGTGGGCGAAACCCTTGTGGACGCGATAGGAGATGGCGCGGTCGTTGTAGAGGGAGGCGAAGACGTGCCGCATGGCGAGCAGCACGTTCTCGATGCCCTGGATGTTGAGGAAGGTCTCCTGCTGGCCGGCAAAGGAGGCATCCGGAAGGTCTTCGGCGGTGGCCGAGGAACGCACGGCGAAGGAAACGTCCGCGGCGCCTTCCGTGAGACGGCCATAGGCGGCGCCGATTTCCCGCTCCAGGGCGGGCGGCAGCGGCGCCTCCAGGATCCATTTGCGGATCTGCGCGCCGGCCTGCGCCAGCGCATCCACGTTTTCGATGTCGAGCCCCGCGAGGGACGCCTCGATCCTCCTGGCCAGCCCCCCTGCCTCGAGGAATTCGCGGTATGCCGCGGCCGTCGTTGCAAATCCGCCGGGGACACGCACGCCCGCGGACGACAGCTGGCTGATCATTTCACCCAGCGAAGCGTTCTTGCCGCCCACGCTCTCGACGTCGGTCATGCGCAGGGCTTCGAAGGGAACCACGTATTGCGATGGGCTCATGCGATCGTCCGGAAACGCTCGAAGGGATTCGGGAAAAGGTGATATTTTAGCGACTCACCCAGTTTTGTGCACCACAACATGGCACCCGATCGCACGGCCTTCTTCGTTTCGGATCGTACCGGCATCACGGCCGAGATGCTCGGGCACAGTCTCCTGACCCAGTTCGACCAGGTTTCGTTCACCGAAATCACCCTGCCCTTCGTCGACTCCCCTGAAAAAGCCCGCGACGCCGTCGGCCAGATCAACCTCGCCGCCGCCCGCGACGGTGTCCGCCCCCTGGTCTTCAGTACCCTGGTGGATCCGATCCTCCGCAGCGAGATCCAGCTCGCGAACGGCAAGTACATCGATTGCTTCCAGGTGTTCATCGCGCCGATGGAAGCCGAGCTGGGCCTGAAGTCTTCCCACACCGTCGGACGCTCGCACTCGGTGCGCAACAACAACAGCTATTTCAACCGCATCGAGGCGGTGAACTTTGCCATGTCCCATGACGATGGCCAGACCACCAAGGAACTGGACGAAGCCGATGTCATCCTGGTGGGGGTCTCGCGCTGCGGCAAGACGCCGACCTGCCTTTACATGGCCTTGCAGTTCGGGATCCGCGCGGCCAACTATCCCCTGATCCCCGAGGATTTCGCGGGCAGGAAACTGCCCGCAACCGTGGCGCCCCACCGCGGCAAGCTGTTCGGCCTCACGATTCGCGCCGACCGCCTGCAACGCATTCGCAACGAGCGCCGGCCCGGCAGCAAGTACGCCAGCCTCGAAAACTGCGAATATGAAATCCGCGAAGCCGAGACGCTCATGCGCCAGGAAGGCATTTCGATCCTGGACACCACCACGCGTTCGATCGAGGAACTCGCCACCACCATCCTGCAAAAAGCCAACCTGCAGCGGCACGTCTACTGATCGCATCGATCCGGACCCTCTTCCCGAGGAACGGGCGCGAGAAAAAACAGGACGGGCGGCTCCAGGCCGCCCGCTTCATGGACAGAGCGGGGCCTGGGGCGGGCACAACGACCGCACCGGCGCGAAGCTGCGCCGGTGGATCGGGCAGGCGCCGTGGCGCTGCAGGGCCTCGAGGTGCTCCCGCGTCGAGTACCCCTTGTGCCGGTCGAAACCATAGTGCGGATAGAGGTCGTGCAGTTCGCGCATCAGCGCATCGCGCGCGGTCTTCGCCAGGATCGACGCCGCGGAAATTTCGGCCACCAGGTTGTCGCCGTCGACGATGGCCTTCACCGGGTAGCGGATCTCCGGGCAATGCAATCCGTCCACGACGACTTCGTGGGGCTCGAGGATGAGTTGCTCGATCGCGCGGCGCATCGCCAGCAGGCTCGCGCGCAGGATATTGATGCGGTCGATCTCCTCGACCGTCGCGCTGGCGATGGCCCAGGCGGCCGCCCGGCTGCGAATCTGCGTTGCCAGCGCTTCCCGCCGCGACGCCGTCAGCGCCTTCGAGTCCGCCAGCCCGTCGATCGGGTCGTCCGCGCGCAAGATCACGCAGGCGGCATAGACCGGGCCGGCGAGCGGTCCGCGCCCCGCCTCATCGACGCCGCATACCAGCACGCCAGGCCGCCGCGCCATCATGCCGCGGCCTCGCCTCCGGCCGGCCCTTCGAGCGCCCGGTGCGGGCGCGCCGCGTTCAACAGCGGCAGGATCGCCTCGACGGCCCGCGCGGCCGTCCCCTGCTTCAGGCTGCGATGGATCTCGAGGAATCGTCGTTCGAGGCGGTTGCGGATTTCCTTGTCGTGCAGCTGGTTGACGAGCGCCTGGGCGAGGTTGTCCGGCGTCGCGTCGTCCAGCAGGATCTCCGGGACCACCCATTCGCCGGCAAGGATGTTGGGCAAACCGACGTAGGGAAGGTAGCCCTTGCGCTTCATGATCCACGCCGAAATCCGGGGCATCCGGTAGGTGATGACCATCGCGCGCTTGAGCAGCGCCGCCTCCAGCGTCGCGGTGCCGGAGGCCACCAGCACCGCGTCCGCCGCGGTCATCGCCATGTGCGCATGCCCGAACAGGATCGTGAGCGGAAGCGCTTCGCCTTGCTGGTGGTAGATCGCCTCTTCGAAGATTAGCCGCGTCTGCCGGCTTACCAGCGGCACCAGGAAGTGCGCATTCGGCACCTGGGCCTGCACCAGCTTGGCGGTTGCCACGAAAAGTTCGCCCAGCTGCCGCACTTCGCTCTGCCGGCTGCCGGGCAGCAACGCAATGACAGTCTGCTTGGCCGACAGGCGCATCTGCTCCCTGGCGGCCTCGCGGTCGGGACGCTCGGGCAATTCATCGGCAAGCGGGTGGCCCACGTAGGCGGCCGGCACGCCGGCCTTCTCGTAGAGGGCGGGCTCGAACGGGAACAGCGCCAGGACCTTGGAAGCGGCGCGACGGATCTTGTGGATGCGCTCGCCGCGCCACGCCCAGATCGAAGGGCTGACATAGTGGACAGTGGGAATCCCGGCGCCGCGCAGGGCCACTTCCAGGTCGAGGTTGAAATCCGGGGCGTCGATGCCGATGAAGAGATCCGGCGGATCGGCGAGCAACCGGCGCTTGAGTTCGCGGCGGATGCGCAACAGGCGCGGCAGGCTCTTCAGCACTTCGACGTAACCGCGCACCGCGAACCATTCCATCGGATACCAGGATTCCAGGCCCGCGGACTGCATCTTGGGCCCGCCGATGCCATAGGCCTCGAGGCGCGGGAGGTGCTGCCGCAGGGCTTCCAGCAGATGGCTGCCCAGCAGGTCGCCCGATGCCTCCCCCGCCACCAGCGCAATGCGCACCCTCCCCCCTTCCCGCTCCGCCATGGATTACCGGATGATGCTCCGTTTCGACTGGTCGATGAAATCCACCATCGCCTTCAGTTCGGGACATTCGGCCGCCTGCTGCCGCAGGGCCTGCTTCGCTTCCTCGAGTCCCAGGCCGGACTTGTACAGCGTCTTGTAGCCGCGCCGGATGCCATTGATCGCCTCGGCGCTGAAGCCGCGCCGTTTCAATCCTTCCGAATTGATGCCGTGGGGCTGCGCCGTATTGCCCATGGCCATGACGTAGGTTGGCACGTCCGCCAGCACCACGGATCCGACGCCAGTCATCGCATGCGCGCCCACCCTGCAAAACTGGTGAATGCCGCTGAACCCTCCCAGCACGGCGAAATCGCCGACGCCCACATGGCCGGCGAGCTGGGTGCAGTTGGCGAGCGTGGCCTGGTCGCCGATCTCGCAATCGTGCGCAATGTGGACGTAGGCCATGATCCAGTTCTTGTTGCCCACCCGGGTGACGCCCAGGTCCTGCGCCGTCCCGGTATTGAAAGTGCAGAATTCACGGA
>Ga0315912_10006584_pt1 | contig 10374 bp, 7 predicted proteins | sample VfabasoilMG_FD_204469 | JGI IMG/M metagenome (GOLD analysis project Ga0315912, IMG submission 204469) | Garden soil microbial communities collected in Santa Monica, California, United States - V. faba soil | ecosystem: Environmental > Terrestrial > Soil > Garden | place: USA: California... | reverse complement strand
GCGTCCTGCGGGATCACTTCTTCTCGAGCGGCTCGTAGCTCAACCCGCGCGCGCTCGCCTGTTCCTTCACGGCCGAGAAGATCTGCTCGTCCAGCGAGGTGGCGCCCTCGGCGCGCTTCTTCATCTCTCCCTCGACGTACGCACGTCGCTCGGCGCCGAGCTTCGCGATCTTCGATTCGAGATCCTTGCGCCTGGACAGGGTTTCCTCGATCTGCTTCGACTGCGCCGCGCGGTCCAGCCCCTTCAGGGCATCGGGCAGCTGCTTCGCGTCCAGCTTCGCGAGATCGACCTTGCCCTTGGCGATGTCGTCCACCAGTTCGTTCTCGCCCAGGCGATTGCTCGCGCCAGCGGCGGAGGCGTTGAACTCCGCGCGCTTCGCGCGCGCGGCGATCGAACCCGCGGCGTGCAGCTTGTCGGTCGCGGCCACCTTTGCCGCCATCGCCACCTTCTGGTGTTCGTCGCCGTAGTAGAGCCGCGTGCCGTCGAGTTCCTTCGACAGTTCGGCCAGCGCCGTGTCCTGCGGCGCGGCGATGGCGAGCGCGTCGCCATCCTGCCCGACCTTGAAATACCGGCCCTGGTTCAGGCTCGCGATCTGCTGCCAGATGCCCATGGTCGCGGCTTCCGAGCCCGCCTGGATCGCGTTCACCACGATGCCGCGGGACTTCGCGATCGCAAGCGTCTGCGGATACTTCACGTCGTCCTGGTAGTCCATGTGCGGCGGCGCGTCGCCGACCAGGAACACCACGCGATAGACCGAGTCGCCCTCGCTCCACGCCATCTTCGTCACCGCCTCGTGCAGCGCCTGGTTCACGCTCTCCGGGCCGTCGCCGCCGCCGTCGGCCTTGAAGTCCATGAGCCTGGCGTACATGGAATCGAGGTCGGCGGTGAGTTCGTAGCGGCGCGTGACGTAGTCGTCGCCGCGGTCGCGGAAGGCGACCAGGCCCATGCGCAGTTCCGGCGCGGGCTGGGCCGAGGCCATGCGCGTGGCGATCGCCCAGATGTCCTCCTTCGCGGCCTGGATCAATCCCCCCATGCTGCCGGTGGTGTCGAGCGCGAACACCACGTCGATGCGCGGCCTGGCCGGCGCGACGAGCGCGACGGCAGGCTGGAGCGCGACCGGGGCCATGGCGGCAGGCGCCGCGACGGGCGGTCCGACGGACGTTTCCGTGGCGTCGCGGCGCACGTGCGGGAAGGCGACGACCGCGCCGGCGGTGAGCACGAACAGACTGGCGATGACGAGTTTCGATTTCATGGCGATGCTCCTTCGGGGAGGGGGCGGGGAGGGACAGCGGGACGATCACGCACGCGCGGCAAGACGTCGCAGGGCGCTCTCGGCGACACGATGGGCCTGGCCGAAGTCGTCCTCGGGCACGGCGGCGGTTTCCTCCCGCGCAGTGCCGATCAGCGCGGAGAGCGCCTGGACCAGGCAGTAGCTCCACAGCGCCAGGAACACGCTGTGGCTGTGGCGCGCGCTCGCGATGGCGGCGGCGAGCGCGATCGCGCTCAGCCCGGCATCGAGCAGCGCCGAGCCCAGCGTCCGGTAGCGATACAGGCTGCGCACGAGCCAGACCTGCATGGTGAGCACGACCAGCCAGAGCGACAGCGGCGGATCGAACAGCACGAGCACCGATGCCGTCGCGACCAGCGCGAGCGCGACCACCAGTCGACCGATGCGCGCGCCGGACTCCCCCATCTGCACGGCGACGAGGACGGCCGCGATCAGCACGCTCACGGCGCGCAGCACCACGCCCGCACCGAGCATCGGCGCGAAGGCCGAGTAGCCGATGGCGCCGATTCCGCTCAGCACCAGGCCGATGCCGGCGCCGCGCCAGAAGCTCGGCGCGTTCATGGCACGCTCCGGCGCTGGCGCTCGCGCAGCAGCGCGAGTTCCACGTCGGCCTCGGGCACGCTCCACGCGTCGTTGCCCGGCGCCGGCACGCCGGCGGAGACCGGCTCGACCGGCTCGACCGGCTCGAGCTCGTACACTGCCGCGCGCTGGCGCAGTTCGTCCAGGCGCCGGCGCTGCTCCTCCAGCACCGCGGCGAGCTCGGCATTGCGCTTGAGGAGCTCCGCGTGTCGCTGCGCGAGCTGCTGCTGCAGGCGTTCGGACTCGATCCGGCGGCGCAGCAGGGTGCGCACGAGCGTCTCGTTCGAGGCCGCGAACGCGAGATCGAGTTCTCCCGCCAGCCGCTGCTGCTGCGATTCGAGCTCGCGCAACCGCTGCGCGATCTGCTCGCCCTGCAGGTCGCGCCTGCGGTGCTGCTGCGTGCGCTGCGCGACCTCGTCCTCCATCTCGCGCAGCGCCTGGCGCAGCAGCACGTCGGGCTCCTCGAGCCGGTCGAGCACGGCGTGCAGGTCCGCGCGGAACAAGCGGGTCAATCGGTTCAGGATGGCCATGGGAACGCTCCTCGTCGCGATGACGGATGGGGTGCGTTCCAGGCTAGGCCGCGCGGCGCGGCGCGCGTAGACACGGTTGCGCAAACTCTGCGACGCCGTGTTTACCGGGAATTTACATGCGCCCTGGCCGGGCCATTGCTACGCTCCCGGCACCTGTTCCCGCGGAGCCGCCCGTGTCCCGCAAGCCGCGCCTGCTGATCGTCGAGGACGAAGCCGCGATCCGAGCCGGACTGGCCGACGTGTTCGTCTATCACGGTTACGAGGTCGAACTCGCCGTCGACGGCGTGCAGGGCATGGCCGCGGCGCTCGCCGGCCGCCACGAGTTGGTGCTGCTCGACGTGATGATGCCCGGGCACAGCGGATTCGAGATCCTCGAGGCCGTGCGCGCGCAGGATCGCGACCTGCCCGTGATCCTGCTCACCGCGCGCACCGCGGACGAGGACGTGATCCAGGGCCTCGCGCTCGGCGCGGACGACTACGTCGCCAAGCCCTTCTCCGTGGCCCAGCTCGTGCTGCGCGTGCAGGCCGTGCTGCGCCGCACGCGCGCCGTGCAGGACGAACTGCGCACGATCCGGCTCGACGGCGGCATCGAGATCGACACCGCGCACCTGAGCGCGCGCGTGCAGGGGCAGGACGTGCACTTCACCCGGCGCGAGATGGACATCCTCCAGTACCTCGCCGCGCACGACGACCGCCCGGTGCCGCGCGAGGAGCTGCTGCACAAGGTGTGGGGCTACGCGCGCCAGCTCGGCATCGAGACGCGCACGGTGGACATCCACCTGGCGAAGCTGCGCCGCAAGCTCGAATCCGATCCCAGGCAGCCGCAGCACCTGCTCACCGTGCGCGGCGGCGGCTACAAGCTCGTGCGGGCGCGCTGAGATGGCGCGCGCGACCCTGCGGCGCACCCTGAGCCCGACCCGGCTGCGCGCCTTCCTGGTGCTGCTGCTGTTCGCCCTCTCGGTGCCCAGCGGCGTGCTGATGCTGCAGGCCTGGCACCAGCTGCAGTGGGAATCGGTGGCGCAGTACCGCGTGCAGGCCGACGAACTGGCGGCGCGCATCGACACCGCGCTGCAGCGCGCGTTGGCCGTCGAGGAGGCGCACGGCTACGCCGACTACGGGTTCCTGGTCGTGGCCGGGGATCCCACCACCTCGCAGCTGCTCGAACGCTCGCCGCTCGCGCGCTATCCCGTGCAATCGGAGCTGCCCGGCGTGATCGGCTACTTCCAGATCGATGCGGAAGGCCGCTACGACACGCCGCTGCTGCCCGCCGCCGGCGTCGATCCGGCCACGCTCGGACTGGACGCGGGCGAACTGGCGGCGCGCAACGCCCTCGCGCAGCGCCTGCTCGACGTGCTCGCGCGCAACCGGCTCACCGAACGCGAACGTCCGCACGACGCGCGCCTCGCGCAGCGCGGCGCGGCGCACAAGGCGCTCGCGGACGGCATGGCGGCGGCGACCGTGGAATCCGATCGCGTGGCGGCCGTCGAGCTCGGCGCGGACAAGAAGTCCGACGATGCGCAGGCCGCGTTCGACCTGCTCAAATCCGCCCCGGAGGGGAAATCGAAGTCGCCGGTGCAGAACAAGCTCGGCCGCATCGAGGAATTGCGCCTGGACCAACGCTACCAGCGCAACGAGCCCAAGCAGGACGCGGCAGCGTCGGGGTACGAGCAGCAGCTCTCGAACGCGGCGCCGCGCGCGGCGCGCAAGGAGCAGGCGGCGGCGCCCGGCCTGGAACTGGCCGAGCGCGCGCTCGCGGCGGGCGAGCTGCGCCGTCGCGTGCAGACCTTCGAGAGCGAGCTCGATCCGTTCGAGTTCAGCCTGCTCGCGAGCGGCGAGGGCGTGCTCTACCGCAAGGCCTGGCGCGACGGACGGCGCACCATCCAGGGCGCACTGATCGACCGCGAGGCCTTCCTGCAGGGCGCGGTCCTGCAGCCCATCGCCGGCACCGCGCTCGCGCAGGCGAGCGAACTGGTGGTCGCGTACCAGGGCGACGTATTGCAGCGCGTGCCACCGGCCGGCGCGCCCGAAGCGCCGATGGGCGGATCGCTGCTGCAGCAGGTGCGGCTGTCGGCGCCGTTCGACGGCTTCCAGCTGCTGTGGAGCGTGCAGCGCCTGCCGCCCGGCCCCGGCGCGCGCGTGATCGCGTGGAGCGGCGCCGTGCTCGTGTTCTTGCTGCTCGCCGGTTTCCTCTTGCTCGAGCGCCTGGGCCTGCGCCAGATCCGGCTCGCGCGCCAGCAGCAGGATTTCGTCTCGGCCGTGAGCCATGAACTGAACACGCCGCTCACCTCCATCCGCATGTACGCCGAACTGCTGCAGGCGGGCTGGGCGGACGAGGCGCGCAAGCGCGAGTACTACGACTACATCCACGGCGAGAGCGAGCGTCTCTCGCGCCTGATCGCGAACGTGCTGCAGCTCGCGCGCATGGAACGCGACGACCTGCGCCTGGAGCTCAAGCCCATCGCGGCCGGGACGCTCGCCGACGTGCTGCGCTCGAAGCTCGCCAGCCAGGTCGAGCGGGCCGGATTCGCGCTTGCCCATGCCGTGTCGCCGGACGTGGCCGATCGCGAGCTCGCGGTCGACCTCGACGCCTGCATCCAGATCGGCATCAACCTCGTCGACAACGCCCTGAAGTTCTCCGCGCGCGCCGAGCGGCGCGAGATCGAGATCGCCATGACCCTGCGCGGCAGCGACGCGCTCGTGTGGAGCGTGCGCGACTACGGTCCCGGCGTGCCCGTCGACCAGATGAAGCGCATCTTCGAGCTGTTCTACCGACCCGGCAGCGAACTCACGCGCGAGACGCTGGGCACCGGCATCGGCCTCGCGCTCGTACGCCAGCTCGCGCGGGCGATGGGCGGCGAGGTGGAGGTCTCGAACCGCGAGCCGGGCGCGGAGTTCCGGCTGGTGCTGCCGCTGCGAACCCGATGAACCCCAGGGTCCGTTGCGCATTGAAACCTCTGCGCCAACGCGAGCACCTTTGAATGTCGTCGCCCCCGCGCAGGCGGGGGCCCAGTGACTTTCGCGTTCCACGTCGTGAGTCGAAGATCAAAGACGCTGGGCCCCCGCCTGCGCGGGGGCGACGAGCGTGGAGGTGATCGCAGACTCGATCGCGTCGACCTGCGACGAACTGCACGCCAGGACCTTGGCTATCATGCCCGCATGACCAAGCCCCAAGCCGAGCCCCAGACCACCGTCCACCTCAAGATCGAGCGGCGCTCCAACCATCCCTGGATCTTCCAGAAGATGGTCGAAAAGCCCGCCGTGCGCCCCAAGCCCGGCAGCATCGTGCAGATCGTCGATCGCGACGGCACGCCCTGCGGACAGGGCTTCTACAACGGCCACTCGCGCATCGCCCTGCGCGTGCTCACGCACGATCCGGGCGAGCGCGTGGACGAGGGCTTCTTCGCCGATCGCATCGACCAGGCCGTGGCACTCCGCCGCGACCTGCTGAAGCTCGACACCGTGACCGACGCGTACCGCCTCGTGCATTCCGAGGGCGACAACCTTTCGGGCCTGGTCGTGGACCGCTTCGGCGACACGCTCGTGATCGAGTACTTCTCCGCCGGCATGTTCCGCATCCGCGACACCATCCGGCGGTGCCTCGAGAAGCACTACCCCGGCGCCACGCACTACTGGTTCGCCGAGGAGCACGTGCAGAAGCAGGAGAGCTTCGACTGCAGCGCGCCGCCCCCGCCGCCGGCCAGCATCATCACCGAACACGGCGTGCGCTTCCGCGCCGCGCCGGGCACCGGGCACAAGACCGGCTTCTTCGCCGACCAGCGCGACAACCGCAAGCGCCTGGCGGAGTACAGCGCGGGCAAGACCGTGCTGGACCTCTGCTGCAACTCCGGCGGCTTCGGCATCACGGCGAAGACGCTCGGCGGCGCCGAGGAGGTGACCGCGATCGACATCGACGAAGAGATCCTCGCGATCGCCGAACAGAACGCGAAGCTCAACAAGGCGCGCGTGCGCTTCGTGCAGGCCGACATCTTCGCCTGGCTGCGCGACGTGGCCGCGCGCAACCGCCAGCAGTTCGACGTGGTGATCCTCGACCCCGCGAAGATGACGCGCGACCGCGAGCAGGTGATCCCCGCGCTGAAGAAGTACCTAGACATGAACAAGCTCGCGCTCGCCGCGGTGAAGCCCGGCGGCGTGCTGCTCACTTGCTCGTGCACCGGCCTGGTCGACGAGGCCAGCTTCCTCGACACCATCCGCCGCGCCGCGTTCTACGCGAACCGCACGGTGCAGGTGCTGGAGATCCGCGGTGCGGGTCCCGACCATCCGTTCCTCGCGCATGCGCCGGAGTCGCGGTATCTGAAGGCGGTGTTCTGCAGGGTGTGGTGAGGTCGGTTCGCGCGTCCACGCGCGCTCCTGCGGATCCATTCGCCTTGCATCGCTTCATCGCGCGATGGGAGTCCCGGCGTTTGTAGAGCGGAGCTTGCTCCGCCGAGGCACCTTGAGTGCCGAGCCGAGCATGCTTGGCTGTACGAGTCGGTGGATCGGCACGCGCGAGCCATCCCCTGCACCTCGACCCCGCGCACGATCCGTGATCGAATCCCGACGCTGGCAACGGGGACCACGCATGCGTGACCGCATTACTCGCCGGGACTTCCTCGATGGCATGGCGCTCGCGATCGTCGCGGGCCTCGCGCCGCGGGACTTGCTTGCGAGCGCGCCGTCGGCCTATCCACCTTCGCTGACAGGACTGCGCGGGCAGACCGAGCGCGCGTTCGGGCCGATGCACCGCATGGTGTTCGACGGCGAGTCGCATCGGCTGAAGGGACTGAAGATCGAGGAGCGCTACGACGCGATCGTGGTCGGCGCGGGCATCAGCGGGCTCGCGGCGGCGCACTTCTACCGGCGGCGACACGGCGCGGACAGCCGCATCCTGATCCTCGACAGCCTCGACGATTTCGGCGGACATGCGCGCCGCAACGAATTCGAGGTCGATGGGCGCACGCTGGTGGGCTATGGCGGCAGCGAATCGATCCAGTCGCCGCAGGCGATGTACAGCGAGGTCGCGAAGGCGCTGCTGCACGAACTCGGCGTGGAGGTCGAGCGCTTCGAACGCTATTTCCAGGGCGGGCTCTATCCCGGCCTCGGGCTCTCGCGGGCGCATTTCTTCGATCGTGATCGATTCGGCGAGGACCGCCTGGTGACGGGCGATCCGACCGACTGGGTGGACGACGACCTCGCGCGCGAGCGGCGCAATGCGCGCACGCTCGAGGCCTTCATCGGCGACTTCCCGCTGCCCGAGGCGGCGCGCGCGCGGCTGCTGGAGGTCTGGGGCAGTCGGCGCGTCACGCTGGAGGCCAAGGGCGGTATCGAGGCCCGGCGCGCCTACCTGGCGCGCACGCCTTATGCGACGTTCCTGCGCGAGGACTGGGGCCTCGACCCGCTTTCGATCGCCTGCCTCGAACAGCGCACGCTCGACTTCTTCGCGGCCCCGATCAGCCGCATCGCCGCGCTGGACGTGGCGTACTACGGCTATCCCGGATTCCAGGGCATCGGGCTGGGGATCGATCTGTCGCAGGTCCCGGAGATGGCCGACCGCTACATCCACCATTTCCCCGACGGCAACGCCTCGCTCGCGCGCCTGCTGGTGCGCGCGCTGGTCCCCGACGCCATCCCCGGCAGCACCATGGAAGACATCGTCACCGCGCGCGCGGACTACGCCCGCCTTGACCGGCCCGGACAGCCCGTGCGCCTGCGCCTGGATGCGAGCGCCGTGCGCGTGGTGAACACGTGGCCGGGCGTGGCCGTGGGCTACGTGGGCCACGCGGACGGCAAGCTGCGTCGCGTGCAGGCGAAGCATGTCGTGTTGGCCTGCTTCAATGCCGCGGTGCCGCGAATCCTGGCCGGGCTCTCGCCCTCCCAGTCCGCCGCGCTGTCGGCCTGCGTGCGATTGCCGCTGGTGTACACGAACGTGGCCGTGCGCAACTGGCACCCCTGGGTGAAGCTGGGCGTGCACGAGATCTTCGGCGTGTCCAGCTTCCATTCACGCGTGAAGCTCGACTATCCCGTCTCGATGGGCGACTACGAATGCCCGACCGCGCCCGACCAGCCGATGGTGATCCACATGGTGCACGTGCCGATGGCCGACGGCGTGCCGGGCGACGGCCGCGCGGACTCGCGCGCCGCGCGCGCGAGGATGCTCGCGATGCGCTTCGAGGACTACGAGGCGGCGGCGCGGCGGGACCTCGCGCGCATGCTGGGGCCGGGCGGCTTCGATGCGGATCGGGACATCGCCGCGATCACCGTGAACCGGTGGTCGCACGGGTATGCGTACGGGGGTGGCAGCCTGTACGAATCGCCCGAAGCCGCCGAACGCCTGCAGGCGCAGGCGCGCAAGCCGCTCGGCGCGGTGTCGATCGCGAATTCGGACGCGGGCTGGTCGGCGTATGCGCATTCGGCGATCGACCAGGCGCACCGGTCCGTCGCCGATCTCGCGTAACGCCACGAGGTCTTTGTAGGAGCGCGCTTCAGCGCGCGATCTTTTCGCGGTTCGGAGACGTCGAAAGGATCGCGCGCTGAAGCGCGCTCCTACAAACACTCGGCGGTGCCTCGCATGAACGGGTGCACTCCTGCCAACCCCGATCGGCGCTACCCTGCGTTCCATCCCGCAACACTCGCCGGACTTTCGGAGACCGACCATGCGCCGCAAGACCCTCGCCACCGCCATCGCCGCCGCGACGCTCGCCTCGGGTGCCGGCGCGGCCGATGCGCCGGACTACTCGCTGACCATCTACAGCTCCGCCGTGCCCGGCCAGATCAACGTGGAGGCCCTCGCGGGCTACGGCATGGCGCTGCCCGGCTACGCGCTGGTGCGCGACGGCCGGCGCATGACGATCGAGCGCGGGATCTCGGAGATCCGCTTCACCGACGTCGCCAAGCGCATCGACCCCACGACCGTCAGCTTCGCCTCGCTGACCGATCCCACCGGCACGCGCGTCAGCGAGCAGAACTATCAGTTCGACCTGGTGAGCCAGCAGAAGCTGATCGAGCGCTACATCGGCGAGACGGTCACCGTGGAACAGGTGCGCGGGGACAAGATCGACACGCTCACCGGACGGCTGCTGTCCGCGAACGGCGGATTGATCCTGGCGAAGGACACCGGCGAGATCGTCACGCTGACGAGCTACTCGAACGTGCGCTTCCCGAGCCTGCCGGGCGGGCTGATCACCAAGCCCACGCTCGTGTGGCGCGTGAACGCGGCGAAGGGTGGCGCCCAGGACACGCGCGTGAGCTACCAGACGCAGGGCATGACCTGGTGGTCCGACTACAACCTCACGCTGCGCGAGGCGGACAAGTCCTGCGACATGGACTTCACGGCGTGGGTGACGATCGTGAACCAGGCCGGGGCGGGCTTTCCGAACGCGCAGTTGAAGCTGGTCGCAGGCGAAGTGAACCGCGCGTCCGGCGGACCCGCGCCGGCACCCTCGCCCAGGATGATGATGAAGGCCGAGATGGCGGTGGCGGACGCGGGCTTCCAGGAAAGCCAGCTGTTCGAGTACCACCTGTACACGCTGGGCCGCCGCACCGACCTGCCGGACAACTCGACCAAGCAGCTCGAGCTGTTCCCCGCCGTGAACGGCGCGAAGTGCGTCAAGCAGCTGGTGTTCACCGCCTCCCCGACGCCCTGGTCGGCCTGGGGCCAGCCGATCTTCGACCAGGGCTATGGCGCCACGAACGAGGGCACCGTGGGCGCCTACCTCGAGTTCGAGAACAAGGAGGCGAACGGCATGGGCATGCCGCTGCCCGCGGGCCGCGTGCGCGTGAACCAGGCCGCGCAGGACGGCACGCTGGAGTTCATCGGCGAGGACCTGATCAAGCACACGCCACGCAACGAGACCCTGCGCATCAAGCTCGGCAACGCGTTCGACATCGTGGGCGAACGCAGGCAGCTCTCGTTCAACTACAACGAGAAGGCGCGCACCATCGACGAGTCCTTCGAGCTCTCGGTGCGCAACCGAAAGAAGA
>Ga0315912_10006583_pt1 | contig 10375 bp, 3 predicted proteins | sample VfabasoilMG_FD_204469 | JGI IMG/M metagenome (GOLD analysis project Ga0315912, IMG submission 204469) | Garden soil microbial communities collected in Santa Monica, California, United States - V. faba soil | ecosystem: Environmental > Terrestrial > Soil > Garden | place: USA: California... | reverse complement strand
ACATCGTGGGGGAGCCGCTGGCGGTGCACCGCCTGGCGCACGGCGCGGCCCGTCGTGCCAGGGTGATCGAGCTCATGGAAATGACCGGCCTCGATCCGCGCTTCATCCGCCGCTACCCGCACGAGTTCTCCGGGGGGCAGCGGCAGCGGATCGGGATCGCCCGGGCGCTGGCCACCGGGCCCGAGTTCATCGTGGCGGACGAGCCGATCTCGGCGCTGGACGTGTCGATCCAGGCCCAGATCCTGAATCTCATGAGCGACATCAAGAGCCGGCTCGGCCTGACCACGCTCTTCATCAGCCACGACCTGGCGGCCATCCGGCACGTGTCGAACCGCGTGGCGGTCCTGTATCTCGGCAAGCTCGTTGAACTTGGCCCGGCGGCCGAGATCGAGGCCCAACCGTGCCATCCTTATACGGTGGCGCTCCTGTCGGCCGCTCCGAGCGTCGATCCCGTCCGTGCCCGGCGCCCCATTCTCCTCCCGGGCGATCCACCGAGCCCCCTGGCACCACCTTCGGGGTGTCGCTTCCATCCCCGTTGCCCGCTTTCCTTTGATCGTTGTCGTTCCGAAGAGCCGGTGTTGCGCTCGATCACCACCACTACGGGAGTTCGGCTGGCTGCCTGCCATATAGCGGAAGAGGTGCCCTCCCGTCTCGCGGAGTTCACGCGCGTCGACGGTTGATCGGCGACGTTTTTTACGTAAGCGTTTCCGACTGACGACCGCCGGACAAGACAACGGAAAGTCTTCCAAGTTGTGATGGGGCAATCCCTTAATTTGTTTCTGGATTGCCGGAATTCATTGCGATTTGCATCCCCGCTGGAATAACCTGTGGCTCAAACCTCAACGACAACCTGGGTCCGCGCTGCGACTGGACAGGAGGTGGTTTCTCCCCGCGTTCTTGCAATCAAGGCCCTTCCGTTTTTTCTCCGGGAGCAATCTCGCCGCGTTCCTCCCGTCACGAATCGATTGATCCACTCATCCAAGGTCTTCATCCGTTCTTCAGATCGATGGCACTTGCCGTCGGGGGGTCACATGCGAACTGAGCCTCACTCGTCCGGAAGCGCGTTCTTCGAGCGCTGTTGTCGCGTCATCCTGTTGCTCACCTGTTGCCTCGCCTTCTGGGCCGTGCGGCCGGCCGCCGCATCGCACATCAACATCGTCGTTGACGGCGACCTCACCGACCTGATCACCGCCGTCAACGCCAACCTCGGGGGCGCCAATGGCGGCTTCGCCGCCAGCGATCCGCTCGGCGACATCTATACCGGGCCGTGCGCCTACGTGAACGGCTACGACATCCGGCAGACCTACGCGCTGTTCGATTTCCGCGACAGCATGGGCAACCTCTCGCCGATGGACGTCACGCTCTACCTTGGCTGGATCGTCGAGGGGAACATCGGCGACGTCGACGGCAACGGGAATCCGGACACGTACTCGATCGGCAGTCCCGGCGGTTCGAGCGGATGCGCCCTTTCCGACGAGCCGGGCATCGGTCCGAACGAGTCGTACAACCTCCTCCTCGACCTCGATTGCACCGGCGCGGTGGACGACGTCCGCATTGCCGTGAAGAACAACATCGTGGCCGTGGTGCAGGGCGCCACGTTGATCCCCCTGGCGGGCGCCACGTTCGCCAAGAGCGGCCACAACCTCGAAGTGAAGATTCCGAACTACCAGAATCTCCTCAACGTCGCCAAAATCACCGGCCAGGATCTCTGCAACGCCAAGGTGCGGCAGACGGCCAACGCCGAATTCGACGGCCCGGGTGAAGACTTCGTCTCCCCGCCGTTCCAGCTCGAGGTGCCGCCCCAGGTCGGCATCACGAAGACCCCGCCCACGCAGGAAGTCTGCGCCGGCCAGAACGCCAACTGGACGATCACCGTCAGGAACAACGGCCTGTGCCTCCTGACGAGCTTCACCGTTTACGACACCCTCCAGACCGGCATGACGTTCGTATCGAGCACCCCGCCGTCGGTCGGTAACGCGCAGATGCGCAGCTGGGACTTTCCCGACATCAACCTCGAGCCGGGCCAGACGCAGGTCATCACTCTGACCGCCCAGCTCGGTGCTCCGTGCACGTCCGAAACGCTGGTCAATCGCGTGACGGTTGAAGCGGTCCACACCAGCACCTGTCTGGCCCAGCCGACCGCCGCCAATGCGTCGACCTCGGCCAGCGTCACCTGCGTGGAGGCCTGCGCCATCATTACGACGACGCCGGACCGCATCGCGGCCTGCCCGGGCGCCACCGTCCAGGTGCCCTTCACCGTGACGAGCTGCAGCGACCGCCCGCAGACGATCACCTACAGCGCCACCTGCAACGGAACACCGGTGGCCACGAACCTCGTGGTGGCCCTGCCGGCCAATGGCCAGGTCGTCGTCAACGTGCCGTGCACGCTTCCCGAGAGCTGCGAGGGGCTGATCAACGTGGCCTTCACGGGCTCCGTCAACGTCGACGGCTTCGAGTCGTGCAACGTGCCGCTGACGGCCAACAAGAACATCGAGTGCTTCAATCCGTGCCTGACCATCCGCGCGATCGACGACAAGCTGCGCGCCTGCGCCGGCGCCGACGTCGTGGCCGGCTTCTACGTGAAGAACTGCGGCATCGACCCGCTCGCGCTCGGTCTCGATTCGTCGTGCGGCGACATGATCCCGGTGACGATCACCGCCATCCCGGCCACGCTGAACCCGGGTGACTCGGTCCTGGTCAACGTCACCTGCCGCCTGCCGGCCGAGTGCAACCCGAACGGCAACTACGTCGTTTCCCTCTCGGGCCGCGGCACCATCGTCGGGGCCGACTGCTACGACGAGGACACCGCCACCACGGAAGTCAACTGCGTGGAGGCCTGCCTCACCGTCGAATTCAACCGTGGCCCGAACGCGGCGTGCGCCGGCGACACCTTCTCGGTGGTCTTCGACGTCCGGAACTGCAGCACGACCGACAGCGAGCAGATCACGCTGGCCGGCTTCTGCAACCAGATGGGCGCGCTCAGCGTGACGCCGTCCATGCTGACGCTGGCCCCGAACTCGCAGCAGGAAGTGACCGTCACCTGCGTGATGCCGGCCGAGTGCGAAGGGGACATTTCGGTCCGACTCGACGCCTCCGCCCAGGTCATCGGCCTCCAGGGTCCCGGCTGCGTCGTGGAGCGGAGCCAGGCTCACACCGTGGAATGCCACGACGTCTGCCTCACGGCCTTGGCGCCGAACGACACCACGATCTGCGCCGGCGATCTCTACACCGGCTCGTTCAAGATTTCGAACTGCAACTTCAACGACATCCGGCTCCGCGGCATGACCCGCCCGGTGTCCATCGGCGACGCGGCCGGCGTAGCGCCGCTGTCGCAGTCGTACGTCCTCACGGCCACCTGCGACGGCATGCCCGTGGCGGTCACCCCGAACCAGTTCATCCTGGGCGCCGGCGGCATGCAGAACGTGTCCGTGTCGTGTCAGATGCCGGAAGTCTGCGACGGACCTCGCACCATTGTCCTCAAGGCGGTGGCCGCGCTCGTCGAGGATCCCACCTGCATCGATTCGACGACCGTCGACGTGACGGTGAACTGCGTCGAGGCCTGCGTCGAGCTCACCTGCCCGACCGACGAACCGCTGGCGGCCTGCGTGATGGACACCGTTTCGGTGCTCTTCGACGCGAAGAACTGCAACACGATGGGGCGGAACGAAATCCTGAGCTGGTTCGCCAAGGTGTCGAATGCCCAGCTTCTCGACATCACCCCGTCGAGCCCGCAGTCGGTCGCGGCCGGCCAGTCCGTGCCGGTGACCGTCCGCATCATCATGCCGGCCGAGTGCGCCGGCGACGCCACCGTCGAAATGGCCCTCTCCGGCTACATCGAAGGTGACGACGCCTGCACCGACGAGACGAACATCACGAAGACCATCCGCTGCGTCGAGCCGTGCATCGATGTCCGGGCCCAGACGGAGCCGGTCCTCGTGTGCGTGCCGGGCACCGGCAACGCCATCTTCGACGTCCAGAACTGCTCCACCGAGATCGAAGTGGTGAACTTCACCGCCCTGTGCAACGGCATGGCGGCCACGGCCGTACCGCCCAACGCGGTGCTGCAGCCCGGCCAGACCATCCAGGTGACGGTGGCCTGCTCGCTCGAGACCTGCGTGTCGCCGACGGCGCCGTTCACGGTGAATCTGAAGGCCGACGCCTACGTCCAGGGCGACCCGAACTGCAACATCTCGGACAACGACAACAAGAACGTCAACTGCACCCAGCCGTGCGTCGATGTCGTGGTGGAGAACATCCCGACCAGCATCTGCGCCGGCGATACCGCCGACATCTCGTTCGGCCTCTCGAACTGCAACCCGGGCCAGAGCGAGAACATCACCTGGCAGGTGTACTGCGGCGGCATGCTGGTCGACAGTGACCAGGTGACGGTGGTCGGCTCCGGCGTGAGCCAGCTCCTGCTGGTGCGCTGCGCCATTCCCGATACCTGCGAAGGCGACGTGCCGGTCCGGATCATCGGGACGGCCCAGGTGGTCGGCTTCCCGGCTTCGTGCTCGGATGCCGACACGGCGGATGCCGTCATCGACTGCCTCAAGCCGTGCATCGACGTGGTGGCCCCGCCGCCCATCGAGGCCTGCGCCGGCAGCGTGCGCATCCCGGTCGATTTCAAGCTGACCAGCTGCAGCCAGGAAGCCCAGAGCTACTACTGCGTCATCTACTGTGACGGCGTGCCCCAGAATCTGGACAGCGCGTCCGGCGCCATCATCCAGCCGGGCGAGATGGATACCCTCCACACCTTCTGCAGCCTGCCGGCCGAGTGCGACGGCGACGTGGACGTCAAGATCCTGGTCTACGCCACCATCATCGATCCGGCCAGCAACGAGATCCTCCGCGGCTGCACCGTGGTGGATTCGGCCGAGACGCAGATCCAGTGCGTCGAGGCCTGCGTCGAAGTCATCCCCACTCCGGAAACCGGGCCGTACGCCGGTTGCGCCGGGGACACGGTCGACGTGTCCTTCACCGTCAACAATTGCGGTGATCACGACGAGTCGATCGCGCTGACCGCCACGTGCAACGGCAACCCGGTGGCGAACATCACCACCCCGATCAACATCCCGGCCGGCGGCTCCACCGTCGTCCTGGTGCCCTGTGTCCTGCCGCTCGAGTGCGACGGCGTCCTGCTCGTCACGCTGAACGCGACGGCCACCATCCCCGGCCTCCAGGGCGAGGGATGCACGGACTTCGCGACGGCCGGCCGCGGCGTCGAATGCCTCACGCCGTGCCTGATCGTCAGCGCCACGACGGACTCCTTGTCCGGCTGCGCGGGCGACACGGTCGACGTGGCGTTCAAGGTCACTAACTGCAGCCCCGACCAGCGCAACGAGATCATCACGGTCACGGCGCTGTGCGACGGCATGCCGATCGTCATCGGGCCGCAGAACGTGGTCCTGGCGCCGGGCGGCATGATGGAATACATCGTTCCGTGCGTTCTGCCGGTCGATTGCGACGGCGACGTCTACGTCTCGCTGACGGCCACCGCCGCCATCGAGGGCTATCCCGACTGCAACAAGGCCATGACGGTCACCAAGCCGATCGGCTGCGCCGAAGGGTGCGTCGAGGTGGTGTCGTGCCAGGAGGAAGTGCTGGCCTGCAACGGCTCTTCTGTCGTCGTGCCGTTCGTCGTTCGGAACTGCACCGGCGCTACCGAAGAGGTCGTGACGGTCAGTGCCACCTGCGACGGCGACCCGGTCATCCTGCCGATCTCGACGTTCACGATCGGCGCGGGCGACTCGGTGATCGTGAACGTTCCCTGCACGATGCCCGACTGGTGCATGGGTCCGGTGGAAGTGAAGCTCACCGCCAACGCCCGCAAGTCCGGCGATATCGAGACGGCCTGCCCGGCCATGGACATGGCGATCTGCCCGGTCCAGTGCGTCGAGGCCTGCGTCACGTCGTGCGAGCGGTTCGAAGGAAAGGTCTGCCCCGGCGACTCGGTGTGCGTGCCGTTCGAAATCCAGAACTGCACCGAGGTGGCCGACGAGATCCTGACCTTCAAGGTGAAGTGCGGCAGCGGGCCCATCATGGACCTGCCGATCACCATCAAGCTCGGTCCGGGCGAGAAGGACACGATCTGCGTGCCTTGCCGGGTGCCGGACATCTGCGATCCGAACGGGTTCAAGGTGATCCTGACCACCTTCGCGTCGATCCCGGGCCTCGAGGCCTGCGAGTTCAAGGATCACGCCGAGGCGATCCTCGAGTGCGGCACGATCTGCGTGGCCGTGAACGACCCGCCGGCCCTCGAGGGTTGTCCGGGCGACACGGTCGAAGTGCCGTTCAACGTCTCCAATTGCGGCGATGTGGCCATCGACATCAACATGATGGCGGCCTGCAACGGCATGCTGACCGACGCGGTGGAGCCGCATCACTTCGTGCTCAACCCCGGCCAGTCGATCGTCAGCATCGTCAGCTGCATCATTCCCGAGGACTGCAAGCCCGGTGAGTACCTGACCGTCGTCAACAGCGCCTGGGCCAAGGGCGTTGGCGGTGACGGCGGGTGTGCCATGGACATCGCCGGCGACACCCGCATCTACTGTATCCCGTGCGAAACCGAGGGTGGCTGCGGCCCGATCGCCATCAACGCCCCGCCGGGCGCCGAGGGATGCCCGGGTGATGCGCTCCAGTTCCAGTTCACGGTCGAGAACCAGGGCCAGGCGCCGATCGACGTGGCCATCACCACGCCGACCCCGGGCTGGACCTTCGTTCCGAACAATTTCAATGACCTCCCGTCCGGCGTGCCGACCAACGTCACCGCCTATGGCACGGCCCCGGCCGACTACAACATGTCGCAGCAGCTCGTGATCTGTGCCGCGGCGATGATCGAGAACGTGGCCTGCGACACCACCAAGGACTACGTCAACATCACCTCGAAGAAGATCCTGTTCCAGGTGGAGAAGACGGCCGATCCGGACACCGTGACGGCCATCAATTCCACCAGCCGGATCACCATCCGCGTGGCCAGTTACAAGGAGTCCGGTCCGCTCAACCCGATCAACGTGGTCGACTACATGCCCGAGGGGATCTCCTTCGCCGGCAACGTGTCGTCGACATGCGGCGTGACGACCGACGCGGATCCGGGCGCCACCTGCGTCATGTTCTCGCCCTTCAACCTGGCACCGGGGACGTCGTGCACGATCTCGTTCGACGTCACCTGCAGCATGGACGGAGCGTACGTCGACACGGCGTACGTGACGGCCTACTGCGCCGGGTCGCAAACCTCCTTCCGCAAGCTGCACGACACGGCCAGCGTGGTCTGCAAGGAGGCCCGCACGGCCTGCCCGAGGACCCGCGGTTTCTGGCGGCAGCAGTCGGCGCAGAAGGACAATGGCAGCCGCAAGATCTGCGCGGTGGACGCCGGTGACGGCATGGACATGTACCGCCTGTGGCGGGGCGTCATCGACATGACCGACCTCACGTCGTTCAAGACGAACGATGGCGGGACGGTCCTGGTGAGCGACCTCCGCAACCTGACCGACCAGGAGCTGTTCGACGCCCTGGGTTGCGAGCTCGAAGGTCCCAATCCGAATACCCAGCGTGACCAGGCCGAAACGCAGTACCTGACCCTCATGCTGAACGTGAAGATGGGGCTGATCGGTCTCGACATCCACGTGGACAACGGCACGTTCATGGGCACCGTCGGCGACGCCATCGACGCCGTGGAGGCCATCCTGAACAATCCGGGCTCCACCAACGGTCAGTTGTCGGGCGCCATCGACATCGCCGACAAGATCAACAACCGCCAGGGGCTCATGGCCCAAACCTGCCCGGGTGGAGAGAACGCGCCGTTCGGCGGTTACGCGAACAGCTGTCCGGCGGGCAACGTCGGGTTCGTCTGTCCGGACGATGACGCCCCCGGCCACGTGGACAACACCGGCTCACCGGCCGCGGGACGCTTCTCGCTGGCGGCCTTCCCCAACCCGTTCAACCCGACGGCGCTGCTCCGCTGGAGCGTTCCGTCGCGGATGCTCGGCCAGCGCGGTGTCATCGAGGTCTTCGATGCGACCGGTCGGGCCGTGGCCCAGGTGTTCGAAGGAACCGTCTCGAACGAGCAGAACGAAACGCTGCTCGCGCCCGACGGCTGGGCCAGTGGGATGTACATCGCCCGGCTGACGGTCGGCACCGAGTCGATCGTCTATCGGATGGTGCTCGTGAAATAGACCGAAACGACGATCGGCCGGCCCGTAATCCGTGGGTCGGCCGATTCGCCGTCGTATAATTGAAGCCGGTCGGGCCCCCGGGTTCGACCGGCTTCGTTGTTGGCCACCCAACCCACGGACCCCTAAATGCACCCAATCCGTACCGCACTCATCGCCCTGGGGCTCCTGACCGCCGTCCCGGCCCCCCTGTCGGCCGCTCCGGAGGCCGGCGCCTCCGGCGCCTGGACCATCACGACCATCGACAACGGCCCGTTCCTGTCGGGCTACCTCTCGATGGACATCGACTCCATGAATCGCCCGCACGTGGCCTACTACGTCGGCAGCACCATCGTCTTCGAGACCGGCACGCTCCGGCACGGCGTGAAGAACGGCGGCACGTGGAACCTCGAAACCGTCGATCCCGGCGCCTCGGTGGGGCAGTACTGCACGCTCCGCCTGGATGACCAGGACCGGCCGATGATCACCTACTACGACAACTCCGAAACCGAGCGAAATCTGATGTTCGCCTGGTGGGCGTCCGGCACCGGCTGGACGCGGACCCGGGTCGACACGACCGGCGCCACCGGCCAGCACACCAGCCTGGCGGTCAGTGGCGACGGGGCGCTGGCCATCGGCTACTTCAACGTGGACACGGCCGATTTCATGGTGGCCCGCTCGACCGTGACGGACGCCCGCGTGCCGGGTCCGGGGCCGACCGGCGCCTGGAGCGTGGAGCCGGTGGACGAGATCGGCACCGTCGGCCAGTTCGGCTCGGCGGTGTACAACGACCTGGGCGGCGAGGTTTTCACTTATTACGATGCCTCGCTCGGCGACCTGGTCTCCGAGCGCTACCTGACCGTCGGGCAGGCCTGGCAGCGCACGGGCGTCGACATCCCGGGCGACGTGGGGCGCTTCGTCGACACCCTCTTCGACCCCTGGAATTTCATCCACGTCAGTTACTACGACGCGGGCCAGGCCAAGCTGAAGTACGCCGCCGCCAAGAGTGCGCGCAGCGGCTGGTACTCGGAAACGATCCCCACCGAGCCGGGCGCCGATGCCGGCCGGCCCAGCGCCATCGCCCAGAACCCGTCCGGCAACATCGAGATCGCCTACCGCGACGCGCGGGGCTGGCTGATGCTGGCCCGGAAGATCAAGGCCTACGACTGGATCGTCGCTCCGATCGACCAGTCGGGCACCGTGGGCGAGGCCCTCGATTTCGGCATCGACGCTACCGGCACGCGCCATGTCGTCTACTACGACGCCACGAATCGCCGCCTGCGCTATGCCACCGCCCCGGGCGATCCACCCATCGTGGGCGTGCCCGACGACCCGACGGGGGGAGCGCCCCGCGTCGGGCTCGGCGCCAACAGCCCGAATCCCTTCGCGGCCGTCACCTGGATTCCGCTCACGCTGGTGGCGGCGGGCGCGGCAAACCTCGACATCCTCGATGTGGCCGGCCGCCGGGTGGCCACACCCCACACGGGCGAACTCGCGGCCGGCTCGCACGACATCCCGTGGGACGGCACCGACGATGGTGGCCGTCCGCTGGCCAACGGCGTCTATTTCTACCGCGTGTCGGCCGGCGGGGAATCGGTCACGAAGAAACTGGTGCTGGCGCGCTAACGCATGACGAAGAAGATGAAGAAGACGACCAGGGCGGCGGCCAGCGCGGTCCAGTAGAGGAGACGCAGGGAATCGGTCCATTCCGGATCGCCGGTCACGCCGATGCGCGCGGCCACCTTGCGGGGAAAGAAGAGGAGCCACTCGATCCAGAAGAAGGGATTCAATCCCTTCAGCGCCCGTACCGCGTATAGCCGGATGGCCCGGGAGAGCGAGGTGCGGGCCCGCGTCATCCCCTGGGGATGCTCGGAGAGCCAGTGTTCCAGACTTTCGAGGGCGTACACGTTGAGCTTGGTGGCGCGGCCGCCCGCCGCGGGGTCGGGGCCCTCCTCGTACTGCCCCGACTCGTAGATCAGGTTCTGCACGCGGCGCCGCTGGCTCCGGAGCCACGCCTCCCAGGACGAGGTGCGGCGATCGAGGACGGCCCGGTGGTAGTCGTCGAGCCCCCGGCGCACGAGGTAAAGGTACGCCGCCCGGCTGGCGAACCAGGCGAATCGTCCCGCAGCGATGAGGAGCCAGAGGGCGGCCACCAGCCGCAGGGATGCCATGAGGTCGTGAATTATAGCCCGCCCGGAGAATCCTCATGATCGGCCAGACCGTCGGCC
>Ga0315912_10006581_pt1 | contig 10377 bp, 7 predicted proteins | sample VfabasoilMG_FD_204469 | JGI IMG/M metagenome (GOLD analysis project Ga0315912, IMG submission 204469) | Garden soil microbial communities collected in Santa Monica, California, United States - V. faba soil | ecosystem: Environmental > Terrestrial > Soil > Garden | place: USA: California... | reverse complement strand
AAGTAGCGCCCCTCCAGCCCTGCGGCCATGTCCACCACCTGCAGCCTGGTCTCCGTGTCCCGCGCCATGCCGCGACGACTGAAACCACTGGCCTCCAGGGTGACGGACAGCCCCACGGGTGCTCGCTCGACCACGGTGGCGCTGAGTCGCCCAACTGCTTCTACGCCCACGGGATCGTCGAGGTACGGCGCCAGTCCATCGCTCGTGAGCGAACGCACACGCACACCCAAACCCAAGTCGACGTGCTTGATGTGGTACGTCTGAGGCAGTGCGCTATAGTCCAGCTTCGGCTCGGGCTCCGCTTTTGTGGCTTGCGTTGCGGCGAGCGCAGCCGAGCTGGACGGGTCGTCTTCCCCGTACTGATCGGTCAGCTCGACCTTCTCGATTTCGTCAATCTCTACCCCGGAGTCAGCGGGCGCGGGGTCCACAGCGGGAGGCGAGGACGATGTGTTCGTCGGAGCTGCCGCTGCGTCAGTGGGCGTGCTTGACACGGGCGTCTCCGCCGCTGCCGGAGCGCTAGTCGCTGCCGCCTCACCTGCCGCTGGCGCAGTGCTTGACGTTGGAGCGCTGCTCGCCGCGGGCGCACTGCTGGCTGCAGGAGCGCTGCTGGCTGCAGGAGCGCTGCTCGGTGCAGCTGCCGGCGCGGGCGCAGTTGGCTTTTTCGCAGCAGCGGCTTCCCCCGTTTGAGCGTGTGCCCCCAGTGCCACTAACCAAACGCTCATCCCCAAAAGGGCCATGTTACCTTTCACTCCAAACCCTCCAATTCAAGCGCCGGATAAAATTTAGTTTCTGCAGAGCTTGGGTCCTTTGCGTTCATGACCGTCGCGCTCAGCCCCGCTCCTTGGTGCAAGATGATGAGTGCGCGACCATCACCTGCCTGTTCCACCTCGAATAGGCCACCAGCTTGTGGCTGCACATACAGCTCCGAAGGATGCAGATCATCCAAGGTGACCGTGGAAAACTGCGACGCGCGAGGATTGCTGATCCACAGTCGCTCACCATCGGGCGAAGCCTGGACGGCGTACCCCTCTGACCGCGCCGAGAGCGGAAAGCTCTGTCGTCTCTGCAAGTCGAGCACGAAAAACCCGCTTCCATTGGCGCCCTCCAGCACCTTCAAATGCGCGTTGGGCGCGGGCACATCGATCACACGCGCCACCTGAAAGCTCAGTACATTGCTGTCGATGCTGCGAAACGGCGTAGCGCTGGTCTCACCCAACGACCAAAACGCAATCTGCGCGCCCGAGCCCCAAAGGAGTGCCACGTCACCACCCTCAGGCGTCTCCTCCAAGGCCCCAGTGATACGCGTCATGCGATCGAAGGGAAACGGCAACTCCACAGACTCAGACTGGATGGTGTCCGGATTGACGAGGGTCGCCTTGAGCGCACTGGGCACGAGAGCGGCCAAGCGCAGACCACCATCGGTGCGCACGAACTCAATGCTCGTGGGGACACCACCGACGTCCACGATGTTGTTGGTCACCTTGAAGTCCTTGTCGGCCTCCTCCGCGGCGCTCAGGTTGAGCATCACCACATCTGAGGATTGCGACAAACGCACGGCAATTTGCGCGTCATCGTCAACTTCCGGGTCCCCGTCATGGTATGCCACCTGCAGCGGCGCGAAGGGGAGCTGGTCTGCACGCTCAGGTAGCTTAACGGTCACCTCGGGCCGCTGCAGGTTCTTCAGATCGACGATGGTGACGTCCCGGTCCGTGCGCACGACGAGAAAGCGGCGCGCGCCGCCGCGCGGGACCAGCAGCTCATCGGTGAAGACCAACTCAACCGGCGACCCACCAAAGCTCCGAATGGAACGCGCGACGGGCGTGGTGCTGTCTCCGCTCAGAGAGAACAAGACCAACTCGTTGTCGTTGGTGACCGTTGCATCGCCCGCGTACGCGGCCACCCACTCCCCTTGAGGGTCGATGGCCAACTTGGTCATGGGGTCGTCCAGCTCGAACTTACGCTCCAACCTGGGGCTGCGTCCGCCGCTGTAAATGCTGAGCCGTGGGCCCTCATCCTCCGGCTGCAAGCGGGGAGACTCGCCCCGCGACAGCACCAGGAGCCGCTTTCTGTCCGCGGAGGGCGCAGACACCACCACGTTCTTTCCCGCTAAAATCGCCGACACCTCGAGCTCTAACTCCGCGCCGGAGTGCAGGAACAGGAAGCGATCCATGTCCTTGTCGCGGATGGCAACGGAACCACTGAGCCCCACGGCCTCGTCAATGCCAGAAAAGTCTTGGGACCAATCGTCTGAGCGCTGCTCACATCCCAGACTCAGGATCAAGGCCAAGCCGCACAGCCCAGCTCGTCTGTGTTGCGCCGCGGGTTGCGTTCTCCACTTCATTCGTCCACCACCTCTGCTGACAGTTCAAAGCCTGTGAGCGTTTTGACATCATCACGTTTGAAATCGAAAAAGGTTACGCGGCCCTCACGGTGTTTTTGTGCGACGTACCCCAAATTTACTTCGGGCAGCACACCAACTGAAAGCGGCTGGCTAGCGAGCTTTGTGCTGTCCACAGTGAGCGCTGGCAGGACAACGGTGTGCGCCTCATAGAGTCCGACCTCCGGGCGAGCTGCGGTGACGACCGCGAAGTCATCACCTATCGCCACTTGCTCCACTTGAGCCTCCGTGCCGACGACGCGCGGAAACCGCGGCTCCCGCAGCGCGATGACGGCAAAGGCGTTGGCGCGTGCGCCGCTGCCATTGCCGGCCAAAACCACCGCGTGGTCACCCCCAGGGGCCGCTACCACGCTGTGTACGGGGCTCTGCGTGCGCAGCGAGCGGTAGGACAAGAAATCATCGCCGGGCACCAGGTTGACCACGTTGATCGTGTCGTTGTCGACGACGTTGGTATAGAGCAACGCTACCTCACCGTCCGCGGTCACCACGGCGCTGCCGATCACTTGATCAGGCAAGGTTTGTTCGTACACCAGCGCGTCGTCCTCCAGCACCTCATTGAGCAAGAAGGTGGCCACCTGCCGCGTCTCCCGCACCACCACCACCGCACGGCCGCTCGGGGCCAGATCCACATCAGTGATGGGACCGGAGAACTGCAGCGTGGCTACGTCGCTTGGATCAAGCAGGTTGATGATGTCGAGCGACTCCGCGTCCGCCTCGCGCACGAGCGCGTACTTTCCATCCTCACTGAGGGCCACGTCACGCGCTTGTGTCGCAAGCCCCAGGTCGATCCACGCGTCTTGCGCGAGGCTGTCATCCAGCTCGATGCGCGCAATGCCCTCAGCGGACACCACGTTCACGTGCCGCTCGTCTGCGGAGAACTGCACCTGGTTGGGCCGGTAACCTGCTGCGAGACGTTGAGCCGAAAGCTTTTCTCCCCCCACTGACAAGATGGTGATCTCTTGTAAGCCCTCAGTCGGATCGAGCGTGACCCCCGCCTCCGGCGCGCTCCACACCACCGCCCAATGGGGGGAGGTCGTGACACGATTGGCCCCCGCGTGAACATGCGCCGTTTGCTGACTCACCTCACCGTCCTTCACCCTGAACCGCGTCACGTCGGACGAGCCAGTGTTGATGACCAGGGCGCTCGTCGCATCGGCACCCTCACCGATGGGGGCCAAATAGGTGGGCAAAAGCCCCGCCGACAGCACCCGCACCGAGAGCTCCTGGGCGTCGATGAGCGCCACACGCCCGCTCTCGGGATTGGCCGACCATAGGTACCGACCCGTGGCGACGGGCACGCGGTAGTCCGCCTCGTTCTCCACTTCCTCAGGCAGTTGCTCCTCGTCCGGCAGGTTGCCCGTGGTGTCCACCGAGCTCGATCCACCACTGCCCTGCGGCTCACTGATGTCCGTGGTCTGTCCCGGATCAAGGTCCGTGTCTCCAATGTTCTGCCCCGAGTCACTCGTGGTTTCGCCATTGGGGATCCCTGTCGCTTCGTCGCTGTCCCTCGGCGCGCCCGGCGCGGCACAGCCCACGGCCCACGCGAAGCCAAGCCCGCCCATGCTGAGAGCCCTGCGCATGCTGTGAGCCATCAATCCACCACCTTCGCGGCCAATTCAAAGCCCGTGACCGTCTTGTCCTGACCGCTGTCCAAATCGACGAACGTCACGCGTCCCTCGGTGTGCTCTTGGGCGACGAAGCCTTGCCCCAAGTCAGGGACGAGACCCACGGCCAAGGGACGGCTAGGCAGTGCGATGCGGTCCAGGAGCAGCGCCGGAAAGTAAGCCAAAAATGCCTCAGCCCGCCCCTGACCGTCGGCCACGGTGGTGATGAGCGCGCGCTCGGCCTTGCCGGAGATACTCACGTGTTCGGGCAAATTCTGGGTCCCCTCGATGCGCGGCGGCAGCTCCTCCATCAGGGGCACCAAGGCAAATGCACCCGCCTTTTTGCTGCCCATCGCGGTGGACATCAACGCCACCGCAAACGAGCCGTCTTCGGCCAGCAAGGCCGCGCGCGCCGGCGCTTTGAGATTGACCACACGCTGCTCGAGCGACGCCGGATCAAAGATGGTCAAAAAATCGTTGTCATTGGCGTTGGTGTACAGCACCGCGCGACTGCCGTCGTCCGCGATCACCACGCTGCCCACCACCTGCTCGGTGTAGACCAGTTCAAAACGCGGAGTCTCACCGAGCGACTCCACGTCCAGCACGGCCACCACGCTGCGCGGAGCAGCAGGTTCACTTGCCCCGCCTTCACCCGCCGCCCCAGCGTTGCCGTACTCGCTGGCGACATCGGTGGTCGAGCGTATGACGGCCAGCGCTGTCGAGCCATTTTCGCTCATGTCCACGTCCGTGACGACGCCGGGCAATGTGATGGTTTTGGTGTCAGCAGTGCTGGTGTCGATCAGCAATAGGTCAGCCGAGCCTTGACTGCGCGCCATCGCCAAGCGCCCGTCAGGTGAAAACTCGATGTCGCGTGACCCCACCAAACTGCCATCCGGCAAGAATATCTCGCGCACCACCTTACGCTTGTCGAGGTCAATCACGGAGATCCCCGGATCACACACCACGTACGCCGTCGACTCATCGTGGCTGATGTGCACCTCACTCGGTCGGTAGCCCACGGCCAACAGCTTGGTGTCCACGCTTTCTCCATCAAAGTGAAACAGCGTGAGGTCTTGGTGCCCATCAATGCCGGGTAGGGAGCTTTCGCCAAACTTGGACCACGCGATGGCGTACTTACCTCGACGACTCACCGCCCACGCGCTGGCCCCCGGTTGCACATCAAACCGCTCAGCTTGAGCCACGGCGTCCGATTTATCCAGAAGGAAGACCGAGGCGTCGTGGCTGAGTTCGTTGATGATGAGCGTCCCACCACGGGTGGCTCCCTTCGGGAGCGCCGCCAAAAATGTGGGGCCGTGACCGCTCTCGAACAACTCCACCTCGAGCGACTCGGCGTGGATGCGCGCCACGCGATCAGACTCCGGATTGGCGGTCCACAGGTACTCGCCCGACACCACGGGCGCCTTGAACGACTCTTCTAGCTCCTGCTCCGGGGTATCTCCGTCCGTGGGGCCCGACGACGTCCCGCCAGTGCCGAGGTTTCCATCGTGGGGTCCGTAGTCGACACCAAGGCCGGCCACCTCGTCACTTGAACAGGCCACCGCGACCACCACGCCCAGGGCCGCGCACCCGCCAAAACTCAGCTTCCTGTTGTTGTTCAACGCCATTTCTCCGACCTCGCCCTGCGCGCTTTCATCCTCTACCTGCTGCGGTCCACAGAACGGCAAGACAGCACCCCATTCAAGCAAAACTCAGGCCACACAGCTACGGTCAAATTCGCCAGCCCTAAGACCATGAGTTCTCCAGTAGCGCCGCCAAATTATGGTGTGAGGCTGGACACCTGAGCGCTCATTGTTGACTCAGCTGACCAGGCGGCTGCGCAAAACCTCCAGACAGCAGCGCAATGCGTGCGCCTGGAACCACATTGGGTTCAGCTGGAACCGCGGTGCGCCCATGCCCACGGCACAACTTCGCCAACAGCGACAGAAATGTCGCGGGCACTCACACGCTAGCGCGGTCGACCACTCGATCGCGAGAGCCCCACCACAGTGAGCGGTTGCTCGCTGAGTTCGAAGCTGACCTCGTCACCTAGGCGTGCGCGCAGCATACGGTAGGGGCCATCCAAAAAAATACTGACCCTATCCATCTTGCTCACCGCGACAACCCGACCCTGCTCCCCGAGTACCGCGCGTGTCAATTTGGGACGATGGCCCGAACCCAAATAGGGCTCACGCACCACTAACTGAATCTTCTTGCTCGAGAGGGGCAAAATCCTGCCGCCCGCCGAGCGAATGGCTGCCGTGGAGCCAGCAGCGGGCCCCACCCAAAATCCACTGGACTTCTGCTCTTCACGCCGCCGTCCCACTTGCAAGATGTAGTTCGAGGTGGCGGCGGGCTCAGCATGACAATACAGGGCCTCGTTGAGCACGCGCTCCGAGCGCACTTGACCATTGATGCGCACGGCCATGCGCGCCACCCGCATCACCGGCACCTCTCCAGCAAGCGCCTTGCGCAATGTGCTCAAGGCCGAGGCGCCGCGCGCGGCGCAAAAAAACCCAACGCTGTAGCGAGGGGCGCTGTTGACTCCCAAGATGGGAACGTCAGAAATATTGTGCGACGCTGCGAGCAAGGTGCCGTCGCCACCCACCGTCACGATGAGACTGGCGCCGCGCGGATCGAACTCAGCTTGAGCGCCGTGGAGCACGAGGGTGTCTGCTCCGGCCTTGTCCAGGGTTTTACAAACTGCTTCGACAATGCGCACGTGCTGCTCATGCGCGGGCCGCCACTTGCGCACGGACTCGTGACCCGCGGCGAGCAGCTTTCCGGCGCGGGCATCTCCCTCGCCTCCGTTGAAGCGGGAGAGTGCGGTTTTTTTGGCTACAACAATGACGCGAGGTCGACTCAAGATCGTGCTCCCGATGAATCACTCACTACCTCGACCAGGCGGCGCAGCGCCAGTTCGGTCTTCGTGTCGGAAAGCTCTCCTTGGCGCGCGGCCTCCAAGCAGCTGCTCAGACTCACGGCGATGACCACACCCGCCTCCTCGAGCGGAGAGCCATCAAGCGGGGGCACTTCTTGTGTAGCCGGGTCGACCTCGACATGAAAGAAGAAGTGGCGCTCGGCAATGACCCCCGGCGCGGGCAGTGCCGACGGCCCGAGCTCTTTGAGGGCCTGGGCTGACACCAAAAAGCCAGTTTCCTCCCACAATTCACGCACTGCGGCCGCGCGCAGACCGGCTTGTCCTGTTTCGTTCGGCTCGACGAGGCCGGCGGGCGCCTCCCACAGTCCGCGATTGTCCTTCTCAGGCACGGGTGACCGCTCACTCGGCCGGAGCGCAAACGGTGGTCGAATGGCGCTGCGCAACACGACAAAGCGCTGCTGGTGTCCGCTTGGCCCCTTGGCTTCGAAGTGCGCGACCACGACCACTGCGTCGAGCGCACGGCGATCGACTTCATCATAGATGAGTGCGCGGGATTGCTTGCCCTGCGGATCTACGGTGCACACCCGGCGGCTGACCCGGCGCAGGAAGCCGCCTGCTCCTTCGCTCAAATCTTGCAGCACGAGGATGCCAAAATGCGGCGGAGACGGCAGACTCTCGTAAGTGTTCATTTCGCTAAGTCCGGTGCTCGAGGTTGCCTACCATGCCCAGCATGTTGCCCCGATCGAAATTAAATGACTACCTCTGGCTCAGGAGATTTCATGTTCACCCCGGCTTTTTACCGAGCGCTCGAGGCACATCGGCACTCCATCTGCGCGATGTTGGCCAGTTTGGCCGCCTGTGGGTGCAGCGGTTCGCAGAGCGTCGATCGGCACATTGAAGAGAACTGGCAGTGGGACCAGGGCGCCGAGGCGCGCGACCTCATGCTCAAAATTGGCAACCAACAGGGGCCAGCCCGGCGCTCGGTAGTGATCGGTGTGACCGGCATCGGGTTGCGTGGACAAACCCTACCTGCGGGGACAGTCTGGGAATTTGAGGCGACCTTGGATGTGCTTCCCACCATCGTGGGTGATCGAGTGCTGTTTACCGCGCAAGGCAGGTTGTTTGCGCTCGATACGACCTCGGGCAAGACTCTGTTCGAGCTCGACGTGAGCGGCCGACGCTTGGAAGGTGCCGGCTATGATGGCCAGTTCTTCGTGCTATTTCTGGTCGATAAAGACGACGCACGGGAGGACCAGGTGCGCGTCGTCACGGCCGATGGACAGGAGCGCACCACCTTCTCCAGCAATCTCCACCTGGGGACACCCGCCGCAGTGGCTGGTGTCGGCTTGGTGCCCTATGGACGGCAGTACGTGGGGGCGTTTGACCTGGCCAGCGGAAAGTGGCTGGGCCGCGTGCTCTACCGGGACGCCCTGCACAGCGTGAGCGCCAGCGATCAAGGTGTCTTTCTTTGGGGGCGCGGCGTGACGCCGCTCTCCGAGAGCATCATCAAAAACCCAGACAGCCAATCCCTGCGGCTCGACGTGCCGGCATTTCCGGGTGACCCAGCTTGGCCGGTGGACGGCTCAAAACCGCGGGCCGCACGGGGTGAGCCCGTCGCGTTACTTGCCGCACCCGAGCAACGTGATGGAGAGCTGCACTTCGCGCACGACGTGTACGTGACCACGTACTATCAAATCGCTGTTGCTCAGGACACAAGCACGCACGAGATCAAATGGGTCAATCATTTCGAGCGAGCCGTCGCCGGCGCGGCCATCGGCGAAAACTCCGCGCTATTGTGCCTGGAAAACGGCTCCATCCAGCGCGTCGGGCTGAGCAATGGTCAGTCCACGCAGGTGTCCAGCTTGGATGCACGTCTCAAGGCCTGTGCGGTAACGACCGCCGATGAGCCAGGGTCGGATCTGCCCGCCGTCGACGTTCGCGATCAGATCGTCGCGACCATCACCGCCACCGGACCAGACATGGCCAAGGTGCAGACGCTGCTTTTGGATCGCTTGGCAAAATTTCGAGGCACCACGCGCGCCCTTTTGACCATCGCCCAAGACCCGCGAGCCTCCATGGAGCTGGCGCGCTACGCGGGAGAAAAGCTAGGGAGCCGCAAAGAAGGAGGCGATGAAATGGTCCAAGTGCTGCGCAGCTACGCGGATGAGCGCGCGTCCCGGCTCAGCCAGGCCTCTCTTGCAGACAAAGACACTTCGTCCCCAGCCGCCCGGGACTCCAAGAACCCCGATCAAGGAAACCTGCGCGCTACGCTGCGACCGCCACCCGTCGCACCCATTGCCAAATCGCTGCTCAAACAACGCACACCGGGCGCGGCTGAAGCGCTCGCGCACTACCTGGACGACCCATCGCTGACCTCCGCCCAAATTCGCACCGTGATGAAAACCATCGCCGCCCTGGGTGGGGCAGAAGCCATTGACCCCGTCCATCGCTTTGTTCTCAACTACAAGAACACTGGCGGAGAACCGGAGCTCATTGACGCGCTGGTGCAAGCGGTGGAGTTTCTTTTTGCACACATGGACGAGAACGGGCGTGCGCAATTGCATGCCGAAATCAACGAACCCCTCACGTTCTCCGCATTCAAGAAGAAGGCACAGGCCATCAAGGCCGCGCAACCCGAGCCGAGCGCCCCAACGTCGCCGAGCACACTCAAGCAGGCTACACCACCGCAAAAGACGCCGTCAGACAAGCCACCGACTGAGAGCCGACCATGAGCAAGATATCAGACCCTTCCGGCGACCTGGAGCGCGCCATCGACTCGATCACGGCCAGTTACGACGGCCCAGAGTTGATCAACAATCTCGAGAGCGCAGCGCTTCCCAACCGTCAGGCTGTGATTGAGGCCTACCGGCACATTGCGCCGCTCATCTACATGGGCTTCTTTTCTACGCGTCCGCTCAACAGAAACAACCTCCGTTACTCGGTCAGCGAGCACGTGTACCCCGCGTATGAAAACCTGTGTGAGCAGATCGAACGCGCCATCAGCTACGAACTCAGCCGCCAGCGCATGCAGGAGGATGCCGCAGCGTTTGCCCACCGCGCCACCGTGGCACTCCTCGGTCGATTGCCAGAGCTGCGCCAAATGCTCAACGAAGACGCCAGCACGGCGTACGAACTCGACCCCGCGGCGCGCTCGGTGGAGGAAGTCATTTTCAGCTATCCCACCTTGGAAGCCATCACGGCGCACCGTGTGGCGCACGTGCTGCACAAGCAGGGCGTTCCCATGATTCCGCGCATCATCAGCGAGTATGCCCACAGCCGCACGGGCATCGACATCCATCCAGGCGCGACCATTGGGCGCAAGGCGTTCATCGACCATGGCACGGGCGTGGTGGTGGGCGAGACTGCCGTCATCGGCAATGACGTAAAGCTGTACCAAGGCGTCACGTTGGGAGCGCTCAGCACACGGCGTGGCCCCCATGCCGTCGCCCTCGCCGACACACAGGGTGGAACGCCGCGCAAGCGACACCCCACCATCG
>Ga0315912_10006580_pt1 | contig 10377 bp, 7 predicted proteins | sample VfabasoilMG_FD_204469 | JGI IMG/M metagenome (GOLD analysis project Ga0315912, IMG submission 204469) | Garden soil microbial communities collected in Santa Monica, California, United States - V. faba soil | ecosystem: Environmental > Terrestrial > Soil > Garden | place: USA: California... | reverse complement strand
GGCGCTGGCAGGGTGGATCGCGGAACACGGGGTCGACGCCGCCGGTCCGAATCGGGCCGCGCGGGACCTGATCCTGCGCCGCCTGCCGCGGCTCGTCCCGGGCTCGAGCGGGCTCGTCATGGACCGAGGCGGGGATGTTGACGATGAAGTCGCGACGGCGTGCCGGCTCGTGCGCGAACTCGATCACGGCGTGCTGCCCATCCAGGGGCCGCCCGGCACGGGCAAGACCTTTACCGGCGCACACATGATCCTCGAACTGTTCAGGGCTGGAAAGCGGATCGGCGTCACCGCAACCGGGCACAAGGTGATCCACAACCTGCTCGCGAAGTGCGTCGAGATCGCCGTGCAGCAGGGCATAACGGACTTCCGGTGCCTGCACAAGGGCGGCGAGACCGGGGGGAATCTCCATGCCACCGACGACAACGACGAGGCCTGCGCGAAGTTCAGCCGTGGTGATTACCGCGTGCTCGGCGGCACGTCCTGGCTCTGGGCACGCGAGGATTTCGCGGAGAGCGCGGACGTGCTCTTCATCGACGAGGCGGGCCAGATGTCGCTGGCCGACGTCCTGGCTGCCGCGCGGGGCGCGAAGAACCTGGTCCTGCTCGGCGATCCGCAGCAGCTCGACCAGCCGCAGCAGGCCAGCCATCCGCCGGGCACGCAGAACTCGGCGCTGGAGCACATCCTCGGCGAGCACAAGACCATTCCGCCGGAGGCGGGCCTCTTCCTGCACCTGACGCGGCGCCTGCACCCGGACATCTGCCGGTTCACGGCCGAACTCTTCTACGAAGATCGCCTGACTTCCCATCCGGGACTCGAGAAACAGGCGGTGTCCGGCGCGGGCCGGTTTCCCGCAAGCGGGCTCGCTTATGTGCCGGTCGAACACGACGGCAACACGTCGCGGTCGCCCGAAGAGGTCGACGCGGTTGCCGCCATCGTGGCGGAACTCGCGGATGGCGGGGTGCGCTGGCGCGACAAGGACGGAGTCGAACGGCCAATGGCCCGCGCGGATATCCTGGTCGTCGCGCCCTACAACGCACAGGTCACCGCGCTGTCGGCGGCGCTGCCGGACGTGCGCCTCGGCACCGTGGACAAATTCCAGGGACAGGAGGCGCCGGTTGTCATCGTTTCGCTGACGACGTCCTCGCCCGATGAAGCGCCGCGCGGCATGGATTTCCTCTACAGCGCGAACCGCCTGAACGTCGCGACCTCGCGCGCGAAGGCGCTATGCATCCTGGTCGGCAGCCCGAAGCTGTTCGAACCGGACTGCCGCACGCCGGAAGAGATGCGCCTCGCGAATGCCTTCTGCCGCTACCTCGAACTCGCCCACACCGTTGCCGGAGATGGCAAAGTGGAGGGCGCACGTCCTCGCGTGCCATCGGCGGCCGGGGACGGCCGCCCTCCAATCAGGGAATAAGAGTCACATGATCTATTGCGGGACCAGCGGGTTCTCGTTCAAGGAATGGAAGGGACCCTTCTATCCTGAAGATCTGCCCGCCGACGAGATGCTCGGCTTCTACGCCGCGCGGCTGCCGACGGTGGAGATCAACAACACGTTCTACCGCATGCCCGGCGAGGGCGTGTTGAAAGGCTGGGCGGAACAGGTGCCGGAGGGTTTCCGCTTTGCCATCAAGACGCCGCGCAGCATCAGCCACGTCAAGCAGATCGAGGACTGCGCGGCGGAGGCGAACCACTTTTTCAAGGTGCTCGGTGTGCTGGGCGACCGGCTCGGGGCCGTGCTCGTACAGTTGCCGCCGCATGCGCGCGCCAGCGTCGAGACGCTCAAGGCGTTCCTGCGGCCGATCCCCGGCAGAATTCCGGTCGCCTTCGAGTTCCGTCACGAGTCCTGGACGGACGACGCCGTGTTCGCCGCGCTGAAGGATCACGGCGCGGCCTGGGTGACGACCGACGATGACGGCGAAGCGCCGGCGGAACTGCCGCGCACGGCGCCGTGGACCTACCTGCGCCTGCGCGCGCCGGAGTACTCCGACGCCGATCTGAAGACATGGAAGGATCGCTGCAAAACCTTTGATCGTGCCTTCGTGTACTTCAAGCACGAGGACCAAGCCGCCGGTCCGACCTTCGCGGAACGGATGCTGAAACTCTAGCTATCTTCACAGGGTGCCATACGCATCGTGCCGTCGGCGCCCACGAGCACCGCACCTCCTCCATAAATGAACACGAGCAGGTGTCGCGCGTCGATCAGGCCTGAATTCCCTGGAGCTCCGGGCAGGGCCCTCCATGGCCTGGCGTTCCAACTACCGTCTGCGGCTCGGCGCACTTCGTACAGCAAGCCGTTGTTGCTGAACATGTGCGCCAGCCCGGCGACCGCGACTGGATGGCCTTCGAGTTCATGCAGGTCCGCGATGTTTTCCTCGATGATCAGTTGGGTTCCACCATCATCGCCCACGTAGACAAGGTGGCCACCCCATTCACCAAAGTTTGTGCCGGCAAGCCATCCGTTCGGGGTCCTGAGAGCAACCTGCGGCGCGACGGACACCTCACCGCGATATTCAACGGTCCCATCCTCATTGGCCCTGAGAATTTCTGTCTTGGGGCCGGTTGGCACTTCATTCATGGGAGCGATGCTCTCGACCATGACCGGAAATGACAATGCAGTCAGTCGTTCAGGGGGCGAGTCAGGGTGGAGCTTCCGATCCACGGGTTGCTGCAGAAAGGCGTGCGGGCGCACCTGACAGGCTTCCAATGCGACATTGAGATTAAAGTACGCGAAGAACTCGAAAGCGAAATTGTGCGGATAGACGGGGTAATCCGTTCCGTCCCTTATGTGATGAAGCGCCGTCTCAGCGGCGGTGCGTACGGGCGGATACCAATGATTGTCCGCAGTCGTTCGAAGCGCGTCCTGCGCTTCACGGGCCTGGAGTCTTCCGAGCGATTCGGCAGCAACCCAGTTCAGGCGAACGTCGGTCGGGTCCTGTAGCAGCCCGACAAGCTGTTTCACGGCGGGTTCATAGCTGATGTAACCCAATGCGCGCGCGGCGGCAAGCCGGATATTCCAATCCGGACTGTCCAGCAGATCCACGAGCAGTGATCCCTTATCTCTCCTCGCCGTTCCACTTTCTGCGTAATCACGTAACGTCGCCGGGTCCGGGCATTCGTCAGCGGTGCCACAAGGATCGGGAACGCGACTGCGAGCGTCCACCGGCGTACCGGCGCAGAGCAGGATGAACAGCACGGCAGACGCCTGAACAGAGAGTTTCCCGTGATGTGCCGTCTCGGAGTGCACGTGGCAGAAGCCGGCTATGGCGTTCCGATCAGGAGGCTGCGGGAAGGAAGGAGATCGTCCGGATCTCGATGCTCTCGCGCGGCGGCGCGTCCGGCGGCGCCGACGGATCGTTGAAGGCGGTGTGGCCGGTCCACTGCACGCGGCCGCGATCCGAGTCGAACAGTTTGAACACCAGCACCTCGTCCGGCTGCATGCGCGGCGCGTAGTACCAGCGATGCTTCGGGTTGTAGCTGAGGTTGAAGCCGTGCAGCGGCCGCCGGTCCGGATCCATCAGTCCACCGCGCACCTCGGAGTCGTTCAAGTCCTCCGCCGTGACGGTGGAGGCATCGCAGAGCGCCAGCGGCGTGCGCAGCACCGGCCGGATCGGCCGCCACAGGTTCATGAGCACGTGCCGCCGTTTCAGCCAGCGGTCGGCCTCCGCCTGCCCGAGCATGTCTTCGGTGAAATGGCGCACCGTGACGGCGCCGTAATCCACGTGCGCGCCGTAGGCGGGCAGGGCGCCGTCCCCGGTCTTCGGCGCGTCGGTGCGCGCCACCTCGCCGAACACGATCACCTTCTCGGCACCGTTCAGCTGCTTCACGAGCTTAGTGATCTCCCGGTAGTAAACGTCGCGTACTTCGGCCGTGTCATGGAAGTCGCGGACCGAGGTCGGATGCCGCAGCAGCACGAACCCGTTTTTTTCGAGAGACAGTTCGCCGATGCGCTCGCGCATGTCCGCGATGCGCATCACGTGTTCCTCCGCCGGCCAGTGCGACCGGGCGCGATCCGTTGCGTAGAAGATCGCCTTCACGCCGGGCACCACATAGCGGATCGTCGCTTCCACCGCGTTCACGGTGTTTCCTTCGTGAGTTGCCGGCGGCGGTTCAGGCAGGGAAGCCGGGAGGTCGTGCAGCCATGAGGAATCTTAGTCGCGGCCGCCGGCATCAGCAACAAAGACGACTGAAATGAACGTGTTACGGAAGAAATGGCGTTCCGCGTCCCGACTCCGCTGCCGGTTGCGACGCCCCCGGGCGGGCTAGCGGAGCAGGCCGCGCACGGCCGCGAGGAACTCCGGGTCCGGCTCGCCCAGTTTCGAGGTCCGGGCGGCCGGGTGGCCTTCGCGATCCAGGAGCGTGATCACCACCGAGTGATTGAATTCGCCGTCGGGCAGTTTCCGGTAGCGGACATCCAGCGCCGCTGCAATCAACCGCACGTCCGCCGCGACCGGCGTCGCGAAGGTCCAGCGCGAGAGATCGACGTGGTGTTCCGCCGCCAATGTGGCCAGTTTCTCCGGCGTATCGCGCTCCGGATCGAAACTCACCAGCAGCACCCGCAATCGGCCGCGCTCGTCCGGCGTGAGCTGTTCTTCGATCATCCGTATCGAGGTGATGAGGATCGGGCACGTATGCGGGCAGCTCGCGTAGAACATGCTGATCAGGGCCGGGCCCTTCGCGGCCTCGCCGAGGCGCGCGTCGGCGCCGGACTGATCCGTGAGCGGGACGTCGAGCCGATAGAGGGAGTCGGACGCGGGCTCCGCGAACAGCGCGCCGGCGCACAACAGGCCTCCCAGCAGCAGGGGCAGTCTCATCAACCGTCGCCTGCGGGATCGCGCGCGCAACGGAAACCCAGCGATCGCGTGGTGTATTGCGCCTGCAGCGCGGAGAGCATGGCGATGCGCATGAGCACCGCGTAGCTCTCCCGATCCTGCACGGCCAGTGCGCCGGCTCCGCAGAACTTCATGAGATCCGGATCGCCCTGCTCGCGGTTGTCGGCGGAGATCAGCAGCGAATTGAAATCCTCCACCCATTCCCAGACGCCCGCGTGCAGATCGTGCAGTCCGTAGAAATTGGCGGGCTCCCGTCCCGCCGCGCCCGGCGCCGCCGTTGCCGGGCGCGCGTACCAGTCCAGCATGCGCTGGCGGAACGCGGCATCGGCGCGGGCATCCGGGCGGGTTTCGTCCGCGGCCGCGGCAAGCTCCCATTCGTGCCACATGGGCAGGCGGGCGGATTCGTCCTCGCAGAACGCCCGGGCCGCGTACCAGGACACGTTGACGACCGGCGCATCCGGCGGCGCGGCAACACCGAGCGACAGGGCACCGGACCAGTGGGCGAGGTATTCGCCGTCGGCGAACAGCGCGGGCACCGTGCCGCGACGCCAGTCCGGATTGCGCGTGACGAAGGCGAGGAATTCGGCGTTCGTGACCGGCGCCGCGCGCAGGGCAAAGGGCGAAACGATCGTCGTCTCGATTCCCTCACCCGGCGGCAGCACCGAGCGGAATTCACCGCCCGGCACGGGCATGTAATCCGCCGCCGCCGCCGCGGGGACCAGCAACATTCCCGCGATCAGCGCCGCGACTCTCACGCGGCGCTCCGTCACTCCGCGGCGCCCGCGGGCCGCTTCGTGCCGGCGCGTACCTTCGCCACTTCCTCGGGCGTCACCGCGTCCGCCTCGTTGCCCCAGGAATTGAGGACCCAGGTGAGGATGTTGGCCACCTCGTCATCGTTCAGTTGCGACATCGGCGGCATCACCGAGTTGTACGGCTGGCCGTTGACCGTCACGGGCCCGGACAGTCCGTTCAGCACGATGCTGATGGCGCGCTGCCGGTCCGCGACGAGGTAATCCGACTTCGCCAGCGGCGGGAACACGGCCGGCAATCCCTCGCCGTTCGCCTGGTGGCAGACGGAGCAGGTGCCGCTGAACAGCACGGCGCCGGCCTTCATGCGCTGTTCCTTGTCCGCGGTGCCCGTGGCCGCCGCCTGCGCGGTCTCGGCGACGACGCCGGCCGGTTCGGCCTTGTCGGCCAGGTACACGGCGTCGACTTCCTTGCCGGAGTACACGACCTTGTCCTCCGCGCCGTCGACCTTGAGCATGCCGAGCGCGCCCTTGTTGAAGGCGCGGAAGATGCTGTGGTCGACGAGGATGAAGGTGCCCGGCACTTCCAGCCGGAATTCCGTGATGGCCGAGCCGCCGGCCGGAACCAGCGTGGTCTGCACGTTTTCCTGGTAGCGGCTGCCGCCCTCGAAGTACACCTTGTCGAAGATCTCGCCGATCAGGTGGAAGGAGGAGACGAGGTTGGGGCCGCCGTTGCCGACGTAGAGACGCACCGTCTCGCCGACCTTCGCGGTGATGGCCTTGTCGCCGATGAGCGCGCCCTCGGAGCCGTTGAACACGACGTAGGTCGCGTTTTCCTCGATGGCCTTCTGCATGTCGAACGGCTGGTGGCCCTTCTCGCGGTACTTGCCGACGGTGTAGAAGTCGCCCTGCATCACGTAGAACTCGCGATCCACCTTCGGCAGCCCTTCGGGCGGCTCGACGAGGATCAGGCCGTACATGCCGTTCGCGACGTGCATGCCCACCGGCGCCGTGGCGCAGTGATACACGTACAGGCCCTGGTTCAAGGCCTTGAAGGTGAACTGCGATTCATGTCCGGGCGCCGTGAACGACGAGGTCGCGCCGCCGCCCGGCCCCGTGACCGCGTGCAGGTCGATGTTGTGCGGCATCTTCGAGTCCGGATGGTTCTTCAGGTGGAATTCCACGGTATCGCCCTGGCGCACGCGGATGAAGGAACCGGGCACCGTGCCGCCGAACGTCCAGAACGTGTAGGTGACGCCCTCGGAGATCGGCATCTCCACTTCGCGCACTTCGAGGTCCACCCGCACCTTCGCCGGATGATTCCGGTTGACGGCAGGGGGTACCTGCGGCGGGGGCGTGAGCACGGCCTGGATCATCTCGCCCCGCGGCGGGCCGAGATCGCCTTTAGCCGAGCCGCCGGTGTCCTGCACGGTCGCGGCCGGCGTCTGCATCGCGGCGGGTGCCTGTGCCGCCTGTTCGCAACCGGCCAGGGCCAGGATCGGCCACAGGATGGCGAACTGCCGGGCATGGATGTTCATTCTTCCCCCTTTCCGGGCGGGTCCGCCCGGTAGACAGGTAAAAGTATATTCCGGCATCGGTGGCGCGACATTGACGCGGGTCAACTCGCCACCCGGAGACGGCCCGGGCTTGACCTGCGTCAAGGCGCCCTCGGCGCCCGGACCTACACTTTACTCATGCGAAGGAGGGTTCGATGGTCGGCGCGCGGCGGCGGCGTGCTGTTGTGCCTCGCCACGGGGGTTGCGCCGGCCGACGGCACGCTGGTCGAAGCGATCACGTCCGGCAAGCCGGACCTGCTTCTCAATTACCGCTACGAGCACGTGGAGGACGATCTGAGGCCGCTGGACGCGGACGCGGCAACGCTGCGCACCACGCTTGGCTACACGACCGGGACCTTCGCAGGCTTCGGCGTGCGCGCCGCGCTGAACGACGTGCGCCAGGCCGGCGCGGACGACTTCGATGACGGCACCGGGCGGCCGGGCAGCAAGACCGATCACGCCGTCGTTGCGGATCCGTCGGACACCGATTTCCTGGAGGCGTACCTCAGCTACGGCGGCCTGGGGGACACCACGCTGAAGGTGGGTCGCCAGATCATGACGCATCGCGAGGCGCCGTTTCACCGGTTTCTCGGCACGGTGGTCTGGCGCCAGACGTGGCAGACGCACGACGGCTTTTCCCTCGTCAACACGTCGCTGCCGGACACGACGATCAATTACGGCTATTCCTGGAACGTCAATCGCATCTTCACCGACGAGGGCGTGGGCAGCCTCGGCAATTTCGACAGCAACTCCCACTTTCTGAACGTCCTGTATGGCGGACTGCCCGCCGGCTCGCTCGAGGCCTACGCCTACCTGCTGGATTTCGACAACGCACAGGCAAGCTCCACGCAAACCTACGGGCTGCGCTTCAGCGGCTTGCGCAAGCTGAACGAGAAGTGGCAGGTCATCTATGCGCTGGAGTACGCGCACGAATTCGATTACGCGCAGAATCCCGGGCACATCGATGCGGACTACGTGCTTGCCGAGGGCGGCGCCGTCTTCGCGCCGGGCGGCACGGTAGAGTCGATCAGTCTCAAGTTCTCGTACGAACTGTTGGGCGGCGACGGCGGCACCGATCGCTTCATCACGCCGTTGGCCACGGCACATCCCTACCAGGGCTGGGCGGATCGTTTCCTCGATACGCCGCAGGACGGCATCGAGGATTACTACCTGACGGCGCAGGCCGGGCTGCTCGGCGCGAAGTTGACGCTGGAATACCACGATCTCAATTCAGATCATCTCGGCTACGACTACGGCACCGAGGTCGACGTGATGCTGACGCGCACGTTCCTCAAGCACTACACGCTCGGGATCAAGTACGCGGACTACGACGCCGATCGCTCCGCCCGCAACCTCGATCGCAACGGGCCCGCCGGCGGCAGCCCCCGCGGCACCGTGATCAACGACGCCGCGAAGTTCTGGGTCTGGGGCCAGGCCCGCTTCTGAGCATCAGCGCGGTCCGGGCAGCGGCGTGGCTTCGTCGGCCTTCGATGAGGTCCGAAGAGTGCGGAGGGGCAGGGCGGTTTCGGCGGATATCCAGCGCCGCAAATAATCGGTGCCGCTCTTGTCGCCGCATACGTCGCGCGCGACGGGCTGTGCGTCGGGCCGGTAGATCTCGACGTGCGGCGTGCCGCAGATCGACCCCATGAGATTCTGTATCGATCGCGCGTTGGCTTCCATCTCCTGCCGTGTCGCGCCGCTGACCTCGATCTGAAGGCCATCCTCGGGAAAGTGCACGCGCTGGATCGTGACGTCATGCCGTGCTTCGGTGAATCGCCGGAATCCCGACTCCAGCTGCCGGCAGATCGGGCAGCTGTCGAGGTATACCTCGACGACGGTGTACTGTCCCGCAACAGCCAGTTGCGAGAGGGGTGCGCGCCGCGTAATCAGGTCCTGGAACTCGTGTTGCCGGATCGCCGCGCCTTCGCGCGCCGCCACGACGGGCGGCGTTTCCATCGGCGCCATGGCCGGCAGTTTGAGCCAGGGTGCGCTGGACAGGAATGCGAGCAGCAGGACCACGAGAATGATCTGCACGCCGGGCGCGTCGAAGAAGTGGCGGAAGAAGGGTTTGCGGCCTTCGAAGTACAACGAATCGATAAGCAGGGTCGCGCCCAGCATCAGGCGCCGCATGCGCGTGTCCATGGTTTTCGCGAAGCGGATCGTGAAACGATCGGCATCGGTGTACAGCTCCTTCAGCGCGCCCGACCAGTACTTCGCGATCGTGCCGGCTTCCTCGCCACGGTACCGCAGCAGGAAGGTCCAGGGCCGGAAATAGGGGCCGACGATGCGCGCCAGTTCGCGGCCGTTTTCGTCGTCCACCGACAGCACGCGATTGAAGAAGGAGAAGCGCCGGTGCACGGCCCCGATCACGCGCCCCGTCTCGTCGTAGACGTCGAGATGGTAGAAGTAGAAGCGCGCGAGCCGCTGGAACCGGAGGACGGAGTTCCGGGCTTCATCCAGCACGCTCATCGTGAAGGTGTAGAGCGTGCCGAACAGGTTGCGTCCCAGGATCGACATCCCGGAGCGGTTGGTCTCCTCGATCTGCCAGACCGCAGGGCGGGCGCCGCCGAGGTGGTGCAGCGTGTAGCGGTTCGCGCGTTCGAAGCCGATGATCGCCTCGGTCAGGTGATACTCCTGCCGGATCTCGAAGCCGGTCACGCCCCGGAAGTGTTCCTCCATCCGCTCCGTCATTGCGCCCGTCCTGGCATTCTCGGCGGCCAGCTCGCTCTGCAAGGCTTCGTACTTGGCGAACACGATGCCGCAGCGGGCGCACTCGGTGCCGCGTGGCTGCGGATGGTCGCATTTCGGGCAGCGGAACCCCGCCGCCGGGGCGGCGGCCTGTCTTGCGGGTGCCGCCGGCGCGACCGGTGCGGCATCGACACCCGGGGTCGTCGGCGCTGCCGGCTGTTGACGCGAGCGCGCCATGTTGTCGCTCGCCATCTCGAAGTCCAGCTGGATCGACTCCAGTTCGCCGCGATCGAGCCACACGCACGTGCAACCCGCGCACAGGTCGAAGGTGGTCTTGCGCAGCTTGCCCTGTACCCCCTTGCTCATCGCCGTGCCGCAGCGCGGGCAGTGCAGGGTGGTCTCCGAGGGACGGCGCGGCGTGGTCATGTTGCGCGGTATTTCGTTTTCCCGCTTGCGCGCGATCCGCTGCAGTCCGGCCTTATCGACCAGCACGCCATTGCAGCGCGCGCAGCAATGGATGGCCACACCCTCGTAGAGAGAGCCCTCGAGCGGAGACTT
>Ga0315912_10006579_pt1 | contig 10378 bp, 8 predicted proteins | sample VfabasoilMG_FD_204469 | JGI IMG/M metagenome (GOLD analysis project Ga0315912, IMG submission 204469) | Garden soil microbial communities collected in Santa Monica, California, United States - V. faba soil | ecosystem: Environmental > Terrestrial > Soil > Garden | place: USA: California... | reverse complement strand
GCGACGGATCCAGTATCAGTCTTGGCTCGCAGCGTGTGTCCCCAGCGCGACATTGATTTCATTCGCAGCGGGAAGGATTACGACAGCTTAAAAGATCCTGAGGAAGAGTTCCTGCTCAACATGACCCTCGATCTTTCGGATTGGGAAGGGATCAGTTTCTGGGCGCGACGCGGACCAGATTCGATTGGTGGCTTCAAGGTCGGCATGGGGGACAAGCATACCGACGATGACTTGAGCTTCTTGCAGTATCACATCAACCCAGACTCCAAACGCTTTTGCGAGCGGAACTTTGAGTGTGGTTGTCCTGGTGGAAGCGCCTGCACCTTCAAGTCAACAGCTGAAGGCGGCGACGATCATTACCGCTGTTGGGACGCCCCTCGACGCCCCACCAAGTTAAAAGCCGAGCAATACCTCCTGTGTGGGCAAGAGAAATGCCAGCAAGATTTTCTGCCCGGTCCTGAAAGTGACGACACTGTCCCTAAACCTCCCACGCTGGAATTCGAGAGCGGAGTCTACGACGCGTTTGGCTTTGCCGGCATTTCCTATCCTGATTCACTCACTGAGAACACCACCTGCCAGACCTTCGCGTTTCGCGGCGGCAACCAAGACGCGTTCTGCATGAGCGACGACAAGGTCCCCTACGAGCGCCCGGTTCAATGCGGCGATCATTGGGTCAAGGCCGTGTACCTGAGCACCGAGTGGCAGTTCTACAAGGTGCCCTTCACAGAGCTCTTGCAAGAAGGTTGGGCGCAGGAGTCCCATCACCTTGATCTCACGACTGCTGCGGTCACTCGCTTCACTTGGTCCACGGGTTGGATCGACTTCTGGATCGATGACGTGCGCATCTACCGCACCACCCACAACACCACCGACGAATGAACATGAGACGTGCACTCAACAACGCCGCATTCATCCGCGGGGCTCGCTTGGTTTCGTTCGTCTCCGTGTGCTTGGGAGGGCCTGAGCTAGCTCGGGCTCAGGACGCGCGCGCCGGTTCAGAAGAGAATCCTTCTGGAGCGCCAAAAACGGGCGAGATTGAGCCGCCGGTCGGGGTGCCGCGCGAGCCGGTAACGCCTCCTGAAGTGACGCCGGAGCCGCCTGCACCCGCCGAACCTCAGACGCCACTGGACGCGCAGCCCGCTCCCACCGCTGAAATGGGCACTCCGGTGCCTGCAGCCTCTGATCTGCCGCCCGAGGGCTTACCCGTTCCGGTTTATGTTCCGCCCGAGAGTCCCGATCAGGCCGCTACCGGGACCAAGGAAAAAAAGAAGGATGAGGGTCCGCTCGTCGACAGCGAAGATGCGATCAAATACTCGGGCTATCTCCCTGGGTACCGCCGGCATTTCGCGCTCGGCACCAGCCCCATCGATCCTCAAGCCGGGCCGCTACCTGGTGGCGTGACGCCCGGTTACGGCGCGCCGGTGCCGCCATCTGAATGGACCTTCACCTTCAGCGGCTTCATGAGCGTCTCGGCGCAGATGAGCTTCGACAAGCGTCACGTGCCGACCGACGACCAAACCAAATACGTCGCCCACGTCGCGCCCACCACGCTGGACACCTACTACTTCTTCACCAGCACCAACTCAGTTCCGAGCAACTGGGTCAACATGCGTTTCCGTTACGGAAACTCCAAGGTGAGCGCCAACCTCACCTTCGATACCTACAACCCCACCGAGCCCACGTCTTACTATCAGATGGGCTCGCAGTTTTTCATCAACAACGCGTATCTGCAGCTCACTCCCTCGCCCATTGGCGGGGTGCGCTTCGAGTTCAACGCCGGTCGGTTCAACCTCAACTACGGCTCGCTGGCTCGTTATGGCAGCGGCATGTACACGCCCTCCATCTCCTTCATGATCCAGGGCACGGGCTTGCGGTCGATGATGGACTTCAACGCCACCGACAAGCTCAAGATTGTGGCGGAGCACAACTTGATGACCGACCGCGACGGGACCATCCCGCAAAACGTGGTGCGGTCGGCATCCGACGGTTGGCGCCGGCCCCAATGGACGGGCTCGCTCATCAACGGTGTGCACGTGGGTTTTGATCACATCGGCGAAAATCGCACGGAATTTCGCCTGCACTTCGTCAACCAAATCGGTCGCGACGACCGCTTGACGCACGAGATGGATGACACCGGTACGCGTCACATCGACGAGCGCCACATGAAGGATCAAACCCTCAATATCTTCGGTGGGGATCTGAAATTCCTCAGCGAACGTTGGGGTGTGGCCGGTGTGGGCGCATCCTACGCCATCGCAAAAAATTCCTATCCCTTACGCGGCGTGTTCACTTACGCGGGCGTGGGTGAGGACCTCACGGAGCGCTTTCTGGGGCAACCTTCAGCGGGCACCGGCGCGTTGTTCGTTGCCGCAGTGAATTATGAGGGCAGCATGCGGCGCTTGGTGGTGCCGTCCTTTGATGGACAGGGCATGGACCTCATCGCGCGCGGTGGCGTTCACTATACCCTCACAAAAAGCGACTTCGAAGAGTTTGACGGCCGCTCCCGCTACAAGGGTGGCCTCGAACTAGAATACATCGCGTACAAATACGTTGCGTTTGCGGTGCGTGGGGACGCTGTCGTGCCTAGCTCGCGCGATAAGGAACAAACCTACTACGTGCTCGCGCCGCGTGTGATCTTTAGAACGGGTTGGGGCAGTCGCATGAACTTTCAGGTCATGTACGCCCATTGGTTCTTGGGTGACGAAACGCGCATCGAGGGTGCGGGCGACCGCTCCCCGACCCAGCTCGACGATGACTTCTTTGCTCTCAATATGAACATGTGGTGGTAAGAGATGACTGCAAATTCACTAAAAAGCATGAGAACCTTCTCAGCCTTTATTCCACCGCGTAGCCTAGTCCCACCGCGAACACTGTCGTGTCGAGGTGCCTTGGGCAGTCTGGCTACGTTTGTGCTGCTCCTTTCGAGCTCAGGTACGGCGTCGGCCGAGGACTTGGACAAGCCAGAAGAAATGCAGCAGGAGGGCCCCGCCACGACCACGGCGGAGAGCCCGCTCAGCATGGATCCCTCCGCGCCCGGTTGGGCGCCGATCCCCGGTGGGACCACTGCATCGCTCACCGGGAGCACCAGCGAAGGTGACTGGCGCTTTGGCTTTCACGGATTCTTCACCATGCCGCTGGTGATGGGCCTCAATTCCCGCGAAGATCCCGAGCCTGGTCAGGCCAAGACGACGATCCACACGCCGCCGATTATCCCTGGCGACATGGAGACCTTCTCCTACACCGGCGTGACCCCGTTGCCCTACGCGCAGATGAACATCAGCTACGGCAACAACATCATCACCGCCAACATGCAGATCGTGGCGCGCCAGGCGTCGGTGTCCATGGGGTTCTTTGACCCACCCTCACAAGCGGGCATCAACGACGCCTACTTCACCATTCGGCCCAATTTGGGCTCGAAGAAGTTCGACCTCAAGATGCACTTTGGCGCGTTTTCGACGCGCTATGGTCTAGCCGGGGAGTACGACCAAGGCCGCTACGGTACGCCGCTCTTGTTCCGCACCAACGGCGTGGGTGAAAACATCATCGCCATGTTGCGCGTCAGTGATTCCGTCGTGCTCATGGCTGAGCAGGGGTTTCAGGGCCAATCCAACAAGGCTCCGTCGGACTTGGTGCCCGACTTGTGGAACGGTTTTGCCGACGCCAATGAGGGCTCCAGCTTTGCCAATCACATGCACTTGGGGGCCAACTTTGCGCGCATTGTGACCTTGGGTGTGCACTACGCCAGCGCCTTCAGTCGCGACGACCGCGCGACAGGTACGCTCGAACCAGATGGCACCATCAACGTCATTGGTGGTGACCTGCGGGCCAGCATGGGCCGGTTTGGACACCTGTATCTGTCCGGCTCGGATGTGCGCGCGCACTATGCTGCTACGGTGGGTCGCATCATCGAGATCCTCAACGCTCCTGGCGGTGGTGGGCTCGTGGAGAACTACCTGGGCGATCAGAGCCGCGGCAACGGTGAGTTGGTGGTGTTTGGCGGTCAGTACGATCTCTCCATCGGCCGTTTGGTGAGCTATCCGGTGGCATTTTACGGCGATGGGCCGGACATCGTGGTGAGCGTGTTTGGCGCCGGGGTCCACGTGAAGAGCGACGATGACCGCGCAGACAAGACTTGGAAGACCAAGTTTGGGGCGGAGGCGACGTACAGCTTGTTGCCGTGGTTGGCTGCCGGTGCGCGCTTCGATCAAGTGCACCCCGACATGAGCGATACGCGTTGGTCCTATGCTGCCATCAGCCCGCGCTTGATCTTTCGCACGGATTGGCAAAGCCAAGACCAGCTAGCGCTGCAGTACTCGTATTTCATCCACGGCTCACAGACCACGACGCGCACCGGTGCGCCGCCCAAGGTGGACCCGAACGTCAACCCCGACAATCACGTCGTGTCCCTGGCCGCGAGCATGTGGTGGTGAGGAGGCGCTCATGAACAGACGTTTTGGGTTTGCCTTATTTTGGCTGAGCGCCAGTCTCGCGACGGTGGGCTGCATTGGCGTCCCGGCCAAGCGCTACTTGCCCGACGGTTCTGAGGCGCCGCCCAAGTACTGCGCGCGCGGCATCGACTACCCCGTGGAAGGGCTCATCGATGACATGGAGGACGGCAACAATCGCATTGATGCTACCGAGGGGCGCGGCGGCTACTGGTGGAAGAGCGCGGACCCGCTGGGGTCCACCATTGGGCCTGAGGACAGCCAACCCGAAGCATCCCCGGACGGCAATGGATTGGCCATGCACGCATACGGCGAGACCGTGGCGGTGGGCGGGGACGACAATTGGGGCGCGCAATTTGGCGCGGATTTTTCGTCCGTGCCTGGGTACGACGCGTCCAAATACGCCGGCATCCGTTTCCGGGCAAAAATGGGCGCGGACTCCTCGCCCAACGTGCGTTTTAAAATCGCGGACGTGAACACGCATCCAAAAATGGGGGTGTGCACCGAATGTTGGAACCATTTTGGTCGCGATGTGAACCTGTCTCAACGTTGGCAAACGTTTGAGTTCATGTTCTCCGCCCTCGAGCAAGCGCCGTACTGGGGCAATCCTCGTCCGGGGTCCATCACTCCCTCCAAACTGTACGCCCTCGTGTTCGAAATCACCCCAGGTAAGAAGTTCGACATCTGGATCGATGATCTCGCCTTCATTACTTGCAAGTAACCCCGCCCGATAAATAAACACCATGGCTGAACCATCAAGCAAGTTGTCGTTTCGAGAGAAGGCCGGGTACGCGGTGGGTGACGCCTCAGCCAACTTCGTCTTTCAGATCCTCATCGTCTTTCAGACCGGGTTCTATACCGATGTGATGGGGATCAGCGCTGCGGCGCTGGGCACCATGCTGCTGCTCGTGCGGGTGGGCGACGCGCTGTTTGATCCGCTGGTGGGCATCATCGCGGACCGCACGACCCACAAGTGGGGTCGCTTTCGTCCGTGGCTCTTGTGGTCGGCGCTGCCCTTTGCTTTGGCATTTTGGGCGGCCTTCACTGTGCCCGAAGGCTGGTCGACGTCCGCTCGCTTGGGTTACGCAGCGGTCACCTACGCCGTGCTCATGGCGGTCTACAGCCTGAACAACGTGCCGTACTCCGCGCTCATGGGCGTGATGACGGGTGATCCCAATGAGCGCACCAGTATCTCCTCGTACCGCTTCGTGGCGGGCATTGGCGCGGCCTTTGTCGTGCAGGGTTTCACCCTGCCCTTGGTGGGCAAGTTGGGTGGCGGCAACGACGCCAAAGGTTGGTCGGCGACGGTGGCCATTTACGCCGCCATTGCCATCGTGTTCTTCATCATCACCTTCCTGACGACCAAAGAGCGCATTCAACCGCCCAAAGAACAAAAGTCCGATTTCAAGCAGGACATTGCGGATCTGACCAAGAACATCCCGTGGCTCGCCATGTTTGGCATGGTGCTCTTCGTCTTCACCACACTGGCGCTGCGCGGAGGCTCGTTTTACTACTATTTCACCTACTACGTGGACCCCACGGCGCTCTCTGCCTTCGTGGAGAAGGCGGGCCTATTCGTCTCTGAACAGGACGTGGCCAGCGGCGGCCCATGGCTTGGTGCGCTGGACTTGTTCGGTCTCATCGTCAAGCCGGGTGGTGACGCCTCCAAGGTGGGTTTCAGCTTGTTCAACATGCTGGGTACGTTGGTGAACATCGCCGGCATCCTGGTGGCCAAGCCGTTGGCGGTGCGCTTCGGCAAGAAGGCTGTGTTTACCCTGGGTCTGCTCGGCGCCACGGCCATCCAGTTTGCCTTTTTGGCTCTGGATCGCGGGGACGTGTCCAACATGTTCTTGCTGCAGATCTTATCGAGCGCTGCTTATGGCCCCACCATTCCGCTGCTCTGGGCGATGATGGGCGACGTGGCCGACTACTCGGAGTGGAAGACAGGTCGCCGCGCCACCGGGTTCGTGGTGGCTGGGTTGGTGTTTGCGCTCAAGGCCGGCCTTGGCTTTGGTGGTGCCATCGCGGGGTGGCTCTTGGCGATGTATGGCTACACCCCCGAGACGGCGCGCAACCCCGAAGTGCTCAAAGGGCTCAGCATGATGGCCAGCGTGTATTCGGGCTTGCCCTTCGCGCTAGGGGTGCTCTGCATGGCGTTCTACCCGATCAGTAAGGAGCTCAACTTGAGCATCAGCCGCGAGCTGGCGGACCGTCGCGCCGCGGCAGACGAGCCCTCGCTCAGTTGAATGATCCAGCGTGCGCGTGCTTGCGCCATGCCAGCATCGATCAAGCGTGAGCACCGTTACGATCAGCTGTCCGAGCTGGTCTGCGCCCTTTTGCGCGTTCGGCTGTTCAAGAGCGAGTGAGCGACCAGGGCGAGCAACGTCCAATAGATGGCGAGCAGGATGACGCGAAACGGCGGGGGCGGATCCGGATCCTGCTGCAACCAACTGACAGGACCGACCAGGACGAGCCTGAGTGGGGAAAGAATGGTCGAGATGTGCTGTTGCCAAGGCGCCTGGCTCGGTACGGCCCCCAGAGCATCGTGGGGTTGGTCGAGTAGGAACTTGGCGACGAAATCGAGCGCGTACCCGCAGCCGAGAAACCGCAGGACGAACTTCTTTCTGGTTAGGCGCATGCACTCAGTGTGTACCGATGCGCCGCGTCCAATTTGGAGTTTCCGTGGAAAGGCGAGACCATACGCGATGGTCACGCCGCTTCGTGGGATCTCGTTGTTGTTTTTCTCGCCTCAGAATTGAGCAAAGAAGTCCCAAATGGTCTGGCCCGAGCTGGGGGCGACCATGTGACTGCCATTGTACTCGCACCACGTAACCGGGTACCCCTCGGTACAACCCTCGTAGGTCGTGCATTCACAGGGCGCGTAGTTGCCTCCGGCCAGCTCACACCAGTTTGAATCCGAAGGCGTCGCGGTTCCGCACCCGTTGCGCTCGATGAACACGTCCCGAGCTGCTTCGCCACCCGAGAGGCTGACGACCGTGTCGTTCGTTCCGTGAAATCCCATATAGGCGACCGGTTGTGTGCCGTTAGCACAACCGCTGACCGTCGAATTGCCCGCCATGGGCGCAACCGCCCGAGCCAGACCTGAGCACGCCACGGCGTTGGACATCATCCCGCCAAAGCTGAAGCCCGTCGAAAATACGCGGTTGTGATCAAAGCACAGCTCAGCGTCGAAGCGTTCCATCATCGCGTTCAAGAAGGCGATGTCTTGGCCGTTTTCGTTGCCCCAGCCGAGTCCGTTTCCGCCAAAGTCGAGCCCCTCGGGCGAGACGAGAATGGCCTCGCCTTCGGATGCGCCGAGCAGGCCGTAGTAGCCGTTTGGACCATTGCCGGCGACCTGCTGGGCGGAGCCGCCCCAGGGGTGCCAGGTAAAGACCAACCTGTACGGTTTTTCGGGATCGTAGTTTTCCGGAAGAGCGAGGATGTACTCGCGTGATAGGCCGTCGACGTCAATCGTCGCGTTGCCGGCGGCGGGAGCAGCTTGTCCGCAGCCGGTGCTCGGCTCTACCTCATCACCGCCGGTGTTGTCAGATCCTCCACTGGCGTTGTTAGGTGATCCTCCACTGGCGTTATTAGGTGTTCCTCCAGTGGAGATAGCAATACCCCCGGTGCCGTTGGCTGATCCTCCGCTGGAGGTTACAGCGCCTCCGGTGCCGTTAGCTGATCCTCCGCTGGAGACGAGGGCGCCTCCGCTGGAGGGATTCACGCTCCCACCACTGCCGAGGTCGTCTCCTTCAGGTGAGCTGCAACCCGGCGCTGCGGCCAGTGTCATCGAGACAAGTACGAGGGTGACGGACGGAAAGGAAGCATGGATTTTCATAGGCGCGAGTCCAAGTGTAATTGGATATTCGAGCCGGTACGGGAGACAGAACTGTCCCCTGTTGAGTGCAATTTGTCAGCATCAGCGTTAACTTGCGGTCGTGCTGGATGATGAGGCCCCACATCGGAGGAGTGCGTTGTGATGTGATGGATCTGTGCGCACGCGCTCACGTGGCAGTCAGTCAACCAAAATGCGTACAACTTGGAAATGACTCACTGGTCGAAGAACGATGCCTGGAGAAAGCGCAGGCCGGTGACTATCTGCCGCATGCGTTCCTCGGATAAGCGACCAACGGGCTGGGTGAGTACGTCTTTTTCGACGACGGAGACTTGAGAGACAATCACCACGCTCACTTGAGGGAGACCTCCCTCGCCCAGAACCAACAGAATGTTGCCCGGTTCATGTGCTCGCTTTTGATTGGTGGAGAGGCCACAAACTACCGTAGTGGGGATGCGACTCTGATTGAGGACGTCATCCTGAATGACGACGTGTGGGTGAGCTACGCCGTCCACGGACGGCCGCAGCGCCTGCGCCGCGATCCAGAAGATCTCGCCTTGGCGAATGGGTCGCTCTTGCATGAGACCATTGTAGCGCGTTTCAGGCGCGTGGCGGGCCACCCGCGCGGAGCGCACACGGTTCATTCGAGAACGATCAACTGAGCGTCTAGATTGGGGCCGGCCGCCCTGTTGATGAGCGAACAGGCTTCGGTCGAGCAGTCTCCAATGGTTGCCGCGTAGTGCACTGTGAGCATCATCGGGCGCCCGTCGAGTTCAAACTGCTGCTCTTCGTAGGCCGAAAGTTCGGTATCCATCGCGCCCAACCGCGTGTGCAAGTTCAATGACTCAGAGGCATTCGTCGAACCGTCGTTTTGGCACCATGGCGTCAAAGTCCATGAGATCGGCAGGTCCAACGCCGCGATGAGTTCAGGCTCGAATCGGCCAGCATGGATGAACGCCACGAGCGATCCGTCCGTTCGGCGTAGTTCTGCGAACAGTGGCCAGTAGCTTGCCATTTGAAACCTCATGCGAAGCTCCTCCCCTTCGGTGAAAAGGCGACGCAGCGAAGGAGTGTTGGCTTCAATCTGAAACGAGACCAGAGGCTCCGGCCAATCGAACGTCACCGTACCGTCTGCTATGGGCCCAGTTATGACGGCTCCGTCGTAGTAGTCCCGACCTGTGTCCAGATCGATATCGTACCAATAGAAGCCAGACAGTTTGAGTTTTTCGCTGACGTCAGGCAGAGGACTTCCTAGGGGCTCACACAGCGGCAGTCCACCCTCCCCGCCATCACCTCCGAGTGCTGGTTCACCCCCGGCCGCAGAACCTCCCGTCTCATTCAAGCTGGCACCGCCCGTGGCAGTTGTGCCTCCCGTTTCATCGCTGCCTCCGGTTCCCCCGGCGGTCGTCATCTCGTCATTTGGCTCTGGAGCGGATGTGCGTCCACAGTTCACCAACAACATGGCGATGATTGCGAGATGTATGATGCTCTTCATGTCCCCTCCTTCACATGGCGGTCGCACTGCAACATCCCTTGCCACTCCGCAGGGGAGCGAGGGTGAAGGCGCACCTCCCCGCGCTTGTGGCGATGATTCCTCCCCCTGAGCGCCTTTCACAGCTGCACGACGAGTTGCACTGGTGTGGCGCTGCTGGACTTGGCGAGCTTGGTTTTGACCGATTTGGTCTTACCTTCTGCGGTCACGGTCACCTCATAGTCGCCCAAGAAGCCGCGCGCTGTGTAGCTCCCGGTGTCGTCGGTGGTCCCGCTGACTTTGGTGTTCCACTCTTCTTCCAGCAAGTGTTGAAACATCTTGGCGGCAGGCTTTTCGCTCCAGTCGTCGCGGTACAGGGGCGCCACCTTGTGCCAGTGACGTTTGTCCCAAAAGCCCCACATGATCAGCGACTCCATCAAGCGGTGGCTGAAGCAGATGGTGTAGAAATCATGCATGAATGTGGAGGCGAGTTCCTCGTCGTCGATCAACAGATCGTACTCGGTTACCGCAAATTTCTTGTTGAACTTGCCGTAGCGCTCCAGCAATTTGTACACATCCATCGGGCTGGTGAAGCCCGTACCAAAGTGCCCTTGAAAGCCGATGCCG
>Ga0315912_10006578_pt1 | contig 10380 bp, 10 predicted proteins | sample VfabasoilMG_FD_204469 | JGI IMG/M metagenome (GOLD analysis project Ga0315912, IMG submission 204469) | Garden soil microbial communities collected in Santa Monica, California, United States - V. faba soil | ecosystem: Environmental > Terrestrial > Soil > Garden | place: USA: California... | reverse complement strand
CGGCTGCTGCTCAGCGACTATGCAGATCCTGTGAATATCGGCAACCCCGATGAAATTTCCATCCGCGAATTCGGAGAGGAAATCCTCCGGCTGACGGGCTCCACGCAGAAACTCATCAACCAACCCCTGCCCCAGGACGATCCCAAGCAACGCCGTCCGGACATTTCCCGGGCCCGGGAGATCCTGGGATGGGAACCCAAAGTTTCCCGCGCCGAAGGCTTGAAAATCACACTGGACTATTTTAAAAGTCTCCCCAAAGAAGAACTCCTTAACGCCTGAACAGCTATGGAACAAAAAGAATATACCGCACACGAATCGGCCGTTATTGATGAAGGATGCCGGATCGGCAAAGGCACACGCATCTGGCATTTCTGTCACCTCATGACAGGCTGCGAGATCGGCGAAAACTGCAACATCGGACAGAACGTAGTGATTTCGGGCGGCGTCATCCTCGGCAAAAACTGCAAGGTTCAGAACAACGTCTCTGTCTATACCGGCGTGGTTTGTGAAGACGATGTCTTCCTTGGACCCAGTATGGTCTTTACGAACGTGAACAATCCCCGCAGCGCCGTCAACCGAAGGAACCAGTTTCTGAAAACCCATGTCGGCAAAGGCGCAACCATCGGTGCGAATGCCACCATCGTATGCGGACACAACATCGGCGAATACGCCTTTATCGGTGCCGGTTCAGTGGTGACGAAACACATTCCTCCCTATGCCCTCGTAGTCGGAAACCCTGCCAGGCAACTGGGTTGGATGAGCGAATACGGACACCGTCTGAAATTCGACGCCAACGGTGTGGCCGAATGCCCGGAAAGCAAACAGAAATACAAGTTGGCCGGAAAAAAAGTTAAAAGGATAGAATGAACGCTTTCATCGAAGAGAAGCAAAAAATAAAGTTCGCTGTGCTCGGCAGCGGCCATATCGGGAAGCGGCATGCGGAAATGATCCGCAGGAATCCGGAATCCGAACTGGTTGCCATGAGCGATGTGAAGAAGAAATCGGAGCTGGCCCTCGACGGATTTGATGTGCCCTTTTTCAATTCCGCGGAAGAGCTGTTCAATTCGGGACTGGACTTCGACGTGGCCTGCATCTGTACGCCCAACGGCCTGCATGCCGAACATTCCCTGAAGGCGCTCGATCTTCGGAAACACGTGGTCTGCGAAAAACCCATGGCCTTGACCGTGGCCGATTGCGAAAAAATTATCTTCAAAGCGCTGCAGGTTTCACGCCAGGTCTTTTGCGTGATGCAGAACCGCTATTCCCCTCCTTCTGCCTGGATTAAAAACCTCGTCGAAAAGAATATCCTCGGAAAAATCTTCATGGTTCAATTGAACTGTTACTGGAACCGGGACGAAAAATACTATACCGGGAAAAACTGGAAAGGCAGCGCCGACCTGGACGGCGGCACGCTGTTCACCCAGTTTTCTCATTTTATCGATATCATGTACTGGCTGTTTGGCGACATCACCGCCATCGAGGGGCGGTTCGAAGATTTTACGCACCAGGGGCTCACGGCTTTCGAAGATTCCGGGATGGTCCATTTTAATTTCGTGAACGGCGGCATCGGATGTATCAACTATTCCACATCCGTCTGGAACAAGAACCTGGAAAGTTCCATCACCATTCTCGCGGAAAACGGCAGTGTAAAAATCGGCGGTCAGTATATGAATGAAGTGGAAGTCTGCCATATCCGCGATTACACGATGCCCGAACTGGCGCCTTCCAATCCCGCCAACGATTACGGCGCTTACAAAGGTTCGGCGGCCAACCACCATTACATTATTGAAAATGTCATCGACACGCTGAAAGGAAGAACGAGTGCTACCACGAATGCGCTGGAAGGATTGAAGGTGGTCGATATTATCGAGCGTATTTATGCCAAACGCAAACTGAAGAAATTACAACATTGATTATCTATTCGAATACAAAGTACTATGGTTAAGGAGTTACTGGAGAAAAAAAAGAAATTAGCTGTCATCGGACTGGGATATGTAGGGCTGCCCATTGCCCTCGAGTTTGCCAAAAGAATACAGGTTATCGGCTTTGACATCAACCAGAAAAGAGTGGACCAGATGAAACGGGCTGTGGACCCCAGCGGGGAACTCGATTCGGCTGATTTCAACGGCTGTGATATTGAATTTACAACGGACGGGGAAAAGCTGCGCGAAGCATCCTTTTTTATTGTGACGGTCCCCACGCCCATCGACGATCACAACCTTCCCGATCTAAAGCCCCTGCTCTCTGCGACGAAATCGATCGGCAAGGTGCTGAAGAAAGGCGATTATGTCGTGTATGAATCCACCGTGTACCCGGGATGTACGGAGGAGAATTGCCTGCCCGTGCTGGAAGAATTGTCGGGCTTAAAAATGGGAAGTGATTTCAAGCTGGGTTATTCGCCTGAACGGATTAATCCCGGGGATAAAGAACATACCATTACGCGCATCCTCAAGGTTGTATCCGGCTGTGATGCGGAAGCATTGGAATGTATCTCGGATACGTACCAGATCATTGTCAAAGCCGGTGTTCATAAAGCCTCCTCTATCCGCGTGGCTGAAGCCGCAAAGATTATTGAAAACACCCAACGCGATGTGAACATCGCGCTGATGAATGAGCTTTCCATCATCTTCAATAAAATGGGAATCAATACGTATGAAGTCCTGGAAGCGGCAGGAACGAAATGGAATTTTATGAAGTTTCAGCCCGGCCTGGTCGGCGGACATTGCATCGGCGTAGATCCTTACTACCTCACCTACAAAGCGCAGGAAGTAGGTTACCATGCCCAGGTGATTAACAGCGGACGGTATGTCAATGACAGCATGGGATTTTATGTGGCCAAACAAACAGTAAAACGGATTATTGCCAATGGCGTGGATGTTTCAAAATCCAGGGCACTGGTGATGGGAGCCACGTTTAAAGAAAACGTGGACGACATCCGTAATTCAAAAGTCGCCGATGTCGTCAAAGAACTGATTTCCTACGGCGTATCTGTGGATGTGATTGATCCGCGCGCGGATTCATCCCACCTGAAATTCGAATACGGTTTCGAATTGAGCGAAAAACCTACGGGCAACTACGACGCCGTGATCATCGCCGTAAATCACAGCGAATATGCAGACCTCGATGAAAAATTCTTCACCGGAATTTGCAATCCGAATGCCGTTGTGGTGGACGTAAAAGGTATTTACAAGGGCAGGTTCCGGACGCTGAATTACTGGAGCCTCTAAGTTTGAGAAATACGTATTTGTACGTCCCACCAGCTATCGGGATACCGTATCCGTACGATCCGGAAGATTCCTGAGTGAGACCCTAGCCAGATTTATTTTCTGAAGAAATGAAAACAGTTTTAGTTACAGGAGGAACAGGATATCTCGGTTCACATACGGCGGTGGAATTGATCCAGAAGGGTTATGCCGTAACCTTAGCCGACAACCTGAGCAATTCCCGGGAAGAAGTCGTCGATGCCATACAGCATATTACCGGCATTCGTCCCGCCTTTTTCTGTTTTGACCTCTGCGACCGGGAGAAAATGAAATCCTTTTTCGCCACCTACCCTGCCGATGCCATCATTCATTTCGCCGCCTACAAAGCCGTGGGAGAATCGGTGGAGCAGCCGTTGAAATACTACCGGAACAACCTCCTGTCCCTGCTCAACATCCTCGAATGCTATCTCGAAACCGGCGGAAATCATTTTTTGTTTTCCTCCTCCTGTTCGGTATACGGCCATTGCGACAAGCTTCCGATTACCGAAGACAGTCCGCTGCCGAAAGCGGAATCCCCCTATGGGAATACCAAACAGATCAGCGAAGAAATCCTGTCGGATACCTGTAAGGTGAATCCTACCCTGAATACGATAGCCTTACGCTATTTCAATCCCGCCGGCGCTCATGCAAGCGGGGAAATCGGGGAATATCCCCTGAGCCCTCCGAATAATTTAGTGCCTGTCATCACTCAAACGGCGGCAGGCTTGCGAAAATCGCTGACTGTGTTCGGCGACAATTATAACACTTCAGACGGTACCTGCATCCGCGATTATATACACGTGGTCGATATTGCCAAAGCGCATGTGGCGGCCCTGGAGCGGCTGCTGCAGAAAAAAAACAAAAAGAACTACGAAGTCTTCAACCTGGGAACCGGCAAGGGAAATACGGTGATGGAAGCCATTCATGCTTTTGAAAAAGCCACCGGCGTGAAAGTAAACTATGAAATGGGCAAGCGCCGCGAAGGCGATGTGGAGAAAGTGTATGCCGACACTTCCCTGGCCAAAAGGGAGCTGGGTTGGAAAAGCGAATTATCTTTGGAAGAAATCATGCGCAGCGCATGGAACTGGGAAATGAAATTGGCGGAAAAAAAGATTTGAGTCCCGATAGTTATCGGGATTGGAAATTAGGTGACTAGGTGATTTGGTGACTAAGTATTGTGATGACTGCCGACTGCCTACTTATCTGTGAACTGTGAACTTATTAATGAATGAGCAAAATGAAGTTTGATAAAACAATATTAATTACCGGCGGTGCGGGATTTATCGGTTCGCATGTGGTGCGGCTGTTTGTGAAGAAATACTTAAACTACAAAATCGTAAACCTGGATAAGCTCACCTATGCCGGGAACCTGGCCAACCTGAAGGATGTGGAAGACTGGCCCAACTATGAATTTGTAAAAGGAGATATTGTTGACAGCGCCTTCCTGGACAAATTGTTTGCCGACTATGCCTTCGACGGCGTCATTCACCTGGCCGCCGAGTCGCACGTTGACCGTTCCATCACCAACCCGATGGAATTCATCATGACCAATGTCGTGGGCACCGTAAATCTCTTGAATGCAGCGAAAAAAAACTGGATGAAACCCGGCAACGGCATGGAGAAAAAAAACCGCTTTTACCATGTCAGCACCGACGAAGTATACGGTTCCCTGGAACCCGGCACACCCGAATGCTTTACGGAAGAGACGGCCTATGATCCGCACAGTCCCTATTCGGCAAGCAAGGCCAGCAGCGATCACTTCGTGCGGGCCTACCACGATACCTATAAACTTCCCGTCGTCATTTCCAACTGCTCCAACAATTACGGGCCCTATCATTTCCCCGAGAAACTCATCCCCCTGGCCATCAATAACATCCGCCATTCGCGTCCTATCCCGGTGTACGGCAAGGGCGAAAATATCCGGGACTGGCTGTATGTTGAAGATCATTCGAATGCCATCGACGTGATATTCCATACCGGCAAGACCGGCAGCACTTACAACATTGGCGGGAATAACGAATGGAAAAACATTGACCTGATCCGCCTGCTATGCCGCATAATGGACAGGAAACTGAACCGCCCGGAAGGAACTTCTGAAAAGTTGATTTCCTTTGTAGAAGACCGTGCCGGACACGATCTTCGCTATGCAATCGATTCAGGTAAACTGCAAAATGAACTGGGATGGAAACCGCTGGTTCACCCGGAAGAAGGTTTGGAGAAAACCGTGGAATGGTACCTGGCCAATACGGAATGGCTGGATTCGGTGACTTCCGGGGCTTATACGCACTATTACGAAAAACAATATTCACACCGTTAATTCGCCGATCATGTATGCCATACCCTTCCATACTGCCGACCTGGGAAAGCTGAGCTTTTTAATTACCGGCGGTTCCGGCTTTATCGGCTCCAACCTGGTGGAATACCTCGTAACCCATGGCGCCGGAAAAATCAGGGTACTAGACAACCTGGCTACCAGCCAGCTCGATTCCATAGCTAAATTCCTCGAAGGAAAGAACGTGGAATTTTTAAAAGGGGATATCCGGAACCCCGACGATTGCAGGAATGCCTGTGAAGGGATCGATTATGTGCTTCACCAGGCTGCCATGGGTTCTGTGCCGCGCTCTATCAAAGATCCAATCACTACGCATGCCGTGAATTCAACGGGGTTTGTAAATGTACTTCTTGCCGCCCGGGATGCCGGTGTGAAGCGTATCGTTTATGCTTCTTCCTCGTCCGTATATGGTGACAGTACGGCATTACCCAAACGCGAAGCCGAAACAGGAAATCCTTTATCGCCTTATGCCGTCTCCAAGAAAACCAATGAACTGTATGCGCGCGTATTTGCCTCCGCTTACAAGATGGAACTCATCGGGTTGCGTTATTTTAATGTCTTCGGCCCCAACCAGAGTCCTGACGGTCCGTATGCCGCTGTCCTCCCGCTATTCATGAATGCCTTGCTGAACGGCCAGTCGCCGGCCATCGACGGCGACGGAGAACAAACCCGCGATTTCACCTTTGTTGAAAATGCCGTACAAGCCAACATCAAGGCGCTCTTCACGCCGAACAGGGAAGCGCTGAGCGAAGTCTTCAACGTGGCCGTAGGGGAACGGATATCCATCAACGGGCTCTACGACATTCTATGCGGGCTCACCGGGTCGAAACAACGACCCGTCTACCGCGAGTCGCGGCCCGGAGATATCCGTGATTCATTGGCTGATATTTCCAAAGCGCAGCAGCTATTGGGCTATGTACCGGGTGTCAAAATAAACGAAGGACTGGAACGCACCTTGCTGTGGTTCCGCAACTCAGCCTACGCCGTCAAAACAAACTGACATGTCGCTGCTGAAAAACCTTTTTCGCTCCGGGAAAAAAGACCAGCCCGATCTGCTGAAGGATTATTCATCCCTCCATACCGATTTTCATTCCCATCTCATCCCTGCTGTAGACGACGGATCCCAGTCCGACGAAGACTCACTGGCCTTGTTGCAGGGACTGTCTTCCCTGGGATTTAAGAAAGTGATTACCACCCCGCATATCATGAGCGACTATTTCCGGAACGGACCTGAAAATATCCTGCCCGGACGTGACCACCTGCGTGCGCTTTGTGCAACACATCACATTCCCCTGGAAGTTGATGCCGCCGCCGAATATTACATGGATGAGGGATTTATCGCCAAAATCAATTCGGAACCTTTGCTGACGCTGGGCGACAAATACCTGCTTTTTGAAATCTCCTACATCAACCCCCCGGACAACATCCTGCGTGCAGTTTTCGACATGAAGGTGAAAGGGTATAAACCCTTGCTGGCCCACCCCGAACGTTATCCTTTTTGGTACGGGAAGTTTAAAGCGTACGAAGAACTCAAAGAGCACGATGTCTTTTTCCAGATCAACACCATTTCGCTTGCCGGTTATTACGGTCCGGGCGCTAAAAAAATTGCCGAGCGAATGATCGATGCCGGCATGGTCAATTTTGTGGGAAGCGACATGCACCATGCCCGCCACCTGGAAGCTTTGAGAAAGACCTTGAACGAAAAGTATCTGGCGAAGCTGGTCGCGAAAGGGATTTTGAATAATACGTTGTAAGTCTCTGTGCTTCTATGCCTCTGTGGTGAACATTTTTTCACCACAGAGACACAGAAGCACAGAGGTTTCAATAGTCTATTTCTTCAGGACTTCCTGCACCCGTTCAGCGGCTTCTTTCAACTGGATGGCCGAAAACACTTTCAGCCCGCTGTCGTCGATAATTTTCTTGCCTTCCACGGCATTCGTACCCTGGAGGCGAACGATGATGGGCACGGGAATGGAACCTATATTATGGTAAGCATCTACAATGCCTTGTGCCACACGGTCGCAGCGGACGATGCCTCCGAAAATATTGACCAGGATGGCTTTCACATTTTTATCTTTCAGGATGATCCGGAAGGCCTGCTCCACCCTGGCCGCATTCGCTGTGCCGCCCACATCTAAAAAGTTAGCGGGGTCGCCGCCGGCCAGTTTAATGATATCCATGGTGGCCATGGCCAGTCCGGCGCCGTTTACCATGCAGCCTACGTTGCCGTCCAGCTTCACATAATTCAATTCATGCTGGCTGGCTTCCAGTTCGGTGGGATCTTCCTCCAGTACGTCGCGCAGGTCGGCGAATTCCGGGTGACGGAATAAACCATTATCATCGAGATTGACCTTGGCATCAACGGCGATAATTTTATCATCCGATGTCTTCAATACCGGGTTGATTTCAAATAAAGAAGCATCGATGGAGTCGTACGCTTTGTATAATGCATTCACGAATTTGATCATCTGTTTAAAGGATTCCCCGCTCAATCCCAGGTTAAAGGCGATCTTTCTTGCCTGGAATCCCTGCAATCCCACCTTCGGATCAATTTCTTCTTTAAATATTTTTTCCGGTGACTTCTCCGCAACGGCTTCAATATCCATTCCGCCTTCCGTGGAATACATGATGATGTTTCTACCCGTCTGGCGATTCAGCAAAACGCTCATGTAAAATTCCTTCGTTTCACTGGCACCGGGATAATATACATCCTGTGCGATGAGCACTTTATGCACCGTCTTTCCCTGGGCACCCGTCTGGGGTGTGACGAGGTTCATGCCGATCATGGCCGTTGATTTCTCCATCACTTCATCCAGGGTCTTGGCCAGTTTAATTCCGCCGCCCTTACCCCGGCCGCCGGCGTGGACCTGGGCTTTGATGACCCACATTTTAGTTCCTGTAGACTGCTGCAGTTCCTTAGCCGCGCGTACGGCCAGTTCGGGAGATTCGGCAACCAGGCCTTCCTGGATTCCGACGCCAAAAGATTTTAAGATGGATTTGCCCTGGTATTCGTGAATATTCATTTAGTAATGAGTAGTGAGTGGTGAGTAGAAAGAAGATAGAAGATAGTAGATAGTAGATAGTAGATAGTAGGTAGAAGTGGATTAAGTGTCTATACTCCTACTATTCGTAGATTCGTAGATTCCTAAAAATTCGTTTTCGTAGATGGGACACGAATGTAGAGGTTTTATTGCTTTTCTATTTCGATTTAAGATATCTTTCTTTAACCACCCCCAGGTGATGCATTTCATGGGCGATAATAAAGAACAGGATGCCTCTTACCGTCGCCTTGCTGTTGTTGGCCATCCCGCTCTGCTCAAACATTTCCGCTGTGAAAGTGCGGAACATACGGATGGTGGATTCCCTGATGATTTCCTGCTGAGCGGCAATATCCGCCAGGGGGATAGCATGATAGTTGGCGTTGGCTGTATACCGGTTCTCGTCAAAGCCGGCCAATGGCGTATCGTCTTTGCGGGCAAATCGTAAAGCCCTGTACGACAGGATCCTTTCCGTATCACATAAATGCCCCGCCAGTTCGCGCACCGACCATTTACCATCGGCATACCGGAATGTTTCCTTGGCAGCGGGGAACGCGGCCCAAAAATCACTGGTTGTATTCTGCTGATTCAGCAAGGCTTCCAGCATGTCATCGGTCTGAAGGTATTTCAAGTACGACTGGTAGTAAACGCTCAGTTCACTGGCATCCGGTGTCTTGACTTTCATGGTCTTTTATTTTTGAACGGTAAAATTAGGATTCCTTAAAAACTATACATTTATGTCGCACAATTATTTTATCCCATGATTATTGAGGCAAGAAATATTCTGAAATCATACGATAACCTGCAGGTCCTGAAGGGTATTGACCTGGACATCCAGAAAGGCGAAATCGTTTCTGTCGTTGGGGCTTCCGGAGCCGGGAAAAGCACGCTCCTTCATATCCTGGCCACCCTTGACAGGGCCGACCGGGGTACGCTCAAAGTACATGATACCGAGGTAAGTGGCCTTACTTCACGCAAACTGGCTGCCTTCCGCAACAAACAGATCGGATTTGTTTTTCAGTTTCATCACCTGCTGCCCGAATTTACAGCGGTTGAAAACGTGATGATGCCGGCCCTGATCGGAGGTATGCCAAAAGACCAGGCCAGGGAAAAAGCCCTTTCCCTCCTGTCCATGCTTAACATGGAAGGACGCAGCGACCACCGGCCTTCGGAACTCAGCGGCGGTGAACAACAGCGTGTGGCCGTAGCGCGTGCCCTGGTAAATGACCCTGCCGTGATCTTCGCCGATGAGCCTTCCGGAAACCTCGACAGCGCCAATGCCATAACCCTCCATAAGCTATTTTTCGACCTCCGCGATAAGCTAAACCAGACCTTTGTTATCGCTACCCATAACGAGGAACTGGCTTCCAACTCCGACCGGAAGCTCACGATGAAGGATGGGGTAATAATTTGAGTCCCGATAGCTATCGGGATTGTGATTTGTGAATGGGTCTTGTAAGCAAATCATGAGAGATCATGACCGTCATGAAAATCTGTGGTTCCATTCTGCACGCCTGGAATAATGACCCTAAAAGCTTCAGGAAGTGAACTGTGAAGCGGATTGACTATTTTTGCGCCCGTTACCCGGAAATTTAAAAGGAACCTTCTATAGTGAAGTCTTCAGACCACATTAAGCAATTGGCAATCAAGACATTAAAGATTGAGGCTGCATCTATTGAGGAGCTGACTGGCTTTATTGACGAGGATTTTGTGAAGTGCGTGGAGCTTATTTACCGCTCCAGGGGACGGGTCATTGTTTCCGGTATTG
>Ga0315912_10006577_pt1 | contig 10380 bp, 11 predicted proteins | sample VfabasoilMG_FD_204469 | JGI IMG/M metagenome (GOLD analysis project Ga0315912, IMG submission 204469) | Garden soil microbial communities collected in Santa Monica, California, United States - V. faba soil | ecosystem: Environmental > Terrestrial > Soil > Garden | place: USA: California... | reverse complement strand
AGATCATGATTGTCAGCGGCACGCGCGACGCGGGCCTCATGCAAGCTGCGCACGCGCTCGCCGACCCGATGTTCGTCGCGAGCATCGAGCAGCAACGGCCGGACACGGGTAAGAACCAGCCGCCGTCTTTCGAGATGTTGTACGAGGTCACGGGCTACGGCCGCACGAACTTGGACGCGATGCTCGTCCACACCGCGGCGCTGAACTATCAGCAAATTTGGGGCGGCGTGCTGCGTCAACCGCCCGTGAACTGAAGCGGCAGGGCCACCTCAGCCAGCATGCAGCGGACGCTGCCTCCGCCGAGCCGCTCGATTGTCCCGACATCCGCCGCAACCAATCGGCCGTAGCGCTCGAGTGCCGCCCGCGTAGGCGCGGCGAGCGCACGCAGCGCAGCCGCCGACATCGCGATGATGGGGCCGCTCGTGCCGGCGAGCTCGAGAAGATTACACGCGAAGCCCTCGAGCTCCGCTCGCGAGAGATCGACAACCTCGCGCCCGGACGCCTCGAGCCGCGCAACGACACTGCGCCGTTCCGCGGCGTCGGCAATAGCGGCCGTGCAGAGCGCAGCAAAGCGCGCGCCGAGCGAGAGCATGACGTTCGTGTGATAAATGGCCCGCCCGGCAGCGTCGACGGCCGCGAACGTCACGACCTCGTACTGTAGGGCCCGCGCGAGCTCCGCAAGCGCGTTGAGGTGTGTGCGCGGGGAGAGGCACGCGTAGGCCACGCGTTTCGCGCGGTCGAGTACGACGCTGCCGGTGCCTTCGAGGTACTCGCCGCGAGTCTCGAGACGTGTGAGGTCGATGACTTGGTCGATGCGATAGCCGCATGAGCTGACGAGCGCGTCGAGAATGTCGCGCCGCCGTTCGAGCCGACGGCTCGGAGCAAGCATCGGATATAGCACGGCCGTGCCGTCGGCGTGCAGGCTGAGCCAGTTGTTCGGGAAGACCTCATCGGGCAGCACTGCTCCTCGCTGTCCTGCGAACTGATGCACGCGCACACCCGCGCCCGCAAGCGCGAGAGCCAACGAGTCGAACTCGCGCTGCGCACGCAGCGCGGCATCGCTCGATGCCGGCGCCAAATGCTGGAAGAAATTGGACGCGGCCGTTTCCGCGTTGCTGCCGAAGTGCGCGGGCCGGACCATGAGCACCGCGCCGGCGGTTTGCGGCTCACTCATTCGCAACGGGCGCTGGGGCCTTGGGACTGCGCCGTGGCGCGCTCGAGCTCCGCGACCGTATCGCGCACGGCGGCACCGAGATCGTCCGTAGCCGAGACCGCGGCCAGCGCCGCTTGCGCCTCCGCGAGCGCTTCGTCATGACAACCGCGCTCGGCGAGCACGTTCGCGAGGTTGTTCCGCGCTGCGGCATTTTGCGGCGCAGTCGAGAGCAGCTGCCGATAGAGCGCTGTCGCTTCGCCGAGGTCGCCGGCCGTGTAGCGCTGGCCGGCCGAGGCGAACAGCACGAGCTCGTCGCTCGGCCAGCGCGCGAGCGCGGCGCGGTAACTGCGCTCGGCGGCCGCGGGGCCGAGCATCGGCTCCGCACCCGCGAGGGCCCGGATATAGGCGCCTGCCGTCGCGGTCTCGGGAAGCTCGCCGGGCGCCAATGCGACGAACGCCCAGTTCGATCCGCGCTGCCACTCGCGAAGAAAGCGCGAGCCGCTCTCGATGCGCCGCTCCTGTGTGCCCGAGCGAAGGACGACCTCGTCGCCGGCGAGTCCGACGACGACGGCGTAGTGCCATACGGGTACACGCTCGACGCCGAGATTCTGCAGCACGAGCACGGGCCGCCGCGCCGCGAGCTCGGCCGCCAGCGCGCTTGGGTAGGGCTCGATGACGTACGGAATGAAGCCGTGCCGGCGCGTCGCGCCGAGCAGCTCGGGTTGCAGGCTGCCTCGTAGGCCCGGCGCATAGACCTCCGGGGCGAGAGCGTCCGCGTCCACGTCGGCGCCCGCGTGCTTGAGCACCGTCGCGAGCGCGGCCGGGCCGCATTGGTATTCCGTCTGCGGAAAAAATGGGACGGCCGTCAGCTCGACGGCGGGAAGCCCGGGGGGCAGCTGCGGTGCGCCGGCGCAGCCGAACAGCGCGAGCGCGGCCGCGATGATGCCGGCCCTAGATCTTGTTGAAGATATCAATGACGCCGGTGAGCTCGAGAATCAGCAGCACGATGAAGACTATGCCGACGACCGCGAGGACGCTGCCTCCGGCCGGCATGTTCTCGAGGTCCGTCGCGAGCTGCTCGAGCTCCTGGTCGGTGAGGGCCGCAATGCGAGCATCGGTCGTGGCCGGGTCGACACCGTAACGCTCGAGCTGGTTACGCACTTCCTCGCGCGCGAGCACGGCATCGATGCGGGCGCGGGTCGCCTCCCGATCAACCGCCGTCAGGTACTGCTGCGTGCTGATGACGCCGCCATACGCGGCGCTTTGCAGCGATACGGCGACCAACGAAGCCGCGAGTACCGCGACGAGCGAATTGCGATTCCGATTGCGCATGAACAGCCTCCTTGTGCGCTCGGGCCGAACACTAGCCGAGGCGCCTCTGCGGCGCTAGTCCTCGGTCCACCAGGCCACGAACTCGTCGAAGTCGATGAGGCCGTCGTCGTTCGTGTCGATGTCCTTGAAGCCGATTTCAATCTCTCGATCGGACATTTCTGCGTCGAGCTCATCGAGCATGGCGGAGAACTCGTCGAGCTGGATCCGTCCGTCATTGTCCCGATCGTTGTAGTCGAATGCTTCGCGCAGCTCGTCGAGCATCTCTTCGGTCGGTCGATTTTTCGCCATCTTGAAAGCCGCTCCTCGGGCAACCGCTACGAGCGCTATTGTCGCCTTTTTTCCGCGGCGCTGCTTGCGGGCTGCGGTGCGGCAGGCTCGTCGCGGTCGTCCCCGTCGACCGGCGGCCGGCCGATGAAGTCGTAGATTATCCCGACCATGGCGTTCAACCCCGTGACGCGCAGCACGAGCGCCGGCGCCGACAACGCACGGCGCGGTTTGCGTAGCTCGCGCACACGGCGCGCCAACAGCGCAGCGACGATGGCGCGAGCAATACCCGAGATGACGAAGATATAGAGCAGGCTGCTTACGACTCCGGAGGCGCCGAACAGCACGGCGCGCGGCGGCAGCACGACTTGCAGCAGCGAGCCGAGCATGGCGCCGCCGAACACACCCGCGGCCGTTCCGACATTGTGGAACGCGACGTAGGCCGCGCGGCGCGTTTGCGGCACGAGCTCGTAGAGCAAGTTGCCGGCCGACAGCGTGAACCCGGACCACGAGAGGCCGGAGAGCGCCTGAAACAGGACCAGCGCCCAGAAGTTGTCCGACAACAACCAGATCGCCGGCACGATCGGCAACGAAATGCTGGTCACGATGAGGATCAGGCGATTGCCGTAGATGTCCGCGACGCGCCCCCAGGTCGTCAGCATGAGGAACTGCACCAGCACGCTCGTCCCTTGGAGCATCGTGAACTCGAAGTAGTTGAGCTCGAGATCGCGCAGCATGTAGACCGTGAAAAAAGGCGACGAGATGCCGACGGCCGCGTTCATCAGCGCGACATAGATCGAGAAGCCGATCGCGCCCGTCGAGAGCAAGGTGCGCCACCAGTGCTCGATGTGCATGTCGGGCGCCGTCGTCGTCGGCGGCAACTCGTGCAAGAACGTCAGGTGATAGACGGAGACCGTTCGCGCCACGAAGGCGACGAGGAAGATCACGACGAAGCCGAGATACGTTCGGCCCGCCGTGTCGAGCTCGTGCAAGATCAAGCCGCACGCAACGAGGCTCACGAAAGTCGTGATCGTCATGAGCCGCGTGCGGTGCGCGAAGTAGCGGCCGCGCCGCTTCTCCGACACGAGGTCACGCATGATGCTCGTCCACTGCGGCGCCGCGAGGTTGTTGGCGCTGTGGTAGAGCACGAGCAAGGCGAGCAGCGCCGGGATCGCGTACCCGCCGAGCAAGGTCGGCAACACGATGATCGGGAGCCAGAGCAGCGCCTGCAGCGCGCAGCCGAACAGCACGAGCCGTCGGCGTCCGACGTAGCCGCCTATCCAGGCCGAGAAGAGCTGGGCGCTCGATGCGAGCAGCGGCGGCAGCGTCGACAGCAGCGCGACCTGCGGCGCCGTGGCGCGCAAGAACAGTGCGAACGCCGAGAAGTAGGTCTCCCCCGCGCCGACCTGCACGGTGTAGGCCATGCCGTCACGGACGGAATGGCGCAGCGCGTTGTCGATGGCGGGATCTTTGGAAAACTGGCCCGCGGGCATACCTATACCGCGGCGCGTCATGGCGCGGGCGGCTCCTCGCTCGTGAGCGCGGGATTATAGGCTTGGGGGATTGTCGAGGACGGACGAATTCCTCGTTTGCGTAAAGTGCCGGCCCGCGCGGACGACGTTCGCGTCCGCGCGGCCCGGCGTCACCATCAGCGAGCTAGAGGGTCGCTCGCGCGACGGCCGGTGCGGGGGGAGGAGTGACCGGCGTCAGGTGATAATCGATCTCGGCCTCGGGCATGTCGGTCAGCAGAACCGCCGACACTTGGACGGTATCCTGCGGCGCTTGCGCGGCCGCCGGCACTGTCACGTGCCGCTTCGCCGTGACCGTCACGATGTCAACGGTCGGCTCTTCTGCCGCCATCGCCGTCGCCGCCGCAGCGGCCAACAACATGCCTACAGTCAAAATTCGTAGCGTGTTCATCGCAGCACCCCGTTTCGTTTCCATGGCGTACAAGGTAGTCCTATATCGCCTGTAGAAACATGCGGAAGGCCCGAAGAAAGACTTAGCGCAGCCAAAGATTGGCCGAGTTATCTCCAGCGTCTTGAGATTCGACTCGCCCCGTTTGGCTGCCGCCGACTGGCGGCGCCGTCGTCGTCGAGCTTTGGAGCGTTCACGGTGCCTCCCTGATGCCGAGCCTACGCCGCACGCGCAGCCCAGCGCTTGAGCTCCTCGTAGCCGCCGATGCGCTCGCCGTTGATGAACACCTGCGGCACCGTCTGCGATCCGGCGATCGCGCCGAGCGCTTTCAAGCGGATGTTGTGCGTCAACGGAATTTCGACGAAGTCGATGTCGCGCTCGTCGAGCAGTGCCTTCGCTTGCGCACAGTACTGACACCCGTCGCGGGTGAGGATTGCGACCTGGTCCGGCTTGCGCGCTCGCGGATTGACGTACGCGAGCATCGTTGCGGCATCGGAGACTTCGAACGGATCGCCGGCCTTGTGGGGCTCCACGAACATTTTCTCCACGACGCCGTCGCGCACGAGCATCGAGTAGCGCCACGAGCGCTTGCCGAAGCCAAGATCCCCCTTGTCGACGAGTTGGCCCATGCCGGCGGTGAACTCGCCGTTGCCGTCGGGCAGAAACAGGATGTTCTTGGCGCCCTGATCCGCGGCCCACTCGTTCATGACGAATGCGTCGTTGACGGAAATGCAGACGATCTCGTCGATGCCGTTTGCGAAGAACGCCGGCGCCAGCTCGCTATAGCCGGGCACGTGCGTGCTCGAGCACGTCGGCGTGAACGCGCCGGGCAGCGAGAACACGACGACGTTCCTGCCGTCGAAGATCTCGCTGGTCGTGATATTGCGCCACTCGCCGCCGACCCGCGTGCGAAACGTGACGTTCGGGACTCGTTTGCCTTCCTGACTCTGGGCCATGACATACCTCCTGCGTTATGGACCGCACTTTATTGGCTCGCACTGTGTGCCGGCCAATACTTTGTTAGTATCCGACCGATAGGCAAAACCTATTGATCGGATGACGCTGACCGAGCTCAAGTACCTGATCGCCGTGGCCGACGAAAAGCACTTCGGCCGCGCCGCCGAAACTTCGTTCGTGAGCCAGCCGAGCTTGTCGGCCGCGATCAAGAACATCGAGCAAGAGCTCGGCGTCCGCGTGTTCGAGCGCAGCAAGCGCGGAGTCGAGCTCACCGAGGTCGGCGCCGAAATCGTCGCGCAAGCGCGGCGCACGCTCGACGAGGCCGCGCGCATCAAAACCGTGGCGAAGCGGGGCAAGGGCCGCTATCGCCTGCGACTCGGCGTCATTCACACGATCGCGCCGTATCTGCTACCGCAGCTCGTCGTCGCGCTGCGCAGGGTCGCGCCCGAGATGTCGCTCGACATCGAGGAGAACATGACCGCGAACCTCGATCGGCTCCTTCGATCCGGCGAGCTCGACGCCGCAATTCTCGCCTTGCCATACGAAGCGCCCGGTATCGAAGTAGAGCCCATCTACGACGAGGAGTTCCTCGTGGTCGTCCCGCAGGGCCATCCGTTCGCGCGGCGGCGCACGATGCCCGTCGCGGAGCTCGATGCCGGGGAGTTGTTGCTGTTGCCCGTCGGGCATTGCTTGCGCGATCAGGTGCTCGGCGCTTGCACGGAATTTTCGCAGCCGCCACCGGCCGGACGGCTTGGCAATTCGCTCGAGACGCTTCGCAGCATGGTCGCGTCCGGCCTCGGCGTCACGGTGTTGCCGAAAACGGCGTTGACGGACCGCTACGCCACGCCGCTCGTGAAAGCGGTGCCTTTTGCGGAGCCGCGGCCGAAACGCCGCGTTGCGGTCGCGTGGCGGCGCCGTGAAGCGGGGGACGCGAGCGGACAGCCGAAGGCCGTGCGCAAGCTCATCGAAGCCGTCAAGAGTGTGGACTTGCCCGTCGAGCTACTCGGCGGCGCGCAGTAGCTGCTCGGCGCGATCCGTGAGTCGCCTGTCGCGGCCTGCGAGCGTCATCGCTTTGCGCGCCATGGTCGCCGCCTGTGTCGAGTTGCCGGTTTGCAGCTCGAGCTCGCCGAGCTCGAGCCACAGGGCGGGGTTGTTGGGCTCGAGCCGCAGCGCCCGCTCGAGCGAGGCTCGTGCGGCCGGCAGGCTGCCCGCGGCGCGTTGCGCGCGGCTTTGCTCGAGCAACGCGCTGCTTGCGCTACTCGCGTCGCTCTGTGGCCGGGCGGCGGGGACGTCGCGGGCCGGCGGCTGCGAAGGCGGCGGTTGCGGGCTCGGCAGCGAAGAGCGGGCCGTCGAATCGTCGTTCGGCACAGACCGCGTGTCGTTCGGCGAGGATGGCGCGGGTGCCGGCGTCGCGGGCCGCGACGCAGTGGCGGGCGGCCGCGACGGCGCCGACAGCGACACGCACGCTGCAGCCAGAGTCACGTACGCGAGCAACGCGCCGCGCGCAAAAATCGAACGCCTCTTCACTGTCGGCCGCCGTCGAGCCAGGACCGGATGCGCGCGCCGAAGCCGGTTTCGCCGTTGCAGCCGAACGCGCGCGGGTAATAGTCGGTATCGGGCACGGGCACTGCGATGGCGTCGGGGCAGCGCGCGGCCATCGGTGCGCCGGTCATGTAGTCGATCCAAGTCTCGTCGACGCCGTCGGGCGCAGGGGTGCTGTAAGAATTCGCTTCGACCGAGGCAACGACGCGGGCCCAAATCTTTCCCGCACCCGACGAGCCCGTGAGCCCGATCGGGCTGTTGTCGTCGGCGCCGAGCCACGCGACGATCAAGTTCGTGTTCGTGAAGCCGGCGAACCAGCTGTCGCGCAGGTCGTCGGACGTGCCCGTCTTGCCGGCGACGACCATGTCGCCGGGCAGCGCGGCACGCACGCTGCGGCCCGTGCCGCGCTCCATGACTTGCACGAGAGCCTGGTTCAGCGCATAGACGGCGCCCGCGTCGGCGGCCTGCGTGATCTCGATCTCGTAGCGTTGCAGGAGCTCGCCGTCCTCGGCGACGACACTGCGTACCGCACGCAGCGGCACACGGAACCCGCCATTGGCGAGCGTGTTGTAGATCTGCGCGACCTCGATCGGGGTCAGCGCGAGCGCGCCGAGCAGCATCGACGGGTAGAGCGTCGGCTTCTGCTCGAGGCCGAGCCGCTGCAGCGTGGCGGCGATCGGCTCCAGGCCGACGTCGAGCCCGAGCCGCACCGTGGCCATGTTGTACGACTCGGCGAGCGCTCGGACGAGCGGCACCAGCCCGTGCGCTTGATCGTCGAAATTGCTCGGCGTCCAAGTGCGCCGCTTGTCGAGCTCGACGACGATCGGCGCGTCGTCGATGACGCTGGCGAGCGAATAACGCCCGGACTCGAGCGCGGTGAGATATACGGGCGGCTTGATCAGCGAGCCGATCGGTCTACGCGCGTCGAGCGCGCGGTTGAAGCCCTCGTAGCTCGCGTCGCGGCCGCCGACCAGCGCCCTGACCTCGCCCGTATGCGGGCTCGTCACGACGACGGCCCCTTCGAATTTTGCGGCGTTCTTGCCGAGCGCCTCGATGCCTTGGTCGAGCGCGCGCTCGGCCGCGGCCTGCACCGCAGGGTCGAGCGTCGACATCACCACGAGGCCCTTGCGCTCGAGATCGTCGCGCGCGTAGTCGGCCGAAAGCTGCCGCCGCACGAGCGTGAGGAACGCCGACTGCGTCCTGCTGCGCCGCTCGTTGCCGACCAAGCCGAGCGGCTGCTCGGCGGCTTTCTGCACGTCATTGTTGCTCGCGAGCCCCTCGTCGGACATGCGCTGCAGCACGAAGTTGCGGCGCTCGAGCGCGCGGTCCGCATGGCGACGCGGATCGTAGTAGGTGGGGCCGCGCACCTCGGCCACGAGCAGCGCGAGCTCGTGCAGCTCGAGCTCGCCGAGCGGCTTGCCGAAGTAGAACTGGCTTGCGAGCCCGAAGCCATGGATCGCGCGCGCGCCGTCTTGGCCGAGATAAACCTCGTTGACGTAGGCGTGCAAGATCTCGTTCTTGCCGTAACGCAGCTCGAGCGCCACGGCCATGAAGGCTTCTCTGATCTTGCGCCACCAGGCGGCGAAGCCGCTGCGCGTGTTCGTCAAGAAGTAGCTGCGGACGAGCTGCTGCGTCAGCGTGCTCGCGCCTTCGCGAATCTCGCCCGACGTGACGTTCACGAATACCGCGCGCATGACGGCGATCGGATCGATGCCGAAGTGGCTGTCGAAACGTCGGTCCTCGACGGCCTTCAGCGTGTCGGTCAACAGCGGAGGAATTTCGTCGGGGGTGACGATGAGGCGGTCTTCGCCATGCGACGGAAACAAGCTGCCGATCAGAAGCGGATTCAACCGCACGATTGCCGCGCGGCTGCCGCTCGAGTCGCGCAGCGCGGCGATGCGGCCGCCGATGAACGTGATCGCGACTAGCTGCTCGGGCTCGACGTCGCCCGCCACCGAAAAGCCGCGCGTCGCGATTTCGACCCTTCCCAAGCCGACGCGGTACTTGCCGGGGCCGATGAGGCGCGGATCCTCGCGGTAGCCGAGCCGCTTGAGCTCGGCGACCAAGTCGTCGGTGGAGAGCGCGCGCCCCGTGTAGAGCTCGAGCGGGGCGGCGTAGACCTGGGCCGGGATGTCCCAGCGGCGCCCTTCGAACTCGCTGGTCGCTTGCCAGGCGAGGTAGCCGCCGTACGAGATGGCCAGCATCAGCGCCACAGCCGTGAGCCGCAGCGCTAAGCCTCTGATGCGCGAGGCTTTAGTGGTTTTTTTGCTAGAGCGGCGGGCCATCCCGGGCACCTTGCATCAGTTGCCGGCGCACATCAAGCGCGCGGCCGTCGCGGCGCGTCGGTGCTGTCGGGCTCCAGCCGGCGCGCTCAACGGAGCGCGCCGGCCGGTCCACGCGACCTCAGCGTTTCGATTCCTGCACCCAAAACACGATGAGGATGATCAACCCGATCACCGGCAGCAGCAGTAGCAACTGCCACCACCCACTTCGACCGGTGTCGTGCAACCGCCGTGCGCCGACGGCGAGCTCCGGCAGCAGCATTGCGAGCCCGAAGATGTTGGCCAGCAAAGGGCTGACCCAACCGAGCACCACGGCGGCGACGAACACGAACAGCATGAACCACCAGAATTCCGATCGCGAAGCGACACCGTTGAAGTCGACGTATTTCTTGAGACACGTGCTGACCGATTCCGCGAAAGTCATGATTTCCCCCCAACGCCACTTGGCGCGAAGCCATCCTAGCGACGAACAGCCGCGGTGGCGATTGCCGGCGTGTACTATGTCCACGTGCTCGCAGCGGAGGAAGTCGTGACGCATGACCGCCCGCACGTAATAAAAGGCAAAGTCACGAGCGCCGAGATCGTCAAGCGCGTCGATCTCACGGCCGAGCATTTCAAGATTTGGTTGCGCTGCGCGGAGCCGTTCCCATTCGAGCCCGGGCAGTACTGCACGCTCGGCGTCGCGGGAGTCGAGCGGCCGTACTCGATCGTGTCGTCACCGCGCGAGCCGCTGCTCGAGCTTTTCGTCGAGCTGATTCCGCCGCCCGTTGGACATCTGACGCCGTTGCTGCACGCGCTCGCCGTCGGCGCTACCGTCACGCTGCGGCCGCGCGCCAAGGGCGTGTTCCTATTGCGCCCGGAGTTTCGCAATCACGTCATGGTGTCGACGGTCACGGGTGTCGCGCCATTCATCAGCATGCTGCGCTACTGGCT
>Ga0315912_10006576_pt1 | contig 10381 bp, 7 predicted proteins | sample VfabasoilMG_FD_204469 | JGI IMG/M metagenome (GOLD analysis project Ga0315912, IMG submission 204469) | Garden soil microbial communities collected in Santa Monica, California, United States - V. faba soil | ecosystem: Environmental > Terrestrial > Soil > Garden | place: USA: California... | reverse complement strand
CTGTGTGTGTTTTTGTGTGAAGTCTGTCGGAGAGCCGGATGCTGGAAATCGGCACGTCCGGTTCGATGAGCGGGGAGCGGAAACAAGGCCCGACAGGGCGCTTGCGCCGTTCCTCGACTCTACCAGGAAGTTGTAGTTGGCACGCAGCGCGTAGGCCACACCCAAGTCGTACATCCCGGTTGTATCGTTGGCATCTTTGGCCAGACGTTCTTCTGACAATTTCATTGCCGCTGCGATGGCATCTTCAAACTGCTGTTGCTCCTGTCGCGTCGGATTCATGTTCGCGCGGCGCAAAAAGCTATTGCCGCCGGTGACCATTTCGCTTTCGAGCGCACCGCCCTTCAGCATGGCTCGAAATAGGACCGACTGCGCCACATGAATTTGCATGGACGCATTTTTCGGCGATTCCGAGGCAAGTCTGGAAAATACCCCAATTGCTTCGTCGAATTCGAGATTGTAGAAATGGTCCCAGCCTTTTGCTGTAGCCTGCCCTTGAGCGTGCAGTGTGGCGGCAAGCATGAATCCGAGCAGTATTTTCACAACTATCATTGTACGTATCTGATATCCTGCCTTCAGAGGTGTTGTTCTTGTCCAAATATATTCTCGCTTGTCTCGCCATGACATCTGCGGCTTGGTGCCAGCAGACATTGTTCTTCGCTGGCAAAGTCGTCATGGCTGATGGCACACCCACGCCGAGAAATATCCCGATCGAAACAGTATGCAGCACCATCTCCCGCGTGGAAGGGAACACCGATGAAAAAGGCGGATTTTATTTTCAAGCAGGGAAGAATCAATTCCAGGGCAACGGAGACGCCAGCGTGTCGGTCACAAATGGTTCGCAGACGTTTGGGGGGCCAAGTCTGGGGCGAGTGGCTGCTCCCGGGGCCAGCAACACAACCTACATGGGATGCCACCTCCGGGCCAAACTGGAAGGCCATATTTCCACCAGTCTTGAGCTCAGCCGCCTTCACCCCGGTGATTCTCCTGATCTGGGAACCATCATTCTGAAGCGAGCTTCCGGAAACGAGGGCGTCACGGTAAGTGCCACCGCGATGATGGCTCCTAAGGAGGCTCAGAAGGCTTTTGAAAATGGTGTCCAAAATGCGCAGAGGCTGAAATACGCCGACGCGGAGAAGGACTTCACCGAGGCTGTCCGGCTCTATCCCAGGTATGCCAACGCCCATTTCGAACTCGGCATGACGCAGGAAGCCCTGAAGAAGGAAGATGCTGCCATCATCGCCTATAAGGACGCTATTGGTGCCGACGACAAGCTGGAGCGACCCTACCTACGGCTTGCATTCATTGCACTCAAGCGGGGTAACTGGAAAGAGACGGCTGACTGGTCCGACACACTTCTGCGTCTCAATCCAATCGGCTATGCGGAAGGCTACTACTACAATGCAGTAGCTCATATTAACCTGGAGCATCCAGAGAAGGCCTTCGACAGTGCGGAACAGGCCGTCAAACTGGACCGCGGACACAAAATCCCGGACGCAGAACGCCTGTACGGCTTATTGCTGGCAGGTTCGGGGCAACTCAAAGAAGCTGCTGAGCAGTTGAAGAACTACATTGAACATGCCCCGCCAAGCGCAATGGTTACTAACGCTAAGGGTATTCTTGCGCAAATCGAGAAGCAGCTTACTTCCCGATGACCGCCGTCGATTCGTACGCCAGCACGTCGTAGTTATAGTTCAGTGAGATTTCCTTTGGCTGGAACGGCAGGGTGATTTTGATTTCATCAGTTTCCTTGTTGCCAAGAACCGGAAGTCTCAAAATCGGAACCATGCGGTCATTGACAGACGCATACACCCGCGTGGGCATTTTGAAGTTATCCGAAACTCCACTCTGTGCCAGTTTCATCGTCAATTGAGATCCAGTGCCCTGGGGGGTCAACGTGTAGGTGAGTTTGTACCTGGGAACTTCGGTGCCGTGTACCCACTGGTTGAAAAACCAATCCATCTTGCCATTGCCGTCGAGGTTCATGTGCGGTTGGATGTGCTTTTCCACCATTCTCTTGAAATCGTCCGTGGAGGCGGTTCCGCCAGCATAGGTCTTCACAAATTCATGCATCATTGTGCGGAATGCCGTGTCGCCGGTCTGCGAGTGCCACATCAGACTACGAAGCATATGGAGCACCATACCGCCCTTGTTATAAACGACGGCGTTATATACTCCTCCCGCCTTGGGATTGACCAAACGGTAGCCAGTTGAGATGGGGCCGACATCATTCGGATTCATCCCATATGCCTGCTTTTGTAGAAGTCCGTCTGACCACCTCTTCAGAAATCCGCGATACTCTTTATCCGTTTTATTCGTGAGTTGTAAAAACACAGAAGCAGAGAAATCGGCGAAGCCTTCGCTCAACCATTGATCCCGATAAGAAGACCAACCGACAATATGGCCCCACCACTGGTGTGCCACTTCATGCGGGGTCACTTCCTGAATGAACTTGGCAAACGCGAAGGAATCCTCTTCAAACATTCTCCAGCGCTGAGTGGAATCCAGGAATGCGGTGACCGGCAGGTAAACCAGCGTGGGCCATGACTGACCGTAGCTCAATGCCGGTTGCTGAGTGATTGCAATCCGGCCATAGGGAGAAGGGCCAAAAAAGTTGGTAAAGATTTGCATGGATGCCTGGGCTTCCGACATCGTTTTGTCCATCATCGCAACCGGCGACATGACAGAAGCCTCATCGCCCATGAAGGCTTTGATGAAGTCTGGCACCTCTTTGGTCGCAAATCCTTCAATCCCCTGCTGCGTCTGTGTGTCTTTGATTTCTTTCGATTTGAACTCGCCGAAGTTGAACCCGGCAACCGCAACTGGAACGGAGGTCTTCCATTTTGTGATGACTTCGTCTCCTTGCTTTGTCTCGGATAGTTTCGTGCCCGTACCCACCAACACCAGATTCTTAGGCGAGTGGAATGTCAGGTCGTAGAGAGCATAGTCGCTAAACGACGCGACACTGGGATACCAGCTTGTCCGCGCCCCAACGGAAAAATTGCCACCGCCTTCGCCCTCAATCACTTTGTCACCAGCGTATGCAATGGTTACCGAATATTCGGTGCCGCTCTTCATGCCCTCGGGCATCACGACGTAGAGGGCACTGTCCTCTTCATATGGCTCCTGAATAAAGGTCACGGTGCCCGACGGCGAGGATGCCTTACTAACCCGCAGGCGGGGCATTAAGCCGAAGCGCACGACGCGAGCGCCGTCTTTCTGGGCTTTGAATGTAACTGTCGCGGTCGCATTCAATTTCTTGTTCTTGGCGACTGTTGTATCAATGTCGTATTTAACAACGTCAACATCCGTCATTACACGAGTTTCGTCCAGCTTGCCGCCGAGCCTTGCGAGATAAAGAATGCCATCGCGATCACTGCCCGCATCTACATTTACCACGGCGACTTCATCGTTTCCTGCCAGCGCATGAATAGAACCGCGCGGCTTTACCGTATAGCGAAGCCCTTTGTATTTTTTGCCGTTGAAGTATGCGCCAAACAGCCCGCTTGGCGATGGGGAATATAATTCAGCAAGAAGTTCCGCATCCAGGTTTTGAATGTCCTCACCCGATGTAATTGCTTCTGCGAAGCTTTGCGGGTTCTCAGGATTGCGCCGCAGTGCCTTCCTCCACTTTGCCAGCACCTCGGCTGCCTTCCCAGTCTGACCGGGACTCGTCGCCGTCTTACGGATTTCATCGCTTGTTCCATCTGCGAAAAACATCACCATTTCATCGAACGTATCGTTGATGGTATCTTCCCCAAGGCGGAAACGGATCTGGCGGCTCTCCAGAAAATTTCCCGGCTTGAGTGTGAACGTTCCGCTTCCCTGAAACACTGCGCCCGTCACTTTCCCCATTACTGGAGCAAAAAATGTGACCGTGCCACTCTTGAGCTCAATGGTCCCCGCATCACGCTGAAGGGTAAGTGAACTAACCGCGAACGATTCGCCAAGCCCAGTCTGCCTCAATGCGCGGTAATTAGGGTCCTGCGGCTGGACCACTGGTCCTGCCTGGCCCAAAAGCAGTGTTGGAATGGCAATTAAGAAAAAGTAAGGGCGAACGCGCATCGGAAAGCTCCTGGAATGAGGTAAAAACTGCCTTCCAATGATAGCAAGCTATGGTTGCAAATAAATGATAATCGTCCGGCCATCGGAGAAAAATTCTTCCCCATGTGCTGTCTTCGCCTGTTTGATGGCGTCCTTGCCAGTCAGGTATTCGGTTGAGACGACTAGTCCGGTATGTCGCAGAGACTCTGCAATGTACTCACGCTCTCCATCTACCTGCGGATCAATTTTGTGTGTCAGCCCGCCATTTCTCTGATCTCTATCGAATCCAATATCGTGCGTGCCCGCACCAGCCCAAATAGTGTGTCCGTCCAGATCAAACGGTGCCTGCCACAGACGGAAATGATGCCGAGTTGCCACAACCTTGACCGGATCTCCCTGGGCGTAGCCAAAATCCTGAATCCGGCCAAACAACATAAGTTCACTCATCGGCATCGTGACGTAGGACTTCTGGTTCAAAGTGTCGAGAATTCCGCGCACTATCGCCGTCTTGGAATCTTTATCCACCGTAACCCACCCGGCCGCCTGAAACGCTTCCTGGACACGCGCCCGGCTACCCACAATCATGAAATTCACCCTATCACCTTGTGTGCCAGCCGCATCCGCTACCCTCGGCGGAATCTGATCTATGATCGCCTGCGTTACCTTCGGTAGTTTTAAAGAACTGACTGCCGGGGCCTCTGGAGCCGCAGCCAACCGCTCTACCGCTACCTTAAATGATCCAGACGCTGTCTCTGATCCGGATTGATTGACTCCCAGAAACAGGTTCCCACCTATGGGTAATTTGCCTTCCCACTTAGCTCCAACCAGAAACGGCCGCGCCCCGCCCTCTCCAATACGTGCCACAACGGCAGCCCGGTTCGCGTCGTTCACCATGTAGGTCTTGATCAAATCCCGTAACCCGCGCTTCAATCCCGCCGGGCCAACGGAAACCTTGTTTTTCCCGTTCAGGATTTCCAACGAACCAGTTGCCGTCAATCGCAATGTTTCGCCAGCTTTCACGGCAACGCTGGTGTCCATCCACACAGGATTTACGGTCAATTCCAATTCTTTCAGCTTCACCGGTGCTGTTTGCGCCAGCAGTATCCCTGCCAGTAGAAACGAAACCGAACAAGATGTACGCAAGTTCATAATTGAGCCAACCTCTCTAGTTTTATCACCGATGAGGGTGTTCGTCCAGCGCTTTCAGTAGCACCGACATCCGCTCGGCGGCATCTACCCGGCCACCAAACCGCAGGTGGTTATAGCAAATCGTGAACTCTTCGAGGTAGGATGCATCGACGCCACCGACGGGAATCGACTTCAAAAACTCCATTGGGGTCATCCAGGGAGGCCGCTCGAATCCTTTCTTCTTAAGCAATCGAATCAGGTGCTGATAAAGTACCGTCGCATCGGAAGGGTTGATGTTTCCGCGGGCGATTCTCGCCTGATGGCGACGGTTTGCCGACAAGTGCCACAACAGCGAAACCAGATAAAGGAATGCTCCTATTACAACTAGGCACGCGAGAACTTGAGCCATCAAGGGACCACGTGTTTTCCAGCGACTCCACAGTCCAGACCAATCCAACGACCAACCATGGCCAGAGCGATTCAGAGTACCTGCCAGTTGCAACTGCCGCTCAATATCGTATCCAAGTACCCAGTTCCGGTAAAACACCTCAGCAGCGTCCAAGTAGTTCCTTGCGTTAAGCCACAATCCGCTTTCGGGTGGCGCAGTGGATAGAGGTGTTGGATCATAGACGCGCCAACCATCCCCGTCGATCCAGGCTTCGACCCAACTGTGCGCATCGGAGGTGCGAACGACGCCCCACCCGGTCAACGGGTTGATCTCACTAGCGACAAAGCCATTCACCACTCGTGACGGAACTCCGGCAACACGCAGCATTACAGCCATCGAAGACGCAAAGTATTCACAATGTCCTTTTTTGCGTTCGAACAAGAACTCCGCAACCGGGTCGGCAGAGGCGGTTTGCGGCAGTTCCAGGGTGTAACCGTAGGTGGTCTTCAGTCGGTGCTCAATTGCAGATGCCTTGCCTGAATCATTGAATCTCCCGGTTGTAATCTCTGCCGCCAACTGAGTAATCCGAGGATCCATCATCGGCGTCTGCAAGTATCTGAGCCGTTCTGCTTGCTCAAGGAAGACGTAGGGAAGGCTGGTGACGGGGGGCCTGTCCTCAACGAAGCTGTAGGCCTTGTAGCGCAGTCCCCTAGCCCAGCCCGCACCGGTCCGATAGCTATCGATGCCTTCGGTTCGCAGCAGATAGGGACTCTTCAAATAGATGTGTTCCGGGAGCCCCGGGAGGAAGATCGTATCTCCAGTGCTTTCCATTAACTGGATCTCGAATTCTACACTACGACCGGAGCGGCCCTCGTGTTTGTAGCCTACTTGTGCAAATCCGGCGTCGTCGATGTTGACGGGAACCATTTTGGTAGACGGATTGAACCACCGCTTTCCATCAAACTCACCTAGTGCGGTTCCGCGAAGCCGCAACCCGATGATATCCACCGTGCGAGGTGATCTTACATGCATGACCGTCTTGCTGGACTGGAGGATTTCCCCAATCTCCCCGAGTCTCACTTCATTCGAGAAACCGGGAAGATGATAGCCGATCGGAATTAAGTTCTGTAATGCAATTCGGGCAGTCCGGGGCAGCACGATGAACATCAATCCACCGATTACCAGCACACCAGTGAAGACCATGCCACTTACGACAATAAGCCGCCGCTCCATGCCTGGCAGTCCAAAATCCCGCGGACGAGTGCTTTTAGAGAGCGAGGAGCGTATCTCTGAGCCCGCCATAACTGCGATCGCAAAAATCAGAAATGCGCCTAAAAAGACGAGATAAGCGACTCCTTCGGCGAACAGACTGCCAGCCATGACTTCCATTAACGCAACCAGATTCATGAAGAATACATCGCGTGCGGTGCGGGCGCGCAGCAGCATGAGTGAGGACAGGAAGAAAACCAAGTGTACCGTGGCACGGAGAAAATCCCCGGAGAGATAGTAGATATCAACCGGGAAAAAACCGACGTAGGCAACTGTAGCTACGGTGAGAGATGTACTGCTCACGTCCAGGGGAAGGTGGCCGGAAGCGAAGAGGGCACGGACGATAATTGCACTGCCCGCGACAACGAGGGTAGGCAGATCGAGACGTCCGGAAATCGCCACGGCGAGAAAGCCACAGCTCATCATTCCGACCAGAGAAAATTCAAAGAATCGATGCAGCGCCGTTTGTGAAGTGGCTGCTTGCATCGTTATGCTTTCATTGTTTGGCGGCGTGCGCCCGGGCAAGATCTGTTGCCGACATCGTGGCCAAAGTCTTTTCGATATCCTCGCTTGTTTCGACCATCCACTTCAAATGATGGGCGGCGAGCTTCAAACACCAGGCATCTGTGAGGGGCTGTCCATTCTTAGCGCCGAACTCCAATAGCATTGGATGCATCAGCGCAATCACCTTCTCTTCGGTGACATCTCCGTCGCTGATGACAAATTTCACGTCAACCGAATCGCTATGCCGGATGGAAATGGCAGTCTGCTGCCACAAGAATTTCACTTTCCAAGTCCGCCCGAATGGATCTGGACCAGCGTCGAAATCACGATAGCTTGCAATCATCAATCCTATCGTATCAAGCCGGACTCCTTTCAGGTGGAAAACGGAGCAAGGCGTGGTAGATGGATTCCGGGAGATCCCTTCTACGCGATATAATCAGGGTTCCATGGATGTTTACGCCGAGGTGGTGCGTCTGCGCAAGTTGGGGCAGAAGTGCGCCGTTGCAACTATTGTCGAAGTCAATGGGTCGATTCCCAGCTATGAAAGCGCGAAAATGCTGGTGCGCGAAGATGGTTCATTTTTAGGGACCATTGGTGGTGGTTGTGTGGAGGCGGATGTTTGGACGGCGGCCCGCGAGGTGATTGAAACGGAGCAACCGAAGCATTTGAATTTTAATCTCGGCCAAGATGCTGCTTACGACAACGGTTTGATCTGTGGCGGACAGTTGAACATTTTTGTAGAGGCTGTGATTCCGCAGCCGCATGCTTACATTTTTGGCGCCGGTCATATTTCGAAGAGCCTTTCGAAGGTTGCGAATCTGGCTGGGTTTGCGACGGTTGTGATTGATGACCGGGAGTCATTCGCCAATGCGGAAAGGTTTCCTGAAGCGGAAGCCGTGTACGCTGGCGACTATGAGGAAGTGTTTCCGAAGTTGGAGATCAACACGTCGGCGTATATCGTTATCGTGACTCGTGGCCACAAGGACGATATGCGTGTGTTGCGCTGGGCGATTGAGACTCCAGCGCGTTATGTGTCGATGATCGGGAGCAAGCGCAAGGTGATCAGCGTCATGAAAGAGCTGGTTGAGAAAGAGAATATTGCGCCTGAGGCCTTTGAGCGACTGCACGCTCCGATGGGTTTGGAGATTGGCGCGATCAGTCCGGAAGAGATTGCTGTCTCAGTAGTGGCGGAGATGATTGCTGTGCGGCGCAAGTCGAATTCTGGCTGGCGGAGTCTGGCGAAGTCGGTATTTGTAAACCCGGAGCTCCGGATTCTAACCAAGTGAGAGCCGCTGCAATCATATTGTCCGGCGGCGCATCGCGACGCATGGGCCAGCCCAAGGCTCTGCTCGACTGGCACGGCGAAACGGTGCTGGATCACATGATTGGCGTCATGGCGGACAGGTGCAGTCCCGTTGTTGTTGTGTTGGGGCATCAGGCGCAAACGATTCACAGCGGCATGCGCCGGAGCGATGTGAGGATTGCAGTGAACCCCGATCCGGACCGCGGGATGCTTACTTCGTTGCAGGCCGGACTGCGAGAGGTTAGCAAGGCTGTGGATACGGTGTTGTTTACTCCAGTGGATTATCCGGGGATTCGCAAGCAGACGATTGCGACGATGTTGGAAGAGTTTCAGAGAGGTGCGGCTTTCGTGATTCCTCGGTTTGGCGGAAAGCATGGACATCCGGTGCTTATGGCTTCTGAGATGATCGGAGAATTTCTGGCGCTTCCCGAGACGTCGGAGGCGCGTGAGGTGGTGCATCGTCACCGGGATCGCACCATTTACGTAGACGTTGAAGACGAGGGCATTCTAAGAGACATGGATGATCCGGCAGCGTATGAAGCATTGCGACGTTTGATGGAGGCTGTTTGAAACGCGGCATCCAAGTCTTGTTTGCATTGCTGGTGCTGCTGGCGATTGCGTCGTTTGGCGTACCTTATTTGGGTGGCAATCAGTTTAAGCCTACTGTGGAGGCGCGTCTGTCTGAATCGTTGGGTCGCAATGTGGAGATCCGCGGGGAAGTGCGTTTCCAGTTTTGGCCCCACCCTGGATTTTCTGCCTTCGATGTGGTGATTGACGAATTGTCGGCGTACGGAGTTGAGCCGTTTGCTTATGTTGGAGAGTTGGATGTCGCGATGGCGCTTGGCGGGCTTTTGCAGGGGCGGTTGGATCCGGTGCAGCTTACGTTGGGTCCGAGTGATGAAAAGGACGTGAACGTCAATCTGGTTCGCGCGGATGCGGCGGGGTGGAATTTTCAACCGCTGCTGACTTCTGCGCTTGCGCAGCGGGGTCCGCTACCGGGCATTCGTGTACAAGGCGGCCGAATCAATGTAAAATTCGGCGACACGAAATCGATTTTGTATTTGGCGGAGACCGAATTGTTTGTGGAGGCAGAGCCAGATTCCGGGCGCATCCAGGTTCGGTTCGAAGGAGAGCCTGCGCGTACGGACCGCCCTGCGCGTGCGTTTGGGACGTTAAGTGGCCGAGGTTGGATCAAGGCTGGAGGTGCCGAGGGTGGCACTGGTGACATGCGTGTGGCCATTCAGCGCATGGCTATTTCCGAGATCATGACTTTGGCAAATGGAACGTCGAGTGGCCTCGGCGGGTTTCTCAGTTCGACGGCCCATCTAACCGGGCCATTGCAGAGTATGGCGATTGACGGGAGCGTGCAGCTCGAGGATCTGGGTCGGCTCAGCAATCTGTTCTCAAGCGCACCGAAATGGATTTTGGAATTCGGCGGTGCCATTGATGGTCCTGGCCGAAGCATGAAGATCGAAACTCGTTCTTCGCAGGGAGTGCCGTTGCCGCTGTCGGCGCGTCTGCGCGTTACCGAATGGCAGACGACTCCGCGCTGGGGTGTATTGATGACGTTGCGTGATTTGCCATTTGCATCGTTACGTACGATTGCTTCGGCAACGGGTGCTACGTTTCCGACGCAGCTGCCCATTGCAGGGAACCTCTCCGGTGCTTTGGGCTACTCGCCGAGCGGTGGGTTGAAAGGCATGCTGAATCTCTCAGGCGGTAAGGTTGTTTTGCCGAATGATGTTTCT
>Ga0315912_10006575_pt1 | contig 10381 bp, 7 predicted proteins | sample VfabasoilMG_FD_204469 | JGI IMG/M metagenome (GOLD analysis project Ga0315912, IMG submission 204469) | Garden soil microbial communities collected in Santa Monica, California, United States - V. faba soil | ecosystem: Environmental > Terrestrial > Soil > Garden | place: USA: California... | reverse complement strand
TCAAATGGGGTAGTGCCGGTGTTTCGTGGAAATGCTGATCCAGCGCAGGTCCGTGAATTCCGCGACGCCCGCCCTGCCGCCGAACCGGCCCACGCCGCTGGCCTTGGTGCCTCCGAAGGGCATCTGCGCCTCGTCCTGCACGGTGGGGCTGTTGATGTGACAGATTCCCGAGTCGATGCGCTGGGCCACCTGCAGCGCCGTATTGATGTCGCGGCTGAACACGGCCGCCGACAGGCCGTACTCGCAGTCATTGGCCAGTTCCACGGCTTCGTCGACGTTCTTCGCGCGCAGTACGCCGACCACCGGACCGAAGGATTCCTCCCCGTAGATGCGCATGCCCTTCTTCACGCCGTCGACCACCGTGGGTTCGAAGAAGGCTCCGCCGGTGCCGCTGCCGCCGGTGGCGACTTTCGCGCCCTTGCCGGTGGCATCGGCGATCAAAGCCTTCACGTGATCCACGGTCTTCGCGTCCACGCAGGCGCCGATGGGGAAATTGCCCTTGGTGGGATCTCCCACCTGCAGCGACTTCACCTTGGCGGTGAAACGCTTCATGAATTCATCGGCGATCTTCTCGGTGACGATGATGCGCTCGGTGGACATGCAGATCTGTCCCTGGTGCATGAATGCGCCGAATGCGGCGGCCGCGACGGCTTCGTCGAGGTCGGCATCATCGAGCACCAGCAGGGGCGCCTTGCCGCCCAGTTCGAGCAGGCAGGGTTTGAGATGACGGCCGGAGATCTCGCCAATGATCCTGCCGACACGCGAGGAGCCGGTGAAGTTCACGCGCTTGACGGCCGGATGGGCAATCAGCGCCTCGACCACGGCCGGTGCATCGGCCGCCGAGTGCGCGACGAAATTCACCACGCCGGCCGGCAGGCCCGCTTCGATGAAGGCGTCGACGATCAGCCGGTGCACGGCGGGACACAGCTCGGAAGCCTTCAGCACCACGGTGTTGCCGCAGGCCAGCGGCATGGCGATGGCGCGCACCCCGAGAATGACCGGCGCGTTCCAGGGCGCCATGCCCACGCACACGCCCACGGGCTGGCGCAGCGCCATGGCGACGGTGCCGGCGTGGTCGGAAGGGACGGTCTCGCCGGTGATCTGAGTGGTCATCGCCGCCGCTTCTTCGAGGATGGCCGCGGCGAAGCCGGTATTGAAGTGACCCCATCCGGCGATGGCGCCGGTTTCCTCCACGCACAGGCGCGAGAAGTCCGCGCTGTGGGCGCGCAGTTTTGCCGCCGCCTCGACCAGGATCTTGCGGCGCGCATTGGGTCCGGTGGCCGACCAGCCGGGAAAGGCCTTTGCCGCCGCGTCGCAGGCCGCGCGCGCATCGTCGGCCGTCGCCCCCGCGCAGCGGGATACCACCTCGCCGGTGATCGGGCTCCTGCGCTCGAAGCTCGCGCCGCCCCTGGCCGAAACATCCGCTCCACCGATATGCAGCTTGATCTCGTTCATGGTGTACCTGCACGCCCCGTCTGGAAGAGGCGCGAGGATAACACCTAATATGCAGGGCCAATGATGACCCCCGCCGTCCCCGCAGCACCGAGCTTGCCATGGTGGTTGCGCGCGCTGTCCCGGCTTCCGCTGCCCGCGCTGTATTCGCTTTTCGGCATGCTGGCATGGTTCGCGCGGGTGCTGCGTTTTCGCTGGAGCGTGACATGGGAAAACCTGCGCGGTGCCTTTCCGCGCATGGATGAAGCACAACTACGGCGCCTTGCCCGGGAGAACTACCGGCACTTCGGCGAAATGGCGGCGGAGCTGGTCGCTGCCGCCCGGATGGACCGCCACTCCCTGCTGGCCCGTGTCGAGGTGCGCAATGTGGAACTGGCGCGGCAGTGGCTGGCCCGCGGGCGCCCGGTGCTGCTGCTCGCTGCGCACCAGTCGAACTGGGACTGGGGTATGTACGCCATGGCCGCCGTGCTCGGCCATCCGGTCGACGTCGCCTACAAGCGGCTGAAGTCCGGGGCGGCGGACCGCGCGCTGGTGGCCATGCGCCAGCGCTGGAACGTGAACCTCGTCCCGGCGAAGGATCTGCTCCCCGACCTGCTGCAGCGACGACATCAGGTGCGCGCCATCGCGATGCTGGCCGACCAGTCTCCCCGGACCAGCGAGCATCAGTACTGGCTGCAGTTCCTTGGGAGGGAAACCGCCTTCTATGCGGGTCCGGAGCAGATGGCGCGCGCCACCCGGTACGGTTCGCTCTATGTGTCACTGCGCCGCGTGCGCCGCGGCCACTACCTGATCGAATGCCTGCCGCTGGCGGAGGCGCCCGCATCGCTGCCGCCCGGAGAATTCACCGAGCGCTATGCGCAACTGGTGGAAAAGGACATCCTCGCGTCGCCGGCGGAATGGACCTGGGGCCACCGGCGCTGGAAGCACCAGCGCCCGGGACCGGCATAGCGGGCGAGGCTGCTCCTCAGCGCGACTCGGCGAGCTTCTGCGACAGGTGGCTTGCCAGTTGCGCCACCGTCGGATGGTCGAACAGCTCCGTGAGATCCACCAGGTTCGGATAGTCGCGATCGATCTGCTCGTGGATCTCGATGAGCTTCAACGAGCTCGCGCCGATCTCGAACAGGTTGTCGGCAGCGGTGATGGTGCGGCCGGCCAGCACACCATTGCAGATGGCCAGCAGCCGCGACTCGATGGAATCCGGCGATGCCACCGCCGCCCGCGTGCCCGCGGCGCCGGAATGCTTCGCGACCTCCGCCAGATCGGCGGCGAATTCTCCGTCCAGCAGCTGCTGCTCGAGCAGATGGCGCTGGATCTTGCCGCTGGTGGTCTTGGGAATGCGGCGCACGGGCACCACCTGCGCAACCTCCAGCCCGGCCTGTTCATTGATCAGCCGCGTGATTTCCGCAGCAAGCGGTGGAAACCCGGCCGGCTCGCCCCGATACAGCGCGAACACCGTGAGCTGATCGGTCTCCGCACCGGGCGGACGCACGCCCGCGACCACTACCTTGCCCAGCTCCATGTCCGGTGCGCGCTGCGCGATCGCTTCCAGGTCATGCGGGTAGTAGTTCTGCCCGTTGACGAACAGGATCTCCTTGGCGCGGCCGGTGATGTAGGTCTCGCCATCGAGCACCAGGCCCAGGTCGCCGGTGCGCAGCCAGCCGTCGGCAGTGAACGTGGCCGCGTTGATCTCCGGCTCGCGGAAATAGCCGCCGGTGACATTCTCGCCGCGGATCTGGATGTGTCCGATGGTTCCATCGGCGAGCGGCGTGTCGTCGTCCGCGCAGATCCGCAGTTCGCAGCGCGGGATGGGCTGGCCGACGCTCACCAGTGCCAGCGCGTCGCGGCTGCTGCTGCCGACGATCTGCGCGCGCGTCCCGACGCCGAGCTGGTGACGGTCGAGCAGGGTGGTGCGGTACAACCGTCCCACCGGAGGGAAGGTGACGGCCAGCGAGGCCTCTGCCAGTCCGTACACCGGATACATGGCCGTGCGCTTCAGCCCGACGCTGCTCATGCGCGCCAGGAATTCCTCGCACAGCTCCACGGAGATGGGCTCCGCGCCGTTGAAGATCAGCCGTACGGGTGAAAGGTCCAGGCTGCCGGGCGAACGCTCGGCCAATACCTTCAGGTAGTGGCGGTACCCGAAGTTCGGGGAACACAGAATGGTTGCGCGGATCTCGCTGGCAATGGACAGCCACAGCAGCGGCCGGCGCACGAACAGCTCGGTGGGCATCAGGTGGGTGTGCACCCGCGCGGCGAACATCACCAGGTGGAAGCCGATCAGGCCCATGTCGTGCGTCAACGGCATCCACGACAGGCTGGTGTCACGCTCGTTGAATCCCGCCACCTGCGTCGTGGCCTGGCTGTGCGCGACCAGGTTGGCGTGCGTCAGCACCACACCCTTCGGATCGCTCGTGGATCCGGACGAGAACTGGATGAAGGCTGGATCTTCCGGCCTTGCCTGATGCACGACGCCGGGATGTGAAAGCTCGCCCAGGTCCTCGACGACGAAGGCCCGGGCGCGCAGCGCGCCAAACACGCCGGCCAGCTCCGCATCATTCGACTGCTGCACGAACTGGCCGATGCGCTCCAGTGTCTTTCGGTCCGAGAAGATGTACGGATTGTCCAGCTTGTGCGCGATGCGCAGGAGCTTGCGCCGGTGCTCGTCGCTGATGCCGATGGCCACGGGCACCGGCACGATGCCGCCCAGCACCGCGGCCCAGAAGCCGTCGAGGAAGGCCTCGTTGTTGTTCAGCAGCAGGATCAGATGGTCACCCGGACGCGCGCCGAGCCGCTGCAGATGGAACAGCATGCCGAGCGCGCGGCGTTCCAGCTCCGCGTAGCTGATGCTGCGGCTCTGGTTCTCGCCGCTGTGATGCACGATGGCGCGGTCCACGCCGCGGTTCTGCGCCATCAGGTCGGTCAGGGTTCGGACGGTCATCTGGGCCTCAGCCGGGCGAGCGGCTCTCGAGCCGCATGATGAAGGGGCGCGTGGCGCGCAGGTTGATCAGGGCCTCGAATTCCACCGGGCCATCCTCGATGCGCCGCAGCCGGAAGCGCCGGGCGAAGCGGTTCAGGTGCACCAGCATCTCGAAGATGGCGAGTGTCTCGCCGATGCAGTGGTGTGCCCCGGCGGAGAACGGCAGGTAGGTGAGCTTGGGGCGCTCCTCGTCCTGGCCGCGCTCGAAGCGCTCGGGAATGAACGCCTCGGCATCATTCCAGAAATCCGGATGGCGGTGCACGAAGTAGGGCGAGAAGAAGACGTCCGTGTCCGGCGGGACGGTGAATCCCGCCAGCGTGTCCGCCTCGATGGTCTTGCGCGACACCACCCACACCGGTGGATACAGCCGCATGGCCTCGCGGATCACCATGTTGGAGTAGGGCAGTGCCTCCATGGCCTGAAGCGACGGAACCGGCACTTCCGGGTTCGCGTCGATCTCGGCATGGAGCTTCGCCTCGACCTCCGGATGCTCCCCCAGCAGGTACCAGGTCCAGTTCAGCGCGCTGGCGGTGGTCTCGTGTCCGGCGATGATCAGCGTGGTGATCTCGTCGATGACTTCCTTGTCCGTCATGCCCACGCCGGTTTCCTTGTCGCGGGCCGACAGCAGCATCGACACGTAATCCGGATGATCGCCGGCAGGCAGGCTGCCGCCGGCGCGGCGGCGCGCCACGAACTTGCCGATCAGCGCCGTGAGCTTGCGGAAGTTGTAGGCGAAGCGCAGGTCGCGTGCCGTTTCGTCGGTCAGCACGGCGAAGGGGTTCTCGCCCGTCTCCGCGCGCATGGCATCGAGGTCATCGCCGAAGATCACGCCGAGGATGATGTCCAGCGTCATGCTGCTCATGTCCTCGGTGACGTTCACCGGTTCGCCGCGCACGCATTTGTCCTGCCACTGCGCCAGCAGCCGGTCGTTGGCCTCGGCGATGCGACGGTCGAACTGCGCCAGGATGCGGCGGTGGAACGAGGGCTGCATCATGCGTCGCTGGCGCTTCCAGAACTCACCCTCGCTTACTATGATGCCGTTGCCGAGCAGGATCTTGATGCGATCGAAGCCCACGCCCTTGGCGTAGTTGCGATGATTGTTGATCAGGATGCGGCGCACATCGTCGGGGTGGTTGAACACCCAGGTATGCGATTGCCGTCCCGGCGCATAGACGCGGTAGGCATCGCCGAGCTGGCTGTAGATGCCGCGCATGCGGTCAAGGGAGTCTGCCGTCGAGCCGATGTCGAAGCGCTGGTCCGATTCGGGTGGCAGGAGAGTCTCAGACGTCATGAAGCCGGCGATTCTACCCGAAGAGCGCACATCCCGGCGGCGCCTGACCCCGCTGCGGCGGGCTCTGTACGCGGTGCTGGCGCCGGTGGGATTGCTGCTGCTGCGGCTGTGGTGGCGCAGTTGCCGGGTCGTGCGGGTATTGGGCGCCGGACATCTGGACACCGCGCTCGCGCGCGCGCCGTCGCTGTTGCCCTGCTACTGGCATCAGCACGAGCTGTTCTGCGCCCGCCATCTGCTGTTGCAGAAGCCACGCGGCCTGAAGCTGGGCTTCCTGATCAGCCCGTCCGTGGATGGTGAAATTCCCGCCACGATCGCACGCAAGCTGGGGGCCGAGGTCATCCGCGGCTCCTCCACGCGCACCGGCGCTCGCGCGCTTCGCGACTACTACCAGCTGCTGGTCAACGACGGCGTTTCGCCCGTGATCACGCCAGATGGGCCTACGGGTCCGCGTCACGGCTTCAAGCCCGGCGGATTGCTGCTGGCGCAGATCTCCGGGCGTCCGCTGCTACCCATGAGTTTTGCCGCGTCGCGCGCGTGGCGTTTCGGATGGGACGACTTCGTGCTGCCGTGGCCAGGGAGCCGGATCGTCATTGCCATGGGCGCGCCGGTGTACGTAGACAAGTCCGCCGCGCTGGGAGATGCCGCGACGCTGGCGCAGTGGCAGCAGCGGCTGGAGCGCGAACTCCACCAGCTGCAGGCACAGGCCGGTGAGGCGCTGCGGTGAACGCGCGCACTCCGTGGTGGGAGGGTCGCGAGGTCTGGCTCATCCTGGGACTGGGTCTGCTCGTTTTTGGCGCCGGCCTGGGACTGCGCGATCCCTGGCCAGCCGACGAACCCGTGTACGCACTGATTGCCCGGGACATGCTTCTCAAGGGCAACTGGCTGATCCCGATGGTGGGCGGCGATTTCTTCCAGGACAAGCCGCCCATGCTGTTCTGGATGCAGGCCCTCTGCTATGCGCTGACCGGCTCGTATCGCGTCGGCTTCCTGCTGCCGCCGCTGCTGTGCGGGCTGGGCACTATGCTGCTGGTATACGACCTGGGGCGCCGGCTGTGGAATCGGGAGGCGGGCCTCAGCGCAGCGCTGCTGCTGCTTTTCACCGTGCAGTTCACGCTGCAGTCGCGGCGGGCGCAGCTGGACGCGCCACTGGTGTTTTTCACCACGCTGTCGCTGTACTGCCTGCTGCGCCAGCTGCTGCTGGGCGGGAACTGGCGCTGGGCCATTGCGGCGGGCGTGGCTGCAGGGTTCGGCGCCCTCTCCAAGGTGGTGGGCTTCTTCTCGTTCTTCGTACTGGCGCCGTGGCTGTTCGCGGTATGGCGCCGCTGGCCCGGCGTGAAGTGGCAGCGGCCGTGGTGGATGTGGGCTGCTCCCGCACTGACCTGTGCTGCCGTCATCGCGGCATGGCTGCTGCCGGTCTGGCTGCGGGCACAGCACGATCCGGACATCGCCGCCTACTTCCACGAACTGGTGTTCGTGCAGACGCTGGGGCGTTACGTCGATCCATGGCACCACTACAGGCCTGCCTGGTACTACCTGCAGGTCATGGCCACCCTGTGGCTGCCGGCCGTGCTGCTGCTGCCCTGGTTGCTGCCGCGCTGGCGTGACGCGCTGCGCGCGCGCGATGCACGCGTGCTGCTGCCGCTGGGTTTCGTGCTGCTGTACCTGTCGTTCTTCACCATCAGCCGCGGCAAGCGCGATCTGTACATCCTCTCCGCGCTGCCCATGCTGGCGCTGGCATCGGGCTACCTGCTTCCGGAGTTGCTGCGTCGACGACCGGTGCAGTGGACGCTGGCGGTATTCGCGGGGTTGATCGCGTTCCTGTGTGCGGCCGCGTGGATCTACCTGTCGTGGATCGACCCGGTCCGCGGCGCCGAACTGCTGCGCAGGGGCGGCATCGGCAGTCTCGCGCCGTTGCCGTGCCTTGCGGTCGTGGGCGTCGCGGCGCTGGTGCTGTGGAGATTGCGGCGGGCACACCTTGCCGTGGCGGCCGTACTGTTCGCGGGATGGCAGATATTCGGCTGGTGGATCTCGCCGGCCATCGATGGCGCGCGCTCGGCGCGCGACTTCATCACAAGGCTGGAGAAGTTGGCGCCGGTGCAGCGGGAGCTGGGACTGCTGGCCTATCACGAGCACTTCCTGTGGCAGATGCACCGGCCCAGCACGAACTTCGGCCATCGACGCTTCCGCGAGGGTGATGCGGAAATGTACGACGCCGCTGCGTGGCTGGCGGAGGATCCGCAGCGCCTGCTGCTGGTGCCTGAGCGCATGCTGCGGCCCTGCTTCGATGGCACGGGCGATGTGCGGCTGGTAGGCGATTCCAGTCGCGGGGACTGGTACCTGGTGTCAGGTACGCCTGCGCCGCAGTGTGCCGCGCAGGGCGATGCCGGGCATGTTTTCCACTATGCTCCCTGACATGCGGCTGTCGATCGTCATTCCCTGCTACAACGAGGAGGCCGCGCTGGCCGACACCGTGAAGCAGGTGCGCCAGGTGCTGCTTGGGCTGGAAGCTGGTGGCAGGGTCGACGCGGGCAGCCAGATCTGGCTGGTGGATGATGGCAGTCGCGACGCCACCTGGCCGCTCATCGAGTCCCTGTCTGCCAGCGACGCCCGGGTAGTCGGCATCAAGCTGTCGCGCAACCGTGGTCACCAGCACGCGCTGCTGGCCGGGTTGCTGAGCGCCGAGGGCGATGCGGTCATTTCGCTCGATGCGGACCTGCAGGACGATCTGGGTGTGCTCGAAGAGATGATCGACGCCTGGCGCGCGGGCAATGAGATCGTCTTTGGCGTGCGCCGCAGCCGCGAGGCGGACTCATGGTTCAAGCGCTGGACCGCACGGCGATACTACGGGCTGCTTCGCCTGCTTGGCGTGGACATCGTCCCCGATCACGCGGAGTTCCGACTGATGGGCCGCAAGGCGCTCGATGCGCTGGCCGAGTACCCCGAATCCAACCTGTTCCTGCGTGGTCTGATCCCTCAGCTCGGGTTCCGCACCACGCGGGTGCACTACGACCGGAGGCTCCGGTTGGCTGGCGCCACCAAGTATCCCCTGCGTCGCATGGTAGGACTGGGGATCGACGGCATCACCTCGTTCAGCGCCGTTCCGCTCCGGCTGATCGCTGCCGGCGGTGCGGTGGTATTTGTCCTGTCGGTGCTGGTCTCGTTGTGGATCCTGGGCGTGCGCATGCTGACCGACCACGCGGTACCCGGCTGGGCATCGACCACGCTGCCCATCTATGCGCTGGGAGGCATCCAGCTGCTGTCGCTGGGGGTGGTGGGGGAGTACGTGGCCAAGATCTACCTGGAGGTGAAGCGCCGTCCGCGCTACCTCATCGAGCGCACGACCCGCGACCGCGGGACGTCGGAACGTGGCGACATTTCCCAGCCACGGCAATAAGTTGTGTCGTATTCCTGACAGAATGTGACAGAATGCTGCCTTAAGTGAAGTGTGTTGCAGGTCGTGGCCCCGGGGGCACGAGTCGGGCCACACTGCGCTCAACTGAAGGGGAAGCATCGGGAAATGTCGTCCACCCGACAGGTTTCGCCGGCGGAAGTCGGCGCAACCGACATCTTCGCCAGTCCTTTCGGGACTTCGCGGCAAGGGACAGGGCTGGGCCTCGACGTCGAGTGCACCAAGGCCGCGGTGGACCTGCAGAACCTGGTGGCGCCTAGTTCCGATGCCGTGATCCTGGCGGCACTGGATACCCTGCGCCGGGCGACATCCGCTGATACGGCCTTCCTGGCCCTCCTGGATGAGACTGGCGAGCGCTTCGACAAGATCACCTCGGTAGGCGATGAAACGCTGCTGGCAGGACCGCGAACGCTGTCCGGCGAGCCACTGACCAATTTCCCGTTCCTGGCGTCCCGATTCGATCACTTGCGGCTCACGGAGTACCGGGACACCTCGCAGCCCGCCCGGGAGGATCCGTCCGAGGCTGCGCGCCTGGCCGCGCTGGGCTTCACCTCCGTGCTGCTGGTGGCTGTGCACATGCAGAAGCGGCCGGCGGGAGTGCTGGCGCTGGCGCGCACCGGCGCCCGCGGCGCCTGGGATGTGAACTACCAGCTGCTGCTGAAGCTGATCGGCACCAGCATGGCCACGGGCATCGAGCGGCTCGCCACCAGCACGCGGCTGGCCGAGGTCGACGAGCGCAATGCGCTGGTGGACGCGGCCTCGAACGACGGCCTCTGGGATTTCAATTTCGACACGAACGAGTTGTACCTGTCGCCCCGCTGGAAGGCGATGATGGGTTACGACGACATCGGGCCCAACGAAATCGTCGACTGGCGCGGGATGGTGCATCCCGACGACCTCTCGCGCGTCCAGGATGCGATGTTCAAGCACGTGTCGGGCGCGGTGCCTCTGTTCGAGAGCGTGCACCGCATGCGTCATCGCAATGGCGAGTACCGCTGGGTGATCAGCCGCGCCAAGGGACGCATCGACAAGCAGGGCCGGCTGCAGCGGCTGCTGGGCGTGGAGCTGGACATCACCGAGCGCAAGCTCTACGAGGAGGCGCTGTTCCGCGAGAAGGAGGCCGCGCAGATCACGCTGCAGGCCATAGGCGATGGTGTCATCACCACCGATGCCGATTCGGTGGTCGACTACATCAACCCGGTGGCCGAGACGCTCACCGGCTGGCGTCTCGAGGATGCGATGGGCCGCAACA
>Ga0315912_10006574_pt1 | contig 10382 bp, 10 predicted proteins | sample VfabasoilMG_FD_204469 | JGI IMG/M metagenome (GOLD analysis project Ga0315912, IMG submission 204469) | Garden soil microbial communities collected in Santa Monica, California, United States - V. faba soil | ecosystem: Environmental > Terrestrial > Soil > Garden | place: USA: California... | reverse complement strand
GACCGCAATCTGTTTGAGCGGTATGGCGACGTGCAAGCTTATGCCAAGAGTGACCCGGCGCGCTCCATGAATGCCGACCGCATCACCCGCTGGGCGAATGAGATGATGGTTACCTATGCGCCAATCTACAACCTGATGATCATCGCCAATAAAGAGGGGCGGATCATCGCGGTTAACACCGTAGACCTGCGCAATCAATCCATCGCCAGTTCTAGTCTACTTGGCTTGGATGTGAGTTCGACCACTTGGTTTCAGAAGGCGATCAGCGGTCAATTGGGCGAAGGGGAAACGCTGGTAGAAGATTTGCACGTAGATGAGTTTACGCGCCGGGTCTATGGCGACACTGGCGAACGCTATGCGCTCAGTTTTTCTTATCCCATTGTGGATGAGGACAATCAAATTGTAGGCGTCTGGTCAAACCGTTTCAATTGGCAAGTGGCGATAGACATCATCAAGGCCGTGAACGAGCAAAATCTATCTGACACGACCGCCAATGCGAACCAGATCGTGATCCATGTCCTCAACCGTGAAGGTACAGTGCTAATTTCGGATACCCCCGAAGATACTTTAGTGACGAAACTAAGCGGTGAGGCCGCCGTTAAAGCGGCCCTAGAGCCCAAGGCGGCCGGCTCGATGGAAGGAAGTAGTTTTGTCAGTACGCGGCGTGGCCAAGATGAAATGTTTGGCTTCTACCATTCAGCCGGATACTCTACCTATGCTGGTTTAGAGTGGGGCGTGGTCGCCTCGCAAGCCCGGAGTGAAGCGTTGAGCGAAGCCAACCGTTTGCGCAACACCACCTTGATCATCAGTGGCATCGCCATCGTGCTGATTACCTTACTCGCGATCTTCTTTGCCAATTTGCTCGTTCAACCGATTCAATTAGTGGTGACGCAGTTGCGCGCGCTCTCGGCGGGTGGCGCTGATCTAACCCAGCGTCTGCCCGTCACCGCCCGCGATGAGATCGGGCAATTATCCAGCGCGTTTAACGGATTCATGGAATCGCTGAGCGGCCTTGTACGCGGCATCATTGATAACGCCGCCAAGTTGTCATCCGGGGCGACCGAAATCTCTGCCGCCTCCAACCAAATGTCAGCCGGGTCGGAGGCGCAAACGCAACAGGTGATCCGCACCTCTTCGGCGATGGAAGAGATGTCGAGTTCGATCCGTGAAGTGGCGCGCAACGCGCAATCCACCGCTGGGGCCACCGAGGCCGCTGTCAGCCGCGCCCGACAAGGCTCGGCACGGGTGCAGGCCGCCATCTCCGGATTGGGCCAGAGTAATGCATCGCTCCAACAATTGCGCCAACGCTCAGCCGAGATCGATCAAGTGGTTAAGTTGATCGCCGACATCGCCGCGCAGACCAACATCTTGGCGCTCAACGCCGCCATCGAAGCGGCGGGCGCGGGCGCGGCAGGCGCGCGGTTTGACGTAGTGGCTGAAGAAATCCGCAAGTTGGCTGGGCGCACCGCTGAATCCACCACCCGCATCAGCGCCACCGTCGCCGAGATCCAGCGCGAAATGCAGGCCGCCGCTGAGCGCATGGCCGAGACCACCGCGCAGGCCGAAGAGGTGGGCCAATCGCTCGCCGACATCGTGGAGGGGATCGCCTCGGTGAATGATATGGTGGCGGTGATCTCCAGTTCGACGACCCAACAAGCCAAAGCCGCCGAACAGGTCGCCGAGTCGCTTCAAGTGATCACCCAGGTCAGCCAGCAAACCTCGCTCGCCGCGCGCGAAACGGCCTCCACGATTGACGATTTGTCAGGGCTGGCGCAAGACATGAACGAAACGGCTGGACGGTTTAAGGTGTAGCAACGCGCCCCTATGTAAACAGTTCGCCTATGGCCAACACCATTTCTTCGCCAGAGCGCCACAAATACACCACGCCGGAGATCCGGGTCGTGGTATTTAAGCTGGCCGGGCAAGAATATGTGGTGGAGGTCGCGCGCGTGCAAGAGATCATCCGCCCCACCGACATCAAGCCGATGGCGGGCGCTCCGGCGTATGTCGAAGGCCTGATCAAATTGCATGGGCGCATTGTGCCAATTGCCGATTTACGCAAATGCCTGCATCTTCCGCTCGGCCTCGATACCCCCGAAACCTGCATCCTCATCACCCGCCTGACTGCTGGGCTGATCGGCTTCATCGTCGATTCGGCGTCGGAACTGTTGTGGGTGAAGACGCGCGCGTTTGAAGTGCCCTCGCCCATTCTGGCTGGAACGCATCAACCCCATGTGCAGGGGATAGCACATATTGAGGGGCGGGTCTTGATCTTATTGAATGTCGATCAGGTGCTCACTGAGCCGCTGGTAGGTGACCATGTTTGAAACGCTCTTTGCCGGTCAAATTGACCCCACCGAATTAAGCGACGAGAGCGAAGCGCAAGCGATGCGGTTTAATTTACGACGGCTGGTGGCCTTCAACTTGAGCGGTGAACTGTATGGTCTCTCGATCACTACCGTTGCTGAGATCCGCGAGATTTTGCCGATCATGCCCTTGCCGTCGCATCGCGTCGCGGTGCATGTGTTAGGGCTGATTAATCTTCGGGGTAGTGTCTTGCCCGTGATTGATCTACGCCGCAAGTTTGGCCTGACCTTAACCCCGCCGCATGATGACAATCGGCTCATCATCCTCAAAGGGCCAGGCTATGGGGTGGCGTTGTGGGTCGAGAGTGTGCATGGCCTCGCGCGTTTGCCAGAGAGTGCTTTTCAACCGGCCCCACCGGGCGTGGCGCGAATTGATGCTGAGTATTATGAACAAATCGCCACGCTCGACGGGCGGATGTTGATCGAATTGAACACACACAAAATACTGGCGGGCACGGCGGCTGTAACGAGCGGAAACTCTAAGGGTCTGTAAGGCCCCTAGGGTTTGAAAAACTGTTTATAACCGAATTTGTTGTCCAAGGTAGACACACTATGAAAAAGATTCGCGTATTGGTGGTAGACGACTCGGCTTTTTTGCGGCGGAATTTGCCGCGCATTCTGGAGACTGATTCAGATATTCAGGTGGTGGATACGGCGAGCAACGGCGCGGAGGCAGTCGAGAAGGCCAAAGCGTTGCGCCCCGATGTGATCACGCTGGATGTAGTGATGCCGGTCATGGATGGCTTGACCGCGCTCAAACACATTATGCGCGAGGTGCCCACGCCGGTGATCATGGTCAGCTCGGCTACTCGCGAAGGTGCGCCCGAAACGCTGGAGGCGCTCTCCCTCGGAGCGATTGACTTTATACAAAAGCCCTCCGGGCCGATCTCGTTGGATATTGACAAGGTCTCATCAGAACTGCATCAAAAAGTAAGGACCGCTTACAGTGGCAAGATCAAAATGGCGGTCAACGTGGATGTCACGCGCGACAAGTTCCGGGCCATCGTGGACGAACTGTCGCAGGGGCGCCCGGAACCTGTCAGCACATTACCCGCCGGAGAACGCGCCGCGAGTGGTGCCCCGAAACGGTTGGTCGCCATTGCCTGTTCAACCGGTGGTCCAGCGGCCTTGCAATGGCTTATCCCGCGCTTGCCGAAAGACATCAAGGCGGGCGTGGTGATCGTCCAGCACATCGCTTCGGGCTTCACACGCCCGCTCGCCGAGCGGCTCAACAGCCTGTCGGCGCTCACTGTCCGCGAAGCCGAACCCGACCTGCCCGTCGCGCCCGGCGTCGTGTTGATCGCTCCAGCCGATCAACATCTCACCCTCGCGCGCGATGCCAGTCGCAATTTGATCGTCAAACTCTCGCCGGAGCCCTCTAATACGTTGCATCGCCCCGCCGCCGATGTACTGTTTCGCTCGGTGGCCGAAGTCTGCGCCGCCGAAACCTGCGCAGTGATCCTGACGGGCATGGGCGAAGATGGTGCGTTAGGCATCAAGAGCATTCGCGATCACGGTGGCTATACCATCGCCCAAGACGAGGCCACCGCGTTGATCTACGGGATGCCGCGCCGCGCGGTAGAGCTTGGCGGAGTCATCACCTCGCTACCGCTCAACCAAATCGCCGCCGAGATCGCGCGGGTGACGGCCTAACCCATGTTCATTTCCCCACACAACTTGCTCAGAAATGGCTTGCTGATCGGCGCCGTCGCGGGCGCGCTGATCGGCTTGGGGGAAGGCCTTTTCATGGGCGGCCTCACCCTGACGCTGAGTGGCCTCCTAGTTGGCGGCTTGATAGGCGCGGTAAGCGGGGCTGGGGCTGGGCCGGCGGTTGGCGCGTCAGTCAGTTATTTTGCGCGGGGGCATGGCGGCGTCAGCACCGGGGCGTACACTGGGATGCTCACGGGCGGCCTGATCGGGCTCGTGGCGGGACTGCCCGCTTACACTGTGGCGCGAGGGGTGCCGTTGATTGAGTCCACTATCTTCCTCAACGCGCTGACGATAGATTTTTTTCAGGCTTCGATGTTGATCGGATTTTTAGTGTCGGTGTTGGGCACGGCCGTTGGGGCCATTATCGGCGGGGTGAATTTGAGAAAAACTTCACCCCCCTCAAACTAGTTATTGACAATTTTGCATCCGAGATTACACTGACCATAAGCCTCGTCCCACCCCTGCTGAAAGGAGCGCCCCATGACTGTCGTCCGTGATCTGCTCCGCGCGAAAACTAATTCCATTTGGTCAGTGGCACCCGACGCAACTGTTTACGATGCCCTGCGCTTGATGGCCGACAAAGATGTAGGCGCGTTGGTGGTGTTCGACGCCAACGCGCGGTTGACGGGGATCATCTCCGAACGGGATTATGCCCGCAAGGTTGTGCTGAAAGGCAAAACCTCGCGCGAAACGGCGGTGCGGGAGATCATGACTGAAAAGGTCGTGTGTGTGCGCCCCGAACAGCCCATCGAAGAGTGCATGGCGCTGATGACCAACAAGCGCATTCGGCATCTGCCCGTCCTGGAGGATGACCGCTTGATTGGGGTGATCTCAATTGGAGATGTGATCAAGTCGGTCATCGCTGATCAGCAATTTATGATCGAACAGTTGGAACACTACATCACTGGTCAGCGCTAGCGGGTGTCGCCCTCCCCTTGAATTTGTCCGCGTTCCAGCCGCGAGGCGAGTTTTGCCAAATTCGCCGCCGCTACTTCCTCCAGTGTTAAATCCAGTTCGGTGCAGATCTGCGCCAAGTACCATAACACATCGCCGAGCTCGCCTTTGAGCGCTTCGCGGTCGCTGGCAGAGATTTCCCCCCCTTTGTCGCGGAAAATTTTCTTCACCTTGCCCGCCAACTCACCGGCTTCATTCGTCAATCCCAATGTGGGATAGACAATGGGGTGATCGGTGTGAATGAGCGACCAAGTTTGGCGCGAAGCGCGTTGGTAGGCGTTTAAGTCGAGGGTAGGCATAGGGCTCCTGAGGTGGGTGATGACTGCTACTGCAGATGTAGCGCAGGACGGTATACAGCGGCTCAGCCGTGCTGTCAAAATAGCAATTCTCGGTCAACACTGACTTAATAGGCGTTGTTATAATTCTCACCATGCTCACTGGCAAAATTCTCAAACTCAACGGCTGGCCGGATGGCAAACTCATCGGCTTGGCGAAGGGCGCGGCCAAACACTTAGAGGCCGCAGGCTTAGACCGCGACGCGCTCTTGGAACGCCTCGGCGCAGTGCGCGCCAACCCCGGCGTGTTTCTCGCCGACCCGGTCTTGTCAGATTTGGCGCGCGAGTGTTTACGGCAAACTCAATCTACCACGCCCTCGGCTGACGAACTCCGCGAGCGCCCGTTGCCTTATCCCGTGTGGGGGCAAGCACACATTGACCCGAACTCGATGGCACAAATGGATAACGCGATGCGTTTGCCAATAAGCGTAGCGGGCGCACTCATGCCCGACGCTCATGTGGGTTACGGCCTGCCCATCGGTGGGGTGCTGGCGACAGAAAATGCCGTCATCCCTTACGCCGTTGGCGTTGACATCGCCTGTCGGATGCGCCTTTCGATCTATCCCGTTTCGCCCCATCTGATCGGCCAGAAGAAGGGGCAGTTTGAAAAAGCGTTGTGGGATCAGACGGCCTTTGGCATGGGTGCAGAATGGAAAGGGAGTCGCCGCGCCGAGCATGAAGTGTTGGATGACCCAGCGTGGTCGGCGACGCGCTTATTAGCAAGCCTCAAGCCCAACGCTGTCAAACAACTAGGCACGAGCGGCACCGGTAATCACTTTGTCGAATGGGGCGTGTTCCGCCTGCGTGAGGCCCAGTTTGACCTTGAGCCGGGTGATTATTTAGCGCTCCTTTCGCACAGTGGCTCACGCAGTGTAGGCTTTAAGATCTGTGACCGCTATTCCAAATGGGCGACCGAGTTGCATCCTGACCTCGACAAGAGCGTGCGCCATTTGGCATGGTTGCCGCTCGACTCGGAAGCGGGGCAAGAGTATTGGCTCTCGATGGAATTATCCGGACGCTTCGCCTCAGCGAATCATTATGTGATCCATCACCGCGTCGCCGAAGCAGTAGGGCTGAAAGAAGCGGTAGCGGTGGAGAACCACCACAACTTTGCTTGGCGAGAGAAGCTACCCGACGGGCGCGAGGTGATCGTGCATCGCAAAGGCGCCACTCCGGCCGGCGTGGGCGTTCTCGGGGTCATCCCCGGTTCGATGGGCGATGCCGGATACGTGGTGCGCGGCAAAGGCGTGGGCGCGGCGCTCAATTCCGCGTCACATGGCGCGGGCCGGCAGATGAGCCGCAAGCAGGCCCTCAACACCATCACGCGCCCGGTGCGTGACGCCTATCTCCGCGAACGCGACATCACCTTGCTGGGTGGTGGCCTCGATGAATCGCCGCAAGCCTACAAAGCCATTGAGCAGATCATCGCCGCGCAAACCGATCTGGTGGACATCCTCGGTCAATTCAAGCCGAAGATCGTGCGGATGGCGGACGAGGCGGGGGAGATTTAAAAAAGTAGTCAGTGACCAGTAACCAGTAGTCAGTCAACAGCGACCCTGATTCACTAACACTCCCTTATGAATTCCCTCACGCTCACCCGTTTCACTTCGGCCAGCGAGTTTCGCTCACGCACAGAGGCATTCTTGATTCAGCACGAAGCGCAAAATAACGTGCCGCTGGGCCTCATCACTACGCTATTGCACAATCCAAGTTTGTATCCTCAACCGCCGTATTTGGTGGCAGTGGAGGAGGCCAGCGTGACGCTAGCCGTGGCCGTGATGACGCCGCCCTATCAATTGGTGTTGGCACACACCGAGCGTCGCGAAGCCTTGCCGCTGATCGCGCATGATGTGCGCGCCTTTCGCCCCGATTTGCACGGCGTCGTTGGGCCAACGCCCGCGAGCCTGTGGTTCGCCGAGATTTGGCGCGAACAAACGGGGCAAACGTTCCGCCGCAACATGGCCGAACGCATTTATCAATTGGAAAAAGTGAACTCGGTGACGCGTGTGCCGGGGACGATGCGGGCAGTAGAGGCCGATGATCGTTCGTTGTTACTAGAATGGCTCGCGGCGTTCAACCAAGAAGCATTGGGGGAGGCTCATCCCGAGCGGGTTGAGCGTAGCATCAATAATTTGTTTCAATCGCAACGCACCACGCGCGGCATGTTTTTGTGGATGGCCGAGGGGGAGCGTCCGGTGGCGATGGCGGGTTACGGGGGCGTCACACCCAATGGGGCACGCGTCGGGCCGGTCTACACACCCCCGGCCGAGCGGCGCAAAGGTTATGCCAGCGCGCTCGTGGCCGAGCTCAGCCAGCATCTGTTAGATGACGGTCGTAAGTATTGTTTCCTCTTCACCGATCTACTCAACCCCACCTCTAATCACATCTATCAACAAATTGGTTACGCGCCCGTGTGCGATGCGGATGAATATCGGTTCAACGATAAACCCTAAGGGTCTTAAAGACCCTTAGGGTTTGTGAACTCTGCTCACCTCGCCTCAAACAATCGCGCCCACCCGCGCCAAGCCAGCCCCACCAAGCCGGCCAACATCAGCCACCAGCCCCAACCCAACGACCAATTCGAGTTCAGCAGTTCAGTGGCGATGGGAGATAATGTGAGCATCGCCCAGACGCTATAACCCGCACCCACTAACGCCAGCCCGGTTTGTAGGAGGGCGGTGAGGTCATCGGGCAAGAACGGTAAGACCACGAGCCCGATCAGCGTCACCACGCCCGCGTAGAATTGTGTTTGATAATCCGGCCAGAAGTCGGGGAAGAGGTAGGCTTCATAAGGCGGGAAGATGAAGGCGACGCACAACGCCAACCCACCCAGCCCGACCCAACTGAGGAGGGTATTCGGCAACGCGCGTCCGCGTTGGCGGGCAAGAACCAATGCCGCTACAAGCACGCCACACACCAGCGGCATCAGAAATGCTAAGCGGGTGAGCGTCAGTGATCCATCCCGCGCACTGGGCAAGAAGGTGAACCATTCGGAAAGTTCATAACTGGTGAGGCGCAGTGAGGTGGCTGGATGGGTGAGCCAAGGCGTGAAGCATCCACCAAGCACGGCGGCGAGGAGGATGAGATCAATGCGAGAGCGGCGGGAGAGCATGTCAGTTAAAATAACACAGGATCGTTAACCCTACATCTTTCTGATATTAGGATTGCCACATGCCCCAGCCTCTCGCTCTCCTCGTCCTCCACGGCCCCAACTTAAACCTGCTCGGCACTCGCGAACCAGCGGTGTATGGCTCGACAACCCTGGCCGAGATAGATGTGCGGCTTAAGGAAGAAGGCGCGCGCTTGGGGATTGAAGTGCGGTCATTGCAATCCAACCACGAAGGTGTGTTGATAGACGCCTTGCACGACGCGCGCGGTTGGGCGGCGGGTGTCATCATCAATCCGGGCGGGTATACGCACACTTCGGTCGCCTTGCGCGACGCTATCGCCGCCATCGGCTTGCCCACTGTTGAGGTGCATCTCTCCAACACCGACGCGCGCGAAGAATTTCGGCGTCACTCTTACCTCGCGCCTGTGTGCCTCGGTTCGATCAAAGGCTTCGGCTGGCGCTCTTATTGGTTGGGCTTGCACGCCCTAGCCGGAAAACTTTTGAATTCTGACGCCTAATCTGTTTGCGCGAAGCCATACCGCATGTTAAACTCGCCTCATACTGTTTAGGATACTCACCATGCCCAATGTCTACGCCGGAAAAATTCTCAAAATTGACCTGACCACCCGCCAGATTTCGCAACGCACTGTCAATGATGCCGAGGTACAAGCCTTTCTCATGGGCTCAGGTTTGGCCGCGAAAATTTATTATGAGGAATATGCGGAGACGCTGGACGCCAGCCTCGATGTGTTCGACCCACGTCAACCGCTCATCATCCTCAACGGCCTGCTCTCTGGCACGTTCGCGCCAACGGGTTGTCGTTCGTCGTGGTGCGGGCGGTCGCCGCTGACGGGCATTTGGAACGAAGCGAACCTGGGTGGGCATTGGGGCGCTGAACTGCGCTTTGCAGGTTGGGATGGCATCATCCTCACCGGCAAATGTGCGACGCCCACCTATCTTTGGTTGAACGGCGACCAATTAGAGTTCCGCGACGCGGCGCATGTGTGGGGCAAAGATCAATTTGAAACGCATGAGAAGTTACGCACCGAGACGGATGAGAAAGCGCAATGCGCCTCGATTGGGCAAGCGGGCGAGAATTTGGTGAAGATCGCGGGCGTGGCGACCGGCGGGCAACCGCACACGCGCATGGCGGCGCGCGGCGGCATGGGCGCGCTCATGGGAGCGAAGAATCTTAAGGCCATCGTTGTGCGTGGCAAAGAGAAGCCGAAATATGCCGACACCAAAGGCTTCCACACGCATGTTAAGGAATCGAACCATTACATCATGGCGCATGGCCCTGCCGAGGCGCTCCACTTGGTTGGCACGGCGGGCGGCCACCCCACCACCGATAAGTTTGGCGACAACGCGATCATGAATTGGCGCGGCGGCAACTGGTTTGAAGGCACAGTCAAGACTTCGGGCAAGGCCATCGCCGAGACCATCTTTGCTAAGCACACCTATTGTTTTGCTTGCCCCATTGGATGCGGCAAAGCCGTGGAAGTGAAAGAGGGCAAATACGCCGGCATCTATGGCGAAGGGCCGGAATATGAAACGCTGTGCGGTTTTGGCTCGAACTTGCAATGTGATGACCTGAACGCGATTGCCTGGATGAACGACTTGTGCAACCGCTACACGCTGGATGTGATCTCCACGTCCAGCGTATTGGGCTTCGCGTTTGAGTGTTATGAGAAGGGCTTGATCACTACCAACGACACCGGCGGCGTGGAACTCAAGTGGGGCGACGCTGATGCCATCATCGCCATGATCCACCAGATCGCCAAGCGCGAACACCTAGGCGACTTGCTGGCCGAAGGCACACGCGCCGCGGCGCAAAAGATTGGGCAAGGCTCGGATAAGTTTGCGATGCACGTTAAGGGGCTGGAGATGCCCTACCACGATCCGCGCGGT
>Ga0315912_10006573_pt1 | contig 10383 bp, 10 predicted proteins | sample VfabasoilMG_FD_204469 | JGI IMG/M metagenome (GOLD analysis project Ga0315912, IMG submission 204469) | Garden soil microbial communities collected in Santa Monica, California, United States - V. faba soil | ecosystem: Environmental > Terrestrial > Soil > Garden | place: USA: California... | reverse complement strand
GCGCGTCAGCTTGCTCATGGCGCGCAAGCCTACTGTATATCCACACAGCCGCCTAGCCCGCGGTGCCCGTTCGATCCTGCCGCACCGGCTCATTGAACTCATCCATACGCCATAGCGTTGGGAACAGACGAATCCATACGCCCGTGACTATGAGGGTCAGCACTCCCCCGAGCGCGACGGCCCGCAAGGCGCCGAGCCATTTGGCGGTGACACCGGATTCGAATTCACCAAGCTCGTTGGAAGCACCTATGAATACAGAGTTGACGGCACTGACTCGGCCGCGGATCTGGTCGGGCGTTTCCAACTGGACCAGCAAATGCCTGATATAGACGCTCACCATGTCGGCGGCACCGAGTACGATCAACACTGCCAGCGTCAGCACGAAGTTCGTACTGAAGGCAAAGACGATGGTGGCAACACCAAATGCCGCGACGCCGCCGAACATCCACGCACCCACGCTGCGCGTGATGGGAGCGAACGCGAGCAGCATCGCGCACACTGCAGCACCGATTCCCGGCGCCGTGCGCAGCAGCCCGAGACCATCGGGACCCACGTGCAGCACATCGCTCGCAAATACCGGCAACAGCGCTGTCGCACCCCCGAACAGTACCGCGAAGAGATCGAGCGAAATCGCGCCGAACACCACTGGCTTGCTGGTCACGAAGTGCAGACCTGACAGCAACGATTTCCAGCCGACGGGCTCCTTGTCCAGCGCTGCCGGTGCATTGATCGGCCTGACGTCGATCATCAATAGCAGCGCAATCAGCCCCAACCCGATCACGCTCATATAGACAACGCGCGGTCCGGCCAAATACAGCAAGCCGCCGAGCGCCGGACCGGCGACCGTGGCGAGCTGAAACATCGAGGAATTGAGCGCGACGGCGCGGCTGAACTGCGCCGGCGGAACCAGATTCGGCAGCAACGCCTGACCGCTCGGCATGGCGAATGCCCGGGCACAGCCGAACAGCACCATCGAGGCGAACACCGGCCACGCGACAGTGATGCCGCGCAGCGTGTACCAGAGCAGCACGCCCGCCGAGGCGATTCCGATCAAGTAGCAGACACACAAGACCTTGGAGCGATCCAACCGATCGGCAACCTGTCCGGCCGGCAAGATCAGCACTACGAAAGGCAGGAACTGTGAAAGACCTACGAGCCCGAGATCGAGAGGATCGCGGGTGACATGGTAGATCTGGTAACCCACCGCAACGCTCTGCACTTGCGCGGCCAGGGTCGAGAGCAGGCGTGCGCCCAGGAAACGGGCAAAGGTAGCTTGACGCAGCACATCCGTGGTGCGTCCTGTGGAGTCGGGCATGGGCGGGGCCGAGGTAAAAAGTCCCGCAGCATACCGCGGACTCCCGCGTGCCAAGCCACACTCACAGGCGTGCAGCTCGGCAGAGCCCTGGATGGATCCCGCTAGTTGCGTGCGACGCCGTCGTTGCGCACCACCAGCTCGTTCCGCACCCACATGACTTCGCCAGCGTTACGCGCCAGCAATGCCGCCAGCTCGCGTTCCTCGGCTGAGCGCACCTCGCCACGCAGACGCACCACGCCATTGCGGGTTTCGACGCTGATCTGGAGCTTGCGGGTGTTCTGATTGGCCTGAAGCTTCGACAGCACCTGCGCCGTGGTCACGGCGTCCTGGCCACCTGGATCGGCGAAAGCCGATACGGTGAGCGTCAAGGCTGCGATCAGTGCACCCAAGCTGACTGTTGAATGGCGTTTCATGATTGGCATCTCAAAGCCGGCCAGGCACTCAAACGCACTACATTGCGCAGATGTTCCGGCGACACGATCCGATTTTTTCCCAATCAGCCACACAATTACTTGGTGACTACTTCCTCGGACCGTGGCACGGGCGCAGGAAACCGCACCTGCACTGCAGTGCCGTGATCGGTTTGAATGCTCAACTCACCATGAAGTTGCCGAACGAATGCATCGATCAGCGGGCGGCCCAAGCCGCCGCCGCTCTCGGGGGGTGCCGCGGGGTCGAAACCGCTGCCATTGTCGCGGACCGAGACCTTCAGATGGGAGTCTGATTCGCGCGTGACCAGCACGTCGATGCGGCCTTCCTGGCGACCCTGGAATGCGTGCTTGTAGGCGTTGGTGATGGCCTCCGTCACCAGCAGCCCGAGGGGAACCGCGATCTCGGGCCCGATCACCTCATCGGGTGCCTGCACGCTCAAGTCGATGTCGCGATTGCTCGGCAATCCGCCACGGCGCAGCTCCACACACAGATCTTCGAGGAACCAGCGCAGCTCCACCTGCTGCAAGTTCTCCGATTCGTACAGCCGGCGGTGGAGCGTCGCCAGCGCGTTGATGCGGCTACGGGCATCGGCAAAGGCCGCTTCGGCGCGCGGATCGCGAATCCGGCGCGCATGCAGATTGAGCAAGCTCATGACCAGCTGGAGATTGTTCTTGACTCGATGGTGGATCTCGCGCACCAGCACTTCCTTTTGGGCGAGCGATTCGCGCAACTGATGCTCGCGCGCCGAGATCAGATCGGCCATGCGCGCGAAGGTCTCGCCGAGGCTGCGAATTTCTGCGGGCGCGGCGCTGACGCGCTCGGGGCGCACCGCGTGCCGGCCGGCCGCATAGGCCGAGGTGACGCGCTCCAGATAGGTGATCCAGCGCACCACCAGGTTCTCGATGCCGAACCACACCACTGCGATGGCCAAAGCCCACATCAACAGCGGCGCCAGCACGCCCCAGGCGACTTGCAGCGCCAACGGCCCGCGCGCCTGCAGCAGTGATTGCCCCAGGATCACGAAGATCCGCCCTTCGAGCAGCGGACTGATGACATACAGGCGCGAAGTACCATCCAGGCCGCTGGCCGTGAAGGTCTGTGTCGTGGACTGCAGGTGGGCCTTGATCTGGGCGTCATCCGGCAACAGCTGCCGCACTCGCGACTTGTCCTTGGCCGCAGTAATGGCATCGCCATCTGCATCCAGCAACACGGCCTGGTCATCGGACGGGGTCACGCGCTCGTAACGCCGCGTCAAGCCTTCCAGGTCGATGAACAAGGTGACCGCACCTTGCACCAGTCCCTGCTCATCGGCCAACGGTACGGCGGCCATCAACCCCAGACGCCCGAGCCAACGGCTCTCCAGTATGTCGCTGACGACGAAGCTGCTGCCTCTCATGATGTCGCGAAACCAAGTCAGGTCGGCTTCGTTGATCACCATCTTCATCGGGCTCGATGAGCAGCTCAACGTGCCTTCGCGATCGACCACCGCAGCACCCGCATACTGATCCAGACCGGCAATGGCCCGCTGCAAGGCGCGCCGGCAGTCCGGTCCTTGCTGCAAGCGGACATCCGGATTGGCAGCCAGGCTGGTGAGAATCGCCTGCGATGCCGAGATGGTGTTCTCTTTTTCGTTGGCAGCGAGCTGCGCCGTTTGCCCCAGATTCTCCTCGAGAATCCGCGTGCTGCTGCGATAAGCAGTGATCGCCTGCAGCACTGCCAGCGCACCCGGCGCGAGCATCGCGATGCCGACGATCAGCACCAGGCGCGGGCGCAACCCGGCATCGTGGCCCCACCAGCGACGTGGCGCGGCTGCGGTTTTGTGGCTCTTCATGAACGCGGTGAGAGCGCGATCAGGAGACGCCGGATGAGCGGAAGCCTTGCTTGGTTGGCGCGGTACGAGTGTCCAGTATGGCGAGCGAGCCGGCTTCATCGGCCGCATCCTCCCCCAGCAAGTCCACGAGTCGATCGCGGGCCCGCGCGATGCGGCTCTTGATGGTCCCTACGGCCACCTGACACACGTCGGCGGCTTCTTCATATGAAAGGCCGGTGGCACACACCAGGATCAACGCCTCGCGTTGATCGGTCGGCAGCTGCTGCAAGGCCAGATTCAGGTCGCGCAGCTGCAACTTGGCGTCGTGATCCGGAGCCACGGCCATCTGTCCTGCACAGATGCCCTCCGGATCTTCGATCTCGAACTTGCGATGGCGCAGCTCGGAGTAGTAGCAATTGCGCAGAATCGTGAACAACCATGCCTTCAGATTGCTGCCGGACTGGAACTGCTCGCGATTGGTCCATGCCTTGAGCACGGTGTCCTGCACCAGATCGTCGGCCCGCGCTGGATCGCCGCAGAGCGAGCGACCGAAAGCGCGCAGCGCCGGCAGCAGTGCGGTGACTTGATCCAGGAAACGATCAGTGGCGCCCATGAGCTGCCTCACGTGACATCCAGTTCATACGGCAGTTCATCGGTTGCGCTCGTTGTTTTCGATCTGCTTGAGGAGCACCAGCAAATCCTCTGGCAGCGTCTCTTGCATGACCTGATCGTTCAGACGGCGCAGCTGAAGCGCGAGCCAATCAGGCACCTGCTCGTTGGGCTCGCCTTCCTGACTCGATGCCTGCTGGTCTAACTTGGTTTTCTCGCTCATGATCATCATCATTTGAAACAAAGGCGTGCGCAGGACCTCAATCGATGGCGTTCACAGGGAACGCAGCGCGATTGCAAAAGTTCCACGCCAACCGGGAACCTTTGTGGTCCTTCATACATACTTATACCGCCGCGCGAACCGGTGCAACGCAGCGCGCCGAATAAATCTCAAGGAGTTCTCGAAATCATGGCTCTGGCCCACGCGATCGCCGAACATCTGCCCTATCTGCGTCGCTACGCGCGCGCGCTGAGCGGAACTCAGACCAGCGGTGACGCCTATGTGCGCGCCTGCCTGGAAGCCATCGTGGCAGATGCAACGGTGCTGGGTGCCGATGTGCCGCCACGCGTCGGGCTGTATCGTCTGTTTCATCGCCTGTGGAGTTCGACGGATGTAGACGCCCGGTCGCTGCACCGCGCCGCGGGCCGCCAGGAAGGCAGCGGTGTGGAGCGACGCCTGGAGGAGCTCACACCAGCCCATCGCCAAGCATTGCTGCTCACCGCCATGGAGGGGTTCTCGGCCAAGCAAACGGCCCAGATTCTCGGCACTCCCGAGGCGCAAGTCAGCGACATGGTCGGGCAGGCGGTGCGCGAAATCTCCATCCAGCCGAGCACCAAGGTGCTCATCATCGAGGACGAGCCGATCATTTCCCTGGACTTGCAGAGCATCGTGCGCGAAATGGGTCATACGGTGGCTGCTATCGCTACCACTCGTGACGAGGCAGTGAGCGCCGCACGGCGTACCGAGCCGGGACTGGTGCTGGCCGACATCAAGTTGGCCGACGGCAGCTCCGGCATCGACGCAGTGCGCCAGATCCTGAGCGAGGTGCAAGTGCCCATCGTCTTCATCACCGCCTACCCGGAGCGTCTGCTCACCGGCGAGCGGCCTGAACCCACCTTCCTGGTAACCAAGCCATTCGTGTCGGAAACCGTGCGCGTGGCTGTCAGCCAGGCACTGCTGTTTGCGTGAGCACCGGCCGACGCGCTCTCCTACCTGTAGCGCGCGCCTGGCAAGTGCCAGGACACTCGTGAGATAAAAAAAGGAGCCACGCGGCTCCTTTTTTGTTTGCCGTGAAGCTTGGCTTCAAACCGGCGGTCGTCCACGCAGTGATCCGGCGACCAATGCGACCAGCGTCAAGATCAAGAAGATGAAGAACAGGATCTTGGCGATGCCAGCGGCAGCTCCCGCAATGGAGGTGAAACCCAGGACTGCTGCGATGATCGCCACGATGAAGAAGGTAAGTGCCCACGACAGCATGACTGACTCCTCGAATTACTTTGGCGCAGATTCGATTGTCCAGTGCACTTCCAAAGCAACAAATGCAGTGAACTCTGGCCAGGGAACGCACCAGGGGGTTGGGGGTTCCGCCGCCGCGGTCGGGCGCAGACGGCGCCGACTCCAACAACGATCGGCAATGACACGCGTGTAGAGTAAACACCCGACTGCGCTCGCACACTTGCCGGCATGCTCCAACAACGGCGGCGCGCGCCACCAGGAACTTCAGCGCATCGTGAACGTTTTGCCGACGTCATGTTCGTTACGCTTGGCAACCCACACATGCCCACATGTCAGTTGGAGTTCTCATGAAATTGCACGCGCATTGGTTGTGTCTCGCCTGTCTCGCCACCATCGGCATGGCCGGCTGTGAGCAACAGGGACCGCTCGAAAGAGCCGGCGAGGAAGTGGACGAGGCTGTGGACACGGTCAAGAACGGCCGTGAATCCCCCGCCACCAAAGTGGACGATGCACTCGATGAGGCACGCGCCGAAGCCGCCGACGCAGCTGACGAATTGAAGAAAGAGTGATGCCGGCGCGCTGCGGCAGCAACGCAAGGAGCAACTTGCCACGACTCTGGGCGACGCTGCTGTGCTCGATCTGTGCAGCTTGCGCCAGTCCGCGGCTGCTGCCCGAAAACGAGGCTGGCGCACCGGCACCCGTCGTCACACCCGCCGGCCGCGTCAGCGAGCGCAGCGCAGCGCGCTTGTTGGATCATCACCTCGGCACTGCCGAAGATCCCCAGCTGCAGGCGCTGATAGCTGCGTTTCGTGAGCAGGCCCTCGCGCCACTCATCACCGGCAATCGCGTGCAGCTGTTGATCGACGGGCCGCAGACGCTGCAAGCCATGCGCCAAGCCATCCACGCGGCGCGGCACCACGTACACCTCGAGACCTACATTTTTGCCGACGATGCCATCGGCCGCGAGTTCCGCGACCTGTTGTTGGAGCGGCGCCGCGCCGGCATCGAAGTGCGCGTGCTGTACGACGCGGTGGGAAGCCTGGAGAGCTCTGGCGAGTTCTTCGACACCCTGCGCCAGGCGGGCGCCGAAGTGCTGGCCTTCCGGCCCTTCAATCCGGTGCGCACGCCGCTGCCGTGGAAGCTCAACAACCGCGACCATCGCAAGCTGCTGGTCGTGGACGGTCGCAACGCCTTCACCGGGGGCATCAACATCAGCAGCGCTTACGCGGCTTCCTCCAACAGCAGTCCCGGACCCGAGCAAGGCTTGGAGCAGGCCTGGCGCGACACCCACGTGCGCATCGATGGGCCCGTGGTCGCACAGTTCCAGGCCTTGTTCCTGGCGAGCTGGACCCGCGCCGGTGGCAAGGTCCTCGGTTCCAGCAACTACTTCCCCACGGTCGCGACGGCAGGGTCCGAGCTCGTGGCGGCGGTGGCCCTGGATGCCGAACGCTCCAAGACTTCACCCATCTACGGTACTTATCTCGCCAGCATTCGAACTGCGAGCAAGCGCGTCTGGCTGACCAACGCCTACTTCGCGCCGAATCGCGAATTGCGCGCTGCACTGATCGCAGCCGTCGGCCGCGGCGTCGATGTGCGCCTGATCGTGCCCGGATTCACCGACTCGGGCTTGATCCTGCACGCTTCGCGCGCCACCTATGCTGAATTGCTCGCCGGCGGGGTGCGCATCTACGAGCAGCGCAACGCACTCTTGCACGCCAAGACAGCGGTCCTGGACGGGGCACTGTCGATGGTGGGCTCGGCCAACCTCGACATGCGCAGTTTTCTGCACAACAACGAGATCAATGCGGCCGTGGTCAGCAGCGCGTTCGCGCAGCAGCTGGAGCAGGTGTTCGAGCGCGACCTGGCGCAGGCGCGCGAGCTGCATTTGGAGCAATGGCGCAAGCGGCCCCTGCGGGAAAGACTGAAAGAAGTGGGCAGCCGCCTCTTCAGCTACTGGCTCTGATTATGACGCGCGCGATCGGGCTCCCTGCCATGCCGCAGTGCGATCGAGTTTGCCTATGAGCCCACAGCACCGTTCGGCAGTAGCGCCGCAGTGTGCAAGCAGACTGCTTCGACCGGCGGGTTACGTGAAGAAGCGCGTGATCAACTCTGCGACTGCAGCGGGAGCTTCGTGGTGGAGCATGTGGCCGCCGGCGATGCGGGCCACGACTGCACCAGCCAACCTCTGATGCAATGCGGCGTCATCGAGCTCTTCACCCAATTGCTTGGCGAGTGCCGACTGCAAACCGATCACCAGCTGCAGGGGCGCAGTGATGCGCCGCCAACACGCCTCCGCCTGCTCACGCTGATATAGCACCGGGTTGACGTGCTTGTGCCGCGGATCAGCGCGCAGCCGGACCAAGCCGTCTTCCCCCTGCTCGGCCCAGGCGCGCGCGATGAAATGCAGATGCTCGACGCAAGTTCGCGGGTTGCGGCGCGCCAGAACGGTCATCAACTGCTCGAAACCCTGGTAGGTGGCGAACCGGCTGCCTTGCTTCACTTCGTCGAGCCATTCGCGGTAGCGATCGGGCGCGTCGGTCGGCGAGGTGCGCCGCAGGCCGAAGCCCTCGATGTTCATCACGCGCCGCACCCGTTGCGGCCGAGCTCCCGCATACAACATCACCACATTGCCACCCATGCTGTGGCCGAGCAGATCGATGGGCTCGCGCGGTGACAGGTGATCGATGATGGCATCGAGGTCGGCCAGGTAGTCTGGAAACCAATAGCCGTCCTGGGGCCACTGCGTGCGTCCGAAACCGCGCGCATCGAAGGCAATCAGCGTGCGCTGGGCGGGTAGTTGATCGGCGACGAACTGGAAGGTGGCGCCGCTATCGCCCCAGCCATGGACCATCAGGAGCGGCGCGGCAAGATTCCCCTGCCACGAGTAGATCTGGAAGCGCAGACCGCGCACCTCCAGCGTGGTCAGCACAGGGGCACGGCGTGCCTGATACATGAGGTGAGGTGCGAGGGGTGGTTATGGAAAGAGCGGCGGTGGTGATCGAGTTTGGCCGAGAAATTCGGCCTAAAGGGTTGCCCGTCCAGCTGTCGTGTCGCGGCGGCCATGACCGCCGCGACTGTTTTCTTGTTCTTCGAAGTATTGTTCTTGATCGGTGACAGAGGGACGGGCAACTCGCGAACTGCGCAGCCTACTCAGGCAAGCGCGGGATGTGCGCCTCCACCTTGGGGGCGGCAGGGGCAGCCTTCCGTGCGCTCTTGGCAGTCTTTGCCTTCATTGGCTTTGCGCTCTTCGCAGCCTTGGTCTTCTTCACAGCCTTAACAGTCTTGGTCTTGCCGCGCTTGGCGGTCTTCTTGGCTTTTTTCTTTGCAGCCATTTTCAACCTCCGGGTTAGTCCCACTCGAATAATTGGCGAAATCGCCGCTTTGATTATTACACGATGTGCAGGCCCTAATGCATCATTGTCTGCATGAGTGGCAGAAATGTGATCGACGACATCGTTCATCGCGCGCGCCAACTCGACCCGCACGAGCGAATGCAGTTCGTTCGCGAGGCCTGCGGTGCCGATGCGAGGCTGTGCGCACAGGTCCTCGGCGCCCTCGAGGATGCCACCACCGATCTCGGTACCCGAATCGAGCCTGCCGATCACCCACTGAACGAGCACAGGGATGCACTCGACGCTGCCGACCCAGCAGCGACACCCTCGGCCACACTCGCGGGGCAGCGCCTCGGAGCCTATCGCCTGACGCGCAAGCTCGGCGCGGGTGGCATGGGGGATGTGTATCTGGCCGAGCGGGACGACCACGAATTCCAGCAATGTGTTGCCATCAAGCTGGTCAGAGCCGGCTTGGGTTCGCCGCAGATCCACGGCCGCCTGCGCCTGGAGCGGCAGATTCTCGCGCGGCTGCAACATCCGAACATCGCGCAGCTGCTGGACGGGGGCAGTGCACCCGACGGCACGCCCTACCTGGTGATGGAATACATCGACGGCGAGCCCATCGACGTCTATTGCGATCGCCACCGCCTGTCGCTGCGAGAACGCGCCGAACTGGTGGGCACCATCTGCGCGGCAGTGCACTACGCGCATCAGAACCTCGTCGTGCATCGCGACCTGAAGCCCAACAACATCCTGATCACGGCCGACGGGACACCCAAGCTGCTGGATTTCGGCATCGCCAAGCTCCTCGACGCGCGCGAGGCCGAGCACACCCTGGCCCTGACCCACTACGAGTACCGGGTCATGACACCCGCGCATGCCAGCCCGGAGCAAGTGCGCGGCGGCCCCATCACCACGGCGAGCGACATCTACGTGCTCGGTGTGTTGCTGTATGAACTGCTGACCGGCCGGCGTCCTTTTCAGATGGAGGGCAGCCGCATGACCGACATCGAGCACATGGTTTGCGAGCTCGAACCGCCGTTGCCCAGCGCCATGGCCAAGCTCACCGGTCGTGAAGAGCCGGACCTGCTGCAGGAGATCGCCATGTGCCGCTCCACCACCCAAGCCGCGCTGCTGAAGGAGCTGTCGGGAGACCTCGACAACATCATCATGCTCGCCATGCGCAAGGATGCGGCGCGACGCTACAGCTCCAGCGCCCAGCTGGCCGCGGATCTGCAACGTCACTTCATCGGTCAGCCGGTGTTCGCAACCAGTCCCACCTGGTCGTATCGCACGCGCAAATTCATTGCTCGTCACACAGTGGCGGTGGCGGGATCGGCTGCAGCGGTGCTGGCCCTGGCCGGCTTCTCCGCGATTACGTGGGCGCAGGCGCAACGCATTGCCCGCGAGCGCGACGTGGCGGCGGTCG
>Ga0315912_10006572_pt1 | contig 10385 bp, 10 predicted proteins | sample VfabasoilMG_FD_204469 | JGI IMG/M metagenome (GOLD analysis project Ga0315912, IMG submission 204469) | Garden soil microbial communities collected in Santa Monica, California, United States - V. faba soil | ecosystem: Environmental > Terrestrial > Soil > Garden | place: USA: California... | reverse complement strand
GTCTTAGAAGGGCGGTTCCACATGAGTCGGATGCGTTGGCCTGTTGCGATGCTGGGCGTGGCATGTGCGTTCATTTCGTTGGGTGCGATCGCGTCAGGACAAGATCAGCCCAGACCGAATTTTTCCGGCACCTGGGGACTGGTGACGCCGGAACTTCTGGCTGCTGAAAAACAGGTGGCGCGTGCCGAATCGCTGATGGCGAGAGGGCTGGCCACGCAACAGTCGGTGAGCGCGGCGATGACGGCCGTGGAGTTGAACCGTAGCGCTGAAGGTCTCGTCATCGAGCAGAACGCGACGACGATCTCCGTGACACAAACGCCTGCAGGGCAGGTCGTCGCCGTTTACAAATTGGATGGCACTGAGTCGAAATACACGGCGAACCAGGTGCCGACGAGTGCCAAGGTCTCGTGGCCTGCCGCAGACAAGCTGGTCGCGATCGAAACGGCCACGCGCGCGGATGGCACCACAGGGCAAGGCCGCCGCTCCTGGAGTCTGGGCGCGGATGGCGTCCTGACGATGGTGTGGACACCGCTGAATTCGAGCGGCGGCGAGCTCGAGTCGATCACCGCGGTGTATCGCCGGCGCTAGGTCGCTGGCGACGTGGGTTTTCTTACCTTCGTATTTCTGCGATTCTCGCGCGCACGAGTTTCCTGATCAGCGCTGCCGGCAGCGGGCGATCGGGCGTGAATCGCACGGTGCCTTTGCTCGTGCTGAATCCTTTCAGTTCCTTCCTGAGCGCCGCGATTGGATACGCGCCAGGAAACACCGCGCAGTGCCTCGCCGCGGCGCCGTAGAAGATCAGCATCCGATCGTCGTACTTGAATGCCGGCATCTGGTAGCTGATCACCTCGACTGCCCCCGGCACCGCGGCTTTCACCGTCGCCCGCACGCGCTTGAGCGCCGCGCGTTGATCCGGCGGCAGCTTCTGCAGATACGCCGCGACCGTCTTTGCCGATTTTCTGTGAATCATCGACGCCCCTCAGCTCTCATCTCTCACTAAGCGTAAGCCTCATCTCCCATCTCACCAATAACCACGTAACAAATAACCACGTAACAAATAACCATCCGCGCCACCGGCGACGGAGAAACGATGCTGATGTGGCTGCCGCCCACGGACGAATCAATCGCGCTCGAGTCGGCGAAACTGCTGGTGCAGAACGGCGCGGATCCCGCGCCGCGCGATCCCAACGGCCGCACGGCCGCCGATCGCGCGGAACTGAACGGAATGTTTGAAGTCGCCGAATACCTACTCAGCTCGCATCACGGCCCATAGCCGAGTAACAGATAGCCGAGTAGCCGAGTAGCCGAGTTACTTGATCCCTGCGAGCTCTTTGAGCTGAGTCACGGCGCGATCGAAGTCTGCCGTCGGCACAATCGCGGCGCCGCCTTCGCCCGTGCGAATCGCGTGCACCACGCCGCCGGACTTGCGGAACTGAATCTGCTCGGTCGTGCCGGCGTCGCCGAACTTCACCGAGAAACGCAGCTCCTCGCCGCCGGTGTTCGCCTTGTCGGCGAACTTGTCCGCGCGCAGGCTGGAAATCGTGTTCAGGAAATCGTTGATCTTCGCCTGGTCGACGTCCTTCGCCGTCGGCTTGGTCATCTTCCAGGCGTCGGCGGCAGGTGACGCGCTCGGGGTGGGCGACGGGCTCGCAGCCGCGGCCGCCGGTTCCGGCGCCTTCGGCTTGTCGAACACGTAGGTCTGGCCGCCGAACGTCACTTCCACGTGCTGCGCGGAGAATCCGCGGAACTCGAACAGCTCCTTGCGGCGCAAATCGTCGGCGCTCTTCTTGAGGTCATCAAGAAGCGTGGCTTCCACCGTGAACACCGCCGGCCTCGACAGATCGCGCGCGTAGACCGATCCGTCCTCCTTCTTCGATCCCAGCGCCAGCGTCGCGCGAGCGGAGCCCGCGCCGATCGTGGCGGTCGCGGAAGGCTTGTCGAGTCCGTACTTCTTCAGGTCCTTGGTGCCGTCGGCCGTTTCGATCGCCGTCATCTTCGCCTGGTGCAGCTTGCCGACAAGGCCGTCAACCAGATTGAAGTCGGCCTTGGCATCCACCGGCTTGGTGAAGCGCCAGTCAGAACCCTTCTTCGAGAACGCGAGCGTCGGCAACTCCGAGCGCTCCACGGTCAGCGAATCGGCCGCGTCGCGCTCGAACTTGAGGATCGTTTTCTCGCGCAGCTTGAACGGCGTTTTGTTGAACGAATCTTCGAGGTAGCCGCTGATCAGGAACACGCGCGGCTGTCCCTGCACGCGCGCGTAGAGGTCGCCGCCGGTCGGCGTCTTGCGGCCGACTTCCAGCTTGGACGGCGATGCCGCGCCGGCCGCCGTGAACGCGATCGTGAAGCGCGGCGGATCGAGTCCGAATTCCTTCGGCGTTTTCGGGTTCTCGTCGATCACGCTCTGCACTTCGAGCGATTCGAGACTGCTGACGAGATTGCCGATCTCCGTCGAATCAGCCGCCATCGTTTCCGGTGCCGTGATCTCCCACAGTCCGTCCTTCTTCCGCAGCGTCGTCGTGTCGCCGGACTCGGCTTTCACTTCGATCTGCTCGAACTTGGACGAGTCGGTGGAGAAGACCTTGGCTTTCTTGACGGCCGACGTGTCGCCCGCCGGATCGCGCTTCGATTCGACCAGGAAAATGTACGCGCCCAGCGCGAGCGCGATCACCACGAGGAACAGGAACGACTTACCGCCACGCATAGATTTACCGTCTCTTCCAGTAGAGCCTGAAGGCGTTGCCGAACAGGAGCAGCGGGACCACCGCCAGCGCGAACCAGTTCACCGCGCTCAGCTGGTCCGACGTCAGTTGCAGCCGGTGATCTTCCGGGTTCTTCGGACGGATCGCGATCAGGTTCTCCTGCTGCGCGAGCCAGTTCATCGAATTGAGGAACATGTCGGCGTTGCCCTGGAACCCGAAGTCGCCGTTGGCCGCGAAGTCGCTGTCGCCAATCACCACGAGGCGCGATTCCGGTTTCTGCGCATCGGGGCCCGCGGGCGCGCCGCCGGAGGCCGGAGCGGATGCCGCGGCGCCGATCGAGACCGGGCCGTTCTTGTCGCCCTTGTCGATGTTCTTTTCCGGCTTGCCGGTGGCGTACAGGCCCTTCACGTCAGTTTCCGACCAGCTGCCCGGTCCGGTCTGCACGAAGGCCTGCGCGCGTCGGCCTTCAAGGCCGCCATCGACCGGAATGACCGACCGGGCCACGCGGAACGCCGTCATCTTCTTGAAGTTGTTCGTAATGGCGTGCGGCGCGGGCATGCCGACCGGCACGGAGGCGTCTGCGCCGATCAACTGGCCGTTCGGATCCACCACGAGGTCGTCGCCGACCTGGATGCCCCATTCCTTCGCGAGCGCGATCAGGCTCGTGGCCTGGACCGTTCCGCCCTTCGCCGGCGGGTCGAGCATCAAGATGACCTTGCCGCCGTTTTTCAGGTAGCCGCGGAGCAAGTCGGTTTCCTGCGGCAGGAAATCGCCGGTCGGGCCTGCCACGATCACCACGGTGGCGTCGGCGGGAATCGATCCCTTCTGCGCGATCTGCAGCTTGGCGACTTCGAAGTTGTCATCCGCGAGCGCCGCGCTCGCGGCCTTGTATCCCTGCCGCGTGGACTGATCGTCGATGTCACGCTCGCCGTGGCCTTCAGTGAAGTACGCCTTCTTGCTCTTGCCCTCGAGAATCTTCTTGAGCGCATTCGTCATCGACTGTTCGTCGACCGCGGTCGCGCGCTGCGTGCGGCCGCCATACTCGAGGACCACCGTCGGCACGGCGGTGACGGCAAACTTCTCCGCCTCGGTGGGGGAGGCCTGCGCGTTCACGTAGTCAATCGCCACCTGCTTCGAGAGATACGTGTAACCCTCCAGCTGATCGCGATAGCCCTGGACCGGTGATTGCCCGGTCTGCTGATCGGGAGCGTAGAAGACCTTGATGTTGAGCGGGCCCTTGAGCGTCGAGATGATCTGCTTCGTTTGATCCGACAGCGAAAACTGCTTGGACTCCGTGAGGTCCCAGCGTTTGTTCTGACGATTGGCGACCCAGTTCACGCCGACCAGGATCGCGAGGAAGATGACCACGCTGCCGGCCGCGACCGATCCGTACTGCGCGTTCCGGCCCTGGAACGATCGCCCGATCTCGCGCCACTGCGAGAGCGCGTAGATGATCGTGACGGCCAGGCCCGCCATGGCGAGGCGCTGATAGAGCTCCGGCGGCTGCGGACGCGTGAATCGGAGGATGACGGCGGCAACAACGAGCGCGACGCCGAGGTAGCCCAGAAGATTGATGGCTTTTTTCACGGCTAGCCCCTCCACCGATCGCTGTCCACCGACTTGGTCGCCAGGAACAGTCCAAATGCAATGAAACTCAAATAGAAGATGAGGTGCTTGGTGTCGATCACGCCTTTGCCGAAGTCGTCAAAGTGCTCGGTGATCGAGAGGTACCGCAGCACCGATCCCCAGAACGGCCCCGCGCTTTCGCCGAACCATCCGATGATCCAGAGCAGCAGGAAGATGACGAAGCTCGCCGTGCCGGCCACCATCTGATTGTTGGTGAGCGAGGAGATGAACAATCCGGTGGCGACGAAGCCACCGCCAAGCAGCAGCAGGCCCAGATAGCCGGAAAGCACCGTCTGCCACGCGGGGCTGCCCCAGATGAACAGGATGCTCATGTAGATTCCGGTCACGGCCAGGATGCCCAGATACATCGCCATCGCGCCGGCGTACTTGCCGAGGATGATCTCAAAATCCTTCAGCGGCGATGTGAGCAGCAGTTCGATCGTGCCCGATCGTTTCTCTTCCGCATACGTCCTCATCGTCACCATCGGAAGCACGAAGAGGATCAGGATGCTGGCGTTGCCGAGCAGCGGCCGGATCATCGACATGTTGACGTTGACGGTCTGCGGTCCCTGGCCGAACTGTCCGCCCATGCTCTCGCGCACGAACGCGTCCAGATAGACGATGTAGAAGTAGCCGAAGAGCGCGGCGAACAGGCCCATCAGCACCCACGCGACCGGAGACGAATAGTACGCGCGCAGCTCTTTGGCGGCGATCGCGCGGATATTGCGCAGGCTCTCAGCCATTGGTCGCCTCCTCATTCACTGCGGCCGTTTCAGCCGGCGCGGCTGCGGCAGCGTTGGCTTGCTGATCTTCGGTGGTCAACTGCAGGAAGATTTCCTCCAGGCTGAGGCGCATTGGCCGCAGCTCGAGGAGTCCCAAGCCGGCGCCCACGATGGCTTTCGCCACGTCCTGGCGCACGTCGCGATTCGGTTCGGCTTCGATCTCGTAGCCTAGATATTCCTGGTGCCTGTCGGTTTCGCGCACGTCGCGGACGCCAGGGACGCCGCGGAGCGCGCTCGTCGCGTCGTGTGTGCCGCCAACCTGAACGTAGAGCACCGCGGCGCCCTTGAGTTGATGCGTCAGGTTGTCCGGCGTGTCCACCGCGACAACCTTGCCCTTGTTGATGATGACCACGCGCGTGCAGGTCTGCGCGACTTCGGGCAGGATGTGCGTGCTCAGGATGATCGTGTGGTCGCCGGCGAGTCCGCGGACCAGATCGCGCGTTTCGGTGATCTGCTTCGGGTCCAGGCCGGCCGTGGGTTCGTCAAGCACGAGCACTTCGGGCTCGTGGATCAGCGCCTGGGCCAGACCTACGCGCTGACGATATCCCTTCGACAACTTGCCGCACTGCCGGTTCGCCATGTCGTCCACGTGGGTCTTCTTCATCACGGTGGCGACGCGCGTGTTGCGGTCGGCGGTGGTCAGGTGGCCCACTTTGATGCGGGCGGCGAAGTTGAGATATTCGCGCACCGTCATGTCGGGGTAGAGCGGCGGTGTTTCGGGCAGGTAGCCCGTGCGCTTCTTGGCCTCGATCGGGTGCGTGAACACGTCGTAGCCGGCCACGACCACTTTGCCGTCCGTGGGGGGCATATAGCCGGTGATGACGCGCATCGTGCTCGTCTTGCCGGCGCCGTTCGGCCCCAGAAACCCGAGAATCTCGCCTTTTTCGACGCGGAAACTGACGTCGTTCACTGCCGTGAACGGTCCGTAGCGTTTCGTGAGGTGCTGGACCTCGATCATGAACACTCCCTCATCTGCCCTCCGGCGGGCGGTCGGCCGGCTCCGTACATGCCTGAATTGGTGCGGGCAAGTCGAACGGGCATCGTAATTTCAGGGCCCAAAAGGTGCAAGTCCCCAGGGCAACCCGGAACGTTGACATATGAGCATCTGTTCATATATCAATAGTTTAATGGCGCGCGCCGCAGCCGGTCTATCTGACGTCCGGAACCGCCTCCTGGGTGGGGATGCGGTGGAGTCCGTTGCCGAAATCTTCAAACTGCTGGGCGATCCCACGCGCGTGCGGCTCGTGGATGCGCTGACGCACGGTGAGCGATGCGTGAGCGACCTGACCGCGCTCGTCGGCATTTCTGAATCGGCGGTGTCTCATCAGTTGCGGCTGTTGCGCGCCGCGCGACTGGTGCGCGTGCGACGCGCGGGACGACTGGCGTATTACGCGCTCGATGACCATCACGTGGTCGGATTGCTGCACGACATGCGAAAACACGTAGAAGAGGATGCGTAACATGCGCGTGCATGTTGAAGGACCCAGGCGATGAGCGACGGCTGCTGCGATACCTGTGCGGCGCCGGCACCGCCGCGTGAGCTGCCGAAACCGATCTTCGAACAGCGGCGCGAGCCGTTGATCCGGCTGGCGATCGGCGGCGCGGCGCTGGCCGCTGGCGCGGTCGCGGATTGGTTTGGAGCCGCCATCGCCGCCGTCGTCCTGTTCTCACTGACAATCGTCCTCTGCCTGCCGCCGCCGGCGAAGCGCGCCTGGACGTCCGCGCGCAGGCGCGTGCTCGATATCAACGTCCTGATGGTCATCGCCGTGGTCGGCGCCGTCCTGCTCGGCGAGTGGTTTGAAGCCGCGACCGTGGTCTGGCTGTTCGGCGTGGCGCAGGAGATCGAGTTCTTCAGTCTTGAACGCGCGCGTCACGCGATTCGAAAACTCATGGCGATCGCGCCGGCCAGGGCGACGGTGCGGCGTCACGGCCATCTGCACGAATTACCGGTGGAGGAAGTGCAGGTGGGCGATCACGTGGTGGTCAAGCCCGGAGAGCGCATGCCGGTGGACGGCGTGATCCTCGAGGGCGAGTCGGCGCTGGATGAGTCGCCGGTCACCGGAGAGTCGTGGCCCGTTGAGAAAGGTCCTGGCGCGGACGTGTACGCCGGCACGATCAACGGCACCGGCGCGCTGGATGTGGCCGTGCGGCGCGTGGCCGCAGACAGCACCATCGCGCGCATCATCCACCTGGTCGAACACGCGCAGAAGCAGCGCGCGCCCGTGCAGACATTTGTCGATCGGTTTGCGCGGCGTTACACGCCGGCCGTTGTGGTGCTGGCTTTGCTCGTCGCGTTCGGCGGGCCGTTGATCACCGGCGGCGTCAGCGGTTACGCCGCGGCGTTTGGCGTGTGGAGTTATCGCGCGCTGGCGCTGCTCGTGGTCGCCTGCCCGTGCGCGCTCGTGATCTCAACGCCGGTCTCGATTGTGTCCGCACTGACGGCCGCCGCGCGCGCGGGCGTGTTGATCAAGGGTGGCGCGTATCTGGAGCGCCTGGGTGCCGTGAAGTCGGTCGCGTTCGACAAGACGGGCACGCTGACATATGGCCGCATCACGGTGACCGACGTGCTTGGCCTGGATGGAACGCCGGCGGAAAGCGTGCTCGCGGTGGCTGCCGCGCTCGAGTCACGCTCTGAACATCCGATCGGGCGCGCGATCGTGCATCGCGCGCGCGTGGACGGTCTTGACGTGCAGCCGGGCGCCAGTTTCAAGGCGCTGCCCGGCCTTGGCGCGGAAGCCACCGTCGAGGAAGTGCCCGCGATCGTCGGCAGTCATCGGCTGTTCGAGGCTCGACAACTCTGCACGCCGGCGTTGCACGCCTGCATCGATGAAGTGGAAGGCCGCGGCGCGACGCCCGTGCTCGTCGGTCATGCCGGCTCGCCGCTCGGCGTGATCGGTCTGTCCGATTCCATGCGATCGGGTGGCAGCGACGCGGTCTCGGACTTGCGCGTGTCAGGCGTCGAGCGCGTGGTGCTGCTCACCGGCGACGTGCGTGCGAGCGCCGAGCGCGCGGTTGCCCGCGCCGGACTCGATGAAGTGCATGCCGAACTGCTGCCAGCGCAGAAAGTCGCCGCGATTCAGGCGTTGCGGGACAAGTACGGCCCGGTTGCGATGGTGGGCGACGGCATCAACGACGCACCGGCGCTGGCCGCCGCCGACGTGGGCATCGCCATGGGCGCGGCCGGCAGCGACGTGGCGCTCGAGACCGCGGACGTGGTCCTGATGTCAGACGACTTGTCGAAGCTGCCGTTCGCGCTCCGCCTTGGCCGCACCACGCTCGCGAACATCCGGCAGAACGTCGCGATCGCGCTGTCCCTGAAAATTGCGTTCGTCCTGCTTGCCGCCGCCGGCCTCGCCACCATGTGGATGGCCATCGTCGCCGACACCGGCGCCTCGCTCATCGTCACCGCCAACAGCCTGAGACTGCTGGGTACCAAGAGCTGAAATCGATCTCGGGGATCATTTTTTCAGCCGGTTCCTCAAAAAATGATCCCCGAGATCGATTTCAGCTCTTCTGCTCTACGAATGCATTCAGCAGGCGCTGGGCGTCGGCGGTGAGTTTTTCGAACTGGACGCCCATGCCGACCCGCCGGTCGCTCCAGGCGACGCGGCCGGCCGCGGTGACGTCCTTCGGCGATCCGGGCAATCGGAAAGTGAGTTCAACCACGGTGCCGAGCGGAAGCGGCTCCAGCGTGCGAACGGCGACGCCGCCGCGCCCCAGGTCCTGCGTCCGCGCCGCGGAAATCACACCGGACCAGTCCACGGAGATCGGCACGGACACGCGGATACGCGGGTTCGCGCGGCGGTTGAAGTTGTCGGGAAACAAGTGCGGCACAAGCGCCGCCAGAATCTGCGCCGCCGGCGCGTGTTCGTTCATGAACGCCGTGACACCGAGCGATGTGAGTTCAATGACCTGCGCCGCGGACGCCAACGACCCCGCAAACACCACCACCGGCACCAGTCTCTGCCCGCCGCGTCTCACTTCGGCCACCAGATCCATCGGCGATTCCGACAACCCGAGGTCGACAAGTGCAAGATCGATACGCGCCGGACGTTCCGCGAGAATTGCGCGGACGCGGCTCTCACTGGATGCGGCAACAGAAGCGTGACGGGCCTCGGCAAGCGCCGCGGCAAACCGGTCCCGAACCGCCGGCAACTGATGCGCGATGAGGATCGTCTTGACAGACACGTGGGGGTCAGTCGCTATAATCGGCCTTGAGCTCCCAAGGAGAGTGTATGGCGACCTGCCCTGAGTGCGACGCGGAAATTGAGATTGACCCGGACGACCTTGACGAGTTGGAAGTTGGCGATCCTTGGAGTTGCGACGCCTGCGGTAGCGGCCTTCGCGTAGCTGGTCTCGACCCTCTCGACTTCGACGGCGACGAAGACGACGACGAAGATGAAGACGACGAAGATCAGGAGGACGAGGAAGAAGTCGACGAAGACGACGACGATGCGGACGAAGACGACGAAGACGAAGACGACGACAAGGAATGGGACGAGTAGGTCTACGACGTTTTTCGAGCCAGCATGAGAAGCGAGCTTCCGATCGGCAGGTTGCCGACGCGAAGCCAGGCCGCTTCCACTCGCAGCAACCCATCGAAGATTGTGTTTACGGGCGCCGGAGGCACGCGCAAATAGGCGACTGACGCCTTGCGCGCACGGCCGGTGAACCGCTCGGCCGATCGAATGGCCAGCGCCGCTGGAAACGAGCTCAGGTGCGAGAACGTGAGCCGATCCACCGTAAAGCCCGCGCCGGTCAGCAGCTCGGTCAGCCCGCGTTTGGAAAAGCGCGTGTGCTCTTCGGCCGCCACCGAGTGCGATCCCCGCAGGATTTCCAGCGCCGCCACATTGATGATGGCGATTCCGCCCGGGCGGAGCACCCGCCACATTTCACGCGCGGCCAGCTGGGCGTCGCTCAGCTTGAGCGCCGACAGCACGTCGAACGACGTCGCCACGTCTGCGCACTGATCGGGGAAGGGAAGGTGCGTTACGCTGCCCTGTATCAGCCGGCGGCGGTATTCGCGGCCGATCTCGAGGCCCGTTGAAGACAGTTCGAGCCCGACCGCCGGACCAAATTCGCGCAGCCAGTCCAGGTTCCGGCCGGTACCCGCGCCGCAGTCGATGATGAGGTTGGGTTTCCGGCCGGCCAGCGCGTGCGCAAGCAGGGTGCGCGACTGTCGCCGCAGCGCGAGAAACCAGAAATGGCGTTCCTCGGCCTCCGCGGTCGCCACCAACAGGTGCTTCATCACGCAAGATATTACTGAACGCGCGTCGAA
>Ga0315912_10006571_pt1 | contig 10386 bp, 9 predicted proteins | sample VfabasoilMG_FD_204469 | JGI IMG/M metagenome (GOLD analysis project Ga0315912, IMG submission 204469) | Garden soil microbial communities collected in Santa Monica, California, United States - V. faba soil | ecosystem: Environmental > Terrestrial > Soil > Garden | place: USA: California... | reverse complement strand
CTATCGGGTACGACCAACATCAGGCACCTTCAATCATCAATCAAGTCGAGGGCAAAACTGATGTGCTTTGCATTTCGGTTGCTCAAACGACTACTCGACTAAACCCAGGTTCACAAGAATTGACTCGACTAATGGGAGTCAGACAGTTAACGACTAACTTCAATGGGATGATGCGATGGATGGCTTCAAATGCCTTATATAAGCAGGATTCTGAGGGCAAGATCAAGCCGGACAAACTGAAGAGTCGAGCACCTATTGATGGACTCATGGCTTTAGTCACAGCATTAACTGTCCTAGTAGGACTTCCGGACGAGAAAGAAGCACAGATCTTCACGTTCTCTGATTCGGAACTATTCGGGAATGATGGTAATACATATGACGACGATGATTGGTAAGGGAGGCGAATAGATGGGATGGAGAGATAGATTGGGTCTAGCCCGTCGTTCAAATCCTGATTTCCGTTACGATTCCGATACTGGATTAACAAAGGCACAATGGGACGCCATGCCGGAAGAAATCCGCGCGGTACTACCGTGGAATGTATACGGAAATGAAGATACAGGTTACAAGACAAATAGCGGTAATACTGTAAATGCAAGTGATGCTTTTAAGTTTGGCGTAGTATTCGCTGCTATTACACTTATTGCTGACGGTGTCGCATCACTACCGCCGCGAGCGTATACAGAATCCGAGGATGGAACACGTACGCCGCAAACAGTTCCACAGTGGATTCGCAAGCCGCACCCTGAGATTCGTAGATTTGATATTTTTGGTCAATTACTCACATCTTCACTGGCATGGGGTAATGGATACGCTATGTTCCAGCGCCGTCCGTCCGATGGTGTGATTGTTGGACTAAGTGTATTGAAGCCAGACAGTGTACACACAGAATGGGATCCAGATAAGCCTGGTTACCGCAGATATAGAGTAGATGGAAAAGGTCCGTGGCTTACTAGTGCTGATATCTTCCATGTGCAAGGTCCGACTTTGCCGGGTGAAGCAACTGGAATGTCAGTTATTAAGTATGCTCGCGAAGCTATTGGTTTAGGTCTTACCCTTGAAGAGTATGGCGCACGCTATTTCGGACAAGGATCACAGGCTAAAATCGTACTTGAGATCCCCCACAATGTAGATGAACCAAAGGCCAAGGATATTGTTCGTACCTTCGAACGATTCCACAAGGGACGTAACAATTGGCATAGACCAGCCATTATGTCTGGTGGCGCAAAGCTACATATGATTAGCATTCCGCCCGATGATGCTCAATTCTTACAGTCTCGCGATTTTCAAGCTGTTGAAATTGCAAGATGGTTCCGTGTTCCTCCGCATCGTGTTGGAATTGTAAGTAAATCAACTAGCTGGGGATCAGGATTAGCTGAAGAAAACATGGCTATGCTTCAGCACACATATCGTCCATGGATTACTCGCCTGCAAGACGCATTAACAATGTATGCGCCGGGTGGTCAGGATTTAGGAACAATCATTGAACTTGAAACTGAAGCCCTATTAAAGGGAACATTCAGTGAACAAGTTGATATGTGGGGCACGCTTTACGAAAAGGATATCGCTACTAAAAACGAGGCACGCCATAAGTTGGGATTACCTAATACTCCTGAAGGTGACAAATTCTTTAGTGAAGTAGCAAAAGAAAACGCAGAAGCGGTTGCCGCAGCAGGCGGACAAATGGCAGCACCAGCAGCCGGAAATAGTCCAGACCCACGCACCAAAGAGGAAGATAAAGAACGAAAGCAAGAAGAAGCTAAGCGTTCTATTCAACAAATTCTGGATGACGAATTCGAATCCAGAATTAACACCACGCACGATAAATCTAATGGACAATTCGCGACTAAGCCGGGAATGTCTGCGGCAACTCCGGAGAGAAAAGAAGAATTCAAAGCTAAGATTGGTCGATCTATTCCTCCAGCGTGGACAGACGTACAAATTGCAGACGACTTAGATAATTCCTCACTACTGGTTCAGGGTAGGGATTCTAAAGGCCGTCGACAGGCATGGTATTCGGCTGCACACACTAAGGCACAGGCGGAAAAGAAATTCACGCGAATCAAAGCATTAAGCGGTCATACAGATAAATTGGATGCTGCATTGGATAGGGACGGATTGACCAATGACGATGCGGGAGCACTTACGCTAATCCGCCACATGGGAATGAGACCCGGCTCTAATGCAAATCGTGGTGCAAATACACAAGCGCACGGTGCGACCAACCTAAAGGCAGGACATGTCAAGCTTAATAGTGATGGCAGTGCAACATTGGACTTCACCGGTAAAGATGGTGTCCACATTGTACTTAACACAACTGACAAGCGAGTCGTGAATGTTCTAAGTTCTCGAAAGATTGGTAAAGGCGACGATGAGCCATTGTTCAATACCAACGAGGATAAAGTCCGACGCTACATGAACAATGAAGGTGGAGTACCGAAGGAATTCCTATTGAAGGATCTACGTACTCTGAAAGCTAACACTATTGCGCTTGATGAAGTGTCCAAAATGGACGTGCCTGCTACTAAGCAAGATTTCCTTAAGCAAAGAAATGCGGTTGGCACAACAGTAAGCACACAATTGGGTAATGATAGAACAATGGCCTTGAATTCTTATATTAATCCGACTGTATTCGGCCCATGGGATAAGGAAGGGAACTGGACGCCGTAATGTTAAATGTAGACGTAATTGATGCGGCACGAGAAAAGTCCCTACTTAAGGAATGGTTTGAAACCACGGGTTGGGACATTGTATCTCCAGATGTGCCAGTGTTAGATGCAGAAGAAGATGACGAAGGTCGATCTCTTTTATCGGTAATCGCAGAACTAAGTAATCGTAAAGCAGACGATATCGCGTCTCGTGCAAGGGTGCCGGATAGTGGATTCACTATGGACCCCAGAACAGGTAAGGATATCAAGGAAGGTTACGCAGTAGCTATTTACCCTGATCGATCTAAGGAAATTGCAGCGAGATCTATAAACAGATCTGTTATCCAGCAGTACACAAAGGACAATCAGGATCTGCTTAATCAGCAAGGAAACATGGTGGGTGCGTGGCACGATCCGGAATCCGGAATGGTATGGTTGGATGTGTCCAGAGTGGAATTGGATAGAAGATCTGCAATCGATATCGCTAAGGAACATGATCAGAATAGTATCTTTGATTTGGGCTCTGGAAATGTGATCAATACAAGAGGGTCGGGTGCAACCTCTTACCCTTTCGTATTCACGCGGACTAATACCGGGTCCGCGCGACATTTGCCAGGTAAACACAATCAAAAGGATCATGGATTCAAGAAAGGTGAACCTAAAGGGCCACCGACTCCTGCACCCCCTAAAGATCAGAGTAAATGGTTATTTGATCAGGATAAGGATTTAAATGAAGGTGCAGATCGCGTATTAGCTTTTGGCGATTTTAATGATCCAGTTTCTGACCCTCTAGTTGCAATTGGTAAACGACAAGGATTTGATGCCAAGCCTACAAAGGGATCTGTCGATGACACCATTAAAAATGGTGGAGTAGAAATCCACAGAGGACTGATACCACATGAGCGATCTGGCAAATCATCGGCGGATCTTGAGAATGAATTCGTTAATGGGCAGTATGCACCAGGTAAAGGTAACTATGGAAACGGTTATTACTTTAGTACCTCACCGGGAATTGCTAAAATGTACTCTAAAGCACCAGTCGCTTCAACAGGTTACAATGCAAAAGGTGTTTCTGGTGGTCGCGTAGTTCGTGCTGCGCTGAAGCCGGATGCGAAGGTTGCGCATTACGAAGATATCCAAAAAATGAAAAAAGAATGGTACAAGAAGCATAGAGATAAAATTCATTGGGACACACATTCCACAAATTACATTGTACCTAAGGATAAGATTTCTCCGACAGTCATGGATGCAGTAAATGATCCGGGACATTTCGCTGCGGCAATGGGATATGACGCAATTCGTGTGCCATTAAAAGACAGACCGACCGATAGGCGAAATAGAGCCAACATTAAAAAGAAAATTGGAAGCGATGATCTAGGTGACGAAATCGTGGTTTTGAATAGAGGCGCATTGGTGGTGGACGAATAATGGAACCAGAAGAATTCAGCAGAGCTGTTGGTAAAATTCTCGGATCTGGTCCGGCCACAATGGACGAGCGAGATGCCATTAATAATGCGATGGGTCAAGCAGATTCAATAGAAGAGATGCCAGAAGATATTCAACGATTGTTAGCAGAAATTCCGGCGCGGGCGAATCGCTACTATGCTCCAGAATCCCGAGCATCTCGCGTGTCCAAAATGGAACGTGAGATCATCAAGGATTCTGATAAGTGTCCACAGTGTGTAGCTAACAATGATCCTAGAAAAGTGCCTGTGCATCCCAATTGTCACTGCGATGTGGTGACAAGATCTGTGGAAACTGGTGTCGCTGATCCTGGTTCACCATTATTAGGTGTTATTAACACTATCGATGGATTGATGGAGATCGAAGTAGTTAATGGTGAAGTACCTACTGCCATTCAAATGAATGGTGAGACAGTGGCTATTTTCGATGCCGACGATGTTCGATTTGCGGATCTGGCTCGCTGGCTTGAACAAATGGGACCCTATTTAGAAGCAACAGATCAATATGTGTCCATTGTAGTCGATGACGACACGGAGGAAGCTATTGCGCAAGTTTCTGAGACATTGGAGATTATTGCGCAAGATCCAGAACTATTAGCTGAAGCTATTCGTAATAAGAAGCTTTGGTTCGGAATTGCGCAGGCGGTGATTTAATGTCTAAGATGATTTTGATCCCGATCAGTCAACTGTCCTTTGAACAATTGCGAAAAGCATTTAAGAAAGCAAAACAAGATGCTCGTGAAACTAAGGCGGCGTCTAATGTGGAGGGAGGAAAGCAGGATGTCTCAAACCCGACTGCTTGAGCGCCGCACGACTTTGGGCGAGGTGGAAGCCAGAGCCAAAGGGTCGAGTATTTATGTTGAAGGATATGCATCTGTATTCGAATCACGTAGCGGTAATCTTGGCGGATTCGTTGAGAAAGTAAGAAATACCGCTTTCAATAAAACAGTTAAAGAAGCTGATGTCCGTGCACTGTGGAATCACGATCCACAGTATGTGCTAGGACGCAGTAGCGCGAAAACATTAGAACTTGCTGTTGATAATAATGGCTTATATTATCGTGCACTTTTGCCAAATACTTCTTACGGTAAGGATCTTGCCGAACTATTGGAAAGACGAGATGTGCGCGAGTCGTCATTTACATTCTTCAAAGTACAGGATGAATGGGATTTGACAGAAGAAGGATATCCCCAACGGTCCCTTGTGGAGGTTGGGTTGATTGACGTAGCCCCAGTTACTTTCCCCGCATACGATGATGCCACTAGCGGGGTAGCGCGCCGAGCCGCATTAGACGGATTGGCAAAGCGATGTGGCATTGATGGTTGTAACATCGAGTCTACATTAGACACTGATCTTGCAATCAAAGAAGCTATTCAAAGACTTCTTGAGCCGGGAGAATCCACTGACGAATCACGTGATCGTAAGCCGGATACTGATGATACCACTCAGCAGAATAGCAAACTAACACCGGAAAGAGCGAAATTACTTTTGGCACAAGACCAAATGTTGGATTTCAAGATTTCCTAAGAGTGCCGGACAAAACCACACTCCTTTTTTCATCAGTATCATTAGAAAGGGATTCTAAATGACAGATAAGAATCTGCCTGCTGAAACTCCTCTATTGAAGAAGCTCAATGAGCAGCGTATTGCTGCGGCTCACGCACGTACCGAATACTTGGAGCGTGCCGCTGACGGTGAGGAACTATCTACAGAGGATAATGCAGCTTTCGAAAAGGCTTCTCGTTCAATCGATCACTACGGTGATTTGATCAAGAAGGAAATCGAAAGAATTCAGAGTGACAAAGAAATTGCAGATGCCTACGAGTCTGGAATTGGCAAGCTAAACGAAGCACGCAAGCGCGGAGATCGTCGTGGCGAGGAAAGAACAGACGGAATGGCATCAAAGATTCGTGAGGATCTAGCAGCATCAAAGCGTGGAGAAACACGTAATGGTGGAATGTACCAGGAAATTCCTGAGCACCGTGATTTGGTATCTAGCACTGGAGCCGTTGGTTACTTTGCTGGTGCAGGACCGGAAACTGTTCCAGTTACATTGGTAGAAAACCTTTACTCGAAGCTGTTTGATGATTCAGCAGTTTTGAATGCAGGAGTTACCATTCTGCGTACCGCTTCAGGTGAAACACTTAAGCTACCTCGCTTGACATCATTGGCAACATCTGCCGGAACTGCATCTACTGCATTCCCACAGGCATCTTCACGTGTTGCTGAAGGTGGACCTATTCTTGAAGCAGAGCCTCGTTTCGATCAGGTTCAGTTGGATGCTTACAAGTATGCACAGTACACACAGGTTTCTCGCGAATTGGTTGAGGATGGTGTTCTGGACATCGAAGCATTGATTGGTCAGGTATTGGGTCGCAATATGTCTAATTACATCGGATATGATCTGACACTGGGAACAGGTACTGGACAGCCTCGCGGTGTTCGTACATTGGTCCCTGCTGGAAACAAGGTAGCGTCTGCTGCTGGTGGTCTATTCGACACAACTGATTTCGATAAGTTCTTCGATGTAATCGGAAAGCTAAAGCCAGGATACCGCAGAAATGCAAAGTGGCTGGTAAACGATTCATCTACATTCAACCTTCGCAAGTTGAAGATGGGATCAGTTTATGCTTGGGAGCCTAATCTACAGACAGCCGGTGCGCCGGACTCATTCTTGGGTTACCCTCTATTGACAGATCCGAATATTCCAGTACCAGCAGCCTCTGCCGGTGTTACTGCGCTATTCGGTGACTTCTCAGCGTACTACGTGAGAATGGTCAAGGATGTTCGTATTGAATGGTCAATGGAATTTGCATGGGTCAATGACCTGCTTTCTGTTAAGGCTGTAATGCGTGCAGACGGTGACGCAATCGATGACGATGCGTTTGCTGGATTCAACTCAACTGCATAATCGATGAACGGGGACACTGTCTGTTTAGGATGGTGTCCCCGTCCATAATGGAATGGGGATGACAATGGACAGATACATTCTATTGCCTGAAATCGAGCAAGGTACTAATGCCCAGAAATTTTGGAGACGTGTTTTTTATTCTGTAGTATTGACATCGGTCGAATTTTTCTTGGCTATCATTGCCATTCTCGCTGGAATCCCAGTTCTGTTAGATCCGATCGGTCTTTCGTTTGTCCCCTCTTCTCTTATGAAACTTATGCCATTGTGGATGGTTGATTTATGGGGATTGCAAATGTTGTTGGGCGGTGTAACTACTAGCGCAGGAATTATTAGACGAGACTTCAGAATAGAACAGATCGGTGTGTTATTTCTTCTGAGCGGTGCATTCGTGTATTCCCTTGCTCTATTAACAGTTCTTCCCGGATCGTGGGTTGCGCTAGTCACTTATGTTTTGTTTGTGCTAGCCATGACCGCGCGATATTGGGTGCTAGGTAAGCTGATTAAGCTGACCGGTAGACTAGTCAAGGAAGAAAACGCACGAGAGGAATAAAAACTAAATGGAAGCTGGGACATTAGTTGCTCTTGCAGCCATGATTATTTCTCTCTTCCTCGCTATATTGAAGTATGTGGATAGACGGAAAGCGGCTCAAAAGCAACTGCTAGAAGAAACAAGAAAGTCAGCAAACCTCGACGTTGAGCGTGACTCCATTGTGGTACGGGGTGCTGAAGGTGCACTCTTACTTATGGAGAAGACATTGAAGACAGCGAATGAGGAATGTGAAAAGCGAATCAATGAGCTTGAAGAAGAGAATGCAGCGCAAGGATGCGAAATCAAAGAATTACGAAATGAGATCGCCTCGTTAAGAACTGCATTAAATGAACTACAAAGGAGAGTAGACAATGGCTGATAATCTAACTGATACGGCTGAAAACTTAGTCCTTACCTGGCTGTTTACTGGCTCTGCGGCTACTCGTCCCACTTCACCATGGACAGTCGCACTTATTACTACTGCCACACCAGGATCGGACAGTGCATTAGGATCTGAAGTAACAGCCGGAGGTAATGCCTATGCTCGGCAATCTGTTACCTTTGGAACTGCATCAGGCGGTGCAATTGAGAATACGAATGCTCCATCGTGGGTGAACATGCCTGCGGTTACAGTCGGTGGAATTGCTATTTTTGAGAATGGTGGAACTCGAATTGCATACGGAACACTGGCAGCGAACAAAACAACAAATGCAGGTGACACATTCACCATTGCAATTGGTGATATCGACATCACATTATCGTAATGGAGGAGGTGCCATATGGCTGTTGCTCACGTTGGTAGTACAGGAACAACAACTACTGCGACTGCGTATGGTACCACTTCAACAACGGTTGCATATACGTCAGTAGCCGCTGGGCGAATCGCAATTATTGTTGCTGCTACTAAATTAAGTACTGCAACATGGGGAGCTGTAACTGGATTCACGCAGATTGTTAACGGTACTGGTGGAACAGGTTCATCGTCATCTACTACAGGAACCACTAGAATTGGTGTATGGTACCGAATCCTAGATGGATCGGAAACAGGAAATGTAACTGTTTCTGCTTCTGGTGCGGTAGCGACTACTGCGGCTATGTCGGTATATTCAAAGACTAGAACTAATTGGGCCGTCCCTTTTGGAGTGACAGCTTCCGATACGTCAGACGGTACTAATCCAACAGGAACAGCCGCAGCATGGGCTAAGACAATTATTCCGGGTGATATGTTAATTGCCGGATATGCGGGCGAACAAGGAACTACTACGGCACCGACTGCTAATACGTTAACACAAACTAGTGCTACATTTGGAACTCGTACGCATCGCAATTATCGGAACAACAGCTCAGGTACTACTAACACATTGACCTCGTGGGATGGAACAGTTACCACGGCCAATAATACAAATGCTTTGACAAATGCTTTGACATGGTCTATTTCTACTGCGGGTGCTTTTGCGGCCGTGATTCTTAGAGACTACAATGCAACACTTTCAAATACGTTTGAGGGCGGTACGGATACCACTACTATTAGCACTGGTAATTCAGGCGGTGCATCGGGTACGGCATTCGATTTCGTTAATATTCCATCAACATCGACTTTGACCTATACCGCAGCTAATGCGGCACGAGGAACCTTAGGTGCAGCCATTTCTAGCGGTGGTACGCCTGGTATTACATATGTTCAATATTCGTCGTCCATTAATGGTGGCTCTGATATTCCGATCTATGCCAGAATCAGGTATAAGGTTTCATCGCTGCCCGCTTCTCAATTCCGACTAGCTGTTATTTCTGGTGGCGATGGTTCATTCCAAGGTGACTATCGTTTAAACACTGATGGTACGATTGGACTGTATTCTGGTACAGGTACGTTAATCAGTAATACAACCGCGACTATTACTGCTGGACAATGGTTTGATTTAGGCGTATCTATTAGTGTGTTCAGTGCGACTGTCGGTGTCACAGAGCTTAAGCTATTCTTGAATCCTAGTTCTGATACGGCTACGGAGACAGAAACAGGCAGTAGCCAGAATACGTTGCGCAATGGTGGACTCAATGCTTTGCAAGTAGGAATGGTGACATCTACAGTAGCCAATCAAACTGTTTATGTTGATGACATTCAATACAGTACATCAGGATACCCATCAGCTTTAGCTATGGTAGTTTCTGGATCAGCAGCCTTATCTGTTCAATCAAATATGACTGGTGCAGGATTCGGTACTACTACCGGAGTTGCCGCATTAAGTGCGCAGTCCAATATGGCTGCTACTGGATTCGGGACTGCTACAGGGATCGTAGCACTCAGCGGACAATCAAGCATGAATACGGTATCAGTTGTTTCGACAACTGGCTCTGTTGCTTTCAGCGTTCAATCTAATCTGACAGCTAGCGGTGCTCGCGCGGTAAATGGAATTGCAGCATTTAGTATTCAATCAAACATGACTGCCGTTGGATCTAATACAGTAGTTTCTGGATCTGTCCTTAGTGCACAGTCGAATCTAGTGACTAGTGCACTTAATACAGTGCTAGCATCTGTGACTCTTAGCGCTCAGTGTAATCTTGCGACTTCAGGCATTGCTACCTCTTTTGGATTGTATTCGGGTAGTATTCAAAGTAATCTATCTGCATTAGCAAAAGCAGCAGCATTTGGTGTCTCGTCTCTGACTGTTCAATCTACAATGAACAGTGCTGGATTTGTTACCACACAAGGACTTGTGGCACTGACCGTACAAAGCAATATGACAGCGGCAGGCACTATTGGCAGTACTCCACCCGCCGCATTGTTGACAGCTCAATTTAACATGGCTGTTATAGGTAGTGTTACTGTAAAGGGTTCGG
>Ga0315912_10006570_pt1 | contig 10387 bp, 9 predicted proteins | sample VfabasoilMG_FD_204469 | JGI IMG/M metagenome (GOLD analysis project Ga0315912, IMG submission 204469) | Garden soil microbial communities collected in Santa Monica, California, United States - V. faba soil | ecosystem: Environmental > Terrestrial > Soil > Garden | place: USA: California... | reverse complement strand
CGGAAAGGATTCTGCATACGCGATCAGAGTTTCCAGTTTATCTTCGCGCGTCATGGTGGCAAAGTCATCCACGATCTCTTGGAGTTTAGATGGTAAAGGCATATCGCTTTATTTATTCTCCGTGCGAGTTTATCTTGCCTCGACGTTATGCTGATTTTTCGATTGGTGCATCGACGAGGTTGCCCCATTCAGTCCATGAACCATCATAGTTCTTGACGTTGGGATAACCAAGCAGATATTTCAACACGAACCAAGTCAGTGATGAGCGTTCGCCAATACGGCAGTAGGCAATGACTTCGCCGCCATCCGATTTGATATTTTTGCCTTCATATAACGCGCGCAATTCTTCAGGCGATTTGAAAGTACTATCCGCTTCATTGACAGCCTGTGCCCATGGAATGCTGACTGCGCCGGGGATATGTCCACCGCGCGTGGCGCCTTCTTGTGGGTAGGCAGGCATGGAGATCAATTCACCAGAATATTCCTTCGGCGAGCGGACGTCGACCAACGGTTTCTTGTCATTGCTTTGCTTGAGAACTTCATCGCGGAAGGCGCGAATGGATTTATCGGCTTCAGTCGCTTTGTATGAGGTTTTAGGATATGAGGCAACTTCCTTCACAAGAGAACGATTCTCTTTTTCCCATTTGAGGCGTCCGCCGTTCATGATCTTGACGTTCTGATGACCATAATATTGGAAGAGCCAGAGCGCATAGCACGCAAACCAGTTGGACTTATCGCCATAAAACACAACAGCTGTATCGTTGGCAATGCCCAAACTGGATAAAGTTTCTTCGAATTTTTCCTTGGTTAAGAAATCGCGGCGTAATGGATGTTGTAAGGTGCTGAACCAGTCCACTTGCACAGCGCCGGGGATGTGACCGATCGCATACAGCAACGGGTCTTCATCGGATTCAATAATGCGGACGTTGGCATCTTCCAAGTGCGCAGCGACCCATTCAGTATCTACCAAATATTCGGGATGTACGTATGACATTTCTTTGCTCCTCTGAAAATTAAATTTTTTCTTAAATCAAAAGCAGTCAACATAACATAAAAAGACAGCGAACCAGCCTGCACAATGGGATTTGTGCGCGGGGGTCGTTCCACTAGTCTGAGTCGTTGACTGCTTCTAAGGGCGGAAGTCTCAGGCGGTGGTTACGAACCCCGCCATAGACACAAGCAAGAGGTGATGAGATGCATCAATTTCATGATGGCTGGTATTTTACGTTTCTTACAGAGATTGTCAAGTCAAATATTATTTAGCGATACTCAAGATGCCGTTACTTTTCTGGATTCCTCTGTGAAGCCAAACAACGAAGCCATGCCTTGTACGATCAAACTACCAGCATAGACCGCCATATGATATTCCGCTCTGCCTGTGGTCAGTGCTATATGAAGTGCCCAGACAATGGTTGCCGGACCCAATGCAATGAGGAATAAGCCACCCAGCAAAATGAGATTTGGTCTCATAACACCCATCGCCTCCAGCCAGACGGCGATACCGATGACAATGATCGATGAAGCTGTGGAAAGTTTGGCTAACGACCACCATAATATGCCCCATTGGATCCCATTATAAGAAAGGTTGAGCGCGATAAGAAAGCCAGCAAAGAGCGAATTGATTAGAGCAAGAAAGATAGAAACAGTTTTCATGACAATACCTCCATTTGGGATTTACCCCAGCATACCCAAAGGAGACTCTCAGAGTCTACACGGAGGCTGTCAATTACTATTGGAATGTATCAATCAACTGCTATGCCGCTACAATGACCCGATTCTTGCCAGACATTTTGGCAAGTGACAGAGCTTTCTCTGCAGCTTCGACGAGGCTATTTGTCGTATCGCCATGTTTTGGATAGTAAGCAATCCCAATCGATATCGAAGTGGGGAAGAGCCAGCCCTGTGAAGCCTGTTCGATGGAGGTCCGCAACCTTTCAGCGACCATAGACGCCTGCTCGACGGTAGTGGCTGGCAGAATGACAATGAATTCATCGCCCATGCGCCAGCGCCCTAAAAAGTCGTTGGGACGTAATGCTGTGCTCAAGGTATTGGTAATTTTGCGGATGACATCATCGCCCGCAGCATAGCCCTTGCTGTTATAGCGCTTGAGGCTATCCCCATCGATCAAACAAATACTGAGATGGGTTTGCTCAAGAATCGCCTCACTGATCGAAAGATCCAATTTGCGGCTGATGGCAAGCATGTTCGGGGCAGAACTGACCGGGTCTGTGTAGGCAAGCCGAAAGGTATATTGAAGCGTCCCGCCGAGGGTTTCGATCCGTTTTGCCATGAGTTCAATAGCGCGGAGTGTGGCTTGGTCCTCTTCGGATGTATCCGCCTGGAAAATTTTGAAGGGTTCTTTGGCAGAGGTTGCAGCCATTTTTTCGTTCAGGTTTCTCCATACTACTGGCGGGTTGAGCGGAGTGCTATCTGGAAAGTGGATGATTGCCATACGAGTGACTGGCGTCTGTAAACCCAATTGCTGCGCTTCACCATCAAGGCGATCAAACAATGTTTGAGCTATGGCTTCATGTTTTTTATGTTTTCCGCCAATAAGCACAGCCACGAAATTATCGCCAGAGATACGATACACCGTCGATTCAGTTTCATCTTTGATGGCAATGCCCAACCAACGCAAGAGGCTATCTCCATATTCGAAGCCTTTAGTCTTGTTGATGTCACGCAATTGATACAGGTCCAAGACAATGAGTGAGACCGGCTCAAGCATGTGGTTCTCGAAATTATTATCGAGCGCTTTCGAAAAGCTGACCAGGTTATTACAACCCGTCAACAAGTCGACACTGAAAAAAGGATTGGGAGTATCGAAATCTTTCATACTTCCAATTATAGAACGAAAAGTCGTACTGGAACTAAGCTTAGCATTAGTGCAATATCCTTGAAATGTGCAAAGAAAAAACCGCCAACCTTGTTATCGATTGGCGGTTGAAGCGCTACACTGCAAGTGTGCGGATTCCAACTCCATAAAGTTGTTTGTAAACTAATTCGTTTTCGTCCTCACTCAATAAGACAATGCCCTGGCTCTCACACTGTTGCTGTGTTTGTCTGCTATTTAAAAACGAATCCTGGAAAATCGACAAGATATTTTCTGGATCATCATCAGCGGCGATGCGGTTGATGGATAAAGTTCGACACTCGATACATTCGTGGATCAACATCAACTCGCCTCTTTTCTCAAGCTGGTATTTGTTTCTGCTCTTTTTCATGGTCAACCCGATAGGCTTCATCTGCCCCTTGCATGCGGACAGTCTATCACCTGCGACAAATAGATCAAGATGACACGACCATAAACAATAAGGGCAGTGGTTGCGATTATTGACGCCCGAAAACGTGTGCGCGGCAGAGACGAGGTTATGGCAGTGCCCACACCTGAAATCTCCAAAGGAGGCAGCCATGGATCTCATAGCTCACCTCTCAAGTTCATATAACTCTTATAGCGGTGCGGACTGATCTTGCCAGCTACAACTGCCTTACGAATGGCGCAGCCCGGTTCGCGGTCGTGTCGACAGCTTAATCCAAATTTGCATTGACCAACATAATTTGCCATCTCTGGAAATAAATAAGCCAACTCCTCACCAGCGATTTCCCATAAGCCGAATTCGCGCATGCCGGGTGTGTCTATGATCATGCCGCCGAATTCCAACTCGAACATTTCGAGATGGGTGGTGGTATGGCGTCCCTTGCCTTGTTCGCCTTTGCCGACTTCGTTGACTCGTAGACCGAGCCCTGGTTGGATGGCGTTAAGCAGAGAAGTCTTCCCTACGCCCGATTTGCCGACCAGCACCGAGTTCTTGCCTTGCAGAGTCTGCTTGAGTTCGCTAACGCCTTCGCCGGTGTTCGCGCAGACTTTTTGAATCGGATAACCTGCGAGGCGATATGCCTCTAAGTCTGCATCCAGTGATTTGTTCTTCCAAGCCATATCCATTTTGGTGATGACGATTAATGCTGGAAGTTGAGATGACTCAGCTGAGACCAAATATCGGTCCAGCAAGCCCCACTTGGGAGTTGGGTCTGCGACGGCAAATACCGGGATGACCAAGTCTGCGTTGGAGACAATCACCTGCTCGAAGATCCTTTGACCGGGAACGGTAGCGGGGCGAGAAAGCTTTGAGAGGCGAGGCAGGACCTCGGTAATCATGCCGCGATTTTGTCCCACATCCATAAAACGGACGTGGTCGCCGATGGCAATGGGGTCCACATGCTCGATCTCGCGTACTTCCTGCACTCTATGCCGCAGAGACGTTGGATCGGCTGTGGGGTAGATGAGTTGTTTATGGATCAGGGACGAGAGTACGCAATCGAGTTCTCGCCCGTTGGTGTGGACAGTGTAATGTCCAATGGTCTTTCGAAAGACGATGCCTATATCGTCCTTGTCGTTGATATTCATTGTTAGGGTTTCCTGGTATCGTGCCTTGAAGTGCACGGATCATGTAATAAAAAATTTGCGATAAACGCCCGTTGTGAAATACGCGGGCAGAAAATGTGCCATTGAGGCGCAGGACTTGAACGGCTTGTGCTAACATAAAATTTGTTCCTTTCGTTATAAAATAAAACCAGCCACAGAAAAAATCCGTGGCTGGTGGAAGATTGCGAACAGCGAAGCGTCTGTTCGATTGGGTTGCAGGCGAATAGACGCGGCTGTTTCGATTAAATAAAAACGCCACGGACTGGGTACGTCCGTGGCGTAAGAGTCAAAAAGACTGGCTTAACTGCTATGCAGAGACGCGCCCAGTGGAAGTATCGCGAACAAGCACCGATTTTGAATTGAACATAAAACGCGTCTCCTTTCTTTGAAATAATTTACTGTTTTCGAGTGTACCAATGGCGAGGGTAGCTGTCAAGGAAAATATGAGATGCGATGATATACGGTTGTGACTCTCATCATGAGGTTGTTGAGATGTTCGGTTCTGGCTGTGCCGGGACGAAGCGCTCCTGAGTTCCCAGCCAGCTGTTCAATGTGTAGAAACCCAACGCCGAGATAATACATAGAATGCCGCCGATATACCATAAAAGATTTGGATTGTAGTTATCAAGGATCAAACCAGCCAGACCCGGACCGATCGTAGCGGGGATTGCCCAAGCAAGACCCGAGACGGCCATATAACGACCACGCATATGTATGGGAGCGAAGCTGGCGGCTAACACGGAACTAGTGGGGAAGAAGATCATCTCGCCGATTGTGATAATGACGACCGCAATGATAAAAAACGGAAAGCCGTGAATAAAGCCAAGCAGAGTGAAGCCGATCATAAAAAAGAGCGCGGCGAGCATCATCATCAAGAAAGGGGAGTATTTGCGTATCGTGCGGCTGACCCAAAATTGAAAGACCACCACTTCTAACCCGGTAATGGATAGCATCACCCCATAGCCTTTGGAACTGATGTTATGGACATCCCTCAAATAGACGGGCAGGGAACTATATTGTTGTTGATACACTAGCAAAGCAACGATACCCGCCAGGATAAAACCCATAAAACCGAAATCACGCAGGACGATACGATAGCCGGCAACTGTTTTCAGAATGGATTCGGCCTGTTTCGATTCTTGTTGGGATGTGGGTTTGGTCTCTGGCAAAACGCGATATAGAATCAGCGCGACGGCGACGCTCAAAACAGCATCAGTGACGAACAACGCTAGAAACGAGCTGGTCGCGATCAGTCCGCCGAGCCCCGTTCCGAAGATCCAGGCATAGTTGAATGCCACACGCATGATCCCGTAGCCCTCCTGTCGTTTTGATTCAGGCAGGATATCTGCCATCATGGCATCGTGTGCCGGACCTGATACTCTCGAAAGCAAGCCGATGACGATCACGAGCGGATAGAGGATCTTTACGTTTGATGCAAAACCAAATAAGAGACTGCTCAAGGCGCTGAATGTGAGACCGAATAGGATCAACCTGCGGCGTCCGAATTTGTCGGTCAGCACCCCGCCGACCATACTGCCCATCAAGCCAAACAGAGAAGACATGCCCAGCAAAATGCCAGCCTCGGTCATCCCGACGCCGAACTTCTGGGTAATATATAACGCGAAGAAGGGAAACAGTAAGGTCGCGCCGATCCCATCAATAAATGATGTTCCAACGATCACCCAGAAAAGGGATGGAAATTCATTATATGCTTTTTTCATTCTGATTAACATAGGCATCCTGATTGAGAATGATAAGTAGATCAGGTGAATATTCGATTGTTAAATAAATTAGATAGTTATAAATTGGGGATAAATCTTTTTGTGATCTAATTACGAAGCCTTCATTCCCTTATAGCGGATATGCATATCCATCACGTATGTTTCTACATTGCCGAGGTGTTCATAGGTCTCGGTTTGTTGTACAAAAGCGGCTTTATCGGTTTGCATGCGTTCCAGACCTTGATATGTAAAAAGAGCATAACCCTGCCAACCCGTGGATTCAGTGACATGATTTTTCGAAAGCCGATGAATAAGATTAACATCGGTCCCTAACAGATCCTTGATGCCCGCAATTTGCTGAATGACGTAATCGCCATGATGCACCATAAATTTAAGATCCAGGGTAGGGATAGCTTTACACGCTTTGCAGTCGCATGTGGCATGGGCATATAACGATCCTGCTTTATCGCGAAAAGCGAGATAGGTCTGGTCGATCATTTCCAGTAGAGATCTGGCTTCAGGCAGTTGACTTTCCTCAATATAGGCAAAGACCGCATCACCTTCCAGTTTAGAGATTGTGAGCAGGTTGCTGAGTTTCTCCACAATAGTTTCCAACAGATAGGAAAGAGCAATATCAGCGTGTTCGATCTCAGTCTTGGCAACAAAAGAGGTATAGCCAGAGATATCCGCCAGCACCAAATAACCCGTTTGTGTTTTTCGTTCCATCAATTGCTCCTAAAATTAATATCGCGACCCTATTTTACCTCTGGTCCTGTGATTTACTAATTTCGCACTGGAATCAAAAGACCCGCTAATCAAGAGGTGGTACTGCTGTATAATCCCAACATAGTCGTGTTCGGTTCAGTGGTTGTTCAGGAGGAATATATGTCCGAAACGTCGAAAGCATCAATGCAACGTACCAGCCGGTACATCATCATAGGCATAGTAGGTGTTAGCCTGCTGGCATTTATAGGTTACTTTGCCGGGTCTTTGGTGTTGCCAGGGTCGATCAAGTCGGCATATCAAGAAAAAGATTGTCAATCAGTACTTAAGCTGGACAATACTTATAGAAGTATCTATCCAGCCAACATGACATCTAAAAGACCTGCCAGCCTGGTCAACGAGTGTGCGGTTTATACTTTGGCAATGACTAGTGAGCAAAGGGGAGCTTGGCGTGATTCGTATCATGCCTTCTCTGTATATTCAGAGACTTATCCAAGCGGGCTGTTCACGGATGAGGCGCACAGGCAAGGTGCTGTTGGTTTGCTCAGTTTAACAAAAGAAGAAATTACTCAAAAGAAATATCTTGAGGCAGCTGGAAACCTAAACACTATTCTGGTGGATTACAAAGATACAGACGTGGTAACAGAGGCTGTCAAGCTCTTCCCTGAAATTTATATGGCTTGGGGAGAAGACCTGCGGGCAGGCGGCGATTTTACAGGGGCAGAGCGAACGTTTAATGATTACAAAGTATGGGCTGAGAGCAACCGGCAGGCAGAACATGTGCAAACTGCGCAGGCTCAACTCGCGCAAACCTATCTGGTATGGGGTACCGCTTTGCAAGCGCAGCAAAAATTTGATGACGCACAGGCGAAATTCGATCTGGCTGTATCACTTAATCCAGATTTCGCCGAACAGATTCAATCCGGTCAAATGGAGTTATATCGCCAGCAGGGTGATTATCTTATTGAACAAGGGGATTTTGCAGGGGCGATGGAACGCTACGAAACGGCAGCAGCCTTATCTAAAAGTAACGACCCGGCTAGTGCAAGCGACATCATCGCAAACGGATTTGTGCAGTGGGCGTCTGGATTAACCGCTGAAGAGGATTATCTGGGTGCGCTAGTATTGCTGGATTTTGCACAGACGAACGCCGCTACCAATTCAGCTAAAACAGGGGTGGACAATGCCAGATCTGATCTATATCTCATGTTTTCCAAATCCGTGGGAGCTCAGGCGCAGAAAGCCATGGAGGATGCCGTCAGGATCTTTTGTGAACATCACATTCAACCCCGTCTGCCAATTTTCGGGTTGAATAAGGATACTATTCTTGCGGGTATATATGGGATTGAAGATAACAAACTACCGGAGAATCTTGTCGCAACCACTCCTGCAGAGCTGCATTATGTTGTCTGCATTGAAGAGACTATCAAAGTGATCGGCTCGGTAAGACATAACCTCTATGCAAGTGCAGCCGGCTTTCAACCATATCTTTTTGAACGCTTTCAGTACACTTGGGTTGTGATATTACGGGAAACAGATACAGGCGCAGAAACTGCGAGTACTACGATCCATGGTGCAGAGCCTCCACCATTTCCCACTAACGACTTTGAAATTTATACCGCAGCCTTTAATGGAGAAACTCAATATCGTGGTCCCAAACCTGATTTTGGTGAATTGGTAGCTTGGCTTTCAACAACTCTGAAATAACCCTCGCTACAGACTAGGGCACTACCCACAAGAAACTATTCTCGAACTTGCAGCTTCCCTTACCGGAATCCTGCCATGCCAGAAATGCCAGCACGCCTTCTGTAGATTGTTTGTTAGAGTCGTAATATTGACCCTGTTGTTTCCCATTGATGAAAACTGTATATTGTTCGTTTTGTGCGATCAATAGAAATTCGTTGGCGGCATTGTTGGCACTATCAATGCCATCTGAGAATCTGACATCGCTGATCGTGTTCTTAAATCTCCCGAATTCATACACATCGATTTTGTAGGCTGGCAAACCAGAGAGACGGTAGAAATAAAATTGATACTGTTTGCCTTTATTGAGATCTGATTCTGCGCGGAAGGTAAGCCCGCAGATCAGAATACCCGAGGCGCTCCAGGTTACATTGGATTTGAAAATGAAATTCCGGGCACGGATATCTTCACTGATGATTTGAAGCACGCCTCCATCTCTTTGCGGCCCTGACATATCCATACTGATTGGTTCGATTTGTTGCCAGGCAAGGTAACCCTGTCCATAAGGAATATCTGAATTTTCCCCCACATATGCATCCAATTGGGATAAGACCAGAAAGGCTTCCAGGGTCGAAGTCAAAGCCATGTTTGGGGTGGGGGTGGGTCTTGGTGTTGCCGTATTCACAGGTAAAGCTGTATTCGTTGGTTCAGCTGTAACAGTGGGTGGAGCGGCGGCAACTGTCTGAGCGACCATCGTACCGGCTTGCTCCACAGCAGACGGACCAGATTGACAGCCTGTCATCAGGGTAGTGATCAATATGATCCATTGAATTTGCTTGTACATGTTTGTCTCCCTTCAATTCAATAACCATTAAACCCGTTATAAGGTCACAACCCCTTTGATTTATCCCGGATACGAGTTGCCCAGCCCGCCTGCTTACTAAAGTGTGCATCACAAAATAGCAAGGCTGGAGCCATGTTGATATTGACCATATTATAATGGCGCGCACTCTAGTACAAATCTAATAAATTGAACGAGGCGGAAACATGTCCGAAATTAATAAAACATTCAGAAACATTCTAAATTCGCGTAAAAAAATCATTATTGCAATTGCATCTGTCATGTTGCTGTTGGTTGTATATGGGGCTGGGATTATTATTCTGCCCCTTTCAATTGCATACAATTATCAGAACGAGAAATGTGATTTGGCAGTATCCCTGCATGGCATGTATACAGGTATTTATCCATCTTTTATTGAAGATGAGACGCTTGATACTTACATTACAGAATGTTCAGCTTATACCCTTGCTGATATGGAAGAGCAAAAGGGCGCCTGGCGGGCTGCTTATGATGCTTATCAAGGCTACCTAAACAGCTATCCAAATGGGATTTTCGTCGATGAGGCGAATGCCCATAGTTCTGCTGTGTTGCTTGAACTCGCCAAAGCACAATTGTCTGAGAAGAAATATGATGAAGCCATCCAGAGTTTGAACCTGGGTCGTTCGCAGTATCCGAATGCTGAAGCTTCTGCAGCTGCCGAAAAAATCTATGTTGAAATTTATACAGCCTGGGGCACAAGCTTGAGAGCGGCAGGTGACTTTGAGGGTGCAGAGCGCACCTTTGGTGATTTCAAGACGTGGGCGGCACAAGCCATTCAAAAAACAGAGCAGGAGGCTGCTGCTCAGCGCGAGTTGGCGCAGACGTATTTAGCTTGGGGCTTGGCGCTCCAGGAACAGAAAAAATTTGAAGAGGCAAAAGCAAAACTGGATCTGGCCACATCTGCCGACCCGGAACCACAATCTGATTCTGGTGCTGCCGCTCAGGTACAAGCCAATC
>Ga0315912_10006569_pt1 | contig 10387 bp, 10 predicted proteins | sample VfabasoilMG_FD_204469 | JGI IMG/M metagenome (GOLD analysis project Ga0315912, IMG submission 204469) | Garden soil microbial communities collected in Santa Monica, California, United States - V. faba soil | ecosystem: Environmental > Terrestrial > Soil > Garden | place: USA: California... | reverse complement strand
GCATGCCAAGGCTGGCAGCCCCGATGTGATCGACCTGCATGGCCGGCTCGACACCGTTCGATGCATGGCGTGCGGGCACGCGCTTCCCCGTGCCGAACTTCAGCGGCAGCTGCTGGCGAGCAACCCGACCTGGGCCGAAATCGAGGGACGTGTCGCGCCCGATGGCGACGTCGACATCGAATGCCGCGACTTCAGCGAGTTCGTCGTTCCCGATTGCCCGCAGTGTGGCGGCATCCTCAAACCCGACGTCGTGTTCTTCGGTGAGAACGTGCCGCGCGAGCGCGTCGATCGTGCATTCGAGGGCGTAGCGAATGCCGACGCGCTGCTGATCGTCGGATCGTCGCTCATGGTCTATTCGGGTTTTCGATTCGCCGAGGCGGCCGCGGCGGCGGGCAAACCGATCGTGGCGATCAACCTGGGGCGCACGCGCGCGGATCATCTGCTGACGTTCAAGATCAGCGAACCCTGTGCCGAAGCCTTGTCTCAAGTGGTGCACAAGATCTTCGCCGCCCAGGGTTGGCAAAATTTCGATCGCGCGCGACGGAGTGCGGAAACACGCGGCGTCTAATGTTCGAGAGCGCAATTCGTCGCGCTCAGGAGCATCAGCTTGTTTACCGACGCACCCGCGGTCGCCGATGAGCGACAGTTAGTCAGCGCTCCCCACGAAGACGCCCGCACGAGTTCGGGTTACAGAATCCGGCCATGCGGCCAGCACGATGCGCGCCGGGACGAAGCCGAAGCGTTTGTCCGCAAGCGATTCCAGCGCGTTCACGGTGCGCACATCGCCACCTTCATGCCGACGTTGTTGCTGCTGGATCACGCCGACGGTGGACTCGCTGCTGTCGCAGGCTATCGATGCGCGGAGCAGGAGCCGCTCTTCCTCGAGCGTTATCTGCCGGGTTCCATCGAGCAGGCGCTCTCGGCACATATCGCCGCGCCGCCTCGGCGCGCCGAGATAGTGGAGATCGGCAACTTCGCGGCCATCGATTCGCGCCGCGCCAGAATTCTCATGTCGTTCATGCCGGCGTACTTTCTCGAACGTTCCGCCCGCTGGATCACTTTCACGGCGACGGCCGCCATTCGAGGAATCCTCACCGCCATGGGCGGGCAATGCCTGGAGTTGGCCTGCGCCGATGGAGCTTGCGCCGCCGGAGGCATGGATGAGTGGGGCTGCTACTACTCGAAGGATCCGCGCGTGATGGCGGGGTTCCTGCCCTCGGCTCGACGTATTCCCGCCTTGTGGAGATCGCACCATGGAAATTGATGCCCTGCTCGGCGATACGCCGCAGCTCGCGCCGGGACGGATCGCGCTCACCGACGGCGCCCGTTCCTTCACCTATGGGCAGCTCGCCTCCGTGGTGCGAACCGAGGCGTCTCTCTTGCGCGAGAACGGCGGCTTGCGCTTCGGATTGCTCGCGGAGAATGGCTGCGATTGGGCCATCGCCGATCTGGCGCTGCATCACCTGCATCGCGTGAACGTTCCGCTGCCCGCGTATTTCACGCCGGCACAGATGCGCCATGCGATCGACGATGCGGGCGTCGACACGCTGGTCACCGATCGGCGCGCGGAGGTACTCGATCGATGGCCGGATTTCTCCGTGGTGGGCACGCTGAGTTCGAGCGGACTCGCGGTTCTCCGGCGCGCGGTGGATCCCGTATTGCGCCGCGCGGTTCCCATCGACACCGCCAAGGTCACCTACACCTCGGGCAGCACGGCGGACCCCAAGGGTGTGTGTTTGCCGAGTGCCGCGCTGGACCGCGCTTCGCGCGCGATGGTGCGAACCACGGCATCGATGGGTATCCGCCGACACTTGTGTCTCATGCCGTTGCCCACGCTGCTCGAGAACCTCGCCGGCATTCATGCGCCACTGCGATCCGGCGCCACCTGCGTCGTCCCCCCGAGTGTGGAAACCGGGATGAGCTACGGCGCGCTGGATCCGGAACGCCTGCTCCGGTCGCTTGCGCTGTACCGCCCGGAAAGTCTCGTGATCGTGCCCGAGCTGTTGCGACTCATGGTTCGCGCCGCCCAAGGTGGATACGCGCTGCCCGATTCACTCAAGTTCATCGCGGTGGGTGGGGCGCCGGTCGCGCGCAGCCTGCTCGAAGAAGCCGCGGAGCTGCGATTGCCGGTCTTCGAAGGGTACGGACTCAGCGAGTGCGGCTCCGTCGTCTGCCTGAATACGCCGCAGGCGAGGCGTCTCGGCAGCGTGGGTCGCGCCTTGCCGCACGTCACCCTGTCGGTCGACAAGCGAGGAGAGCTGCGCGTCTCGGGCTGGGTCATGTCCGGGTATCTCGGTGACGTTCTTCAGGACGGCCCGCGCGACATCGCAACCGGCGATCTCGCGGAGATCGACGCGGACGGCTATGTCTATATCCGCGGGCGGCTGCGCAATCTCTTCATTACCAGTTTCGGACGCAACGTGTCGCCCGAGTGGATAGAGCGCGAGCTCGCGCACGAGCCGGCGATCCGGCACGCACTGGCGGTCGGCGAAGGTCAGCCCGACGTGCGTGCCCTTGTCTGCCCCGCGAATTCGGAGCTCGAGCACACGGCGATCGTGCATGCCGTCGAACACGCGAACGAACGGCTGCCCGACTACGCGCGCGTTCGCCACGTGGTCCGCATGCCGGAAACACCCAGCGTCGCGAATGGATTGCTGACCGCGAACGGTCGCCTGCGTCGCGAACGAACCCTCGAAAAATTCGGCGCGCTGCTGGATCGCGCCGCCTGATCGAACCGGAGAACCTCGTGTCCAACTTCACCGAACTGACCGCGCGCACGGCTTCCGCACGCGCGCAACTGCAGGCGATTCCCGTCATCGCGCGCGCGCTCAACGGCAGCGTGACGCGCGAGTTGTATCTCGACTTCCTCACGCAGGCCTATCACCACGTCCGGCATACCGTGCCCTTGCTCATGGCCGTGGGATCGCGTCTGCCCGCGCGGCAGCTCTGGCTGCAAAAGGAGCTCGTGCACTACGTGGAAGAAGAGCAGGGTCACGACGAGTGGATCCTCTCCGACATCGCGGCCGCCGGCGGCGATGCCGCCGCGGTTCGCGATGGAGCGCCATCGATCGAAACCGATGTGATGGTCGCATATGCCTACGACACGGTGACGCGCCGGAATCCCGTCGCGTTTTTCGGCATGGTCTATGTTCTCGAAGGCACGAGCGTCGCGCTCGCGCTCAACGCGGCGGACGCGATTCAGCGCACGCTGAAGCTTCCGAACAAGGCTTTCACGTACCTGCGCAGCCACGGCTCGCTCGACCAGCAGCACATCGGTCACCTGGCCTCGATTGTCGATCGCTTCGATCCCACCGCCGATCTGCCAGCGATCGTGACCTGCGCGCGCGCCATGTTCCAGCTCTACGGCGATGTGTTCCGTGCACTGCCTCTTCAGGAGGCCGCATGAAATTCGAAACCATGCGCGTCCTGCTGACCGGCGCCACCGGCGGGATCGGGCAAGTCGTCGCGCAACGGTTGCTCGAACGGGGCGCTCACGTGCTCGTCGTCGGCCGCGATGAGACGGTGCTCGCGTCGCTCGTGCAGACTCTCGGCTTCGCGCGAGATCGTGTACACGCCTTCGTTGCGGACCTGGTGCATAGCGCCGACCGGTCAACGCTCTGCGAGTTCGCGCGCCAGTGGCACGGCGGAATCAATGTGCTCATCAACAACGCCGGCCTCAATACTTTCTCGCTGTACGAAGATCTCTCGCCGGATCAATTGGACCAGTGCCTCGCCGTCAATGTGCTCGCACCCATGCACCTCTGCCGCGAGCTCCTGCCCTGGCTCAAGACCCGCGAGTCGGCTGCGATAGTCAATGTCGGCTCGGTTTTCGGTTCCATCGGTTACCCGGGCCACGTCGCCTATTCCGCCACCAAGTTCGCCATCCGTGGTTTTTCCGAAGCGCTACGCCGGGAACTCGCCGACAGCCGCGTCCGGGTCCAGTACCTGGCACCGCGCGCGACGCGAACTGCGATGAATTCAGGCGCGGTCGAGGACATGAACTCGCGTCTCGGGATCAAGATGGATTCGCCCGAGCGCGTCGCCCGCGAGCTCATCGATCTGCTCGAAAGCCGCCGGCACGCCGCCGTCGTCGGCTGGCCCGAGAAAGCTTTCGTCAAAATCAATGCTGTGCTGCCCGCCCTGGTCGATCGTGCGGTGCGGGGACAGATGCCGACCATTCGTGCCTTTGCGGATCGCTCAGGCGCCATTGCCGAGGAGATCTTTTCAAATGAACATCAAGACGTCGTTGCATAGCTGGCTGGAGTCGTTGGCGTTCGCCGTCGTGTTCCTGCCCGCGATCCCGGCGGTCGCCGAGGACGCGCCGTTCACGACGGAGTTGTCGGAACTCCAGCAGGACTGGGATCGGGCGAACTACCAGGCCGCGAACGCGGTGGACAAGGAGCACCAGCTCGAAGTGCTGTCCGCTCGTAGCGAAGCGCTCGCCCGAAAGTATCCGCGGAACGCGGAACCGCTCGTGTGGGAAGGCATCGTGCTGAGTACTTACGCCGGCGCGAAAGGCGGGCTCGGCGCATTGTCACTCGCGAAGAAATCGCGTGACTGCCTGCTCGAAGCCACGCGCATCGATCCCGCCGCACTCAAGGGCTCGGCGTACACGAGCCTTGGCGCGTTGTATTACAAGGTGCCGGGTTGGCCCGTCGGGTTTGGTGATGACGACAAGGCCGCTGAGTTCCTCGGGAAGGCGCTCGCCCTCAACCCGGACGGCATGGATCCAAACTACTTCATCGGCGAGTACCTGTTCGAGCAGGGTGAGTACTCCCGTTCGCTGCAACACCTGCAGAAAGCACTGGCAGCCGAGCCGCGCCCGGACCGGCCGATAGCCGATGCGGGGCGACGCGCGGAGATCAATGCACTCGTGGCGAAGGTGCACACGAAGATGCGATAGCCGCATCAGCGGCTGAGCTACTGGTCGGCCCGCGCGAAATGCGCCAATTGATCCGCGTGCGCCTTCTTGAACGCCGGCCGCGCGGTCGCGCGCGCGACGTAGTCGCGACACGCGGGGTGTGCCGACAGCCGCTCGAAACGATTCAGCAACCGCAACGCATCCGACATCAGGATGTCTGCGATGGAAAACCTGCCGGCCAACCACTCGCGCTTCGCGAACACGGCCTCGAGACGGTCGAGCCGCGCGCCCACCCATCCATCGAAGAACGTCCACGCCTTCGACTCCGCCTTCAGGTCATAGAAAACGAAGATCGACCAGGGCACGGTCGCCATCTCGACGGAGTTCAGCGCGGCGATGAGCCACTCGATTGCTTCGTTGCGACGCTGAGTATCCGTCGGCAGCAGCGCTTCACTCTTGTTCCCCAGATGCAGAAGGATTGCGCCGCTCTCGAAGACTGACAGATCACCATCGGTGAGCCACGGCACCTGCGCAAAAGGCTGATGCGCCACGTGTTCCGCGCCGCGATCCTTGAATGGAACGCCCTTCACCTTGTACGGCAGCCCCGCCTCTTCCAGCGCCCAGCGGATTCGGAGATCGCGCACGTAGCCACGCGGAGGCTCGGGCACCCAGTCGTACGTATGAACAATCAGTTCACTCATGCGTCGGCATGGTGCACGGTGACAGGAAACGTGTCGACAGTTGTATGCTCCGGCCACAACCTCGGGAGCCCCCATGAACAAGAACGCATGGATTGTTTCTTTGGCCGCCGTCGCAGGAACGGCAGGAGCGCAGGAAGCCGCCACCCAACTGCAACTCGATGAAGTCATCGTCAGCGCCGACCGCCGCGACGAAAACGTCCGCGATGTCCCGAGTTCGGTGTCCGCCGTGAGCGGCGAAAATCTCGATGTGCTCTCGACCGGCGGCCAGGACGTACGCCTTCTGGCCGGCCGAGTGCCGAGCCTCAACGTCGAATCGTCGTTCGGCCGCGCATTTCCGCGCTTCTACATTCGCGGCTACGGCAACGGCGATTTCCGCCTGAACGCCTCGCAGCCCGTTTCTCTCATCTACGACGACGTGGTGCAGGAAAATCCGATCCTCAAGGGCTTCCCCATCTTCGATCTCGAACAGATCGAAGTGCTGCGCGGGCCGCAGGGCACACTCTTCGGCCGCAACACGCCGGGCGGCGTGGTCAAGTTCGATTCGGTCGAGCCGGAGAATACTTTCGGCGGCTACTTCAACGTGTCCGACGCCACCTACAACACGGCCAACGTCGAAGGCGCCCTGAACTTCGCGTTGAGCGATCACTGGTCCGCGCGCGTGTCGGCGCTCTACCAGCATCGCGACGACTTCATCGACAATTCATTCACCGGCGAAGACGACCAGTACGAGGGCTACAACGACCGCGCCGCGCGCGTGCAATTGCAGTACCAGAGCGACAATTTCACCGCGCTCATCAACGCGCACATGCGCAACCTCGACGGCACCGCGCGCCTCTTCCGCGCCAACATCATCCAGGCGGGCAGCAACGACCTCATCGACGGCTTCGAAGCCGACAGCCCGATTTCAATCGACGGGCAGAACCGCCAGGAGCTGAACATCGCCGGCGGCAGCGTTCGACTGACCTGGGACCTCGGCAACTACGCGCTGCACTCGATCACGGGCTACGAGTCCATGGACGCCTACAGCCGCGGCGACATCGACGGCGGCTACGGCTGCGGTTTGCCGTTCTGCGGCGGCATTCCGTTCGGTCCGGGATTCATCCCGTTCCCGAGCGAGACCGCGGACGGCATTCCAACGCTCGACCAGTTCACCGAAGAATTGCGCCTCGAATCGCAGCTCGACGGCGCATTCAATTGGCAGGCTGGCATCTACTATTTCGATGAGGACTACGACACCGAATTCTTCTCGTACGACAGTGTGTTCGGCGGTGGCGCGCAGAACCAATACCTGCGCGCGAATCAGACCAACACCGCGTGGGCGATATTCGGTTCGATCAGCTACGACGTGACGGATGACTTCGAAGTCCGCGCGGGCGTTCGCTACACGGACGATGAAAAGGATTTCGTCACGGGCGTCCCGGTGGGCTTCACGTTCCCGCCGGGTGCCGTGACCACGGCCAGCCTGAGTGACGACAACGTGAGCTGGGACTTGAGCGGCCTGTGGTCGGTCACGGATTCCGTGAACCTCTACGCGCGCATTGCCACCGGCTTCCGTGGCGCCAGCGTGCAGCCCGCCGGACCGTTCGGCGCACAATCCGTCGCCGAGCCGGAGACCAACACTTCCTACGAAGTCGGCGTGAAAGCGGATCTCTGGGATCGACGCGCGAAGTTGTACTTCAACGTCTTCCACTACGAAGTGAAGGACCAGCAGCTCACCGCTGTCGGTGGCGCGAGCAACGCCGTGCGCTTGCTGAATGCGGACAAGACCGTGGGCCAGGGCGCGGAGCTCGACTTCGAAGCCTTCCTGACCGACGACCTGCTCATGACACTGGGCTTCAGCTACAACGACACCGAAATCCAGGATGACGGCATCTCGGTGGGAACGTGCGCCGCATGCACCGTCACCGATCCGGTCGTGGGCGGACTCGCCGTGATCGATGGCAACCCGCTGCCGCAGGCACCCGAGACCATCGCGAACTTCACGCTGCGCTATGGCATTCCCTTCGGCAGCGGCGAGTTCTTCGTGTACACCGACTGGGCGTATCGCAGCAAGGTGAACTTCTTCCTCTACGAGTCCACCGAGTTCACCGGCAAGTCGCTGCTCGAGGGTGGCATCCGTCTCGGCTACAACTGGAGCGAGGGCACGTACGAAGCCGCGATCTTCGGTCGCAACATCACGGATGAAGTGGTGGCCGTCGGTGCCATCGACTTCAACAATCGGACCGGCTTCACGAACGAACCGCAGATCTGGGGCGTGCAGTTCAAGGCGAAGTTCTGAAGGCTACTCATCGGGTAGTTCGGTGAGGACCAGCATGTCGACGAGGAGCACCGCCGGCTTGCCGGCCGCGTCGACGCCCCAGTAAACGGGATACGCGCCGTCGCCATAGCCCGAAGTGGCGATGGCGCAGTCGTTTGCGTTGACCAGCGTGAGCATGAAAGCCGCCGACTGTTCGCTGGCTTCGGCGAACTTCTCGAACTGCTTTTCCTTGTGACGAGTCTTGATGGTGGTGAGCGCCGAGACGTCGCACACGGAAACGTTCGCGGCGTCCACGCCGACGACGTGCCCACCCTCGCCCATGTCCGCCGGATGCCATTTCACGACGGGCTCGTCGGTGATGAGCACGCGCATGGCCGCCACGCGCTCGTCGGATATTGAGATTTCCACGGCGTACTGACCGAGCGCGATGCGCTGGCCCAGCGACGCCAGCACCATCGGGTCGTAGCCCAGGTCGCCGACGACCACGATTCCCGTACTCACGTTCAATGTGCCGACGCGGCGGACCTCGCCCTTCTTGAAAATCCCTGCACCATCGAGCGCGGCTTCGCGCTTCGGCAGCGCGCGAAACGCGTGAGTCTTCGGATGCGTGAACTGTTCGCGCTGCTGCGGCGTCATGAAGGGCTCGTCCGCCGATTCGACGTAGCCATTGAGACTGACGATGCGCCAGTCGCTGCCGACCTTGCGCAGGCGATATTCGTAGTAGCGCGTGATGGGTGCCGCGGGATCCTGCGTCTGGATCAGGACACCATCGCCATCGGGCACGTTGCTGTCGATCTTCTCCGACTCCGGATGGTGATCGGCGGCCGACGACATCGAATTGCCAAGACCGCTGCGTCCACCGGCGACGAAATGCGCTTTGGTGAGCCGGTCGACCACCTTTTTCCAGGCGTCGAAGTCGCTGCTGGCGATGATGCGCGAGGATTCGCCGTGGACGCGGTGGTAGTCCGCGATGAACGCGCGAACCCGCGCATCGGGCGTCGGCTGCGCCGCGACCGCATCGGTTGAAGTCATGAAGGCTCCGAGGAGTGCCAGAGTAGTTAAGATGCGCACGAACACCAATCTATCAGCTGGCGAGCGAGAGCGTGAGCGGCCACGGTCGTCGGGTTGTGCGCAGCTTCATTTGGACTTGGGGCTGCGCCCGCGACAAAGGGTGCCGATTTCCCGGCTGCGCGAACACCCGTTTCATCGATGCGCATCACGTCGAGCACTGGGCGAATGGCGGCGAGACGAAGCCTTCCAACCTCGTCTCGTTGTGTCACTTCCATCATCACGCCGTGCATGAGGGCGGCATTCGCATCGTCAGGCTCGACGACGGCGCGCTGCGGTTCGTGAAGCGGAATGGCGCGGCCATTGACAGCGTGGCACCCGGATACACACAGCCACTGGGCGATTGGAGGCAACTGCCCGCCGCTACCGCGCCACTATCGAAATGGCGCGGCGATCGAATGGATCTGGACCTCGCCGTCGATGCGCTGATTCAGCAGGCGAAGAAGGCGAAGGACGCTCCAGCTGGAACGTCCAACGCCTGACCGGTCAAGGATTGACAACGAATCGGCGTCAGATCGGCTCGTCCACCTTGTACCCGCGCGCGCGCAGCTCGGCCAGGTAACCATCCGGCGCAAAGAGCTCCGACATCGAAATCACGGCCATCGTGCTCTTGTTCTCTTTCAACGCGCGCTCGGCCTCCTTGAGCCACGCTGCGGTTCGCCGCGCGACAAACTCATCTGCACGCTTCGCGCCACCATACAGCGCTTCGGTACAAACGCTCTCGCCGTGGTCGCGTTGCAGCGCGTATTTGGGAACGAGCTGCCGCAAGGCCGCGATGTCACCGACGGACCACGCGTTCGCGAGGCGTGTCAGCCCAGTGCCACCGTCTTCGACCATCCCCACCATCATCTCCAGACACGGCACCGTCGAGCCCTGCTGGATATTCTTCAAATGTTCTTCGTGCGTCTGTCCCGCTGCGTCGACATATGTGACCCTGACGTTGGCGCGCGTCGCAAGCTTCTTCACGGTGAACGTCGCACTGAATCGCTTCTCCATGCCGAGCTTCCGAAGCGCGCTCATCATGATGCGTCGCCCTGCGTAGAAGGGCCGCAGCACTTCGAAGCCATCGGAGACGCGGTAGTACCTTCGCGTGGCATCGGCTCGCGCATACAGATCGGGCGGCACGACGTCCTTGAGTTTCTGCCCGCCGGGCAGCGTGCGTATCCGCGACTCCGCATCATCCTGCTGAGAGTTCGGCCACAGGACGCCCGAGAAATCGAGAATCACTTCCTGGGACTTGTCGAGCTGCGTTTCGAATTTCTTCGACCGCCACTTCACCTTGCCGGGCTGCGGCGCAATTTCGCCGAGGATCCACAGCACGTGGTCGCCGGAGGAAACTTTCCAGAGGCCCGGGCCCGGCTGCTCGCCCGTGACCAGCACTTCTTCCATGGGCGGAACTTCGGGTGCGGCCCCGGGCTCCTGCGCCAGGGCGACGCTCGTGAACAGCAACGCGGCAAAAAAACAGACGCAAGGCCTCGACACTAAACAACCCCCTTCAAT
>Ga0315912_10006568_pt1 | contig 10387 bp, 10 predicted proteins | sample VfabasoilMG_FD_204469 | JGI IMG/M metagenome (GOLD analysis project Ga0315912, IMG submission 204469) | Garden soil microbial communities collected in Santa Monica, California, United States - V. faba soil | ecosystem: Environmental > Terrestrial > Soil > Garden | place: USA: California... | reverse complement strand
CGTGAGCCGCGGTGAGTTTGCCCGTCTTGTGGCGATAGGCCGCCTCGACGAAGCTGGCGAACAGAGGGTGCGGCCGGAGCGGTTTCGACTGGAATTCCGGATGGAACTGCACGGCCAGGAACCAGGGGTGTGACGGGAGCTCGGCGATCTCGGCGAACTTTCCGTCGGGCGAACGACCGGAAATGCGCAAGCCTTTCTCGAGTAGCGCCGGTTCGTACAAGCAATTGAACTCGAACCGGTGCCGATGGCGTTCGTGGACGAGGGACGCGCCGTAGACGCGTTCGGCCAGCGATCCCTTCGCGATCTCACAAGCATAACGGCCCAGACGCATGGTGCCGCCCAGATCGTCCACGCCGAGCAGGTCGCGCAGCTTGTAAATCACCTTGTGCGGTGCGTTCTCGTCTACTTCGGTTGAATCGGCACCGTCGAGGCCGCACACATGGCGTGCGTACTCCACGGTTGCCCACTGGAAGCCGTAGCAGATTCCGAAGAACGGGATGCCGCGCTCGCGGGCGTACTCGGAGGCCCTCATCATGCCGCGCGTTCCGCGCGAGCCGAACCCACCCGGAACCAGGATCCCGTGCGCCCCGTCGAGCAGCGAGCTGCCGCTCTCGCGTTCAAGCGCTTCGGCCTCAACCCAGTTCAATCGCGCTTTGAGGCGATGGCCAAAGCCACCGTGATACACGGCTTCGTTGAGGCTCTTGTAGGAGTCTTCGTAACCGGTGTACTTGCCGACCACGTGAATGATGATCTCGTCCACGGGGTTCTTGATCCGATCGACCAGTTCCTCCCACGCGGCCGTGCGTGCCTGCGTGAGCGGCAGGCCAAGCTGCTTGAGCACGATCTGGTCGAGGCCCTCGGTCTTGAGCACAAGCGGCACTTCGTAAATCGTGTCAACGTCCTTGGCCGTGATGACCGCTTCTTCGGGCACATCACAGAAGAGCGCGATCTTCCGTTTGATATCGGCGTCGAGGAAGCGGTCAGTGCGGCAGAGCAGCACGTCTGGCTGGATGCCGATCGAGCGCAGATCGCGCACGCTGTGTTGCGTCGGTTTCGTCTTCAGTTCACCTGCGGTGCCGATGTAGGGCACGAGCGTCAGGTGGATATAGAGCGTGTTCTCGCGGCCGACGTCGAGACGGAACTGACGGATGGCCTCGAGGAACGGCATGCTCTCGATGTCGCCGACCGTGCCGCCGATTTCAACCAGCACGATGTCCACGTCGCGCCCGGCAATTCGAATCGCGTCCTTGATCTCGTTGGTGATGTGGGGAATGACCTGAACGGTGCGACCGAGGTAGTCGCCACGGCGTTCCTTCTGGATGACGGACAAGTAGATCTTGCCGGTCGTCCAGTTGCTGTTGCGCGACGCCACCATGCTCGTGAAGCGCTCGTAGTGACCGAGGTCAAGATCGGTCTCCGCGCCATCGTCGGTGACGTAGACCTCGCCGTGCTGATACGGGCTCATCGTTCCGGGATCGACGTTGATGTACGGATCGAACTTCTGCAGGGCGACTGTGTAGCCGTGGTCTTCGAGCAGGCGCCCTATCGAGGCCGCTGCGAGACCTTTACCCAGCGAAGACACCACACCACCGGTGACGAAGACGTATTTCACGGGTCGGCCGTCAGGTCGTTGGCTCATGCCACCTCACACACGTGTCGCCATCAACTGGCGCACGCGTTCAAGATCCTCGGGAGTATCCACTTCGATCGACTCGAACCGCGTCGCCACGGTGCGAATCCGATAGCCATGTTCAAGTGCGCGTAACTGTTCGAGCGACTCGGCCTGTTCGAGCGGTGTCTGCGGGAGTGCCGCAAACGTGAGCACGAAGTCGCGTCGAAAACCGTAGAGTCCGACGTGTTTGTAGATGACGGCGTTCGCGTCCCGACGAAACGGGATCGCCGATCGCGAGAAGTACAGCGCGTCACCCTGCTTGTCGACGACGACCTTGACGACGTGCGGGCTTGCGATGTCGGCCGCATCGGTCGTCGGCTGCCGCAGCGTTGACATCGTCACCGATGGATCGGTGATGAGCGGATGGAGCACCTCGGAGATCATGTCCGGCTCGATGAGCGGCAAATCTCCCTGCACGTTGATCAGAATCTCGCACGACAACTCGTTCGCGATCTCGGCAATCCGGTCCGTGCCAGTCCGGTGACCGGCCTGGGTCATCCGGACAATGCCGCCGAAGGTTTCGACCGCAGCTGCAATGCGCTCGTCATCAGTCGCAACGACCACGGCATCGATGCCGCGCGCATCCGCGGCGCGCCGATACACGTGCTCGATCATCGGACGGCCTGCAATCTCGGCGAGCGGCTTGCCAGGAAGTCGGGAAGAGGCGAATCGGGCGGGGATGACAGCGACAGCTCGGAGGGAAGACGTTCTCAGGAAAGGATTGAGAAACGAACCCGGGGGCACGGCGAATAATAACACCGAATCGGCGTGGAGCCAGTTGACTCTGAGTCCGATACTGAAGTGGTAAAATGTACGTCCCCTGATGACTTGGAAACTCTCGACGCTCTCCGCGCTCACGTCCGGCGGGGCGGTCGTTCTGACAGCTCTGGCGACACTTGTGTCACCTGTGGGGCGCACTTCCAATTCTCCATCCACTGAACCGCAGGCGCTCGATCGCGCGGGTGCCGCTGTGGACCTTGGTGCTCAGGCCGATCGTCTCAAAGCTCGTCTCGCGGAAGTCACGGCGTATCGCCAACCGGCTCGCGATGCATTTCGGTTCGCTCCGCCGCCGCGGCACGTCGAGGAGTTGCCTAAGCCACTTGCGCTCGAAGCACCTCCGGAAGTTGTGGCGCCAGTTCGCCCGCCGTACGGCCTCTCAGGGATGGCGATGACAACCGAAAACGGTGTCGCGCAGCGGACAGCCATCCTCAGCTCGTTGCAGGGTGTATCGCTAGTGAAGGAAGGCGAGACGCTCGAGAGCGGTTATCGCGTGGTGTCGATCACCGACGATTCCATCACCCTCGAAGCGAGTGATGGAACGCAGACTACGCTGCACCTGTCAAACACGAACTAGTCGCGCAGACAGGATCGCCTTCGCTGCTCTCAGTTCTTCGAGCACGACTTCCGGAATCGGGGCCGTTTCATCGACGATGACCACGCCGACCGCGTGGCCGTAGATGCGTCCAAGCGCGAAGTTGGAGATGTTCACGCCGTGCCTGCCAAGGATCGTACCGATCGATCCGATGACGCCCGGCTCGTCGTTGTTTGTCACGACGATCATCGTCCCTTCGAGCGGCGCGTCAACGTCGATGCCATCGAACATTACGAGTCGCGGTGAGCCCTTTTCGGACACTGCGCCTTCGACCTGCCGCTCATCGTGTGCTGTGCGCACCTTGAGCGAGATGAGACTGGTGTAGTTCCGTGCACGCGTGCTGCGCGACTCCACGATCTCGATCCCGTGCTCGGCCGCCACAGTTCTTGCGTTCACAACGGTGACGCCGTTCGATAGCAATGGCTTGAACAGGCCGGCGAGCACGGCGTTGACAATCACGCCCGTGCGGCTTTGGGTCAGCTCGCCGTAGTAGCGAAGGCTCACCTCGCTGATGCGCTCGTCGTTCATCTGAGCGATGAACGTGCCAAGCCGTTCACCAAGCAAGGCAAAGGGTTGCAGCCGCTTGAACTCCTCCGGCGACAGGGAAGGAAAGTTGACCGCGTTGCGGATGACGCCGTCTTTGAGGAAGTCACGAAGCGCGGCGGCCGTTTCGGAGCCGACGAGCTCCTGACCTTCACGCGTTGAGGCCGCGATATGTGGTGTGGCCACGACCTGCGACAGTTTCTGCAGGCGATGATCGACCGTAGGCTCCTTGTCGAATACATCGAGCGCGGCGCCTGCCACATGTCCCGACTCGATCGCGTCGGCGAGTGCGGCCTCATCAATCAAATCGCCACGGGCGGTGTTGACGATGCGAATGCCCTTGCGCGCTTTCGCCAATCGTTCGGCGTTCACCATGCGACGCGTGTGGTCGCTCGACGGCATGTGGAGCGAGACATAGTCGGCGCGCGCGAACAGGTCGTCGAGGCTCACGAGCTCCACGTCCAGCTGCGCAGCCGTCTGCACGGACACGAACGGATCGTGGGCGATGATCGCCATGCCAAACGCAGACGCGCGGCGAGCGACCTCCTGTCCGATACGGCCCAGGCCAACGAGGCCGAGTACCTTCTCGCGCACCTCTTCGCCGAGGAACTTCTTCTTCTCCCACTTGCCCTGCTTCATCGCCGCGTCAGCACCGGGAATGTGACGAGCGAGGGCGAGCACCAATGCCATCGCCAGTTCGGCGACGCTGACGCTGTTTGCGCCCGGTGCGTTCATGACGACGATGCCACGAGCGCTCGCGGCTGGCACGTCAACGTTATCGACGCCAGTTCCGGCGCGTGCGATGGCACGCAGCTTGGGTGCGGCGTCTATCAGTGCAGACGTCACGCGTGTCGCGCTGCGAACCACGATGGCGTCGGCGTCTGTGATGTCGGTGGCGAGCTGCTCCGGTGAGCGCCCGGTTCTTGCGTCTATGTCCCAGCCTTCGTTGCGGAGGAGATCGACTGCGGAGGCGGGAAGGTCATCTGCGACAAGGATCTTCACGGCGTTGAGAAAAGTATAATCTGCGGTTGCGGGTTCTCGCCGCAAGACACATACGTAACGTTCGCACTACGATGGTGCAAACCGCTAAAACATTCAGGATCATCTGCAACGATCGCGTCTACGAGCGGTGTTTTCAACAGGCTTTTCAACAGAAACTGTGAGTACTTCGACGCGAGGCTGCGGGACAGTGACCTAAGCCGCGCGAGCGAGACGAGGAACGCATGAATCGCAAAGTGACAGTGGTAGGTGGCGCCGGTAACGTTGGCATGACCGTGGCTCGCGCGATTGCGGAGAAGGAATTGGCTGATGTCGTGATCATCGACATCGCCGATCAGAAGGCCGCAGGCGTCGCGCTCGATATTTACGAGACGTGTCCTGTCATCGGATCGGACTCACGCCTCGTTGGCGGTGGCGACTGGAGCGCAGCCGCAGGCTCCGACATCGTCGTCATCACATCCGGCAAGCCGCGCAAGCCAGGCATGAGCCGCGACGATCTCGTGCGCGACAACTTCGAGATCATGAAGAGCATCGCGCCGAACCTCGTGCAGCATTGCCCGAATGCGATCGTCGTGCCGGTCGCCAATCCGCTCGACGCGATGTCACAAGCGCTGTTCCGTCTCACCAAGTTCCCACGCGAGCGCGTCATCGGTATGGCCGGTGTGCTCGACTCCGCCCGCATGAGCACATTCGTGGCAATGGAGCTCAAGGTCTCGGTGGAGAACGTGCACTCGTTCGTGCTCGGTGGCCACGGCGACACGATGGTGCCGCTGCCACGATATTCGACGGTCGCCGGAATTCCGCTGACTGAGCTGCTGCCAAAGGAGCGCATCGACGCGATTGCCAAGCGCACAGCCGATGGCGGTGCAGAGATCACGAAGCTCGTGGGCACGAGCGCGTGGTATGCGCCTGGTCAGGCCGCGGCCGAGATGTGCGAAGCGATTCTGAAGGACAAGAAGAAGATCCTGCCGTGCTCCGTGTTCCTGCAGGGCGAGTACGGCATCCGCGATCTGTTTGTTGGTGTGCCGGTGAAGCTCGGAGCCAAGGGCGTTGAGCAGATCATCGAGATCAAGCTGACACCGGAAGAAGATGCCGCGCTGAAGAAGTCGGCAGGCGCCGTGAAGGAACTCGTCGACGTTATCGGAATGTAATTGGTCTCTAGGCTCTGGACTTTGGTCTCTGGGCTTCGCCGCCCAGAGCCAAGAGCCCAGAGTCGAGAGCCTTGACTATTTCGCCGGTGGTGCACCACCCGGTGCTGCACCGCCTGGGCCTGCGCCACGTGGTGGCGGAGGTGCACCTGGAGTTCCTGGAGCCACGCTTGGCGTCGTCGCGCCGCGATGACACATCGCGCACGTCACACGCGCGGCCTGATCCGGCGCCTTGTTGACGGCCGTCGGAACCTTCGCATTCATGTCGCCAACCATCCGCATCATGGCGCGCGCCATGTTTTTGGTCGGCTTGGTGTCTCCAGCGAAGTCGTTCATCGGATCGCCGGGCCCGTTGAATACATGGCAGTGATTGCAGGTCACGCCAAGCGCGGCGGAGAAGGCTTGCATCGCCGTAACGACTTGCGGTCGCGGCGTGTCTTTCGGGAACACTTGCAGATTCTGCAGCGGGGGTGGCGGGGCGCCGCCTTCCCGTCCTTGCGGGGCCTGTGCCGCGGACACGAGCGACCCGGCCAGGACGATCACACCAAACACAATCGATCCAGTCGTTAGACGCACTATGCAATCTCCTCGGCCGCGGATTCTATCAGTCCACAGTCCACAGTCCACGGTCCTCGATTAGTTGGGAGTTGGGATTCTTGGGAGTTGGGAGTTCGCGAAGCGTTGTTGGACGTGTGGTGTGGCGATGGAATACGATGAATAGTTGTTGAATTGGCGGCCGGAGAGGGAATCCCCCAGTGAAAATTCACGAATATCAAGCCAAGTCGGTGTTGGCACGCTTTGGTGTGACCGTTCCGCGCGGCGAAGTGGCCTTTACTTCTCAGGAAGCCGGTGAGATCGCGCGACGACTCGGTGGCAACATCGCCGTCGTCAAGGCGCAGATCCATGCCGGCGGGCGCGGCAAGGGCGGTGGCGTCAAGATCGCCAAGTCCGCCGACGAGGCCGAACAGCTCGCCAAGCAAATCCTCGGCATGACCCTGGTGACGCATCAGACCGGGCCTGAAGGCCGCAAGGTCGGTCGCGTGCTGATTGAGGAAGGTCTTCAGATCGAGCGTGAGCTCTATCTGAGCATCGTCATCGACCGCGCGTCGGCGAGCCCCGTGATCATCGCCAGCGCGGCAGGCGGCATGGACATCGAGGAAGTTGCCGCGAAGGAACCGGAGAAGATCCTGAACGAGCGGATCGACCCAGGGACCGGGGTCATCCCGTTCCAGGCGCGGAAGTTGGCGTTCGGGATGGGCCTCGCTGCCGGTCCGGCCAACAAGCTGGTCAAGCTGCTCGACTCGATCTACAAGGCGTTCATCGAAACCGACGCGTCGATGATCGAGATCAACCCGTTGATCCTGACGAAGGGCGGCGACCTCCTGGCGCTCGACGCGAAAGTCTCATTCGACGACAACGCGCTCTATCGGCATCCGGACTTTCGCGATCTGCGAGACCTTGGTGAAGAGGATCCGCTCGAGGTCGAAGCGTCGAAGTTCTCGCTCAACTACATCCGCCTCGACGGCAACATCGGCTGCATGGTCAACGGCGCGGGCCTCGCCATGGCGACGATGGACATCATCAAGCTGGCGGGGGGAGAACCGGCGAACTTCCTCGACGTGGGCGGCGGCGCCAACGCGGAGCAGATCAAGAACGCCTTCCGCATCCTGATGGCTGACAGCAACGTGAAGGCGGTGCTGATCAACATCTTCGGCGGAATTCTTCGCTGCGACGTGCTGGCCCAGGGCGTGATTGCGGCGGTCCAGGAGCTTGGCGTGCGCGTGCCGATCGTGATTCGGATGGAAGGCACCAACGTCGAGGAAGGCAAGCGGCTGCTCCGTGAAAGCAGCCTGAATTTCAGCACGGCCGACTCCATGGGTGAGGCGGCGGATACAGTCGTCTCTCTCGCGAGGGGTAAGTAGTGGCCATTCTGCTTGATCGAAACTCCAGGCTGATCGTCCAGGGGCTGACCGGGCGTGAGGGAACCTTTCACGCCAAGGCGGCCGCTGCGTACGGGACGAAGGTCGTCGGCGGTGTCACCCCGGGCAAGGGCGGGACGACGCACGAGGGCTGGCCGATCTTCAACAGCGTGCACGATGCCGTTCGTGAAACCGGTGCCGATTCGAGCGTGATCTTCGTGCCGCCGCCGTTTGCGGCCGACGCGATCATGGAGGCCACGGACGCCGGCATCAAGCTGGTCGTCTGCATCACCGAAGGCATTCCGACCATCGACATGTTGAAGGTGATGACCTTCATGGACGAGAAGCCGACGCGCCTAATCGGGCCGAACTGTCCCGGCATCATCACTGCGGGTCAGGCGAAGGCAGGGATCATCCCGGGGCACATCTGTAAAGAGGGGCGCATCGGAATCGTCTCGAAGAGTGGCACGCTCACGTACGAGGCGATTCATCAGCTGTCCAAGCAGGGGATGGGGCAGACGACCTGCATCGGCATCGGCGGTGACCCGCTCATCGGCACCAGCTTCATCGACGCGCTGAAGTTGTTCAAGGAAGACCCGGACACCGACGCCGTCATCATGATTGGTGAGATCGGCGGCACTGCGGAGCAGGATGCAGCCGCGTACATCGCGAAAGAGTTCAAGAAGCCGGTCGTCGGGTTCATCGCGGGTCAGACTGCGCCGCCTGGACGAAGGATGGGTCACGCTGGCGCGATCATCGCGGGTGGCCAGGGAACGGCTGCGGAAAAGATGGAAGCGCTGACGAAGGCAGGCGTGCACGTCGTAAAGAGCCCCGCCGACATGGGCGCCAGGATGCGGGAGGCATTAGGGAAGTAATGGAACGAACCTTCGCAATCATCAAGCCGGACGCGGTGGCGAGCCGGAAGGCCGGGCAGATCCTGGCGCGTATCGAAGCCGCCGGCTTCAACGTGCGCGCGATGCGCCTGCAGCACCTGACCAAGAAGGAAGCCGAAGGGTTCTACGCCGTTCATCGTGAGCGGCCGTTCTTTGGTGGTCTGACCGACTTCATGTCGTCGGGACCCTGTGTCCTGCTTGCGCTCGAAGCACCCGACGCGATCAAGAAGTGGCGTGCGACGATGGGCGCGACCGATCCGGCAAAGGCAGATGCGGGGACGTTACGCAAGGATTTCGGGGAGTCGATCGAACGAAATGCGACGCACGGCTCCGATGCGCCCGAGACAGCGGCGTTCGAACTCGGCTACTTCTTCCGCGGGCTCGAACTGATCTAAGAGATCCCAGATGGGCCGCACGCTCATCGTCGTTGGACTGCTCGTGGCCGGAGTTGGCCTGTTGATGTCGATCGGCCTTCCGATCGGCCGGCTGCCGGGCGACTTCACGATCAGGCGGGGCAACTTCACGTTCTACTTCCCGCTGGCCTCGTCCATCATAGCGAGCATCGTGCTCACGCTGGTGATGATGCTGATCGGAAAAAGGTAAACACGATGGCGTCGATCAAGGCCGACAAGTGGATCAAGCGCATGGCACTCGAGCACGGCATGATCGAGCCGTTCGAGGATCGCCAGGTGCGGCAGGGAGTGATCTCGTACGGGCTCTCGTCGTACGGCTACGACATCCGCGTGGCGGACGAGTTCAAGGTCTTCACGAACATCAACAACACGGTCGTCGATCCGAAGAACTTCGACGACCGGTCGTTCGTGGACATGAAGACCGACGTCTGCATCATCCCGCCGAACTCGTTTGTACTGGCGAAGACGGTCGAGTACTTCCGCATCCCTCGCGATGTCCTCACCGTGTGCGTTGGCAAGTCAACCTACGCTCGATGCGGGTTGATCGTGAACGTCACGCCGTTCGAGCCCGAGTGGGAAGGCTTCGTCACGCTCGAGATCTCGAACACCACGCCGCTGCCCGCCAAGGTGTACGCAAACGAGGGGATCTCGCAGGTGCTGTTCTTCCAGAGCGATGAGCAGTGCGAGGTGTCCTACGCGGACAAGAAGGGCAAATACCAGAAGCAGCAAGGCCTGACGCTGCCACGGCTGTGACTCTTGAAATTCAAAATGCAAAATGCAAGATGCAAAAGGCAAGGCGCAATTTTGCATTCCCATTTTGCATTTTGAATTTTGCCTTTTGCATTTCATGTCTCTGAAATGACCCGCACTGAACCCGCGCGCGGGATGCGCGACTATCTCCCCGAGGACATCCGGCGTCGCGAGTACGTCATCGGCGTGATCCGCCGCGTCTACGAGCGCTACGGGTTCGAGCCGCTCGAGACCCCCGCGGTCGAGAACCTCGAGACGCTGATGGGGAAGTACGGGGAAGAGGGCAATCAGCTCATCTTCAAGATCCTCAAACGGGGTGAGCACGAGGCCAGCGGGCAGGCGGACCTCGCGCTGCGCTATGACCTCACGGTGCCGCTCTCGCGCGTGGTCGCCCACTATCAGAGCAAGCTGCCGCGGCTGTTCAAGCGCTATCAGATCCAACCGGTGTGGCGCGCGGATCGTCCGGCCCGCGGGCGTTTCCGCGAGTTCTATCAGTGCGACGTGGACTCGCTTGGTTCAACGTCGCCCGTCATCGAAGCTGAAGTCTGCGGCGCTGTATCGGACGCGCTCAGCGAGCTCGGGTTCAGCGACTTCACGATTCGCATCAACCATCGGCAGCTGTTGACGTCGATTCTGAATGTTGCCGGCATTCCCGAAGCGCTCCACGGCACGGCGCTC
>Ga0315912_10006567_pt1 | contig 10388 bp, 8 predicted proteins | sample VfabasoilMG_FD_204469 | JGI IMG/M metagenome (GOLD analysis project Ga0315912, IMG submission 204469) | Garden soil microbial communities collected in Santa Monica, California, United States - V. faba soil | ecosystem: Environmental > Terrestrial > Soil > Garden | place: USA: California... | reverse complement strand
GATCGTGCTGGCGCGATTCGGCGAGCAACGCTACATGAGCATCCAGGACGGGATTTCACCCGGCTATTCGCTGGCGCGGTACTTGATCGTGAACAAGGACCGCTTCTGCGTGTTCGCCACGTTTTCCGATGCGCTCGCCCAGGACGTCGAGCAGAAGGCGATCGCGGGCCAGGTCAAGCCGGATCGGCACATGTCGACCCTGGAGCTCAGCGCCAATGCCGAACAGCTGCGCGACTACTTCGGCAAGCAGGGCGTAAAGGCGTTCCAGGAACATGACGAAGCTGCGCTGGTATTCCAGCGGGTGAAATCGGCCGAGTTGCCGCCACCCAAGGCGCCGCCGGACGACCCCGACGCGATAAGAGCTACTCCGTGTCGTCCGTGATGTTGCGGAAGTCGACGCCCAGCGACCGCAGCTTGCGATACAGGTGGGTGCGCTCCATGCCGACGCGCTTGGCGAGCTGGCCGACCTTGCCGTTACACAGCAGCAGCTGCTGCTGCAGGTAGGCACGTTCGAACTGTTCGCGGGCCTCGCGCAGCGGCAGCGCCAGGAGGTCCTGCTTGACCAGCGGCTCGGCCGTGGGCGCTTGCGCGGCAAGCTCGCGTTCGATTTCCTCGAGGCGGATTTCCTCGCTGCCACCCTGCAGCAGCAGGCGCTGCACGAGATTCTTGAGCTCGCGCACGTTGTCCGGCCACGGGTAGTTGCGCAGGCGGTTCTGCGCCGCGACGCTGAACTTGCGGAACGGCAGGCCCTCGCCGTCCACCAGCCGGTCGACGTAGTGGCGCAGCAGGTCGGGCACGTCCTCGGTGTATTCGCGCAGCGGCGGCACGCGCACGATGAGGGTATTCAGGTGGGCGAGAAGATCCCGACGAAACTCCTCGCTGCGCGTCTCGATGCCGGGACGTGCCGAGGACAGCAGCCTGGCCTTGAGCGTGACGGGTGTGCTGCCGCCGACCCGCGTGAACTGGCCGCTCTCGAGCGCTCCCAGCAGGGCGCGCTGCGCCGCCGTCGGCAGATCTTCGAGCTCGTTGACGAACAGCGTGCCCGCGCCGGCGCGTTCCAGCACGCCCGGGGCCGACTGTCCGCCGGACTCGGTGCCGAACAGCACCTGCTCGGCGCCATCGCCGCGCAGCGTGCTCGAAATCAGCGTGACGAAAGGACGCGCGGCGCGCGGGCTCGCGTCGTGGATGAAACGCGCGAAAGCCTCGCGCCCGGTGCCGGTCTCACCGACCAGCAACACCGGCGAATCGTTGCTGGCGATCTGCGCGAGATCGGCGCGCAGCTGCTGCATGACGCGGCTGCGTCCCACCGGCACGCCCGGCGATGCGGCTAACAACTTGCCGGCGTGGCGCTTGCGCTTGCCGGCCTCGAGCGCGCGCTCGACCGTGCGCAGCAGTTTCTGCAGCGACAGCGGTTTCTCGACGAAATCGAAAGCGCCGAGGCGCGTCGCCTCGACCGCGGTCTCGACGGTGCCATGCCCCGACATCATCACCACCGGGCAGGAAGTGTCGGCGGCCGCGGCCTGCCATTCACGCAACAGCGTGATGCCGTCGGTGTCGGGCATCCAGATGTCCAGCAGGACGAGATCGGGAAGCTGGCGCGCGCGCGAGGCGCGGGCCTGGCCGGCATCACCGGCCACGTCCACGTCGTAGCCTTCTTCGGAGAGGATCTCCTTCAGAAGACCGCGGATATCGGCTTCATCATCGACGACCAGAATGTGTGCTGCGCTCATGCTCGCTCCTTCCGGGGCTCGGCACGCCGCTCGCGCGCCACCACCTGTCGGGAACCGTCAGTTACGGGCAAGGATACACGCACGCGCGCGCCGCCTTCGGGCCGATTGTCGGCTTCGACGCGCCCGCCGTGTTCCTCGACGATCTTTTTCACGATCGCGAGCCCCAATCCTGTGCCTTTTGGCTTGCTGGTCACATACGGATCGAACGCACGTCCCAGTACCTCGCGCGCGAATCCCGGCCCGTTGTCACTTACCGTAATCGTGGCGTATTCGGCGGCGCCCACGTTTTCCAGGCGGGTGGCGACGATCACGTGGCCGGACGCCGCGTTTTCCACCGCCTCGACGCCGTTGACCACGAGATTGTTGAGGATCTGCCGCACGCGGCCGCGGTCGGCCTCCACGTGCTCGATGCGCGGATCCAGGTCGAGGTCGATCTGCACCCCCGATTCCTGCACGCGGTGCAGGTCGGCGACTTCAGTGACCAGCGCATTGAGCGGGAAGCGCGTCACTTTCATGTCCGGCGCGCGCGCGTACTCGCTGAACGCGTTGACCATGGCCTTCATGGCCTCGACCTGCTGCACGATGGTGTAGGTCGCGCGGTCCAGCACCTGCGCGTCTTCACCCGTCATCTGTTCGAGGTAGCGGCGGCGCATGCGTTCCGCGGACAGCTGGATCGGCGTGAGCGGATTCTTGATCTCGTGCGCGAGACGGCGCGCGACCTCGCCCCAGGCCGCGTCGCGCTGCGCCTGCAACAGCGCGCTGATGTCGTCGAACACGATCACGTAGCCGCCCTGGCGCTCCGCTTCGTTCTCGGCGTGATCGTCGCCGGGCAGCGGCGTGCACGAACACACCAGCACGCGCGCACCGGCCATCTCCGGCTTGAGATCCATCTGCTCGCGCCATTCCTCCTCGCCGCGCGCGAGCCGCGCGTTCACCTCGGCGACGAACCTCACGAAGCGCGGGTCGCTCGACGACGCCGCCAGCGACTGGCCGATGCCCTGCTCGAGGTCGACGCCGAGGATGTTGCCGGCGGCGTGGTTGGCGCTGCGCAATACCATGTCGCGGCCGATGGCGATGACGCCGGTAGTCAGGCGCGCCAGGATGATCGACAGTCGCTCGCGTTCGCGCTCCACCGCCTGCTGGCTGCGCGTGGTCTCCTCGCGCGCGCGCCGCAGGCGCTTGGTCATGTCGTTGAACGAATGCACCAGGAAGCCCATCTCGTCACGCGACGGCAGCGGCAGGCGCGTGCCGAAGTCGCCCTTGCCCACCGCGCGTGTGCCCGCGATGAGGTCCTGCACCGGCCGCGTGAGTTTCTCGGCCGAGTAGATAGCACCGTATATGGCGGTCAACATTGCGAGCAGCAGCACCAGCGTGAGTGTCATTCGAAAGCTGTTCTTCACGGGCTCGCGCTGCGCAGACAGCTCACCGTGCTGCGAATACGAACGTTGCACGGCTTCGGATAGTCGCGCGAGCTGCGGTGGCACCGGGTAGATCGCCACCACGAAGCGACCTTCGCTCGATCCCGGTGCTGCGGCGATAGGTGCCGCGGTGTTGATCAGGTAGTCGCCTTCCGACAGCGGCTCCAGGCTGCGGTAGGGACTTCCACCGGCGATGGCCCGGGTCATCTCCGGGGTCGCGTAGTGCGGCAGCGTGGTCGACGTCGGACCGGAACTGCTCGCCGCCAGCACCTGGCCGAGGCTGCCGTACACCACCACCTCGAGCGCGCCGCTCTCGACGCGTTGCGCGTCGGCGGCCTGCGCCCAGTCCTCGGCCGGGCTCTCGGCGAGCTTGGCCGCGAACTGCTCGGTGCTGCGCACGTACTCGCGCATGCGCACCTCCATGGCGGCCTTCGAGAGGTCGAGTGCGTCGGTCAGACCCTGCTTGATCTCCACCTTGAACCAGCTGTCGATGCCGCGGTTCAGGAACTCGAGGCTGAATAGATAGACGATGATCAGCGGCGCGATGACCAGCGAGCCGAAGATCGCCACGGTACGTGCCGTCAGGCGCGAACCGGGAACCTGCGCGCGGAACGCGCGCACCAGCTCGATGACCTTGCGCGCCAGCAGCACGCTGACGGTGACCACCGCGATGGCATTGATCAGCAGGATCCACGGCTGCAGCCGGCTGTACTGCACCGAGTTCTGCACCGACAACGCGAGCAGCAGCAGCAGGCCGCCGCTCACCAGCACCCACAGTGCGATGAGACCGAGCGTGCCGAGGCGTCTCAGTGCGGCAGGGACCATGAGAACCACTCGCTTTCGCGATGCCAGTCGTCCGTCCAGAAGAGCAACACGCGCAGCGTATCCGGCAGGCGGCCGCGACGCACGCCGGCACGCAGGTTCACGCGGTAAGTCCGATTCTGGGACAGCTGCGCCGCGAGCAGGAACGGCCAGGAGTCCACGGTGCCCAGCGCTTCGAGTGCCTCCTCGAGCGTGGCGTAACTGTGCTGGTCGCTGCTGGTGGTGCCGAGCTCGCGGGTCAGGTACCGGTCGCTGACCGCGTGGTAGCTGAGCTCGCGCTTCAGCGTGTACTCGGCGACGGTCTGGTCCATCCAGAAACTGCGCTCGCGCGACACGATGACATCGAGGTCGAAGGTGAGCGTCAGCCCGTCCTTGAGCGCAGCGCGGATGTCGTCATTGACCGGGTACGCCACGCGCGCGTACAGCTGGTAGACGCCCCCCTCCGGCTGCGCATACGCCGAGCGCACCTCGAGCACGCCGTCGAGAGCGTCGGCGCGCGCCAGGCCGGCCGCCGCCAGCGATGCGAGCAGGATCAGAAAAAAGTGCGCCGGTCGCGAGTGCATTCGTTGCTCTGTTTATCCCTGGCCAAATCTATCAACGATCAAGTCGTTGCAAGCACGCATAGTAGAAGCCATCGGTGTCCGCACCGCCACCGGGCAGCAGCTGCCAGCCCACCGGGCGCTCGAGCAGGCCCGGCGGCGGCTCGAGACCCGCTGTCCAGGCCCCCACCGCCGCACGCGGTTCGTCGCGCAGGAATGCCGCCACCACCTGTTCGTTCTCCTCCGGCAGGACCGAACACGTGCAATAGATGAGACGCCCGCCGGGCCGCAGTAGTTCGAAAGCGGTGGCGAGAATCCGCCGCTGGTTGCCGGCGAAGGCGGCGATGTCGCCCGGGCGGCGCAGCAGCTTGATGTCGGGGTGCCGCCGGATCACGCCGCTCGCGGAGCACGGCGCATCCACCAGCACGCGATCGAAGGAACCGGGCGCCAGCGAAGGCGGTCGCTCGCGCAGGTCGGCGGTGATCAGCAGGCCCTGGCGCCCGCCGCGCTCCAGGTTGTCACGCACGCGCTGCAGGCGGCGCGCGTCGTCGTCCACCGCAACCAGCTCGGCCAGCGCCGGGGTGCGTTGCGCGATGTGCAGCGTCTTGCCGCCGGGCGCCGCGCAGGCGTCGAGCACGCGCATGCCCGGCCCGGCATCCAGCAGCGGCGCGGCGAGCTGCGCTCCGCAGTCCTGCACCGACACGGCCGCCGTTTCGAAGCCGGGCAGCAGCTGCACGGCGGCGGCGTGTTCGAGTACCACGGCGTCGCGATTCCATTCGACGGCGTGCGCCTCGCGTCCGAGCTCGCGCCAGGAGCGCAGGAAATCCGCGGCGCCGAGCTGCGCCGGGTCGAGCCGCAACGCCATCGGCGGATGCCGGTTGTTCGCGGCCAGCATGGTTTCCGCGCGCGCGCCCCACGCGGCCTGCATGGCCTCCACCAGCCAGCGGGGATGCGCATGCCGCGCCGCGAGGTCGGCGTCCACGACACCTAACAACTCCGCGCGCTGCGCGACGAAGCGGCGCAACACGGCGTTCACCATGCCGCTGGCGCGCGACTCGCCGACGATGCGGCTGGCATCCACCGCCAGGTGGACCTGCGTTTCCGGCGCACCGCGCGAGTACTCGACCTGGTGCGCGGTCGCGACCAGCAGCGCGGCGAGTTTCGGTGACAGCTCTTCGAAAGGGCGGCTCAGCAAGGGAGCGAGCGCCGGGGCGAGCCGCAGGTACCAGCGCAGCGTGCCGAGCGCGATGGCGCGCACCGCGGCACGATCGCCGCGTTCCTGCGCAGCTTCGAGCGCGACGTCCGCCGAACGTCCCTCGTGCACCACTTCGTGGACGACCAGCGCCGCCTGCGCCAGCGTTTCCGCACCCGGCGCATGGCGCGTGCGCCGCGCGGGCGGCCGGGCTGGCCTGCGATGCCTGGATTTCATGCGCCGAACCGCAATTCCGCGAGGCGCACGGAGTTGGCGAAATCGCGCGCGGAAGTGGCACGTTTGCCCGGACGCTGCAGTTCCTGCACCGCGAGCACACCTTCGCCGCAGGCCACGCGCAGGCCGTCATCGCCGATGCCGAGCACCGTGCCGGGTTCGGCCTGGTGCGCGCCGGCGTCGGCGACGCGGGCGCGCAGCAGTTTGAGCGCTTCGCCGGCAAAGCGCGTCTCCGCGATCGGCCAGGGATTGAAGGCGCGGATCTGCCGGTCGAGTTGCGCGGCGCTCGCGCTCCAGTCGATCCGTGCCTCGGATTTTTCGATCTTGGGCGCATAACTTGCACCCTCGCGCGGCTGCGCGCGCGGCGCGATGCGGCCCTCGACCAGTCCATCGATGGCGTCGAGCAGCGCGCTCGCGCCCAGCTCGGCGAGGGCATCGTGCAGATCGCCGGCCGTCTCGGCAGCGCCGATGGCGCGACGCCGCTCGAGCAGCACGGGCCCGGTGTCCAGCCCCTCGTCGAGCTGCATGATGGTGACGCCGGTCTCGGCGTCACCGGCGAGCAACGCGCGATGGATGGGCGCGGCACCCCGCCAGCGCGGCAGCAGCGAACCGTGAATGTTCAGGCAGCCGAGGCGCGGCAGCGACAACACCGCGGGCGGCAGGATCAGGCCGTAGGCCACCACCACCAGCATGTCCGGCGCCCAGGCCGTGAGTTCCACGCGACTCTCGGGCGTCTTGAGAGTCGCAGGCTGCGCGACCGGCGGCGCCGGCTGCGAGGATGCGGCGAGTAGTTTGACCGGCGAGGCGCGCAATTCCAGGCCGCGGCCCGCGGGCCGGTCCGGCTGCGTGAGCACACCGACCACCTGGTGTGGCGAAGCCAGCAGCGCGCGCAACGCGGGCAGCGCGAAGTGCGGCGTGCCCGCGAACGCGATTCGTAACGAGGTCATTGAGGCGCCCGAAGGCTGGAGAAGATCAATACGCCCGCGCGGCTGAGGAGGCGCGTTCGCGTGTTACGCGTTCCTTGCGATCTTTCTCGAGTTTCTTGCGGATGCGTTCGCGCTTCAGGTCCGACAGGTAATCGACGAACAGCTTTCCCTCGAGGTGATCCATCTCGTGCTGCAGGCACACCGCCGCCAGTCCCTCGAGGTCGACCTCGAAGGTCTTGCCGGTGACATCCTGGGCGCGCGCCCGTATCCGCGCGGCGCGCTTCACCTCGTCGAAAATCCCCGGTACCGAGAGGCAACCTTCCTCGGTCACGCCAGTGCCTTCGGAGGTCAGGATCTCGGGATTGCAGAACACCATGGAGCCCTGCTTGTCCTCGGAAACATCCATGACTATCAAGCGCTTATGTTGATCCACCTGGGTGGCGGCCAACCCCACCCCGGGGGCTGCGTACATGGTCTCCAGCATGTCGGCCGCAAGCCTGGCGAGCGCCTCGTCGAACACCTCTACGGGCTTGGCCCGGGTGCGTAGACGGGGGTCGGGATACTCAAGAATTTGCAGGCGCGCCATGATGTTCCGCTCGATTGCTGCTAATGTTTGGACAATTTCGCCAAGGCCAAGGTGTGCGACGCGCGCGCGGGGCGGTCATCCCGTGATCCAGCGCACAAACTTGACAATAGATCGTGTGCCCTCGTGCCGCGGCGGATTATAACAGTGGGGTCCGCTTGCCCCACCCGGGATTGAGGAGTGGAGGATGGTCTTTAATCAACAACTTACGCGGCAGCGTGCCTTACGGTTCGTTGCCCCGCGTCTCCTGGTTCTCGTGGCCTGTTTCGTGGCCGCGGTGCTGCTCGTCGGCTGCTCTTCCGCACCTGCGGAACAGGGGCCGGCACCCATGTCCGCCGCGCCGGCTGCGCCTTCCGAGGAAGGCACGGTCAAGGCCGACGACATGACGGCAACCGAACGCGCTATCGCGGCGATGAACGAAATGCAGCCGACGGAGCCGCCTGCGCAGACCGCGCAGCTGCTGCGTCCCGACGCGCCCATGAGCTACACGGTGAAGCGTGGCGACACGCTGTGGGACATCTCCGCGGTGTTCCTCAAGGATCCGTGGTTCTGGCCGGAGATCTGGCAGATCAACCCGCAGGTCGAAAACCCGCACCTCATCTATCCGGGCGACGTGTTGTCGCTGGCGGTGGGAGCGAATGGCGACGCGCATGTCTTCATCTCGCAGTACAGCGGCGCGCGACTGCAGCCAGGCCTGCGCAGCGAAGATCTCGCGGGTCCCGTGGACGCATTGCCCTACTCGGCGATCGCCGCGTTCCTGTCGAAGCCCAGCGTGATGACCCAGGAAGAGATCCTGAACACGCCGCACATCCTGGCGTTCCGCGACAAACACATGATCGGCGGCACCGGTCATGAAGCGTACGTCGAGAACCTCAACGGCGCGCTCAACCAGCGTTTCACCGTGATGCACATCGGCAATCCGATCGTCGACTTCGAAACCAACGAACTCGTCGGCTACCAGGCGGCGTATGTCGCCACCGCGGTGGTCAATGCGCCGGGGCCGATCACCAAGACCATCCTCACCGAAGGTCAGCGTGAGGCGCTGCGCGGCGATCGCCTGGTTTCGCAGGAAGGCGACATGCCGCTGACGTTCATGCCGCACGCGCCTCCCGGCCACGTCGATGGCCACATCATCGCCCTCGCGGATGATGCCGGGGAAGTCGGCCAGTACCAGGTGGTGGTGATCAATCGCGGCACGCGTCATGGCCTGACGGCCGGTGCGGTGCTCGCCGTCGACCAGCGCGGCGAAGTCGTGAAGGACATCTGGAACGCGCGGCCATTCGGCAAGGATCCGTTCGGCAAGGAAGTCGAGCTGCCGTTCGAGCGCGCGGGCACGGTGATCGTGTTCAAGGCTTTCGACAAGGTGAGCTACGCGCTGGTGATCGGCGCGCGTGCCCCGATGCAGGTTGCGGATCGCATCTACAACCCCTGATCCGTTTCTGCAGATTCACGTGAGAAAGGGCCAGCCAGAGTGCTGGCCCTTTCGTTTTAGGCTGACGCGGTGGACTGCCAGCCGGAAAACCCGCCGCAGGAACGCCGGCGACGCCTGGCCCTCGCGGCGCGCGCGCCGGGACTCGCCGCGGACGCCTTCGCCGCTCTCGCCGCGGAAGATCCCGATCTCGAATTGCTCGAGCGGCCCGATCCCGCGGCGCTGACGCGACTCGGCGTGGCGGCGCAGGCCATCTGCTGGCTGGCATGTCCCGACGAAGCGCGCATCGCGGCCGATCTGCGCTGGCTGTCCAGTTCGGAGTCCACGCTGCTGCCCTGCTTCGACGACGCCTATCCACCGCTGCTGCGCGAATCGCCGGGCGCACCGCCCCTGCTGTACGTGCGCGGGCGCGTCGATGTGTTGTGCGAGCCGCAACTCGCCATGGTCGGCAGCCGCAACCCGAGCGCCGGTGGCCGCGCCACGGCGCGCCAGTTCGCCGCAAGTTTCGCGCGCCTCGGGCTCACCATCACCAGTGGCCTGGCGCTGGGCATCGATGCCGCCTGCCACGAAGGCGCGCTCGGCGCCGACGGAACCACCATCGCGGTGCTGGGGCATGGGCTCGACGAAATCTATCCGCGCGAACACCAGGAGCTGGCCGGGCGCATCTGCGTCGCGGGCGCGCTGGTCTCGGAGTTTCCGCCCGGCACTCCGCCGCTGAATCACCATTTCCCGCGCCGCAATCGCATCATCGCGGGTCTCGCGCACGGCACGCTGGTGGTGGAGGCGGCCGGAAAGTCGGGGTCGCTGATCACGGCGCGGCTGGCGGGGACGGCCGGGCGCGAGGTCTTCGCCATCCCGGGTTCCATCCACAATGAAATGGCCCGCGGCTGCCACGAACTCATCCGCCAGGGAGCCAAACTCGTGGAATGTCCCGAGGACGTGCTGACCGAGCTCAAGATTTCCCTTTCCACACAACTACTTGCTACTCCGGGAACGGGGCCGGCGGCGATTCGCCCGGCGGGCAGCGTGTTGGACAAGGAATACAAAATCCTGTTAGATGCGCTCGCCTTCGAGCCGGCGAGCGTCGATAGCTTGATCGAGCGCACGGGCATGAACAGCGAATCGATCGCCTCGATGCTGCTGATTCTGGAGCTCGACGGGTACGTGGCGCCGCATCCCGGCGGCCGATACAGCCGCCTGGCGCGACAATGACCTTCTACTCATGACCGGAAGCGTTTTAGACATTCTTATCTACGTGTTCGACCAGTACATGCTGGCCGAAGCGCCGGTAGTGCCCGAGCGCGAAGCGCTGGCCGCCGATCTCGAACGTGCGGGCTTCGGGCGACACAACGTCGAACGCGCCCTCGACTGGCTGGCGGATCTCGCCGGCGAACGCTCCCGTCCCGACATGGCTTCGCGCGCGCTGCGCGTTTTCTCGGAGGACGAGCTGGAGCGCATCTCCACGAGTTGCCGCGGATACCTGCTGCAGCTGGAACGCGAAGGAATCCTCTCGCC
>Ga0315912_10006565_pt1 | contig 10390 bp, 7 predicted proteins | sample VfabasoilMG_FD_204469 | JGI IMG/M metagenome (GOLD analysis project Ga0315912, IMG submission 204469) | Garden soil microbial communities collected in Santa Monica, California, United States - V. faba soil | ecosystem: Environmental > Terrestrial > Soil > Garden | place: USA: California... | reverse complement strand
TCGTCGCGGAAGATCCCCATCGCCCGGAAGAGGATGGCGATGATGCCGGCCTCGATCAGGAAGACCAGGATGCCGCCGAAGCGCGACACCGGCTCGAGAGCCGCGGCCAGCGACGTCACGTTCATGATTCGATCATGACCCCGCTGGCCATGAACGTGTAGCTCGGCACGGGCCCGGTGATCTTTTCGGCCTCCTCGTGCTTGCCGGCGTCTTCCAGGTAGTGCTTGGCCTCGTCGGCCGGCACGTCCTTGACCTCGAAGATCCCGGCCACGCGAGCCTTCTTGCCGCCCGCGTCCTTGGGGACGAAGAAGGCGTAATCCTTGAATCGGATCCGCATCTCCCTGTCGCCCTCCATGAAGGTCATCCAGCACCCCTTGTTCTGGCAGACGTCGATCACTTCGCCTTCCACGACCACGGTCTGGCCGTTGAAGCGGGCCGGCTCGGCGAGGAGCTGCGAGGCGGTGAGCACGACCGGTTTCGGTTCCGCGGCGATCGGCTCACCGTAGGACGACCAGTCGCGGTGGTGGGGGCCACAGCCGGTGAGGGCGCCGGCAACGAACGAGGTGGCAAAGGCAAGGACGACTGGGAGCAGGCGCGCCGCGGAGACGACGCGCGCGAGGCGGGCGGGATGATGCATGGGGACAGCCTCCGGACATGGATCGGACGATGACCGTTGCGGCGGGGAGGATACCAAACCGGCCGCGATCGTACCGGCTGGGAATGGCGCGACTGGTCGCGAGTCGCCCGGGCTACCGCCGCCCGGTCACCATCTGCAGCGATTTCCGGTCCCCTCGGACGTCGTACACGCTGATCGATCCGCTGAAGCGCGAGTAGCCGTCGTTGGCCTCGGCGTTGAAGATGATCGTGTCGCTGTTCACCTGGCCGGAGAGGTCGAACTCGTTGGTGGGCGTGATGTCGCCGGTCACCCGGATCGATATCCCGCCTCGATGCCAGAAACCGGTCAGGCTCCTGTCGTCCTGGTCGAGTTCGAGGAGCGTCTCGACGCCGGTGGTCTCGTTGTGGACGATCCAGTCCCCTTCCATGTTCGGCGGGGCGGGGTCGACGCCTTCGTCGGAGCAGCCGGCGAAAGGCCCGACGAGGGCGATCAATAGGCTGAGGGCACGGACAGCGCCGGCGCGGGGCGCGAGGAGGGCGCCGAAGCCGGAGAGGCTCCCTCCCCAGCCTGTATCGCAGTCAGTTTTCGTCATCACTCAATCATGCGCGAATCGATGGACTCCGTACAAACCGAGCAAACCGAACGTCAGCGGATAATTCCGGCATATCGGAGGAGCCGCCGCGCCGATCTAAGCTATACTCCCACCACTTTTTCCAGTGGACCGGGGGGCGAGCGGATGACGTCCTGCGACATCAAGATCACGAATGCCACGATCCTGACGATGGATGGCGACTACACGATCCACAAGACGGGATCGGTGGCCATCGTCGGGTCGATGATCGCGGCGGTGGGGCCGGCGGCGGATGCGTACACGGCCGCCCAGACGATCGACGCCGAAGGCAAGGTCCTGATGCCGGGACTCATCAACGGGCACACCCACGTGCCGATGACCCTGCTGCGCGGCCTGGCCGACGACCTCCGGCTCGACGTGTGGCTCCTCGGTTACGTGATGCCGGTCGAGCGCGAGTTCGTGAGCCCGGAATTCGTGACGCTCGGCACGAAGATCGCGGCGGCCGAACTGATCCGCTCGGGGTGCACCTGCTTCGCCGACATGTACTACTTCGAGGAGTCGATCGCGAAGGCCACGGCCGAAGCCGGGCTCCGGGCGGTGTGCGGGCAGACCATCCTCAAGTTCCCCTCCCCGGACGCGGCCAGCTACGAAGACTCGCTGGCGCTGGCCCGGGAGTTCATCAAGAAGTGGAAGGACCACCCGCTGATCGTTCCGGCCCCGGCGCCGCACTCTCCCTACACTTGCACGCCGGAAATCCTGCAGGCCACGGCCGACCTGGCGGTGGAATTCGACGTGCCCCTCCTCACCCACCTCTCCGAGACGCTCCTCGAGGTGGAAAATTCGCGCAAGGAACGCGGGATGCCCGTCATCCCCTGGGTCAAGAAGCAGCGCCTGCTCGATGCCAAGCTGGTGGCCGCCCATTGCGTCCACGTGGATGAGGGTGAGATGCGCACGCTCAAGAACGCGGGGGCCGGCGTGGTGCACAACCCGTCGAGCAACCTGAAGCTGGCCTCGGGGATCGCGCCGGTGATGAAGATGCTCGAGACCGGGCTCAACGTGGGCCTCGGCACCGACGGGCCGGCCAGCAACAACGATCTCGACATGTTCGAGGAGATGCGCCTGGCCGCCTTCCTGGCCAAGGGAACGACCGGCGACCCCACGGCGCTGCCGGCCCGGATGGCCATTGCGATGGGGACGCGCCTCGGCGCGAAGGCGCTCCACCTGGGCGACATCACCGGTTCGATCGAAGTGGGCAAGCGCGCCGATCTCATCCTGGTGGACCTCTCTCCGCTGCATAACCAGCCAAGCTTCGAGCGCGATCCGAACGTGCTGTACTCGCGGCTGGTGTACGCCTCCAAGTCGACCGACGTGACCGACGTGATGTGCAACGGCAAGTGGCTGATGCAGGACAAGCGCCTGCGCACGCTCGACGAAGCCGAGCTGGTGCGCGAGGCCACCGACTGGGCACGCCGCATCGACACCTTCCTGATCGCCCGCGAGGAGTCGATTCTCCAGAAGCTGATCGGCGTGGGCGGTGCGGCGCTCGGCGAAAGCTTCGAGGTGCAGGTGAAGGCCCGCCTGGGCGATGACGCCCCCGAGCGGGTCACGGCCGTTCTGGAAGGAGATGCGCTCACCATCCTCCGCGCCGTGCACTACGACCAGTTCGACACCTACTTCGTCTTCAACGACCCGACGGCCGGTCGCATCCGCTACCGCGAAGATCAGTTCCTGAACGAGAAGAACGAGGTGTCGGGCAGCCGGGCCCGCCTCACCCTTACCGAGCCCTCGCGCGAAGCCGAGATCGGCGGCGTTCTCCTCTCCCGTTCGCGCTGGTTCGCGCCGGCCACCCAGAGCCTTCGCTTCTACCGCGAGTACTTCGAGCCGGCCAACGAAATCGAGATCGAGAAGGACCGCCGCCGCTGGCAGGTGGTCTTCCGCGGCGTCGAGTTCTACGTGAACCTCGACCAGATCAAGAAGCCCGCCATCGACGGCTGGTGGCTCGAAATCAAGAGCCGCACCTGGAGCCGCCGCGACGCCGAGGACAAGGCCGCCCTCATCCACGAACTGCTGCAGCTCTTCGGCGCCCGGGCCGACCACACGGTGCGCGAGGACTACGTGGAGCTGGCGGTGGGGACGAACGGGAAGTAGGCCGGGGAACTTCCGGGCCGCGAGGCTCAGCGCGGCCGGGCCACCGCTGCCAGCGAAACGCCGTACGGCAGATCCATGCGACGGACCAGCCCGGCTTCGGAGCCGAATATCCTGGCCAGGAGCGGATTGGCCGGGCCGATCTGTAACGGTCTCAGGATCTCGTCGGCGTCCGTGGAGGCGTCGCGGTCCGACGAGGAAGGCTCGCGGCCTGTATCGGTTTCAGGTTGCCGCCCGCCCCCACCCGCCCGTGTCGCCACCGCCGCCGGGAACAACCAGAAATTGAAATAGGTCAGGCGTTCCACGCGGAAGCCGCCCCGTTCCAGTGTGGCTTTCAGGTCGGCGCGCTTGTAGCGACGCTGATGGTGATTCAGGTCGTCGTGCCGGCTCCAGAGGAACGGGAACGCGGGGACGGTCAGGACGAGGTGCCCGTCGGGCTTGAGGAGCCTGCGGGTCCATTCCAGGAAACCGACGTGGTCCGGCACATGCTCGAGGACGTCGAAGAGCGTGACGACGTCGAAGGGCGCCGGCGCGGTGAAGCTCTCCTGCGAGTGCACGTCCTCGAAGCCGCGCCGGCGGCAGTAGTCCAGCGCCAGGGGCTCCGAGTCGGTGCCGGTGACCCGGCCGAAGCGGGAGAGGAGCGGCAACATGCCGCCGGTGCCGCAGCCGACGTCGAGAATCCGGCGCGCCGCGGGCGCGCCGTCCGTCGGCTTCCCCAGTGCCTGCTCTATCAGCGCCCCGACCACGGCGCGGCGGCCGACGAACCACCAGTGGCGGTCTTCAATCTCGTAGAAGCGGTGGTAGAGGCTGGGGTCCACGCGTCAGTCGCCCGGACCGGTCCACTCGATGTGCCCCACCCAGCCCGGGTGCGGGCGGAACTTGAGGCCGGGCGAGGCCGAGGAGAACAGGGCGTTCCAGCCGTCCACATCCGATCGGATCTCGATGGAGCCGAGGTCCGCCACGCCGAACGGAGCGCCGGGCCGGCCGAGGAGGTCCCGCATCCAGGCCAGCCGCCGTGGATCGAATCCCATGAGGCGGGCGGCGGCGGCATCCACCGCCAGGTAGTTGTCGCCGGCCAGGATGACCCCTTCGGGCCGGGCGTCCGGGAAGAGCGGCCCGTTCCCTTCGCCCCCCACGATGCCGTCCACGATCGAGAAGTGGCGGCGCTGCGGCACGGCGTGGATCCGGCCATCGCGGTCGGCGAACCGCGCGATCGTCATGAGGTCGGAGACCATCCGCCAGGCCGAGTCGTTCCCGTGCCAGTTGCCGCCGTCGAACGTGTTGATCTTCTCGGTCGACTTGCGGATCAGCGGCCGGATCAGCCGGCGGAACGGGTTGTAGATGGCCAGGAAGATCCGGTTCCCGAGCTTGTCCTTGCGGGCCAGGAGCCGGTCGTACAGGAAACGCTGGAGCGCCATCAGCCCCTTCTCTGCCTTCGACAAGCGATCCGACGGATATTGATCCCCGCCGGCTTCCGGGGCGCCGAGCGAGTAATGGATCAGGTAGTTCTTGTTGGTGACCGTGCCGACCAGCCCCTTGGCGTTCAGCGTCACGCCCACCTTCTTGTGAACCTTGAGCTTCGGTACCGAGATCAGGACATCGGCGTTCAGGATCGTCCGGGATACCTGGTAGTCATGCCGGCCGCCGGTGTGATGCGACTGGGTCTCCTCCCGGTTGAAGTCGGCGCCGTAGAAACGACGTTCGCCGGTGCGGGCAAAGGCGCTTCTCTCTCCCAGGTCGATGACGGCGCTCCCCTCCGGATCCCCGGGCAGCTCGCGGCGATTCGCCTGGCTGGCGAAGTAGTTCTCTCCCTCGTAACGAAACCACGAGTGACGCAGATCGCGGATCGGGATGTCGTCGCCGCGCACCGTCCGGTAGAGGTCGGCGACCTCGCGAAGGCGCGAACGGGTCATGAGCTGCTCGAAATCGCAGTCGAGCTGCGGCGTGTCGGCAACCGTCAATTGCCCGCGGCCGGCCAGGGCGATCATGGCGTAGTCGATGACGGCGCGCAGCACCGCCGGATGCGTGACCACCGAGAATGGATCGCCGCCGCGGTAATGATCGCCGAGAACGAAATTGGGCTTGATCACGACGTTGTCGCCCGGCCGGATGATCTCCCCCAGCGGGTTCCAGCCCGCCGTGCCGTACCGCGCGGCGTCCAGGCCGAGAAGATGGAGCGCCTGCCGCACGGTGTCATAGACCGCGTTTGGCTCCGACCCCAGCGGAAGATCGGCCGGATACTCGGGCCAACGGGTGGAGGGGTGATACGGCACGGTCCGCGGGTAGACGGCCTCGCCCCGGGCGATGGCGACGGCGGTCGTCATGGGATCAATCCGTAGAGTTGGACGCGCATGGGGGTGACAATAAATCGGCCGGTACGCGGGCCGCGATGGCCCGGCGTACCGGCCGGGAATCTTACGTCATGAGGGGCGACGGCGAAAGCGCCTCGCCTCAGCGCGCCTGTCGGATGAGGCGGAGGCGGTGCTCGCTGCCGGGAAGCTGGATGCGGGCGAAGTAGACGCCGGAGGCGACCGGTGCACCGCCCGAATCCCGGCCGTCCCAGGTCCAGTGGGCATCGCCGATCGGCGCATTGGCTTCGGACCAGGAGCGGCGAAGCGCGCCGCGCACGTCGAAGATGTCGATCCGGGCTGTCCCGGGCCGCTCGACCCGGAAACGGAGCGTGGTGGCATCATCGAACGGCGTGGGGGCCGCACTCACCACGGGGACCGGCGGGGCGGACTGGCCGCCGATGGTGACGCGGCGGCCGTCGAGGGCCACCGTCAGGGCCTGCCCGTTCGCTCCCCAGGCGCGCACGGCGATCGGCGCCTCGCTCGAAGGAACCGCCAGAAGCTCCCCGACGGGAAGCAGCCCGCCGCCCATGTCCCAGGCCTGCACGGCAATCGAGCCGTCGGGCCGCACCCACGAGCGGGTGTCGAAGGGATGGAGTCCGGAGGCCCCGTCGTCGATGCCGGTACCGCGCGGGAAATCGAACTCGATGGCCCGGACGGGGGCGATCGACTCGATGGCGAGCAGCGCAAGCGGCCCGTGCCCGACCGGCGGTGCCGGCGCTTCGGACGGAACGATCAACTCGGTGAGACAGACGATGTCACGGATGTCGTATTCGTCGTCGTTCGTGCAATCGGCCGCTTCGAGCTCCTCCGGCGTCGCCGGCGTCCCGCGGCCAAAGATGATGTCGGCCACCCGGATCAGGTCGCCCGAGTTCACCGCGTTGTCGCCGTTGACATCGCCCGGCCGGCGGGCCACATGCAGCGTACCGGCCGTCGAGCCGACCTCGTGGGTGCCGCCGAAGTCGTCGACCAGGATGATCTCCGACAGTGAAATCGTGATGTCCGAGCCGAGCGTCACGCCCGGATCGATCTGCACGGAGAGTTCGAGAACCGCACCGGTCCCGGTGGGAACGGGGCTTTCGGCGTCGGTCCAGGCCAGGACGTGGGCCGTGCCGTCATCCGCCACATCCCCCTCGAGGTCGTCCCCGCGTCCCGTGCCGCTGACGCCGGTCAGGGTGACTCCTTCGGGCATGTCGCTGACGTGGAATTCGAGACCGCGCACCTTCACCACGTTCGTCATGGTCAGCGTCACCGGAACCGGCGATCCGCCCGGGAGGCCGACGGCGTTCACCACGTCGAGCTGGTTGACCGGCGGCTGCGGCAGGGTCAGATCGAGGACCCAGATGTTGTCATTGCCGGTCTGCCGGCGCGAGGTGAAGGCGATGCACCTTCCGTCCGGCGAGTAGGTGCCGTCCACGTTGTTCGGATCAAAGGTTTCGATCGGCACGTCGAACGTGAGCTGGGTGATGGCCTGTGTGGCCACGTCCATCTCGAACAGCTCGAAGCGACCGGAGGTGAATCGCGAGGAGAAACAGATTTTCGCGTCGTCCGGCGACCAGTCATTGGCCGAGGTGTTGGCGGAGAAGGTCGTCATCGGCGTGTAGCCAGCCGGATTGCCGATCGGCGCGCGGACGACGTTGATGACCGACGTCCCCTGGGTATGCTCGAACAGGAGCTGCGTCCCGTCATGAGAGACGTGCGGACGGTTCTGGATTCCGGACGTGGCATAGACGAGTGTCGTCGGACCGCCGGTCGACTTCACCTTGTAGAGGTCCCAGTTCGGGTGATCGTTCCCCAGCCGGCGGGAGAAGTAGATCGTGTCCCCGTCGGGCGTCCACGAGGCGTGCCAGTCGAGATCGGTGGAGTGGCTCGGCGTGGAGATCTGCGTCGCCGCGCCACCCCCGATCGGAACGGTCCAGATGGTAGCGTTCTCCACCGGGTCGGTCGTCATCAGCGTGAAGGCGATCGTCGAACCGTCCGGCGACACCTCGGGCATCCGCTCGTCGCCGACCAGGTCGGTCAATTGAACAGGCGTTCCCCCATCAACCGGCACCCGCCACAGGTCGTAGTCTCCACCGGGCGATGCCGACTCGTAGATGACGTACTCCCCGTCGGGAGTCCAGCAGGGATGACGATCGACCCCGGTCTGGGTCGTGAGCTGCCGGAAGTTGTTGGCCTCCGTGACCGGTGGCAGAGCCAGGAGGAGAGTCAGCGCGAGCAGGATCGGCGAGCGGCGGGAGAGGACGGCGGTCATTCGTACCCCCTGTATGTGAAGCGGGACCTTCAAACACGGAACGAGGGGAAAACGGATGCCGAGGAACGGCACCTCCTTAGGATAGCGCGGAAAGCCACGCCCGCAAGTGAGGAATGTCAAATTCTTCCGCCGTTTCTCGATAAACCGTGCGGGCGAAACACCATAAGCCCGGGCGGTTGCGGCCGCCGTCAGGCATCCCCGTAGCGCAGCGGCAACTCCTGCACCAGGAACCGGTGCTTGCCGCCCCTGGTCGGCGCGATGGTCTCGACGACCTCGATCACCAGTTCCGTGTCGCTCCCCAGCTTTTCGGCGAGGCCGGCCCGGATCCGGCGCTCGGCGCGCTCGTTGTAACCCGGCTTCGGGACAAGGCGGAAGGTGACGCGGCCGGGCGCGCGCTGGTGGAACTGGAACTGTCGGACTTCCTCGAAGATGTCCGTGTGCATGTTGATGGCCGTCATCGAGATCCAGCGCCCCTGGCCGGTCACGATCATCTCCTGGAGCCGTCCCTCGATTCGATTGAGCAGTTCGTGAGGACGACCGCACGCCGGGCAGGCTGCCGGGCCGAGCTCGGCAAAATCCATGGTTCGATACCGGATGAACGGCGTGGCCCGATTCCAGAAGGAGGTGGCGACGATCTCACCGATCTCTCCTTCCGGGACCGTCCGGCCGTCGGTACCGACCACCTCGGTGAAACCGTAAAGTGGACTCAGGTGCAGTCGGGTGCTCGTCTCGCACTCCGGGGCGAAGACGGCCTGCTCGGCATGGCCGTACCAGGAGAAGAGGCGCGACCCGGGGAATGCCCGGGCAATCCGTTCCCGCTGAAAGTCATACAGGTTCTCGGAGCCGAGAAAGATGATCTTGAACGGCGGGGGCGTAAGGTCCGGCCGCGCCAGCACGAGGTCGGCCAGGAGGACGGCCGCCGAGGGATAGGCCTGCAGATGATCAGCGCCCCAGGAGAGAATCCGCTCGCGATAGGCGGGCCAGGTGGCCGGCGTCAGGTGATAACTCGACAGGAGCAGGTGACCCAGGTGCGGGTCTTCGTTCCAGAAGTCGCGGGCCGTGCCGATGTACGCACCGCGCAGGACGGCCGAACGATCGCCCAGCCGCCACCCGGCCCGCTCCCACGCGTCATGCATGAACGCCCACTCGCGATCGATGGCGTCGGCGGGCAGATGGAACCCGAACGGGATGCCGGTCGAACCCGCCGTCGTCCGATGGATGCGCTGCCAGGCCGAAAGTGACTTTGACGTGTAGGCCGTGAGGTCGGCCGAGAGGTCGGCCTTCCTGACTCCGGGAAGGCGGCGGAAGTCGGCCATCGTGTTGAGGTCGCCCGGAGAAATTCCCGCAGCCTCCCAACGCCGGCGATAACCGGGCACCTCCCGCCAGGCGTCCGCCACTACGCGTCGTAACTGCTGCCACTGCCACTCGTGGAGCCTGTCGCTGTCCCAGGTTGCCGCGTCGGCAATCAGCTTTCGGGTGGCCCAGTACACAGGCCCGAACCGCCAGCGGACGGGCAGCCGGGCATAGGCCTGGCGAGCCAGTCGACGGGCCGGGGCGGGAAGCAGGCGATAGAGTTGGAGGCGCATGAGCACGCTTGGCCGGTACCCGCGCCGACGATGGCGGCGGGTACCGGCCGGTTATCTTACGTAATTTGCACTGCTTCCGACAGATGGGTCGGTTCGTGCGAACGAGCCGGGAGAATTCCGAGGAGAATTATTTCTCGATCGACTTGTTCCCCTGGGCGGCCTTGTCGGCGGCAGCCAGGCGTTCGAGCCAGGTGTCGTAGCGGCGAAGGTAGCGCTCGTAGTAGCGCTGGTCGGCCCGGATGGCTTCGCGGAGGGCGAAATCGTCCTTGATGACGTCTTCGAAACGGGCACGACCCGTCATGGTCGAACCGCCGGCACGTTCGAGGACGAGGGCGGCTGAGCGGTCGGCCAGGTACTCCCAGAGGGCCTTGCCGTAGGCCGGTGTGGCCCGGGCCGGGTGGCCCAGGTAGCCCGGCCACCCGAAGGCCTTCACCATGGTGACCGCATCGCTCCACGAGGTGGCGATCCGCGGCTCGAGTTCCTTGAAATCCGGTTCCACTTCCTCGGGATGGAGGAACAGCATCATCGAGGTTTCGGCCACGCCGCCCGAGAGCATCTCGAACAGGAGCCCCGCCTCGGGGACATCTCCCAGCGCCTTCGTGCCCAGCGCATGCGCGCCGGCCAGCGTGGTGGAATCCGCCATCAGGTAACTCATCACGTTGATGGCGTTCATGCCGTAGTTCTGCACGTAGAAGTCGCAGGCATCGGAAATGGCCTTCAAGTGCTGCGGGTCGAGATGAAATGTGAACACCGCCAGGTTGGGATAGGCGCACTCCGCCGGACCGAGAAACCAGTTGCCGAGAAACTTGCGCAGCATGAAGAGATCGACCGGCACCGCGGACGAGTGGTGATACACCCCCCCCAGTTCCC
>Ga0315912_10006564_pt1 | contig 10390 bp, 12 predicted proteins | sample VfabasoilMG_FD_204469 | JGI IMG/M metagenome (GOLD analysis project Ga0315912, IMG submission 204469) | Garden soil microbial communities collected in Santa Monica, California, United States - V. faba soil | ecosystem: Environmental > Terrestrial > Soil > Garden | place: USA: California... | reverse complement strand
GGCTTCGCGCTGATCGATGCGGCAGGTGCGCCGGTCGACTACGTGAACGGCGGCGAGTGGGACGCCGACGTCCCCGAGAACATCGCCCCGGTGCTGGCCGGCTTCGTGCGCGGAACCTATCGCACGCGGCGAAATCCCTGGGCCGGGCCCCGGCGAGGCGACGAAACGGCTCTCTGACGGCTTTTAACGCCACTTCAGCCCGCACTGGAAATCGAGCCCAAGCAAGCTACTATGGCCCCCCCGTCCATGGTGACGACCTCACAGCGCCTCGCCACCCCCTTGCCTGTCGGAGCCGCCGTCATCCCCGGGACCCTCCGGGCCCGCCTGGAGGAAGTTCGCGCCCGCGGCGAACGACTGAACCTCAAGCAGGCGGTCGGCGTCGTCGTTCCCCTGTGCGTCGAGGTGGCCAATCTCCACCGCGCAGGGCATCGCCTCTTCGTCCACCCATCCTCGCTCGTGGAGAACGAGTACGGCTTCTACGTCGTCTCGCCCGAGCTCGCCGCGCGCTCGCCCATCCTGCCGCGCGACAAGGCATGCCTCGCCCCCGAGGAGCGCAGCGGACAACCCGGAGTCGCGCGCGCCAGCGTGTTCGCGATCGGGGCGATCCTCTACGAGCTCGTCACCGGCCTATCAGTCGGACCCGGCATGCGGCGTCCGAGCGAGGTCGTCGCCGGGCTACCGCAGAACTTCGAGGGCGTGCTCGCCAAGGCGCTCGTCTCGGACGCCGTCCACCGCCCCGACGATCTCAACGCGCTCGCCCAGGCGCTGCACCAGTTTGCGCCCCCCGGCAGCGTGACGCCCCCGCCTCCCGCCGACGTGACGAAGCTCGACCACGACGCGAACTTCGAGGTCGATCTGCGGATGTCCATGCTTCCACCGGAGGAAATTCCGATCGAGCTCCGGGCGTCCCACGTGCCCGCGGTGCCCGCCCACCGCAAGCCCTCCCATTCCCGCCCGATGGACGCGACGACCGAGCTCGCCTCGCTCAAGGCTCGTCTCGAGGCCGATCCCCGGCCGCGCTACGTGGTGGTGAAGGACGGCATGGACCACGGCCCGTTCAGCGCCGTGGAGCTGCTGCAGCAGATCGCGACGCACACCTTCGTCGATTCCGACATCATCCGCGATTCGCTCAGCAACGACGAGCGCACCATCAAGGACTGGGACGAGTTCGCGCCCTTTGCGGAGCACGCCCGCCTGCACCGCGACATCAAGGCGGAGAAGGCAGCCATCGCGCGGGTGGTCGTGCAGGAAAGCCGCAGCACGCGGGGCAAGGCCATCGTCGGCATCGCCCTGCTCGGGGCGCTGCTCGCGGCCGGCGCCATCTGGTTCGTCAAGGTGCGCGGCATGAAGAAGGACGACGTCGACGTCCAGGACGACACGATGTCGAACATCGAGGTCGACGGCGGGCTCAACGCGTCGGGCAAGCGCAGTGGCGGCGGCAAGCGCGTCGTCGGGCGCGGACCCGGCGGCGTGCCCATCCTCGGCGGTGGCATGAGCTGCGAATCGGCCCAGAACGCCTACGTCGAGGAGATGAGCATGGGGGGCCCGCGCGGCCAGGCGGACATCACCGCCGGCCAGTACGGCAGCATCCTCAATCGGGGCAGTTACTTCGGCCACTGCGGCGTGCCCGACTCGACGGGCCTCAGCATCTGCGCCGCCGTTCAGAACGGGCGGGCCGTCGGCGTCACGGTGACGGCTCGGCCGCGCAACGCGGGGCTCGAACGCTGCGTTGCGGCTTCGGTCCGCGGCCTGAGCTTCCCTTCCCACCCGAAGCTCGACGTGACTCGCACCAACTTCTGATGGGGGGATAGAAAGGGGTCCGACGATGCGCGGGGCGAAGAGCAGGGGCACGCGGATCGCACTCGGGGCGCTCGGAGTCGTCGCGGTCGGCTGCACGGCGCCGGTCGTCGCGGGACTCGACGAGGGCGACGCCAGCCAGGCGGTCGTGGCGCTCGAGCAGGGCGGTATCGGGGCCGAAAAGGAGCGCGATCCCGACAAAGAAGGGGCCTTTCGCGTGGTGGTCGCGCGCGACGACGCCAGCACCGCGCTCACGGTGCTCGCCGAGGAGGGCCTCCCGCCGCGCCAGGCGCCCGGAGTGCTCGAGGCTCTCGGCCGGGGCTCGATGGTTCCGAGCCGCCTGGCGGAGCAGGCGAGGCTCGTCACGGGGACCAGCGACGAGCTCGAGCGCTCCCTGCGTGGGCTCGACGGCGTGCTCTCTGCCCGCGTGCACCTCGGCGTCCCCACCCACGACCCGCTCGCCATCGACGAGCAGGCGCCGCCGGCGACCGCCTCCGTGCTGCTCCGTCATCGTGGGGCAACCCCTCCGATGGTCACCGGCGACGTCCAGCGGCTCGTCTCCGGCGCCGTCCCGGGGCTCCGCGCGGAGCAGGTCCCGGTCGTGATGCTCCCCGCTCCCCCGCGCGCCCGTCCGAGCGAACGCCAGCTCGCCCAGGTCGGGCCGCTGACCGTCACTCGCTCGTCGCTCCTCGGGTTGCGCGCGCTCATCGGTGTGGCCGTGCTCGTCAATGCCGTGCTCCTCGCCTGCGTGCTCGCCCTCTGGGCACGCCTACGTCGTGCCGAAAGCACCCTGGCCGAGTCGCGCCCCACCGAGCCGAAACGCCCCGCCCGAAACGCCGCCTAGGACCAACCCCCTACCTCCCGCGCTCGAGCGCGCTTCCCGGCGGCGCGTGCGAGCACCAGTCATAACAGCACAGCGCCTCCTGGGATTTTCTTCGCTCGGCGGTCTGCTTCACGTCGAGAAATGCGCCCGGAGGTACCGAGAAGGACGCCCCCGCCGGCGGTTGAATCGCGGCCGGGCAAGCCGAATAGGGTGCGCCCGCCGTGCTGCCGTTCGTCCCGCTCTCGAGCTCGGCGATGCAGTACGACTCGTGGAACGCCAGGGGATCCCGACAGCGGTCCACGACGACGCCGGGATCGACGACGGTCAGCTTGCTGCACCAGCTGTAGCAGCACTGCTGTCCGGGGCGTGCCCGGCGACGCATCCGTTCGGTGCGTGCGGCATCGAACCGCCCTGAGCCGGATGCCGGCGGAAACATCGTGTCGCGCACCTCGAGCGCCGAAGGACAGGTTTCGTACGGCTCCGGCGCCGGCAGGGCCGACGTACGCGGAAGTAGTGCATCGCAGCGGTACTCGCGCACCTCGTCCACCCCGCAGGGCGGCGGCTGGAGCTCGGCACGTATCTCGTCCGCGTTCGCCACGGGCACCTCCTTCCCGCCGCAGCCATGCACGAAAAGCGCCGCGAGTCCCAGCGCGCACACGACTCCACGGCATCGCGTGATCGACACCCAGCGCCCGAGCCGATTCGGGGCGCACCGCTTCACTCCCATCACCAGCCTTCGGTATAGCATTCGCGGGGCGGTGGTACCCTCTCTCGCATGAACCAGCGATCGATCGAAATTCGCGTGGGTGCCTTGATCATCGTGGCGGTGGGGCTGATAGCAGTGTTCGCGGTCCTCGTGACGGGGATCAATTTCCAGCCAACGCTGACGGTCTACGTCTCGTTCCAGAATCCGGGCGGCCTGATGGCGGGAGCCCCGGTCCGCATCTCGGGTGTGAAGGTCGGGCGAGTGAGTGAGATCGAGTTCCTCGGCTCGCTGGACCGCCGGCCGGGACCCGCCTCATCCGACGGCCTCATCCGCGCCATCGCGAAGGTCGAGAAACGCTACGCGGGCTCCATTCACGAGGACGCGCGCTGGTACGTCACGGTGCAGGGCGTCCTCGGCGAGCAATTCCTCGCCGTCGACCCGGGCTCGCCGGAGCGCCCCGTGCTCAAGGACGGCGCTCTCGTGCGCGGCGTCAGCCCGCCTCAGCTCGATCTCCTCCTCAGCGAGAGCTACGAGCTTCTGCATAGCGCGTACCGCGGCCTTTCGAACAACGAGGCGAAGATCGCCGAAACATTCGAGGGGCTCCGCCGGACCCTGGGTGCCACCGGATCGCTCGTGGAGCACAACCAGGAGAAGATCGAGCACATCGTGACGAACGCCGAGATCCTCTCCACGAACGCCGTCGACACCCTGAAAGCTGCCCGCGAACGCTACGTCGACGGACCTCAGGTGACCCGCATCATGAACAACGTCGAGCGCTCGGCCGAGGTGGCCGGCCGCGATCTGGCGCCGATGATCGCGGACGGACGCGAGGTGCTCGGCGACGCCAAGAAGATCACGCACGCCCTGGCGGGCGAGCAGCAACTTGCGGCGCTGGGCTCGATCACCCGCGACGTTGGCGACGCGGCGCGCAGCGCGAAGAGCGCGGCGGGTGACGCCGATGCCCTCATCAAGCGGGTCAGGCAGGGTCAGGGGACCGCCGGAGCCCTGATGCGTGACGAAGCGCTCTACGACGACCTCAGCGAGCTCGTCCGGGACCTCAAGCACAACCCCTGGAAGCTGCTCTGGAAGCAGTGACGGTCCGGCCGCCCAGCGCGGTGCAGACCGCGTCAGGGTCCTACGGAGAGCCGCCGGCGCCCGGCATGGCGCCGTCGTCAACGGGAGTGCCCGCGTCCGGCGGCGGGCCTGGGACGGAGGACGCGAGACCCGTCACGTCGTTCGAGCACACCCGGGGGCCGTCCGGGGCCGGTGTCGCAACGCAGACGAGACCCACCTTGCAGTCCTCGTCCCGGTAGCAATCCTCGCCCATCTCCCCGCCCGTCTGCTTGCCAGCGCACCCGGCGCCGAGCGCGACGACGCCCACGCCCCACAGCAGCCAGGCTCGACCCGAAGGCAGCATCGCCCCAAATCGTAGCGGCTTTGGGCTAATCGAGCGAGACGAGAACATCGCCTTCCTCGACTGCCTGGCTTTCCGCGACGTGGATCTGGCTGACCTTGCCCGACCCCGGCGCCTCGACCGGCATCTCCATCTTCATCGATTCGAGGATGACGAGCGCCTGCCCCTCGGCAACTTCGTCGCCCACCTTCACCTGAATTTTCCAAACCGTCCCGGTCACGGGCGCGGTCACCTTGGACATGTGCCGAGCTTATCATCCCAGGCCGGCGCACTTCGCCCCGAACGCCTGCGCGAGCCTCGGCGCGCCACCGCTTCAAGGATGTAGCCTAATGTACCCAAAAGTCTTACCCTCGAAGTCCAGCCCGAGACGGGGCGCCGTCGCCCCACCAATGCTTGACGGCATGGTTTCGCGGTTGGTATTCGCGGTGGCCGAGCTCGATGCGCGGCCTACCGCGGCGCCGCGCTAGACTGAAGGACGCCCATGGCCGAACAGAAAGAAAGCTCCGTTCTCTTCTCCCTCAAGGAGCTCATGAACCTTGAGGAGAACCGGATCAAGGAAGAGGAGCAGGAGAAGGATCGCCGCTCGCGCGCGGAGGCCGAGCGCAAAGCGCGCGAGGACGCCGAGCGACGCGCCGCCGAGGAGCAGCGCCTGCGCGGCGAGGAAGAAACGCGCCGCGTCGAAGAGCAACGCAAGCGCGAGGAAGCGATGCGCCTCGAAGCGATCCGCATGGGCGAGATCGAGAAGGCGAAGGCCGAGGCCGAGCATCAGGCTCGCATGCAGCAGATGGCCTCACAGCAGGCGCACGAGCAGCAGCTCGCTGCCCTCAAGGGCGACGAGAGCAAGAAGCGCCTGAAGCTCACCGTCGGGATCGTCTCCGCGGTGCTCGTGATCAGCATTGGCGCCGGTGGCTACGTGATCAAGCAAAGGGCAGACGAGACCCGCAAGCAGCAGCTCGCGTTCGCCGCCGAGCAGGAGCGCCGCGAGCAGGAGCTCAAGCGCCTGAAGGCCGACTTCGACGCCGCTCAAAAGAAGCAGGAAGAGCTGCAGGGCTCGCTCGCCAGCGCGAAAGACGAAGCGACCCGCCAGAAGATCCAGGCCGAGCTCGCCCAGGCGAAAGCCGACACGGAGAAGAAGCAGACCGTGTTTCGCAGCGGCAGCAGCAGCGGCTCGAGCGGCAGCTCCAAGCCCAAGAAGTCGAGCTCGTCGAACTGCGCACCGGGCGATCCGATGTGCGGTGATCTCTGAGGGCTCGCGGCGCATGAGCGCTCCGCGCGATCGTCTCGCGTTCCCCCTCGACTACCCGACGCTCGACGAAGCACGTCGCGGTGCCGAGCGTGTCGTGGCATCGACCGGCGTGCTCAAGGTCGGGCTCGAGCTCTTCGTGAAGGAGGGACCCGCTGCGGTGCGCCTCGGCGAAGAGCTCGGCGCGTCGGTGTTCCTGGATCTCAAGCTGCACGACATCCCGGAGACGGTCGAGCGCGCCGTCGCGTCCGCCGCGAGTCTCGGCGTTCGTTACCTGACGCTGCACGCCGCGGGCGGCCCGCGCATGCTCGAGGCGGCAGCCCAGCGGCTCGAGCGTGAGAAGTCGTCGCTCACCCTGCTCGCCGTCACGGTGCTCACCTCGCTCGACGACCAGGACCTCGCGGCCATCGGCTGCCCCGACGGCACCGCCGTTCAGGCGCTGCGGCTGGCGCGCCTCGCGGTCAGCGCCGGGGCCGGCGGGCTCGTCTGCTCCGCCGCCGAGGTGCGTGCCCTGCGCGAGGCCGTCGGCCCGAAAGTCGTGCTGGTGACGCCCGGCATCCGCCCGGCCGACAACGCCCAGGCCGACGACCAGAAGCGCGTCGGCACACCGGCGGGCGCGATCCGCGACGGCTCGAGCATCCTGGTCGTGGGTCGACCCATCCGCGACGCGGCCGATCCCGCGCTCGCAGCGCGGCGCATCGTCGACGAGATCGCCCTGGCGAGCGGATGAGCGGCGCGTCGTCCGACCGCCTCGTGGTCGGCCTGCAACCGGTGCGCGAGGCCATCCGCCGCCACGGCTCCGCACTTCGCGAAGTGCTCATCGACGAGAAGGCCTCGCCGAAGCTGGAGGCGCTGGCGCGCTTCGCCGCGGATCAGGCCGTGCCGCACGTGCTGCGGGTTCGGCGCGCCGAGCTCGACCGGCTGAGCCAGGGCGTCGCGCACCAGGGCGTCGCCACCCACGCCCCCGACCTCGAGCTCCTCGCGCTGACCGCGCTGGCCGAGGACCCTGCCCTCATCGCGCTGGCGCTCGACTCCATCCAGGACCCCCACAACTTCGGAGCGGTCGTTCGGTCGGCCGTGGCGCTCGGCGGCGCCGCCGTCGTCTGGGGCGCGCACGCCTCGGCACCGCTCACGCCGACCACGTTCCGAGCGTCGGCCGGAGCCATCGAGCACGCGCGTCTGTGCCGGGTGCCCTCGCTCACCCACGCGGTCACCGAGCTCGGCCAATCGCTTCAGGTGGTCGGGCTCGATGCCCAGGCATCGGTGCGCCTCGCCGACGTCGACCTCACCCGCCCGACCGTGCTCGTCCTGGGTGGCGAGGGTGAGGGTCTCGGGCGGGCCGTCCGGCGCTCCTGCACGACGCTCGCTTCGCTCGGCGGCATGGCCTCGGTCGACTCGCTCAACGTTTCGGTCGCTGCGGGCATCGCGCTCTACGAAGTACTGAGACAGCGTACGAAATCGAAGAGTTAGACACTAGCTCTCGGGTGTTACCTGAGAGCAACAAGAGCACTGAACACCCGCCCCCTCCATGGGGCCCCCGATTTCCATTCAATGGAAGGCGCTCGGAGCCCCTTCATGCCAGCGCGATTCTCTCTTTGTTCCGGACACCTACGCGCCCATCCCGCAGGTGTTGGACGTCGATTGACGATCGATGCTCATCCATCGTCTCAAGGGAGCTTCGTCCGCGCGAGCACGCGCCGCAAAGCCTGAAGGAATCCGGCTATCTCGGCGCTCGTCGTCGCTTCGCCGAGCGACACCCGCAAGGTCGCGAGCGCGCGCTCGGCGCCCTGCATCGCCGAGATCACCTGAGAGGGCTCGCTGGTGCCCGCCGAGCAAGCGCTGCCACTCGAGACGCGAACCCCTTCGAGATCGAGGGCGGCGGCGAGCTCGGCGCTCCGCCCGCCCGCGAAGGCGAGACTCGAGACGTGCGGCGCCCGCGGGGCTCCCGCGCCGTTCACGACGGCGATGCCCGCGAGCGCTCGCTCCAGGCCGTCACGCTCCGCCTCCTGCGCGGCGTAGCACCGGACGCTCTCCTCGACTCGCGCGACCGCCGCCCCAAAGCCAGCCGCCGCCACGGCATCCTGGGTTCCGGGTCGCAGGCCGCGCTCCTGGGCTCCCCCGCGCAGCACCGGCCGCGGGACCCAGCCCGGCGACACCAGCAGCGCGCCCATCCCTTTCGGACCTCTGAGCTTGTGCGCCGCGATGGCCAGGGAGTCGCCGTGCCGCCAGAGCTCGGCGCGAATGCGGCCCACCGCCTGAACCGCGTCCACGTGAAGCCGCGCGCCGCGCCGCTTCGCCACCTCGGCGATCGAGGGCAGCGGCTGAATGACACCGGTCTCGTGGTTCACCGCCGCCACCGCGAGCGTCGCTCCGCTCGTGCCGGCCAGAGCCTCCTCCACCGCGTCCACCGTCAGGCAGCCGTCGGGGTTTACCGGCAACCATCGCACTGCCCCACCTGCTCGCTCGTGCTCCTCAGCGACGCGGGTCACGGACGGGTGCTCGAGTCGGCTCGTGACGAGCAGCCGCGCTCCCGCGAGCGCGAGGTTGTTCGCTTCGGTCCCACTCCCGGTGAAGATCACGTCACGTGGGTCCCGTCCCGCAAGCTCGGCTACCGCGCTGCGAGCGTCGTCAACCAGGGCGCGGGCGCGCCGCCCTGCGCCGTGGACGCTCGAGGGGTTGCCCCACGCCACCGCGCGTGCCGCCTCCATCGCCGCCAGCACCGCGGGGTGCGGCGGCGTCGTCGCGTTCCAATCGAGGTAAATCTCAGGCGTCACGCGACGCCCGATTTCACAGCCCAAAAGCGCGCTTGAAGCGCTTGGCGTCGGCGAACATGTCCACGTTGGCGAACACGTAGGTGGCGGTCTGGGAGCTGCCGTCGTGGGCGATCTCGGCCAGTCGCTCGATGGCCGGATCCTCGTAGCGCGACTTGTGCCCGGCCGGCCCGGGCAGCCGGTAGTAGGCCGTCGTGCGCCGCGAGAGCCCTTGCTGCAGCGGGTCGCGCGCCGCGAGCGTCTGCGTCTCCTCGGCGAGATCGTCCGCGTCGTCGGCTTTCCAGGCCGGGCCGATCTCGAAAACGATGCGCTCGAAGCGCTTCGTGACGTCCTTCAGGAAGTCGCGCAGCGCCGTGCGGTTGGCGCGCGTGTGCGGGAAGTCGGGCGGGGCGAGGAAAATCGCCGTTCGCGCCGCCAGCTCGGTCGCGACCTCGCCGAGCTTGTCGAGCGCCGTCTCCACGACCTTGCCGCCACGAAAACCCTCCTGGGTGATTTCGCGCGGGCCGAGCAGGGCGAACGCAAAGCCCCGCGGGGCTTCACGCCGCCAGCGACGCAGCGTGCCCGAGCCCGGCACCGCCAGATGCGTCTCTTGAACCTCGACGAATGAGTACTCTTTGAAATAGCGCGTCGCGGGTACCGCAAATCCCGCGCATCCGACGACCATCATGTGGCCGCAACGCTAACACACGAACGGGCGCCCCGCCGTTCGACACCGGGCGAAACTCGCGTTTCGTTTCGCCCGGTCCTCGTGTGAGGCGTCCCGCTTCGAGATGGCGGGGCGGTGCCGCTCTTCAGCCGCAGGTGTCGGCGTGGAAACAGGGGTCGGCGCAACTCTCCTGCATGCAGGCAGCCAGCTCGTTCGTCGCCGAGCCGATGAGTGGGAACTGGCCTTCGCCCTCGGAGCACATGGGCGTCGCGCACTCGACCGCGCACGCGTCCGCGTCCTCCGCCGTGCAGGTCATGTCGTTCGCCTCGACCTTGTCGGACAGGCAGTTCGTGAAGCACCCGATCTCGTTCGCGCCCGCGTACTCGCCTTCGGTCGGGCCACCCCAGCCGCACACGTTGTACGGCTCGGTGCCGTAGCATTTCATGGACTCATCGCAGCACTGCTCCTGGATGCAGATCTGACACTCGTCGTCTTCGGGATCCGCGTTGCAGTTCGGAAACGGCGTCGAATCGAGCTCGCCGTCCGCTGGATCGCAGGTGGCCTCGGGCTCGTTGCCCGTGTCGCCCGCGCCGGCCATGCCCGCGTCCGAGGTGCCACCGCTGCCGCCCGGCGTGCCAGCCGTGCCGCCGGTCCCAGCGCCGCCGCCCGTGCCGGCACCCGCCGCACCGCTGCCAGCGCTGCTCCCCGCAGAGCCACCCTTGCCTGCGGCGCCGCTGCTACCGCCCTTGCCCGCGGTGCCGCCGGTGCCGCCCTTGGCGCTGCTACCGCCCGTGCTGCCGCCGCTTCCGCTGCTGCCGCCCTCGCCCGAGGCGCCACCGTTGTCGTCGTCGTCCCCTTCCTTCACGACGCAGCCCGTCGCGAGCGCTGCACCCAAGAACCCAAGCCCAATCGCCAATTTCCAAGTGTGAGCCATGCTACGAAACTCCCTACTGCACGTGATACGGGGTCAGAGCGACTCGCGTTCCCGTA
>Ga0315912_10006563_pt1 | contig 10391 bp, 4 predicted proteins | sample VfabasoilMG_FD_204469 | JGI IMG/M metagenome (GOLD analysis project Ga0315912, IMG submission 204469) | Garden soil microbial communities collected in Santa Monica, California, United States - V. faba soil | ecosystem: Environmental > Terrestrial > Soil > Garden | place: USA: California... | reverse complement strand
AGACCGGACCATCCCTAGAGGTTTTCCCTTCCATCTCGCATGGCGGCCAGCCCATCCAGTTCCGTTTCCATTTGGAGCAGCCCGGAGAAGTCCAGTTATCGCTCTATACACTGGCTGGCGAACTGGTCCGTCAGGAGACGGTCTTAGGCCAGGTGGGTGATAACCAATGGGAGTGGGACCTGAGGAACGGGTCAGGACGATCGGTCGCCAGTGGGTTGTATCTTTACATTGTTCAGGCGGATGATGGTCCCCACTCTTGGATGCGAAGAGGCAAGATTGTCATCCTCCGATAAATATGGGGAACTCCCACCCCTTGCTCCGAACCACCTCCGCAACGCGGACGTGAAGTGCCTGCGTTGCGGGGCCTTCAATGTCTCCGAGAACCGTGTTTGCGGGAAGTGCGGGGCGAACCTTCCCCTGATCTACGATGAGGAAGGGAAGATCTTCAATTGGCGCGACGACCCCTATTTCAAGGTCCTGGTGGGGAAGGGCCCTAACCGGGGTTTCAGGATGAGCCCTGGTTCCTCCCGATGGGTCCTGAGGTTCGGATTGCTCCTCTTCGCCTGCTTCTTGGCCCTTTGGATCATGCGGCAGCGTTGATCCGGACCCCATTCGTCGGTTGCCCCCTCCTTGAAAACCCTCTAAAATCCGGACGTCCCAACCTTTTGACGGAAGAGGCCGATGGAGACCGAAGCCCCCCCTGCGATGAAGAAGGTCTTCCTGGAGACCCTTGGGTGCCAGTCCAACGTCCTGGAGTCCGACCATGTGGTGGGGATGCTCCGCCGGGATGGGTTCCTGCCGACGTTGGATGAGTCCGAGGCCGATGTCATCCTCTTCAACACCTGTTCGATCCGCAGTCATGCCGAGGACAAGGTCTTCTCCCGCCTGGGCCGGCTTTCCGACTGGAAACGCCAGAGGGAAGGCCGGGTCATCGGGGTCCTGGGCTGTATGGCCACCAGCTACAAGGAAAGGATCCTGGAGCGGGCCCCCCAGGTGGACCTGGTCGTGGGACCGGACCAGTACCCCAAGGTCCCCCACGCCCTTCGGGAGGCCGCGGGGACGGGCGTCAGCCAGGTCCTCGCCGATTTCGACCCCGCTTATTTCCCCGAGAACGATCCGGCCCATCTTTCCCAGCCCCATCGGGCGTTCCTGGAGATCATGAAGGGGTGCGATAAGTTCTGCACCTTCTGCGTGGTGCCCTTCACGCGCGGTCGCGAGGTCTCCCGTCCCGCCGAGGACATCTTGACGGAGGCTCGGGCCTTGGCCAAGGCCGGGGTGGTCGAGGTCATGCTCCTGGGGCAGAACGTGAATTCCTACGGCCTCGGTCTCAAGTCTCGCGGCAAGACGCCCACTTTCCCTTGGCTCTTGAGGGAACTGGGTACGGTCGAGGGGATCCGAAGGATCCGGTTCATGACCTCCCATCCCCTGGACCTCTCGGATGAGTTGGTGGAGGTCATGGCGGAGGTGCCGGCCGTCTGCGAGTCCTTCCATTTGCCCGTCCAGTGCGGATCGGACGCCATCCTCAAGCGCATGGGGCGCAAGTACGATGTCCGCCATTACCTGGAAAGGGTCGAGAAACTCCGTTCCCGGGTGAGGGACCTTTTCCTCACCACGGACCTCATCGTTGGGTTCCCTGGCGAGACCGAGGAGGATTTCGCAGGGACCCTCCGGTTGTTGGAACAGGTCCGTTACGACGCCGTGTACAGTTTCAAGTATTCCCCCCGACTGGGGACCCCGGCGGCCCGTATGCTGGGCCAGGTGCTGGAGGAAGTGAAGGACGAGAGGTTGGCGCGCTTGAACGGATTGGCTTGGCGGCACGCCGCCGGAGCGAGCGAGGCAAGGGTCGGGAAGGTCGAGGAGGTCCTGGTGGAGGGTCCGGCGGACCGCACGCCGGACGCCTTTTTCGGCAAGACCCGTCAGAACCGGACGGTGGTCTTCGGCGGAAGGAACTTTTCGGCCGGCGAGTTCGTCCAAGTGAAGGTGGAAAGCAGCAAGGTGGCGAACCTCTATGGCACGGCCTTGGCCACAGAAAAAGCGAAGACTATCTAGCCACGGATGAACACGGATGGACACGGATAAGGAAAAAAGAATGAGAAAACCAAACCAAGCCAAGACCCGGAGCCTTTTCTGTCGGTCTTTTGCGACTTTTTATCCGGGTCCATCCGTGTTCATCCGTGGCTCGGTTTTCCTTTTGGTCTTGTCCGTGGCGATGTCGGTGTTTGCCGATGACAACCGATCCCTTTTCGAGAAGGGCGAGAAGTTCTTCAAGGAGAAGAACTATAAAGAGGCCAAGAGGGCCCTCAACCAGGTGGTGGCCAAGGCCTCGCCCCTGGAGGACTACATCCCCAAGGCCCGCTTGCTCCTGGCCAACCTGCAGGAGGATTTTACCGTCTCCATCGGTCAGTTCAGGACCCTGGCCGCCGAGTACGCCAAGAGCCCCACGGGGGAGGAAGCCCAGAGGAGCCTCGGGGCCCGTTACTACCTGGCCGACAAGTATGAGGAGGCCATCGGCAGCTACAAGGAATTCCTGGAGGAGTATCCCAAGAGCCTGGCGGCGCCGGAAGCCCGCTATTGGTACGCTTCCTCCTTGATGGCCCTCGACAAGAACCGGGAAGCCTTGGATGAGTTCAAGAAGGTCGTGGAGAAGTCCCCGGACAGCGCTTGGGCCCCCAAGTCCCTCTTGGCCATGGCGACCCTTTCCTTAAGGCTGAGCCGACCGGAGGACGCCCAACGGCACCTCTTGCGGGTCCTCGACCAGTACCGTCTTTATGAGGAGATGAACCTCGTCTATCTCAAGTTGGGACAGTCCTACGAGGCCCGCCGGATGCCGAAGGAGGCCTTGGCGGCCTATCGGACCTTGGAGCAGGACCATCCCAAGTCCTTCGAGGTGACCGAGGCCAAGCTCCGGCGTGAGTCCATCGAAAGGGAACATCCGGAGCTCTTGGGGAAGGGCCCCGCCCCCGAGGTGGCGCCTACCCCGACCCAAGTACTGGCCGCCATCCCTTCCCCTGAGGAAGAGGTTTCCTCCACACCTTCCGAGGAAGCCATCGTGACGGCGCCTCTCCCCACCGCCACCCCTGTTCCCGTCGAGGCGTCTGTCCCGAAACCCTTCCACGTCCAGGTCGGGGTCTTTTCCAAGTCCGCGAACGCCAAGAAGAAGCGCCAAGAGCTGGAGGCGGCCGGATACAAGGGTTATACGGTCCTGGTGAAGGACCCGGCCATGGCCTATCCGCTCATGAAGGTGAGGGTGGGGCATTTTGAGGACCGGGCTTCCGCGGAGAAACTGGCCCGCGAGCTGACCAAAAAGTTGAAGGAAAAGGCCATCGTTGTAGAGGATTGAATATTCACCACGAAGTACGGCACCCTATGACAACTTCCTCTTTGTGTACTTCGTGTGCCGCCTATCGCATGAACGAATATAGTGAAGGCGGTACTACCCCGCTTTGCGTGCGTGGCACGCAAAGCGGGGTGAACTTCGTGGTTAAAGAGACCCGATGACAGACGACCTGACCCCTATGATGAAGCAGTACCTGGACCTGAAGCGTACCTACAAGGACCAGATCCTCTTCTTCCGCCTCGGCGATTTCTACGAGATGTTCTTCGACGACGCCAAGACCGCCGCCCGGGTCCTGCACCTGACCCTCACCGCCCGGGAGGGCGGCCAGGGCCGCAAGATCCCCATGGCCGGCATCCCCTTCCACGCGGCCGACAACTACATCGGGAAGCTCGTCAAACAAGGGTTCTCCATCGCCGTTTGCGAACAGACCGAGGACCCGGCCGCCGCCAAGGGGCTGGTCAAGCGCGAGATCGCTCGGGTCATCACGCCCGGCACGGTACTTTCCGCCGCCATGTTGGACGAGAAGTCGAACAACTACCTGGCGGCCTTGGCCCCTGCTGCTGAGGGCCTGGGCCTGGCGGTGGTGGACGTGACGACCGGTGAGTTCAAGGTGTGCGAATTGGTCGGTCCTTCCCGGTTCCAGGCGGCCGCCGACGAGCTCTCTAAGTTCCACCCTTCCGAGGTGCTCCTACCCCAGTCGCACCCTTCCGCTCCCGAATGGGACCGCCTGCTCAAGGGGATGAATGGGGCCAAGGCCACTCCTTTGGAGGATTGGAAGTTCTCCAAGGAGGATTGTTCCGAGGCCCTGAAGGAGCACTTCCAGGTGAAGAGCCTGGACGGTTTCGGCCTGTCGGGCGCGGTCCAATCGGTCCGGGCGGCCGGGGCCATCCTGCAGTACCTGAGGGATACGACCCACAGCGTGCTCTCGCACCTAGTGACCCTCTCCACCTTCCAGGTGGGGGAGGGCATGGTCCTGGACGCCACGACCCAAAGGAACCTGGAGATCGTGCGCTCCATGCAGGACGGGGGAAGGGAAGGGACCCTCCTTTCGGTGCTCGATGAGACCTGTACCTCGATGGGAGGGCGGCTGCTCCGGCAGTGGATCGTGACGCCCTTGACCTCGGTATCGGCCATCAAACGGCGGCAGGATGCCGTCGAGGAGCTCTTGGGCCGCAGGGAGGACCGGGAGCAGGTCCGGGAACGCCTGCGCGAGGTCTCGGACCTGGAGCGCCTTTCCGGACGCATCGGTTGCGGCACCGCCAACGCGCGCGACCTAGTGGCCCTGCGCTCGACCTTGGGCCTGCTCCCGAAGCTCCACCAGCAGCTCACGGGGTTCAAGGCCGCGGCCCTGAGGGAACGCCTGGAGACCTGGGACAACCTGAGCGAGGTCCAACAACTGCTGGAGAAGGCCATCCACGACGAACCGCCACTGGCCTTGAAGGAAGGGGGGCTCATCAAGCAAGGCTATGATCCGGCCCTGGACGAGCTCAAGAAGGGCTCCTTGGAGGGCAAGGCTTGGTTGGCCGCCCTGGAGGAGAAGGAGAAGTCCCGCACCGGGATCCCTTCCCTCAAGGTCCGCTACACCTCCGTCTTCGGCTATTACATCGAGGTCTCCAAGGCCAATCTCGACAAGGTCCCGGCCGATTACCACCGTAAGCAGACCCTGGTGAACGCGGAGAGGTTCATCACCCCCGAGCTCAAGGAAATGGAGGGGAAGATCCTGGGGGCCCAGGAGAAGGCGGACCGGCTGGAGTACGAGCTCTTCGAGGCCGTCCGGTCCCAGGTGGGCAAGGAATTGACCCGTCTCCAGCGCGTGGCCCGGGCCCTCGCGGAACTGGACGTCCACTCCTGTCTGGCGGCCGTGGCCGACCGGGGCCGCTACGTACGCCCCGAGGTGGACGATTCCGCCGAACTTTCCATCGAGGAGGGCCGCCATCCGGTCCTGGACCGGATCCTTCCTTCCGACCAATTCGTCCCCAATGACACCAAGCTGGGGGTGGATGGGGCGGAAGTGGTGGTCCTGACGGGTCCGAACATGGCGGGGAAGTCCACCTATATCCGCCAGGTGGCCCTGCTCTCCCTCATGGCCCAGGCGGGCAGTTTCGTGCCGGCCAAGCGCATGAAGTTGGGGGTCGTGGACCGGGTCTTCTCCCGGGTGGGGGCTTCGGATGCCCTGACCCAAGGGCAGAGCACCTTCATGGTGGAGATGGTGGAGACGGCCAATATCCTGAACCACGCCACGGGGAAGAGCCTTCTGATCCTCGATGAGGTGGGGCGGGGTACCTCCACTTACGACGGTGTTTCCATCGCCTGGGCGGTCGTGGAATACCTGGCCGTGAAGCTGAGGGCCCGCACCCTCTTCGCCACCCATTACCACGAATTGACCCGTTTGGCCGCGTCCCATGCCAACGTCCGCAACTTCAATATCGCGGTCAGGGAGTGGAACGAGCAGATCCTCTTCCTGCGAAAGATCGTGGAGGGCGGCACCGACAAGAGCTATGGGATCCAGGTGGCGCGGCTCGCGGGCGTGCCCAAGACGGTCGTGGAGAGGGCCAAGAAGATCCTCGCGGGGCTCGAGGCGGGGAGCCTCCCCTTGAAGTCGGCCGCGAAGGAACAGGACCCAGCCCAACCCGAGGGTCCCGGTGGCGTGGACAACTCCCAACTCTCCTTCTTCGGCAAGGGCGGTGCCCATCCGGTGCTGGAGGAGCTCAAGAACCTCAATCTCGACGACCTGACCCCCCGGGAGGCCCTCAACCTCCTGGCGGAGTGGAGGAAAAAGCTGGAGGAATGATCCTGCCTTTCCCTGGTGGAGCTTAAACCCTCTCTTATCAACCCCTTGAGTGTCCCCTTAGAAGCCCCATTTGGCCGTTCCCTGGCCCCTTTCCCTGATGCTAAAATCGCACTCCCAAAACGACACCATCCGACACCTATCCTTAAAGCGGGCCCGATTTGAAAAAAGAGGACAAGTCCAAGAAGGGGAACTTCCCCTACGAGTTCCAAGTGGAATTCGAGACCCGGGCCCACGGCAACGTGGTGGCCCGTTGCCCCGCCCTTCCCGGTTGCCAAGCCCAGGGCAAGACGCAGAAGGAAGCCCTCGATCGCCTTAAGGCGACCCTCGACCTTTATTTCGCCTCGGCGTCCCCGGCTTTTTTCGAGGACCTGGAAGCCTTCCGGGACCTTCGCACCTTCTATGCCCTCTGTGAGTTCAAGGGGAGCTTGATCGCCGCCACCGGCCGCGACGCGGTCCTGAAGTCCACCAATGGCGCCCCTGGTTCCTGGTCGAGGTTCCCCGTCACGGGACAGGACGCCAAGTTCTTCACCCCCGATCCCGGCGCCAAGGAAGGCGCGGGGGACTACACCACCCAGATCTATTGCCTCCATCCTTACGCCGCCCCCGGCAAGGAACCCCTGCTCTTCGCTGGCACCAACCTTTCCGGGAGCATCTATTCCTCGCCGGACGGTGAGACCTGGAAGGAGGCCTTCGTCACTTCCGAGGACCGCATCCACGCCCTGCGCGAGTTCAAGGGACGGCTCTACGCTGGGACCAGCTCCAAGGGACGCATCTTCGCCTTCGACGGGCTGCAGTGGAACACCGTCGGTTCCTTGACCGAGACGGCGGTCACCTGTTTCGGAGTCTTCAAGGACCGGCTCTACGCCGGCACCTACCCTTCCGGCCTCATCTTCTCGACCCCCGACGGTTACAACTGGGAGGAGGCGACCCCCACGGGCCAGACCTTTGTCCAGTGCTTCCAAGAGTTCGAGGGGGCCCTTTACGCTGGGACGTCCAGCGCGAAGGGTGTGAGGGTCTTCCGCAGCAGGAACGGTCGGGATTGGGAGAAGTGTTACGAGAGTTCCAGGGAAGCGAACCTCTTCTGCATGGAGGTCTTCGAGAACACCCTCTTCGCCGGGACGGGGAACTCAGGGCGCATCCTCAAGACCCGGGATGGGATCGATTGGAAGACCGCCCATGCGGGGGATTCCGAGGGCGTCCGGGCCTTCACCCTTTACGGGGATTACCTCTATGCCTGCGCCGAGAACGGTGCCGGTCTCCTGCGCTCCACCTTCGACATGGGGCGCATCCCCGAGGTCTCCGACCTGACGGCCGAACGGCTCACTTCCAACGGCGTCATCCTCGCTTGGCGTACCGACATCCCCGCCACCACTGAGGTCTTCTACGCGCCCAAGGGATCCCCTCCGTCCAAACAACGGCAAGCGGCGAGCCGCGACCCCGTGCTCCGGCACCGCATGCACCTGACGGACCTCAAAGCCGACACGGAGTATGAGATCAAGGTGGTCTCCACGCACCGTTCCTCCTCCCAGGGGGTGACGGAGCCTTTTTTCTTAAGGACCCCGGTGGTGCCACCTCCCAGCCTGTCCTCCCCCTCGCATCCCCACCAGGACAAGTGGGAGAACCATGGCAACCTCGAGATGCGATTGGATGCGACCGCTCCCTTGGCGGGGTTCCACTATCTTTTCGATGGTTCGCCCGACACCCTACCGGCCCCGCCGGAAGCCTCCTACACCGAGAAGAACCGGGTGGCGTTGGCCTCGAACCCCCAGGGGGAATGGTGGTTCCACGCGGTGGGTGTGGACCTGGCCGGTAATATCGGCACCACGGCCTCCCATTACCGGGTGCGCGTGGACACGGAGGCCCTGCCTCCCCCCAAGGTGGGCAGCTCGACCCATCCCGACCCGGACCGTTGGGTGGCCAACCCCACGCCCTTGATCACCTGGGAAGCGGCCCCGGACCTTTCCGGCGTGGCCGGCTACTACGTGAAGGCGGACAGGGACCCTGCCACGGTACCGGGCCCCGCCAACGCCGAGCTTGTGAAGGACAACCGTCTCTCCATCGGGCCGCTGGAGGATGGTCTTTGGTACGTCCATGTGACGGCCCAGGACAAGGCGGGCAATCGGGGTACCCAAGCCGCCCATTTCCCCCTGCGCATCGATACGAAGGCCGAGCCGCCCGTCCTGTCCTCGCCCACGCACCCCCAGGAAGGGCAGTGGTACTCCAAGAACACCGTGGAGGTGGACTTCACCCCCGCCCACGACCTCTCGGGCATGGAGGGTTACTATTTCCTGATCGACCAGGAAGCGGACACCCTCCCTTCCCCTAAGAACGCCCGGTTCATCGACAAGCCCAGGGCCGTCTTTCCCGACCTGAAGGACGGGGTTTGGCATGTGCATGTGCGTTCCAAGGACCGGGCGGGCAATCTCTCGCCCACGGCGTCCCACTTGACCGTAAGGTTGGACACCTTCGCCTCGCCCCCCAAGGTCGCCTCCCCCTCCCACGCGGAGCCCCGGCGTTGGTACAGGGACCGTCGGGTGCGGCTGGAATGGGAGGATCCCTCGGACCTCTCCGGTATCGAGGGTTACTACTACAACATCGACCGAAACCCCGAGACGGTGCCGGGCGGGGAGACCTCCCTCTTCACGGCGCAAAGGAGCGTTTCTTTCGAGCTCACCGACGATGGCCTCTGGTATTTCCACATCACGACCAAGGACCGGGCGGGCAACCTCGATCCCAAGGCGGTGCACTATGCCCTGAGGGTGGATTCGGAGGCCAAGAAGCCGGGCCTTTCCTCCCCCAGCCACCCCGATCCGGAAACCTGGACCAGCGTCCCTAAGGCCGTCTTCAAGATCGCCCCGCCGGACGACCTTTCCGGGATCACCGGCTATTACTATCTCTTTTCCGAGGACGCCCAACAGGTCCCGGACCCGAGGACCTCGACCTTCACCGACCGCACGGAGCTCACCCTGGACATCCCTCGGGACGGGACCTTCACCCTTTCGGTGGTCTCCCAGGACACGGCCGGGAACGTATCCCGGGAAGTGGCCACTTACAAGGTCCGTTTGGACACCCAGGCCCTCCCCCCGACCCTCTCCTCGCCCACGCATCCCAAGCAGGAGGCTTGGAGCAACCAGGCCCAGGTCACCCTCATTTGGAAGGACCCAGCGGACCTCTCCGGCATCGAGGGGTACCACTATGCCTTCGACCGAAAGGACCATCCGGCCCCCGAGGCCTCCAAGATGACCTGGACGACCTCCCGCACCGCCACCGTCACCTTGCCGGAGGACGGTGTCTGGTACGTCCACGTGGTCACCCAGGACAAGGCAGGGAACCTGAGCCCCTCGGCCCTCCACCGCCTCCAGGTGGACCGTTCGGCCAAGGCTCCCCTGGTGAAGAGCCCCACCCATCAGGCGGGCGTCTGGAGCAAGCTCAATACGCCCAAGTTCATCTGGGATAAGCCCCAGGAACTCTCCGGTGTGGAGGGTTTCTACCTTTCCCTGGACTCCCAGCCGCATACGGTGCCGGGTCCCAACGCCGGCAAGTGGACGATCGAGACGAGCCTCACGGCCCCGCCTTTGAAGGACGGGCGCTGGTTCTTCCACGCGGCCGCCAAGGATGGGGTGGGTAACGTCAGCCAGGAGGCCTGTCACTTCCCGGTCTGGGTCGATACCACGCCCCCGAAGTCGGGGATGAAGGCCCTCCCGGCCCTTTTGGACCGGACCCAGGTGCCGTTGGAGTGGAGCGGTTCCGACCCCCACAGCGGAGTGGCCTCCTATGACCTGCAGGTGAAGGTAGGGGATGGGCCTTGGAAGGATTGGCTCACCAACGTGCCGGAGACATCGGGGACCTTCAAGGGCGAGGACGGTAAGCGCTTCTCCTTCCGCGTCAGGGCGCGGGACGCCGCGGGGAACGAGGGATCCTTCCCCGAGGGGGCGCAGGCATCGACGACGTTGGATATCTCCCCGCCACCCCCGATCAAAGAACTCAAGGTCGTTCCCAAGGCGGGAGGCGACATCGAACTTTCCTGGTCCCAGGTGGAGGACCCCGTGTCCGGCACCGACTATTACCGGATCTACCGTTGGGTGGAGGGTGGGCCCAAGCTCAAGCTGGCGCCCGACGGGGAAGTGAAGGGCGCCAAGTACCTCGACCGTGGGGAAGCGCTCCAGGAAGGCGTGGTCTATTACTACTGCGTCCAGGCCGTGGACCGCATGGGCAACGAACAGCATGAGGGCAATCAAACGGCGGCCTCACTCTCGGACCATG
>Ga0315912_10006562_pt1 | contig 10391 bp, 8 predicted proteins | sample VfabasoilMG_FD_204469 | JGI IMG/M metagenome (GOLD analysis project Ga0315912, IMG submission 204469) | Garden soil microbial communities collected in Santa Monica, California, United States - V. faba soil | ecosystem: Environmental > Terrestrial > Soil > Garden | place: USA: California... | reverse complement strand
TGTCGGCGTGGTCGTACTCGATGTTGTTCACGACCAGCGTGCGCGGCCGGTAGTGGACGAACTTGGCGCGCTTGTCGAAAAACGCCGTGTCGTACTCGTCGGCCTCGACGACGAAGTACTTCGATTCGCCGAGGCGCGCCGAGATGCCGAAGTTGCTCGGGACGCCGCCGATCAGGAACCCCGGCTTCAAGCCCGCGTACTCGAGTATCCAGGCGAGCATGCTCGTCGTGGTCGTTTTGCCGTGCGTGCCGGACACCGCCAGCACCCACTTGTCGCGCAACACGTGCTCTGCGAGCCACTGCGGGCCGGACGCGTAGGCTCGGCCCGAGTTCAGCAGCGCCTCGACGACGGGTTTGCCGCGCGACAGTGCGTTGCCGACGACGACGCTCTCGACACCGGCATCGATCGGCGTTTCGTAGCCGTCGACGAGCTTGATGCCCAGAGCCTCGAGCTGTGTGCTCATCGGCGGGTAGACGTTCTGGTCCGCGCCCGAGACGTCGTGGCCGGCTTCCTTCGCGATGGCCGCGATGCCGCCCATGAAAGTCCCGCAGACTCCGAGGATGTGTACTCTCACTAGGTGACCGGCTGCAGCAGCGTGACTCTCAAGCTCTCCATCAGCAGCGCATACCCGATCACGATCGCGACGCACAGGAGATAGGGGCGCTCGAGCGCGCGCGAGAAGACGAAGGCCATGATGTCCATGGCCCACACGATCGTGAAGATCGCCACGAGTGACGGAATCGCGGGCCGGCTCTGCGGATCGACGCCCGCCAAGAGCGGCGTGATCGGCGCGCGAATGATGTTGATGATCACGCTGGCGCCGAGCAACGCGATCATCGTTTGGCGGAAGCGAGCTTGACGGGTGAACGTGCGCAGCAGCGCCCACACGAACCAGAGGTCGAATCCCGCGACGAGCAGGCTCACCGCGAAGACTCGCGCTGGGCTCCCGGCCAGGCCGAGAACCAGGAAGTCGAAGAGAATCGAGATCGGGAAGATCGTCCAAAGCAAGAACTGGGAGGACGGCAAGGCGTCGGGGCCACGCCGGTGCAGCATGATGTCGACGAACGCGAAGATCAGCCGAAGCACTTAAGACGTTTCCGCTCCCACGAAGCAGAATGATAGCGTAAGCGCCTGGGGTTCAGGGTCGACGATGGCGGCAACCGAGGACATTGGCTGGATCGACAGTGACGCAGCGTTGGCGCCGCTCGTCGCGGCGCTCGCGCGCACCGATGTCGCGGCCGTCGACACCGAGTTCGTGCGCGAGAAGACCTACTACCCCCAGCTCTGCCTGATCCAGATCGGCACGGGCGACCAAGTCGCGTGCATCGACTGCCTTGCGCGTCTCGACCTTACGCCGCTGTACCGGCGCCTGTTCGATCCCGGCTTCACGTGGGTCTTGCACAGCGCGCGGCAAGATCTCGAAGTGATCTTCCAGCTGACGGGTCGAATGCCGCCGCGGCTCATCGACACGCAAGTGGCCGCGGCTCTGACGGGGTATGCGCCGCAGGTCGGCCTCGAAGGTCTGCTCAAACGTACGCTCGGCGTCGAGCTCGGCGAGAGCTTCGCGCGCACGGACTGGAGCCGGCGGCCGCTGCCGGACGCACCGCTGCGTTATGCGCTCGACGACGTTCGCTACTTGCTGGCCGCTTGGGACCGGCTCGCGGCCGAGCTCGAGCGGCTCGGTCGGCGCGAATGGCTCAGCGAGGATTCGCTGCGCATGCTCGCCGAGCATCCGGTGGCGGATACGACGTCCGTCTGGTCGCGGCTCAAGGGCGTGCACGGGCTCAGCTTCGCGCAGCAGTGCGCGGCGCTCGCGCTCGTTCGCTGGCGCGAGGCCGCGGCGCAGCGCAGCGACCGCCCGCGCCGTTGGCTGCTCGCCGACGAAGTGTTGCTGGCGATCGCAGCGGCGCTGCCCGAGAGCTCCGCTGCGCTGGCCGAGATCGCGGATTCGAAGTACATCGCGCGCAGCGCGCCCGCCGTGCTGGCGGCCATCGCGCAGCGCAACGACACCGAGCTGCAAGCTGAAGTGCGCGCGAACGCCGCGCAACCGATGCCCGACAAGGCGCTCGTGAAATCGCTGCAGGAGCGTGTGCGCCAGCGCGCGGGCGTGCTCGGGATCGAGCCCGAGATCCTCGCCACGAAACGTGACCTCGTTGGCGTCGCGTTGAGCGACCCGCCGCTTCATCTGCGCAGCGGCTGGCGCTCGCGCGAGCTGGCGGCGATTCTCGGAAGCGTGCCCGGGCCGACGGAGCTCGCGCCGGCTACTTGAGGCCGAGCGCGGATTTCAGGCGCGCGTAGACGGCGTCGACTTCGCCGGTCGCGGGGACCGTCGCGAGCAAGCCTTTCTTGCCGTAGTAATCGACGAGCGGCGCCGTTTGGCGCTCGTAGACCTGCAAGCGGTTGCGGATCGTCGCTTCGTTGTCGTCGTCGCGCTGCAGGAGCTCGCCGCCCGCCTTGCGGCACGCCTCGAGCTCCGCCGGCGACGAGAAATAGATGTTCAGCACGGCGCCCGTCTTCGAGCACGTGCGCCGGCCCGTGAGCCGTTTCATCAAGATGTCGAAGTCGACGTCCATGAGCGCGACGCGATCGAGCTTCAGGCCGAGCTCGGCGAGCAGCGCGTCGAGGCTGTTCGCCTGACTCGTGTTGCGCGGGAAGCCGTCCAGGATGAAGCCGCGCTTCGCGTCGGGCTGCGCGATGCGCTCTTTGATCATGCCGAGCACGATCTCGTCGGACACGAGCTCTCCGGCGTCCATGGCCTTCTTGGCCTTCTGGCCGAGCGGCGTCTTGTCGGCGACCGCTTTGCGCAGCAGGTCGCCCGTCGAGACCTGCGGCAACCCGTGGTCTTTTTGAATGCGTTGCGCCTGCGTGCCTTTGCCGGAACCCGGCGCACCCAGCATGACGACGCGCATGACGATCTCCAACGGAACCTTGAACGGCCGCTACGCTAGCGGCTAGCCGCGACCGTCGTCAAACCTTTGCTATCCTCCAGAGCGAGAGCACCGAGCTAAAGTTCGGGAGGGTTCGTGAAAAAGAACATTTTCTACGCCCAATCGGGCGGCGTCACGGCGGTCATCAACGCAAGTGCGTGCGGCGTCATCGAGACGGCGCGCAAGCACAAGAACAAGCTCGGCCGTGTCTACGCGGGGCGCAACGGCATCTTGGGCGCGCTGACGGAGGACATGATCGACACGACGGCCGAATCGGCCCGCACGATCGCGGCCCTGAAGCACACGCCGGGCGGCGCGTTCGGCTCCGCGCGCTACAAACTGAAGGGGCTCGACAAGAACCGCGCCGAGTACGAACGGCTCATCGAAGTGTTCAAGGCCCACGACATCGGCTACTTCTTCTATAACGGCGGCGGCGACTCGATGGACACCGCGCACAAGGTCTCGCAGATAGGGGACGAGCTCGGCTACCCCATCGTCTGCATCGGCGTGCCGAAGACCGTCGACAACGACTTGCCCGTCACGGACACGTGCCCCGGCTTCGGCTCGGTCGCCAAATACGTCGCCGTCTCGACGCGCGAAGCGGCGCTCGACGTCGCGTCGATGGCGCGCACGTCGACGCGCGTATTCATCCTCGAGGTCATGGGCCGGCACGCCGGCTGGATCGCGGCCGCGGGCGGCTTGGCCGGCGAAGGGCCCTCCGACGCCCCGCACGTGATCTTGTTCCCCGAAATTCCGTTCGACGAAGCGGCGTTCCTCGCGCGCGTCAAAGACTGCGTCGCGAAGTACGAGTACTGCGTCGTCGTCGTCTCCGAAGGTGCCCACTACGCCGACGGCCGCTTCCTTGCCGAGGCCGGCGGCAAGGACGCATTCGGCCACGCGCAGCTCGGCGGCGTCGCGGCCACGGTCGCGCAGCTCGTCAAGGCCAAGCTCGGCTTCAAGTTCCACTACGCGATCGCGGATTACCTGCAGCGCGCCGCGCGGCACATCGCCTCGAAGGTCGACGTCGAGCAGGCCTACGCGATGGGGAAAGCGGCCGTCGAGCTCGCGCTGAAGGGCGAGAACGCCGTCATGCCGACGATCGTGCGCAAGTCCGACAAGCCGTACCGCTGGAGCATGGGCAAGGTCGCACTGGCCGAGGTCGCCAACAAAGAGAAGATGATGCCGCGCAACTTCATTACCGAAGACGGCTTCGGCATCACGGCGGCCTGCCGCCGCTATCTCGCGCCCCTGATCAAAGGCGAGGACTACCCGCCGTACAAGGACGGGCTCCCCACTTATGTCAGCCTCAAGAATCAGCGGGTTGCGAGAAAGCTCAAAACCGAGTTTGTGCTAAAGTAGCGCCCGCTTCGCCGGGGGGCGGCGGGGCAAGGTAGAGAAAAACAGGGAACAAAACCCGCGTCCGCCGACGCCCCTTCCTCTGACGGCGAGTTTCACTGGGTTTGATTCAAGGTCCTCGGGAGCACGCGGTAGCGCGCGCCTGGGACAGAAAAAATTGGTTAGGGAGACAACGGGATGAATCCGACGACTACGCTTTATGCAGCACTCGGCGCTGCGGTGCTCGCCGTGCTGTACGGCATTTTCACGATGCGCTGGGTGCTCAGCCAACCGGCGGGCAATGCGCGCATGCAGGAGATCGCCGCGGCCATTCAGGCCGGCGCCAAGGCGTACTTGAACCGGCAGTACACGACGATCACCGTCGTAGGCGTCGTGCTCGCCGTGCTCCTCGGCTGGCAGCTCGGCTGGGAAACGGCAGGCGGCTTCGTCGTCGGCGCGGTGTTGTCGGGTCTCGCCGGCTACATCGGCATGAACATCTCGGTCCGCGCCAACGTCCGCACTGCGCAAGCGGCGGCCAGCGGCTTGAACCCCGCGCTCAACATCGCCTTCAAGGGCGGCGCCATCACGGGCATGCTCGTGGTCGGCTTGGGCCTCCTCGGCGTCGCGGGCTACTTCCTACTGCTCGGCGGCGACAGCGCCGATGCGGCCGTGCGCGAGGAAGCGCTGCACGCCCTCGTCGGCCTCGCCTTCGGCGGCTCGCTGATCTCGATCTTCGCGCGCTTGGGCGGAGGCATCTTCACGAAGGGTGCCGACGTCGGCGCCGACTTGGTCGGCAAAGTCGAAGCCGGCATTCCCGAGGACGACCCGCGCAACCCGGCCGTCATCGCCGACAACGTCGGTGACAACGTCGGCGACTGCGCCGGCATGGCCGCGGACCTGTTCGAGACCTACGCCGTCACGCTCGTCGCGACGATGCTGCTCGGCGGCCTGATGCTGGCGAATGCCGGTGCCACGGCCGTCATGTATCCGCTGGCGCTCGGCGCCGTGTCGATCGTAGCCTCGATCGTTGGCACCTTCTTCGTCTCGACGAAGGAAGGCGGCAAAATCATGAACGCCCTCTACCGCGGCACTGCCGTCTCCGGTCTGATCGCGGCGGTCGCGTTCTACTTCGTCACGCAGGCTGCGTTCCCCGACAACTTCGGCGCGATGTACGGCTGCACGCTGATCGGCCTCGCGCTGACGGCGGCCATGATCGTCATCACCGAGTACTACACGGCCACCGAGTATTCGCCCGTGCGCAAAGTCGCGGAGGCCTCGCAGACGGGCCACGCGACGAACATGATCGCGGGCCTCGGCGTGTCGATGAAGTCGACGGCGCTGCCCGTCATCGCGGTGTGCGCCGCCATCTGGGGCGCGTACACGCTCGGGGACCTGTACGGCATCGCGATCGCGGCCACGGCCATGCTGTCGTTGACGGGCATGATCGTCGCGCTCGACGCGTACGGCCCGATTACCGACAACGCCGGCGGCATCGCCGAGATGTCGGGCCTCGATAAGAAAGTGCGCGACGTCACCGACCCGCTCGACGCGGTCGGCAACACGACGAAGGCCGTCACGAAGGGCTACGCGATCGGCTCGGCCGGTCTCGCGGCACTCGTGCTCTTCGCGGACTACACGCACAACCTGGAGGCCGCGGGCAAGCTCGTGGAGTTCTCGCTGTCGGATCCCGCGGTCATCATCGGCCTCTTCATCGGCGGCCTCGTGCCTTACCTCTTCGGCGCCATGGCGATGGAAGCCGTCGGCCGCGCGGCGGGCTCGGTCGTGACCGAGGTGCGGCGTCAGTTCCGCGAGATCAAAGGCATCATGGATGGCTCGGGCAAGCCCGATTACTCGCGCGCCGTCGACCTGCTGACGAAGGCCGCGATCAAAGAGATGATCGTGCCGTCGTTGCTGCCGATCTTGGTCCCGGTCGTCGTCGCGTTCGGCATGAACGCGCTGATGGGCCCCGGCGAAGGCATCAAGGCGCTCGGCGGCTTGCTGATCGGTACGATCGTGACGGGCTTGTTCGTCGCGATCTCGATGTGCACGGGCGGCGGCGCGTGGGACAACGCCAAGAAGTACATCGAGGAAGGCCACTTCGGCGGCAAGGGCTCCGACACGCACAAGGCGGCCGTCACGGGCGACACCGTCGGCGACCCGTACAAGGACACCGCGGGCCCGGCCATCAACCCGCTCATCAAGATCATCAACATCGTGGCGCTGCTGCTGGTGCCGCTGCTGTAAGCGGCCACGCGAGCGTCGTTCGTTCGACGAAGCCGGCGAGGGTCACCTCGCCGGCTTTTTTATTGCCTGCGCCGGCTGTGTTACGTTGCACAGCATCGATCACGCGGGGGAATCAGCATGCGATGCGCTACGCTCGCTTTCATAGCGACTCTTGCAATGGCTTCGGCGGCCTCAGGACAGACGATCACGGCCGAAGGCCCCGTCGTTTACGGCCACCACCACTTCAACACGACGGACATGGCCGCGCAGAAGCGGTTCTTCGTCGAGACGCTCGGCGGCAAGCTCGCGACGATCGGCACGAACAACCTCGAGGTCATCGAGTTCCCGAACGTGTTCTTGTTCTTCCGCCCGATGCAGGCGCCGACGGGCGGCAGCATCGGCAGCACCGTGAACCACGTCGGCTTCTCGGTGCCGGACTTGAAACCCGTCGTCGCGAAGCTCAAAGCGAACGGCTTCAAGATGATCACGACGGAGTCGGTGGCTGCCACGGTCAAGGTCACTGACGACATCGCGGCAGCCAGCCCCACGACGAACATCGCGTTCGCACTCGCACCCGAGGACATCAAGGTCGAGCTCGTGGAGGTCAAGACGCAGACGGCCCCGATACAGCTGCACCACGTTCACTTCTTCGGCACGCAGCGCGAAGAAATGCAGGCGTGGTACGCGAAGGTGTTCGGCGCCGCGGCTCAGCCGTCCAACCCGAATCAGGCGTTCGTGACGGCCACGCTGCCGGGCGTCACGTTGAGCTTCTCGCCATCGCCGACGCCGACCGTCGCGACTCAGGGCCGTGCGATCGATCACATCGGCTTCGAGATCGCGAACCTCGAAGCATTCACGAAGAAGCTCGAGGCCGACGGGATTCCGCTGACCGTGTCGTATCGGCGCGTGGACGCGCTCAATACCGCGATCGCGTTCATCAAAGATCCGTGGGGCACGAACATCGAGCTGACCGAGGGCCTGCGCGCCATCGACTGACCGATCGCCCAAAGGGGGGGACAACATGGCCGGTAACCGACTCCGTTCGTTCGCCGCGCTCCTTGCGTCGCTCGCCGCCGGCACGCTGCACGCCCAGGCCGGCGGGCCCGGCACCCCGTGGCGCGGCGCCGGCGCGCAACCCTGTTTCGGCATCGACGACGCGGCGGTTCAGTGCGCAGCGCCGGGCGGCGTCGTCGCGATTCGCGCCGGGCGCCTGTTCGACAGCCGCGCGGGTCAGCTGCTGCAAGACCGCGTCGTGGTCCTGCGCGACGACCGGATCGTCGCGGTCGGAACCCCTGCCGAGGTCGACATCCCCGCCGGCGCGCGCGTAATCGACTTGCGGAGCGCGACGCTGCTGCCGGGCCTCATCGACGCGCACACGCACATGTTCAACAACCCCCGGCCGGGCGTGACGCGCGAGCTCGCTACGCTGATCGCCGTGCAGAACATCCAGGCGGATCTGCGCGCGGGTTTTACGGCCGTGCGCGACATGAGCAGTCATGACAACGGCTACGCCGACGTCGACGTTCGCAATGCCATCGACCAAGGGCTCATCGACGGACCGCGCGCGCAAGTCTCGACGCGCGGCATCGGTTGGCGCGCGCCCGGCGCCACGGCCGAGGAGAACCCGCTCGGTCGTGCCCTCGTCGGCAACGCCGACGAAGCGCGCGCGGCCGTGCGCGATCAGATCGAGCACGGCGCGGATTGGATCAAGCTGTTTCCGGGCGGCGCGTACTCGTTCGCAGCGACGGGCGAGCCGCAGTACGTGACGACGTATCCGTTACCGGTGCTGCAGGCGCTCGTCGACGAGACGCATCGCTTGGGGCACAAGACCGCTTGCCACGTGTTCGGCGGCGAAGGCCAGGCGAACGCGATCGCAGCGGGCTGCGACACGATCGAGCACGCGTTCGGGCTCACGCAAGCGCAAGCCGACGAGATGGTTCGCAAAGGTCTCTACTACGACCCTACGTTTACGCGCTATCTCGAGCCGTACATGGACGACAACGACGCGAAGAACACGGGCGGCAAGTACAGCATGACCAAAATCTTCGCGGCCGCCGTCACGATGGCCGGCAAGACGCCGGGCTTGGCCGTAATGGTGGGCAGCGGCGTCGACGGGTCGACGTTCGTGCACGGCACGCAGGCGCTCGAGTTCGAATCGCTCGTGAAGCGCGGCGGCCTCGCGCCGGCACGCGCGATCCAAGCCGGCACGATCGTCAACGCGCGCATCATGGGCTGGGACGACCGCATCGGCTCGATCGAGGTAGGCAAGCTCGCCGATTTGATCGCCGTCGCAGGCGATCCACTGGCCGACATCACGGAGCTCACGCGCGTGAAGTTCGTGATGAAGGGCGGCAGGGTCGTCCGCGACGAGCTATCGCACTAGGGCGGCGGCAGCTCCGCGTACTGTGGGATAGCGTCGGTGATATCGAACCAGGGCGCTTTCGACGCAACGAAGATGTTCGCGAGAGGCCGCATCAACGGGTCCGTATCGAGCGTGCCGGCCGGCACGACGACCACGCCGCGCGCGTGTTGCACCGACGGCGCCTTGCCGCCGCAGCGCGTGCAGAACGCGGTCGTGAAACGCTGCGCCTCGGGAGGCTTGTACTGCGCCACGAGCTCTTCGCCGCGCAAGAACGCGAAGTCGCGAAGCTGCATGAACACGTTGGCGCCATGCGCCGCGCTGCGCGCTCTGCGGCAGCGCGAGCAATGGCACTGGTACATGCGCAGCGGCGCGCGATACTCGTAGGCCACGGCGCCGCAAAGGCAGCTTCCGTCGGCGACGCCGTCGCGCTGTGCGACGACGGGCCGCTCGAGCCCTAGGCCGCCGCCGAACTCGGGCGGCATGCCCGCGTGCTGCGGCAGCGAATCCGTGATCGTGTACCACGCGGCCTTCGAGGCCACGAACATGTGGGCCTGCGGCTTGATTTCGAGATCGCCGTCGAGATTGCCGGCGGGCGCGAATGCCAGCCCCGCTTCGGGCATCAGCGTCGGCCCGACCGAGCCGCACTGCCGGCAGTGCGAGCGCACACCCTGCGCCGAGGACGCGTATTTGACGAGCCAATCCTCGCCGCTCAGCCAGCGAAATCCCGAATGTGCAGCCGCGACGAAGGTCGCGAACGGCGCGCCATGATGCTTGCGGCACATCGAGCAGTGGCAATGCGTCATTAGCGTGAACGGTCCGTCGAGCTCGTAGCGCACGGTGCCGCAAAGACATGCTCCGAGAGCCATCGGTCCTCCTTCCGCAGATCCTGCCGCTCTAGAAGAGTACTTTGTATCGCAAAGAGGGCGCTGTCACACTATAGCCGTGAACGCGCATGAAACGCACACCGACGCCGACTGCGTCGTCGTTGGCGCAAGCTTCGGGGGGCTGGCGGCTGCACATGCGTTGGCGACCGCGGGCCTTCGCGTCACCGTCGTCGAGAAGAAGGCGGACGTCGGCGCCAAGCTGCACACGACGGGCATCATCGTCAAAGACGCCGTCGATCAGATCGCGCTGCTCGACGCCCTGCCCGGCTCGCTCGTTCGACGCATACCCGCAGTGAGGCTATACGCGCCGAATTTGAAGTTCGTCGATCTCGCCGCCCCCGGCTACTACTTTCTCGCGACGGACACGCCAAACGTCATGCGCTGGCTCGCCGCGGCGACCGAGCGCGCGGGCGCGACGCTGAAGCTCGGCGCCGCATTCACCGGAATGCAACGCCTGCGCAGCGGCTTCGCGCTGGACGGCCTCGGGTCCACGCGGTTCGTGATCGGCGCCGACGGCCCGCGCTCGAAGGTCGCGCGCAGCGCAGGGCTCGGCTCGAACGAGCGCTTTCTCGCCGGTGTCGAGTACGAGCTCGCGGACGTCACGATTGCCGACGCCGACAAGCTCCACTGCTTCATCGACCGGCGTATCGCGCCGGGCTA
>Ga0315912_10006561_pt1 | contig 10392 bp, 12 predicted proteins | sample VfabasoilMG_FD_204469 | JGI IMG/M metagenome (GOLD analysis project Ga0315912, IMG submission 204469) | Garden soil microbial communities collected in Santa Monica, California, United States - V. faba soil | ecosystem: Environmental > Terrestrial > Soil > Garden | place: USA: California... | reverse complement strand
CACTGTCGTCCCGGACATCGCCGGCGCCGCTCTGTCGCCAGAGACGCTGAGGAAGATTGCCGCGGTCGATGTCTCCAAACTACCGAAGGCGCCGGGCGGCGCGCGCCTCGGCGCCTGCGTGGGCGGCGTCGGCAAGTTCATTGCGATCGGGCTCAACTATGCGGATCACGCCGCCGAAACGGGCGCGAAGATCCCTGCCGAACCCATCGTGTTCATGAAGGCCACGAGCTGCATCGTCGGCCCCAATGACACCGTGCTCAAGCCGCGCGGCTCGATCAAGATGGATTGGGAAGTGGAACTTGGCGTCGTCATTGGCAGCGTCACGCGATACGTGAGCGAGGCCGATGCACCGAAGCACATCGCGGGTTACTGCGTCATCAACGATCTGTCGGAGCGCCACTTCCAGCTCGAACGTGGCGGTCAGTGGGACAAGGGCAAGGGCTGCGACACGTTCGGCCCGCTGGGCCCTTGGCTCGTCACGTCCGATGAAGTCGGCGACCCTGCCAACTTGTCCATGTGGCTGGACGTCAACGGCATCCGCCGCCAGAACGGCTCGACGCGCACCATGATCTTCAAGCCCGCGTTCCTCGTGAGCTACCTGAGCCAGTTCATGAGCCTGCATCCGGGCGACGTCATCACCACGGGCACGCCTCCGGGTGTCGGCATGGGCATCAAGCCCGAACCGATTTTCCTGAACGTCGGCGACGTGATGGAGCTGGGGATCGAGAAGTTAGGCAATCAGCGGCAGGTCGTCGCCGCCGCGTAGGAAATGGGGTCAGACCCCATTTTCCAGGAAACGGGGTCTGACCCCATTTCCTAGGCGGTGAGGAGTTCGTCGACCTCGGAGATGCGTGCGATCGCGACGAGCGACGGCGGCAGATTCTCGAGCGACACGGCGTGTGATCGCCGACGCCCCCAGGCGAGCCAATCGAGCAGCACCGCCAGCCCCGCGCTATCCGCGCGAGTCACGCCCGCGCAGTCGATGACGATGCGATCCGCGCGCGAACCTTCGAGCACGAGGATGCCGAGCTGGCGCGCTTCCCGCGCACTCGCGAACGTAAGTTCACCCGTGACCGTGATGCGGCCCGGGGCCACCTCACTGATCCCGACGCGCACGATCTGCCTGCTCTCCCCTTGCATGGGTCCCCTTCGACGAATCAGGTGGTTTTGACCTTGGCGGACTTGGCCGTCTTCGCCTTGTCTTCGAGGCGCGCGATGACCGCATCCAGGCCCTTCTGCTGGACTTCGCTGCCGTAGTCCTCGCGATAACTCTTCACGTAGCTGATGCCGTCGATGACGACGTCCCACGCCTTCCACTGCCCGTTCACCTTGCGCAGGCTGTAGTTCACGCCGACCTTGGTGCCGTTGGAGCGCTTGATCTCGGTGCGCACGGTGGCGCGCTCATCGGTGGGCGCGACCTTGGTCGGCAGCACCTTCAGCCGGTCCGCCGTGAAATCGACCATGGCATCGCCATAGGTGTACAGCAGCGATTGGTAGAACGCGTCGACGAAGCGCTTGCGCTGATCGGGCGTGGCATTGCGCCAGTGCTGGCCGAGCACGAGCTGCGCGGCATACGGCGTGTCGAAGTTCGGCAGCAGCGTCTGTTCGACGAGCTGGTACAGGCCGGTGGGATCCTTGCGGAACTCGGCGCGACGCTTGTCGATGCCGGACAGGATGATGTTCGCGGAACTCTCGATGAGCTGCGAAGGACCGCTGGTGTCGACCTGCGCAGGCGCAGGCTTGCCATCGGTGGTCGCGGCGTTCTGCGCCTGAACGGCGCCGGCCGCTAACAAGCCAGCCATGAACCCAACCTGAACAAATCGCTTCAACGTCAGCATCATTTCTTCTCCTCTTCTGCCGGCGCGTCGCTGGTGTCCTTGTCAGAGCCCTTGCTTGCCATATTCGCGAAGAACTTGTTGACCAGACTCTCGAGCACGATGGCCGACTGTGTGAATTCGATTTGACCGTCCTGTTTCAGGAAGGTTTCCGAACCGCCCGGCCCGATGCCGATGTACTTGCCGCCGAGCAGCCCGGCCGTCTGGATGCTGGCGTCGCTGTCGTCGGGGATTTCCTTGTATTGGTCCTCGATGCGCAACACGACCGCCGCCTTGAAGTCCTTGGGATCGAATCTGATTGACTCCACGCGCCCGACGCGAACGCCTGCCATCGTGACGGGCGAGCCCGGCTTGAGGTCGCCGATGTTGTCGAACCGCGCGGTCACCGTGTATCCGCCTTCGTCGCCGCCGAATTTCAGCGACGTGCCCGGAAGCTGCGTGGTGAGGAAAGCCAGCGCCGCGAAGCCCAGGAGGACGAACAGGCCGGTGCCGATTTCGAGAGAACGTGAGTTTTTCATGACGGGGATCCGATCAGGACTTTGTTAGGAAGGCCGCGGTCAGCAGGTAGTTCAGCAGCAGCACCATCACCGACGAGGTGACCACGGTGCGCGTCGTGGCGAGGCCAACCCCTTCGGGCGTGGGCTCGCTGTGATAACCCTCGTACACGGCGATGAGGCTGCAGGCCACGCCGAACACCAGGCTCTTGACGATGCCTTCGGTGACGTCGCGCAGGTCGACCGCATTCTGCGTCTGCGACCAGAATGCGCCGGCGTCGACGCCCATCTGCTGCACGCCGATGAGCTGCGCGCCGAAGAGGCCGATGACGCTGAACGTGGCGGCGAGCAACGGCATGGCGATGATGCCGCCGAGGAATCGCGGCGCGATGACGTGACGCAGCGGATCGACCGCCATCATCTGCATCGCGGTGAGCTGGTCGGTGCTCTTCATGAGCCCGATCTCGGAAGTCAGCGACGTGCCCGCGCGGCCGGCGAACAGCAACGCCGTGAGCACGGGACCGAGCACTTTCAGCATGCCGAGTGCTGCGAGCACGCCCAGCGAATCTTCCGAACCGAAGCGCTGCAGCGTGTCGAAGCCGAGCAGGCCCAGCACCATCCCGACGAAGAGGCCGGACAACATGACGATGACCAGCGATCGCGCGCCGGCGTTGTAGATCTGCCGGACGATGAGGCCCGGCTTAGTGAATGAAGCAACGCTTCGCGCGCAGACCTGCACGAAGAACAGCGACATGCTGCCCACGCGGCGCAGCCACGCAATCGGCATGGAATCGACCTGCGCGCTCATGCCTCTTCCCCCAGCAGATCCCTCGCGAGATCCGGCGCCGGGTAATGGAACGGCACGGGACCATCCGCGAGACCTTCCATGAATTGGCGGACCTCGGCGAGATCGCTCTTGTGCAATTCCGCGGGCGTGCCCTTCGCCACGACGCGCCCGCCTGACAGCAGGAAGCTGTCATCGGCGATGCTCGAGAGTTCCTGCACGTCGTGCGAGACCACGATGCTGGTGATCCCCAGCGCATCGTTGAGTTGCTTGATGAGCCTGCAGATCACGCCCATCGAAATCGGATCGAGGCCGACGAACGGCTCGTCGTAGATCAGCAATTCGGGGTCCATGACGATGGCCCGTGCCAACGCGACCCGTCGCGCCATGCCACCCGAAAGTTCCGACGGCATGAGCCGCGCGGCGCCGCGCAGACCCACGGCCTGAAGCTTGGTCAGCACGAGCTGGCGGACCAGGGACTCGGGTAGTTTGGTGTGGGCGCGCAACGGGAAGGCGACGTTCTCGTAGACGTCTTCGTCGGTGAGCAACGCGCCGTTCTGGAACAACATGCCCATGCGGCGACGGAGCGCGAACAGTTCCGGGCTCGACATGCGCGACACTTCCTGGCCCCAGGCCTTGACGCTGCCGCGTTCGGCGGTCGATTGCCCCGTGATCAGACGCAGAAGGGTCGTCTTGCCGGTCCCCGAGGGGCCCATGAAGGCCGTGATTCGGCCCCGGCGCGCGGTGATGTCCAGGCCATCGAAAATCTTGCGGCCACCAATGGAGTAGTGGGCATCGCGGACCTCAATAACGGCATCGCCGGCAGGCGCCGGCGACGGGTTCGCATCCTTCGAGGGGAAATCGCTCAAGCGTGCACGTCGTCCGGGTGCTGGAAAGGCCGCGAAGGATAGCAAAAGCACCCTCTCCCGGGTTTCTGGCCGCTTGAATCCGTACTAAACTAGTCCCACTTAAAAACGGGCCCTGGACGGGGCCTGGAGAGCCCCATGCTTCGGATCGGCAAACTCACCGACTATGCGACGGTCATCCTGGCCACCCTGGCCGCCGACCGGTCGCGCCTGCAGAACGCCAGCAGCCTGGCCGAGCGCACGCACATTGCAGCGCCCACGGTCAGCAAGCTGCTAAAACAGCTGCACCGGGCCGGCCTGGTGAACTCCACTCGAGGCACGCACGGCGGCTACCAGCTGGCGCGCGATCCGGAAGACATCAGCGCCGCCACGATTCTCGACGCGCTCGAAGGACCCGTGGCGCTCACGGAATGTTCGTCGGCCACCGGCCATTGCGGCATCGAGCACACCTGCTCTGTCGGACGAACCTGGCAGCGATTGAACGTCGCCATCCGCCGCTCGCTCAACGAGATCTCGCTGGCGCAACTCGCCGGCATGGACAACCGCGCACCCAACATGCCCATCGAACGTGAACTCAAACAGCTGATCCGTCCGTCGAAGGTGCCGGCATGAGTTCGGAACCTATCGACGCGCTGCTGGGAAAGTCATACCGGCACGGGTTCGTCACCGACATCGACTCGGACACGCTGCCACCCGGCCTCGACGAAGACGTGGTGCGATTCATCTCGCGCAAGAAGAAAGAGCCCGAGTTCATGACGGAGTGGCGCCTCAAGGCGTATCGCCACTGGCTGACCATGCGCGAGCCGCACTGGGCCAAGCTGCGCGTGAACCCCATCGACTACCAGTCCATCTCCTACTTCTCGGCCCCGAAGCGGGACCCGAACGCGCCGAAGAGCCTCGAGGAAGTCGACCCGAAGCTGCTCGCCACGTACGAGAAGTTAGGCGTACCGCTGCATGAACGCGCGCGGCTCGCCGGCGTCGCAGTGGACGCCGTGTTCGACAGCGTGTCCGTGGCCACGACGTTCAAGGAACGCCTCGCCGAAGCCGGCGTCATTTTCTGTTCGTTCTCCGACGCCGTTCAGAATCATCCTGCGCTCATCGAGAAATACCTGGGCACGGTGGTGCCGCACACGGACAACTTCTTCGCCGGACTCAATTCTGCGGTGTTCTCCGACGGCTCGTTCGTCTACGTACCACCGGGCGTACGCTGTCCGATGGAACTGTCGACTTACTTCCGCATCAACGCGAAGAACACCGGCCAGTTCGAACGCACGCTGATCATCGCCGCGCCCGGCTCCCACGTGAGTTACCTCGAAGGCTGCACGGCGCCGATGCGCGACGAAAACCAGCTGCACGCGGCCGTCGTGGAGCTCGTCGCCGAGGACGATGCGGAAATCAAGTACTCCACGGTGCAGAACTGGTACCCGGGCGATGAGAACGGCGTCGGTGGCATCTACAACTTCGTCACCAAGCGTGGCGAATGCCGCGGCCGCAATTCCAAGATCGCATGGACGCAGGTCGAGACCGGCTCGGCCATCACCTGGAAGTATCCGTCGTGCGTGCTGCGCGGCGAGAACTCCGTGGGCGAGTTCTACTCGGTGGCCACGGCCAACAACTATCAGCAGGCCGACACCGGCACGAAGATGATTCACATCGGCGCCAACACGAAGAGCACGATCGTCTCGAAAGGCATCTCGGCCGGGCACGGGCAGAACAGCTACCGCGGCCTCGTGAAGATCCTTCCGTCCGCGCAAGGCGCGCGTAACTTCACGCAGTGCGACTCGCTGCTCATGGGCTCGAACTGTGGCGCCCACACCTTTCCTTACATCGAGACGCGCAACCCCAGCGCGACGGTGGAGCACGAGGCATCGACCTCGAAGATCAGCGAAGACCAGCTCTTCTACTGCCTGCAGCGCGGCATCGAAGAAGAAGACGCGGTCAACATGATCGTGAATGGTTTCTGCAAGAGCGTGTTGAAAGAACTACCGATGGAATTTGCCGTGGAGGCGCAGAACTTGTTAGCCGTGAGCCTGGAAGGAGCCGTGGGATGAGCGCGCTTCTCGAGATTTCAAATCTGTCCGCCAAGGTCGGCGGCAAGAACGTACTGCACGGACTGTCGCTGACGGTGAACGCGGGCGAAGTGCACGCGATCATGGGTCCCAATGGCTCGGGCAAGAGCACGCTCTCCTACGTGCTCGCGGGCCGTCCCGGCTACGAGATCACCGGCGGCAGCGTGAAGTTCCAGGGCCGCGACCTGCTTGCGATGGAACCGGAAGAACGCGCGCGCGCCGGCATGTTCCTGGGCTTCCAATACCCTGTCGAAATTCCCGGCGTCAACAACGTCTACCTGCTCAAGGCCGCGGTGAACGCGAAGCGCAAGGAATTGGGCCAGCCCGAAGTCGACGCCTATGAATTCCTGCAGCTTGTACGCGGCAAGATGAAGCTCATGCAGATGGACGAGAGCTTCCTTTCGCGCGGCGTCAACGAAGGATTCTCGGGCGGTGAAAAGAAGCGCAACGAGATCCTGCAGATGCTGGTGCTCGAACCCGCGCTCGCCGTGCTCGACGAAACCGACTCCGGCCTCGACATCGACGCACTGAAGGTCGTCGCGAAAGGCGTGAACTCCCTGCGCTCCGCGGATCGCGGCGTGCTGCTGATCACCCACTACCAGCGCCTGCTCGACCACATCGTGCCCGATCACGTGCACGTACTGGCGCGCGGCAGGATCGCGCGCTCGGGTGACAAGACCCTGGCGCATGAGCTCGAGAAGCGCGGCTACGACTGGGTGCTAGAAGTCGCATGATCGCGTTGCCGACCAACCGGGACGAGAACTGGCGGTACGCCAACCTGCGGCCGCTCGCCAAGGCGAATATGGACGCCGTGGAACCAGCCCCGTCGCCGGCCGCGTTCTCGCTTCCCGCGCCGCTGCCGGACTACGAACGCTGGGTGTTCGTCGATGGACGATTCGCGCCGCAGCTGTCGTCGCCCTCCCCCGATTCATGCGCAACACTGCTGGATGCGCGTGACGCGGGAGAAGAATTCTCTGCATTGCTCGATGCAGCCATTGCCAACGAAGGTCCGGACTTCGCGCTCGCGCGCGTCAACGGCGCGCGCGGCGAACAGGTGTTGCACATCGCGCCGCCCGACGACGCGAAAGCGAACATCGAGCTTACTTTCATGGCGAGCGCGTCCTCCTCCGTGGGCACTTCCTATCCTCGCGTCCAGGTGCACGCCGGTCGACGTGCGCACCTGCGCATCGTCGAGCGCCATGTGAGCGCCGGCAATGCCGACTCCGCAGTCAACGCCGCATTCGATCTCGCGCTGCGAGCCGATGCGACCATCGACCACTGCCGCCTGCAGAATCTGGCGGACGCAGCCAGCGGCTTCGACACGCTTATCGCGCACGTGGGAGAACGGGCGACGTATCGTCTTCGCACGATCACGCTGGGCGGCCTCACTTCGCGCTCCACGGTGATGGTGAAGCTCGCCGGCCGCGCGGCTCGCTGCGAACTGACCGCCGGAAGCATTGCCAACGGCCACCAGACCCACGACGTATTCGCCGAGATCGATCATTCCAACGCCGACACCGTAACGCGCGAGTTGTATCGCGGCATCGCCACTGACCGGGGCAAGCTCGGCTTCAACGGCAAGATGATCGTTCGAGAATCCGCGCCCGGCTCGGATTCGGACCAGTCGCTGAAAACCCTGCTCACCGGCTCCGGTGCGGAAGCGGCCGTGCGCCCGCAGCTGGAGATCTACACCGACAAGGTGCGCGCCAAACATGGCGCCACCACGGGCAAGCTCGACGACCAGATGTTGTTCTACCTGCTGTCCCGCGGCGTCGACCGGCGTACAGCACAGACGTTGCTGCAGTGGGCCTTTATCGAAGACGCGATCTCACGCATGGATTGCGCTCCCTTGCGCGCCGAGATCGAGCAGCTGGTCGCGGCCCAGCTCAACGAGGTGTCCGCACTCGAAGGATTGTTAGGCAAGCCATGAACGCGAATCCCGCTTACAACAGCTACGACGCCGAACGGGTATGGCGTGACTTCCCGATCCTGTCCCGCCAGGTGAACGGAAAGCCGCTCGCCTTCCTCGACAGCGCCGCATCCTCGCAGCGTCCGGCCAGCGTGATCGCCGCTGTCGACGAATATGAGAAGAAGCACCACGCCAACGTGCACCGCGGCGTGCACCAGCTGAGCCAGGAAGCCACGAAGATGTTCGAACACGCGCGCGAGCGCGTGCGTGAGTTCGTGAACGCGGCCTCGTCGCGCGAAGTCATTTTCACGCGCGGCACCACGGAGTCCATCAATCTCGTGGCGCAGTCCTACGCGCGCCCTCGCCTGCAGCGCGGCGACGAGATCCTGCTGACCGGCCTCGAACACCACGCCAACATCGTGCCCTGGCAGCTCGTGGCCGAGCAGACAGGCGCCGTCATCAAGGTGGTGCCCATCGATTACCTCGGCGAGGTCGACCTCACGAACTTCTCCCGCCTGATCAATGAACGCACGCGCATCGTCGCTTTCGCCCATGTTTCCAATGCGCTCGGCACTGTTCTGCCCGTGCGCGAGATCACGCAGCTGGCGCATGCACGCGGCGCCGTGGTGCTGGTCGATGGCGCCCAGGCCGTGCCACACCAGCGCGTGGACCTCCAGGCGCTCGGCTGTGATTTCTACGCGTTCTCCGCGCACAAGATGTACGGCCCGACGGGCATCGGCGCGCTGATCGGTCGTGAATCCCTGCTCGAGAGCATGCCGCCGTGGCAAGGGGGCGGCGACATGATCCTCACGGTGAGCTTCGAGAAGACCACATTCAATGTCCTGCCATTCAAGTTCGAGGCCGGCACGCCTAACATCTCGGGCGCGGTGGGCATGGCAGCCGCCATCGACTACATCGATTCATTGGGCATCGACGCAATCCACGAGCACGAACAGCGGCTGCTGAAGATCGCCACACGCAAGCTCGAAGCAGTGCCCGGACTCACCATCATCGGCAATTCGCCCGACAAGGCCGCGGTGATCTCGTTCACGGTGGAAGGCATCCATCCGCATGATCTCGGCACCATCCTCGACACCGAAGGCGTGGCCGTGCGCACGGGTCATCACTGCGCGATGCCGGTCATGGAGTTCTTCGGAGTTCCGGCCACGGCACGAGCGTCGTTCGCCTGTTACTCGCGCGAGTCCGACATCGACGCTCTGGTGGCTGCCCTCGGCAAGGCGCGCGAGGTATTTTCGTGATGGAGCGGGCCTGATGGACCTCAAGGATCTTTATCGCGACGTGATCCTCGATCACAACAAGTCGCCTCGCCTCTTCGGCAAACTCGAGCCCGCGGATTCCTCGGCCGACGGCCACAATCCGCTTTGCGGAGACAAGCTGCACGTCACCGTCCGGCTCGAGGGCGATCGAGTCAGCGACCTGCGCTTCGAGGGCAAGGGCTGCGCGATCTCCGTGGCGTCGGCTTCGCTCATGTGCGAAGCGGTCAAGGGAAAAAGCCGGCGCGAGATCACGCACCTCTTCAACGAGGTCCACGAAGTACTCACCAAACATGATGCGCCGGTGCCCGACGACCTCGGCAAGCTCGCAGCGCTGTCTGGCGTCCGCGAGTTTCCGGTGCGCGTGAAATGCGCCAGCCTCTGCTGGCACACCCTGAATGCCGCACTCGATCGAAGCCACGAGCCAGTGAAGACCGAATAGATCCCGATGAGAACGCACGACAACGAACCCTTTGTCCTTCGCCGCGACGTCAAAGCCGTCATGGTGCCGGCCGGCATCGACATCGAGCTCAAGTCCGGGCAGTCGGGTTTCATCACCCAGGCGCTCGGGGGCAGCTTCACGCTGTACATGGAAGGCAACCTGTTTCGCCTTGCGGGCGCCGACGCCGACGCCATCGGCAAGGAGGTCACGAAGCAACCCGAGCTTCCTCCGAATGCCACCGAAGACGACGTGCTCGCCGTCGCCTGGGAACAGTTACGGACGTGTTACGACCCCGAGATCCCGATCAACATCGTGGACCTTGGGCTCATATACGAGTGCACCGTGAGCGCGCAGCCTGACGGCGGACGCGTGATCAATGTAAGGCTTACCCTGACTGCACCCGGCTGCGGCATGGGCGACGTGCTGGTACAGGACATCAAACAAAAGCTGGAGGTCGTTCCGACGGTCACCGCGGCTAATGTCGAATTGGTCTTCGACCCCCCGTGGAACCAATCGATGATGTCCGAGGCCGCCCGCCTTCAAACGGGGATGTTCTAATAAGTCATGTCAGGCTGGACGGACATCGGCAGCCTGGCCGAACTCGAAGCCAGTTCACGAATCGAATCCGATGTGGACGGATACCGGGTTCGGGTGGCGCAGGTAAATGGGAAGCTGTACGCGTTCGAAGACCGCTGTACGCATGACGACTCCCCTTTTGA
>Ga0315912_10006560_pt1 | contig 10394 bp, 11 predicted proteins | sample VfabasoilMG_FD_204469 | JGI IMG/M metagenome (GOLD analysis project Ga0315912, IMG submission 204469) | Garden soil microbial communities collected in Santa Monica, California, United States - V. faba soil | ecosystem: Environmental > Terrestrial > Soil > Garden | place: USA: California... | reverse complement strand
GTGCCAACAAGAGCGGCCAACGCGAAGAATTGCCAGGCCGATGTCATGAAGTATCCGAGCAGGCTGATCCCGGCGTAGATCGCCAGCGCCAGGAAGACGCCTCGCTTGGCGCCAATGCGGCTGGCCAGGGCGCCGAACAGGAAGGAACAGGGCACGCCGACGAATTGCACGAGCACGAAGGCCGCGATCTGCGCGTTCTGATCGATGCCGACCTCGGCGCCGTAGATGGACGCCATCCGAATGATGGTCTGGATGCCGTCGTTGTAGAGGAGGAACGCGACGAGCATCAGGAAGGCCTGACGATACCCGCGCAGCTCGTGAAATCTCTCCCAGAGACGGACGAACGCGATACCGATCGAGCCAGCGCGCTGGCTCTCGCCCGGCTCGAGCCTGGGTGCCGGCTCGCGGACGCGAAAGAACAAGGGCAGCGAGAAGATCAGCCACCATATCGCGACGCTAATGAACGACAAGCGAATGGCGGCGACGGAATCCGCAAGCCCGAATCGAGTCGGGGCAAGAATCCACGCCAGGTTCACCACCAGGAGCACACCGCCTCCCAGGTAGCCGATCGCATACGCCGCGGTCGAGACACGATCCATTTCTTCCGGCGCGGCGATGTGAGGGAGCAGCGAGTCGTAGAACACGAAGCTCGCGGCGATGCCGATGTTGGCGATCATGAAGACGGCCGCCGCGTACATCCAGTCTCCGCGCGTGATAGTGGCCATCAGCAATGTCGCCACGATGCCGACAGACATCGATACGCCAAGGAGTGTCTTCTTCAATCCACGGAGGTCGGCGATCGCACCGAGCACCGGGCCGATGAGCGCAGTGATGGTGACGGCAATCGTCGTTGCCCACGCGAATCGTGCCGTCGCCTCAGTGGGGGAGAGACCGGCCGCCGCGTAGTCGCTGAAGAAGCGCGGAAACACCGCCGTGATGACGGTCGTCTGGAAAGCCGAGTTCGCCCAGTCGTACATCGCCCAGGCGCGAAGCTCGGGACGATGTAATCCGATGCGCGTGAGGAGTCCGGCACGTTCGCCGCTCAAAACGTTCTCCGCGCGATCCACTCGCGAAGCAGCGAGTCGACGACAACGTACTGCGTGCCTTCCTTGAGAACGAGATCCTGTTTGAGAAGGGCGGTCAGCGATGTTTGGATGCTCGACGGACCGCCGAGGCGATAGCGCGCGCGGACATCTGCCGAGAGGAGACCCTGGCCGTTCTGCAGGACCACGGCGCGAAACACCGCGCGCTGCGCCAGCGTGAGACGTTGCCAGACGGCTTCGAACAGCGTCTCCTGCTCGGCCAGCAACCTTGCCAGTGTTGTGTGCAGCGCGTCGAGCGTCGCTCTCTTCCCACTCACCGCACGCACATCGTCCCAGGTCTCGTGCGCGAGACGCTGCACGTCGTAGGGAAGGTTGCCGGCGAGGTCCACGATCGCGGCGCCAAGCCCCGCTTCCGCGCGGATTCCACTCTTACCGAATTTCGCTTCGATGAAACCCGCGAAGACGTCCGCGGGGATCTTCTGAAGACGCATCACCGGCCCGGCTTTGTAGAACGGCCGCTTGGGGCCGATCATCTTTTCCATCAGGCTCGGCTCGGAGCCCGCGAAGACATAGCCGACCTGACGCTGTTGCTGTGCCGCCGCTCGCAGCGCGTGCTCGACGCTGCCGCCATTGAAGGCATCGATCGCCTGGAACTCGTCGAGTGCAACGACGACCGATCGTTTCTGCTCCGCGGCGAGACGCCCGGGCAGCGTGAAGACTTCATTCGCCACGCGCGTGATGTCTCGGTCGTTCTTGACGAGCGGGAAGGACACGGAGAAGCGGCCGGGTCCGGCCGCTTCGGTGTCGTATCGCACTTCGGGACGCGTCGAGCTGATGACCTTCGTGAGCCAGCCGCGCGCGCGCTCCCAGCGCGTCTCGACCGCGGCGAGTGCCCGCGCGTACCCCTCGAGGAAGGACAGGTACGAGCTGTAGCTGCTGACGGTGACCTCGACCGTGAGGATGTTCCGCCTCGACAGGGCGTTCAATGCCTGACGGATGAGCGAAGACTTGCCGTATCGGCGCGGCGAGATGAGGAAGACCTTCTGCCCAGCCGCGAGGTCGCCGATCAGCCGGTCGAGCTCGGGCTCGCGGTCCACGAACGACTCGCCGGGGACCACTTCGCCGTAGACGAACGGGTTCTGCATGGCACTACGTAAAGTGACGTAACGGTTACGTCAGGTAACGTAACACACTACCGGTCGAGCGACAGCTGTCCCGTATAAATCGCCATGCCGACGACGGAGTCGATGCCGGCGGCGTCGAGTTGATCGATCTCGTCCCACGTGGTGATGCCACCGGCGGCAGTGACGCGTCGAGAGGTGGCGTCCCGCACGGCCATGATGGCCTGCATGTCGGTGCCACCCATCAGCCCCTCGGTGTCCACGTGCGTGTAGAGGAACTCCGAGCAGAACGGTTCGAGGGCCCGAACAGCGTCCACAGCGGTGAGCGGGAGGGCCGTCTTCCAGCCGTGTATGACGACACGGCCACCACGGCTGTCTACGGCCGCGATCACGCGTTCGACGCCGACTGCCTCGGCGAGTGACCGGGCAAAGGCTGCGTCTACGACGCCGTCGCGGAAGAGCGCGGAGCTGGCGATGACGGCATGTGCGCCGAGTGCGATGACCTCGCGCGCACGCTCGACACTGCGGATCCCGCCGCCGACGCGGCAGGGGAGCCGGCCACAGATCGACTGGACGAGTGCGCGGTTGTCGCCGCGGCCGCGAGCGGCGTCGAGATCGATCAGCTGCACGCGCGGAAACCGGGAGAACTTCACAATCCACGGCTCGGGATCCGGTGCCTCGATCGCCAGGCGCTCGCCCTGAACGAGCTGCACCACGTGCCCGTCCTGCAGGTCGATGGAGGGAATCAGCATGCGAATGGCTCTACAGAAGCTGTGCGACGGTTCGTTTACAAACGGACCGGGATTCCGTGCATGCGCAAGTGCCGCTTCAACTCGGTCACGCTCGATTCGGCGTAGTGAAAGATCGACGCCGCGAGCGCCGCATCGGCGTGGCCACGTGTGAACACATCGGCGAAGTGATCGACCGACCCGGCACCGCCGGACGCGATCACCGGAATGTCAACCGCGTCTGAAACGGCGGCGGTCATCTCGCAATCGAAGCCTGCCTTCGTTCCGTCGCGATCCATCGATGTGAGCAGGATTTCACCCGCGCCTCTGGATTCAGCCTCCCGGGCCCAGGCGACGGCGTCCCGCGCGGCATCCGTCGTCCCGCTGCGAACGTAGACAGCGAAGCCGTCGTCGCGCCGCTTCGCGTCGATTGCGACGATGACCGCCTGGCTGCCGTAGCGGCTGGCGAGCGTCGCAATGAGTTCCGGCTGACGGAGTGCCGCGGTGTTGAGGCTGACCTTGTCCGCCCCGGCATCGATGGCAGCGGCAGCGTCGTCTTCGGATCGAATCCCGCCACCGACCGTCAGCGGCAGGAAGATTTCGTGCGCGACGGCATTGATTGTCCGTGCGAGCGCCTGGCGGGTCTCGAGTGTCGCGGTGATGTCCAGCACGACGACTTCGTCGATGCCCTCGACGTTGTACCGCTTCGCGAGCTCCGCCGGATCGCCGGCGTGACGCAGTTGCTGGAACTTGACGCCCTTGACGACCTGTCCGTCGCGGACGTCCATGCAGGCGATGATGCGCTTGGTGAGCATCAGGCGCAGACCTCGAGGAAGTTGCGCAGGATCGCCAGGCCCGCGTCGCCGGATTTCTCCGGGTGGAACTGGACGCCGAAGATGTTGTCGCGTTCGACGACCGAGGAGAATGTGTTCGCGTGTGTCGTCGCTGCCACGCACTCGGGCGTGACGGGCGCCGCGAAGGAGTGAGTGAAGTACACCTGCGCACCCGACGTCAGTCCCTTGAGGAGCCTCGCCGTTCCGCGGAACTCGAGTGAATTCCACCCAACGTGCGGCACCTTCAATCGTTGCTCGGCATTGCCGTCGAGTCGCGCGATGCGCCCGGCAATCGCACCGAAGCCAATCGCATCGGGCGCTTCTTCGCTCCCCTCGAACAGCCACTGCATGCCGACGCAGATCCCGAACAGCGGCGTTCCTGCCGCGACCGCGTTGCCGATCGCGTCACGCCATGGCGCATCGAGTCGTGCTGTCGCGCCGAAGTTGCCGACGCCCGGGACGATGACACCGCGCGCGCGGGTGCACTCCTCCGGCGTGGACGGGACGACGAAGTCGGCTCCGAGCGAGGTCAACGCCTTGCGAACTGACGTGAGATTTCCTGCGCCGTAGTCCACGAGGGCAATCACAACAACCCCTTCGTGCTCGGCAGCATCTTCGCGAGGCGCGCGTCCTTCGCACAGGCCACGCGCAGCGCCCGCGCGAACGCTTTGAACACGGCTTCGATGTGGTGGTGACTCGAGCGCCCGTAGAGCACTTTCACATGCACGTTTGCGCGCGCTCCCGACGCGAAGCCGTCGAAGAAGTCGTGCACCAACTCCGTCTGGAGATCGCCAACCATCCGCACGCGTACTTTCAGGTCGACGACGGCATGGGGCCGGCCACTCAGATCGATCGCGGCAACGGCGAGCGTTTCATCCATCGGCATGACGAAGTAGCCTGCGCGGTTGATCCCTTTGCGATCGCCGAGTGCCTTGAGCACCGCCTCGCCGAGCACGATCCCCACGTCCTCGACGGTGTGGTGTTGGTCGACGTCGAGATCGCCGGTCGCCTTGAGCGTGAGGTCGAAGCCGCCATGCCTGGTGAACAGCTCGAGCATGTGGTCGAAGAAGCGAATGCCGGTCCGCACGTTGTAACGGCCCTGGCCGTCTACCGTCAGCGCGCCTGTGATCTGCGTCTCGGTGGTCTGGCGATCGAACTTCGCTACGCGGGCCTTGCTCATCGCGCGTCCCTCCCCGACATGACGGATTCCAGGCCTTCGATTGCCGCGTCCGTGTGACTCAGGAGACCAGCCGTCACACGAATGCATCCTGGCGTGGCTGGGTCCTTCGAGCGGTCCCGCACGTGAACGCCTTTGCGGCCGAGTGCCTCGACCACCTGGGTGACCTTGTCGCCGACGCGAACCATGACGAAGTTTGCCGTGCTCTCCCAGTGCTCGAGGCCGAGCCGTGTGCACGCGGCGTAGAGCCGCTCGCGCGACTCGGCGACCTGCGCGGCGTATTGCGGGAGGAACTCGTGATCCTCCAGCGCAGCCAAGGTGGCGGCCATCGCAACCGCGTTGATGTTGAAGGGAAGCGTCACGGCGCGCACGGGGTCGAGCGACTCCGGCTGTCCGATGACGACACCGACGCGCATGCCGGCAAGCCCGTACGCCTTGGAGAACGTGCGCCCAATGAGCACGTTCGGATAGTTACGCAGCTCCGGTATGAACGACGTGCCGCCGAACTCGATGTACGCCTCGTCGATGAAGACAACGGCACGAGGCGCGGCGTCCGCGATTTGGCGGAGATCTGCGATTGGGATCAGGCGGCCGGTGGGATTGCTCGGCGTGTTCAAAAAGATCATCCGCGTCCGTGGCCTGACGGCGGCGATGACGGCATCAGTCGGAAACACGAACCCGGGCCCCGGCGGTATTCGAACGGCAGTTGCACCGACAGCGGCCGTCGAATTCGGGTACGGATCGAAGGCGGGCAGCGGGATGATCGTTTCAGCGTCGTGAATGCGCGCACGCGAGATGTGGCCGACCGCGGCCATCAGGATGCCTTCGTCGAGGCCGTTCGTCAGCAGCACCCAGTCGGGATCGACGCCGAAGTGGCGCGCGCACGCGCGCACCAGCTCCGGGTACGACGGATAGGTCGACACATCGGTCGTCTGCATCTTCTTGATCGCGTCGAGGACGCGAGGTGAGCAGCCGCCGGTGTTCTCGTTCAGATGCAGCCGCAGCCCTTTGCCGGGGTCTGGATATCCCTGTAAGCGATTCATGATTTCGTAGGGCGGGTCCTGCTTTTCGGACCCGCCGAATCTCCAAGACGAACGACGATCGATTCTGCGTGGGCGTTGAGCCCCTCGGCTCGCGCGAGGTCGATCACGCTGCCGCCGATTCGTGACAGCCCCGCTCGCGTGACTCGCTGCACGGTGACCTGACGAACGAAGTCGGCTGCTGACAAACCGCCGCGCACACGTGCGGCGCCGGCTGTTGGCAGCACGTGGTTCGAGCCGATTGCGTAGTCGCCCGCCACCTGCGCGGTCCAACTGCCAATGAACAATGAGCCGACGCATTTGATCTGCGCCGCCGTCTTCTCGTCGTCAACCACCATGTGCTCGGGCGCGGCGGCGTTAGCGAGCTCAATCGCCTCGGCTTGCGACCTGGTGACGATGACCCCGCCGTGACGCTGCATGGAGAGACGCGCGGGGCCGTCGGCAGGCATCCGCGCCGCAACTTCCGCGGCGACCTGCGATGCGAGCTTTCGATTGGGAGTGATGAGCACCGCGCGCGCATCCGGATCGTGCTCTGCCTGCGCGATCAGGTCGGTTGCGATCCACGCAGGGTCGCCCTTCGACGACACCAGCAGGATTTCGCTCGGGCCGGCGTAGAAGTCGATCCCGCAGTCTGAGGCCACGAGCGCCTTCGCGGACGCAACCCAACGATTGCCGGGGCCGACGATCTTGTCCACGCGCGGCACAGACTCCGTTCCGTACGCGAGCGCGGCGATCGCGTGCGCGCCACCGAGCCTGAACAATCTGGAGACGCCCGCCTCGAGCGCAGCGGCCATGACGACAGGTTCGGGCCGCGGGCAAACAGCAACAACATCGCGCACGCCAGCTGCGACGGCGGGGATGGCGGTCATCAGCAGCGATGAGGGCAGCGGATACCGTCCGCCCGGAACGTAGCAGCCGACACGATCGAGCGGGATGACTCGTTGCTCAACGCTGACTCCAGCAGCGACACTGAGGCGCCACGATCGCGGCACCTGTTTCGTGGCAACCGCGCGAATGTTCTTTGCCGCGGCGCGAATTGCGGCGCGCACGGACTTCGGCACGCTCGCGGCGGCCTTCTGCATCTCACTCGCGGAGATCTCGATTGGCCCGTTCAGCCCGTCGAGAGACTTCGCGTAGCGGAGCAGAGCCCGATCGCCTTTGCGCCGTACGTCCGAGACGATCGTCTCAACGCGCCGATCTGTTGCCGCGTCGCGCGACCGCTCCGGCGAGAGCAGAGCCTCAACCGCACGCCGATTCGTAGATTCGACGATTGTCAGCACGGCCACCTACACAACAATCTTGTTCAACGGGTACTCGACGATGCCCTGGCCGCCTGCGGCCTTGAGCTTCGGAATCAGGTCGCGCACCGTGCGCTCCTCGATGATCGTGTTCACGGCAACCCACTCGTTATCGCTCAGCGAAGAGATCGTCGGCCGCTGCAAAGCGGGCAGGAGAGCGAGCACTCGATCAAGAGCAGCGCGCGGAACGTTGAGCATCAATCCCACGCGACCCTGCGCCTCGATGGCGGCGCGCAACAGCAGCGCGATGTTCTCGATCTTCGTGCGTTTCCACTCGTCTGCGAGCGCGAGGTCGTTGGCGATCAACTGGGTGTTGGACTCCATCACCGTGTCGAGGATGCGCAGTCGATTCGCGCGCAAGGTCGATCCCGTTTCCGTGGCCTCGACGATGGCGTCAGCGAGAACAGGAGGTTTCACTTCGGTTGCGCCCCAGGAGAACTCGACGTTCACGGGGACGTTGAGCTGATCGAAGTACGCCTTGGTCACGCGAACCAGCTCTGTGGCGATCGTGGCGTTGGCGAAGTCGGTCGGCGCCTTGAAGCGTGAGTCTTCAGGCGCGGCGAGGACCCACCGCACTTTGCCAAAGCTTTGTTTCGCGTAGACGAGATCGGCGACCGGCGTGAGCGAGTGCTTTGTCGCGCCCCCGAGCTTGTGCTCGGCGATCCAGTCCTGGCCGGTCAGGCCGGCATCGAGGACGCCGTCGCAGACGTAGCGCGCCATTTCCTGTGCGCGGATCAACATGCACTCGATCTCGGGATCGTCGATCGACGGAAAATACGATCGTGTGCTCACGTAGATGTTGAAGCCGGCGCGCGCGAAGAGCTGGATCGTCGCGTCCTGCAGGGAGCCCTTGGGAATACCCAGTTTGAGCTTCATGGGATCGTCACGCCCTCCACGCGTTGAAAGAAGCAGGTGCGCTCACCGGTGTGGCACACGTTGCCGTCGCCAAGGCGCTCGGCTTTCACGAGCACGGTGTCGTCGTCGCAGTCGATGAGCACGTCGCGAACCGCCAGGCGGTTGCCAGACGTTTCACCCTTGGTCCACAGCTTGTTGCGGGTTCGGCTGAAGAAGGTGACGTAGCCGGTCCTTCGTGTCACGTCCCAGGCTTCCTCGTTCATGAAGCCCACCATCAGCACTTCGCCGCTCCTGTGATCCTGCACGACCGCAGGAATCAGCCCGTCCAGTTTTGAATAGTCCATCGTCGTTTCATCCGTACAAAGCAAAACCCCGCTCGGTTGTCCGGCGGGGTTTGCGCAATCTCTCGAGTTCTGTCAGTCGAGGTCTAATCCGTCTGCGCGCACACACCCACCGGCCGGCCATGATGGCCGTGGTGATGATGATGCGCGTGGCGGAGACCGTTCAACATTGAGGTCTTCAAGCGTAGCTGATCGTCTGAGCCGGCCGCAAGTGGGGCGCCTCAGTCTGGCTCGCGCGCGATCATCACCTCTGTCGCCTTGATGACGGCGACGGCCGGGTGGCCGCGTTTGAGTTTGAGCGCCTCGACCCCATCGCGTGTGATGACAGCAGTCAGTTGCTGGTCGCCAATGCGCAGGCGCACCTGCGCCAGAAGGCCATCAACGCGAATTTCGTCCACGATTCCGCGCAGTTGATTGCGGCCGCTGAGAGCAACCAGGACGCCCGGCGACGGCGCCGATCGCTTGCTGGCGCGGGGAAGTTTGCCCTGCGAGGCGAGGAGCCGCTCGACCTCCGTCTCGGGCACGCGGTGATGGCCGCCCCCGGTCCGGACCGTGCGAATGGTGCCTCTGTAGATCCACTGCTTGAACGTGGAGTAACCCACGCCCATGCGTTCGGCGGCCTTCCTGACCGTGAGGAGTGAAGCCATACGAGTCGAATCATACTAAATGGGCTAGATGATTCGACTCGTATCGCAACGAATCGTTGCCGGCGTCTACTTCTTGGCGTGCTCGCTGATGTAGGTCTTCGCGAACGCGACGAGCTGCGGGTTCTGCAGACCGATGGCTTCCGCTTCGGTTTGCGCCCGATCCACAGCCCAACCGTCCTGCAGCACGCGCTTGATCATCCACACCGCTCCCACGCGATTGGCCGAGCCGCAGTGAATGAAAACGGGCTGGTTGCTCTTCTCGGCGACTGCGCCCAGGAAGTCGGAGACAACCTTGGGATCCGGCGCTGCCGCGTTGAACGGCAGATGGATGTACTTGAGGCCGGCAGTCTGAGCCGCAGCACGACTGGCATCGACGTCCGCCCCGGCTTCATTGGCCAGACGGAGGTTGATGACCGAGACGTAGCCTTCCTTCTTCAGGGCCGACATTGCGGTCGGATCCACGGCCCCGCCGCAGCCGATGGTCGCATCGACGCGGGAATAGTTGCGGACGCCTGGCATTTCAGACTTTTTGACCTGAGCCGATACCGACGCCGCCACGAGTGCGACTGCCGTGATGACAAGGAGTATTTGAACGCGCATGACCACCCCTCCAGAGCCGGAATCTTACCTCCGAATGGCACTCGATCGTTGACAGTGTCGTAGCCGCGAACGATACTAAAGGGTCGTTTGTGCGGCGATTTCCACGACTTGATGGGCCGCACAGCCGGAAAACCGGCTGATCCTTCTAAGTCGCGAAACAGCCCGCGACATCGCGGGCTTTTTTTTGGAGCTTTATGGACAAGTACATCTTCTCCTCGGAATCGGTTGGCGAGGGTCATCCGGACAAAGTCGCCGACACGATCTCCGACGCCGTGCTCGATGCATGCCTCGCGCAGGACAAGTTCAGCCGCGTCGCCTGCGAAACCTACGTGAAGTCGAACACCGTCATCGTCGGCGGTGAGATCACGACGAAGGCCAAACTCGACTTCGTCAAGATCGCACGCGAGAGCATCCGCGAGATCGGCTACGTCAACGACGATGACGTGTTCCACGCGGACAAGGTGTTCGTGAACGTGCTGGTGACGCAGCAGTCGCCCGACATCTCGCAGGGCGTTGATGCCAAGAAGGCGGTTGGTAAGAAGACTGCCAAGCAAGGCGCCGGCGACCAGGGACTGATGTTCGGTTACGCGAGCAACGAGACGCCCGAGCTGATGCCGGCGCCGATCATGTTCGCGCATCGCCTCGGCCGCGAGCTCACCAAGATCCGCAAGGCTGGTGGTGCTCAGTGGCTGCGTCCCGACGCGAAGTCGC
>Ga0315912_10006559_pt1 | contig 10395 bp, 9 predicted proteins | sample VfabasoilMG_FD_204469 | JGI IMG/M metagenome (GOLD analysis project Ga0315912, IMG submission 204469) | Garden soil microbial communities collected in Santa Monica, California, United States - V. faba soil | ecosystem: Environmental > Terrestrial > Soil > Garden | place: USA: California... | reverse complement strand
CATGCAGCTCCACGGTCACGGGCACCGCTGACGCCCCCAACGCGCGCGTCAGCGATTCGCGCGCATTGATCGCGATGCGCTCGAGGTCTCGCGCGCTCACCTTCGAATCACGTGGAACCGACACCACCACACCCGATGCGCTGACGGCGGGCGCCGGAGGCACGGGCTTCGGCGAAACCGACGAGCTCGCGAGATCGGTCAATTGGAGGTTCGGGTAGTACTGCGCGAGGATGGCCTCGAGCGACTCACCACGGCGCGCTCTGCGGCCGGCGCCAATCACGCACATGCCGACGCCATGGCCGTATCCACGACCGGTGAATCGAACGACGTTCCCCTGCCGCGTGAGCGTGAACGCCGTGCTGCGAATCCTCGTCGTTCCAAGCGCCTCACGAAATGCGGGGCCGGTGATCTCGTTGGGACGTAGCCCCAAGACGCGCAACCGCTCGACCCTGCCCGACTCATTGACACCGTCGATCTCGATCGAGCGCAGCGGCCCACCGCCGAACCCGGCGCGCGACAGCGCACCTCTCAACTCGTCAATTGTTTGATCCAGCGTCCACGCCACATCCTCTTCATGCACATCGTCGTTGCGAACAACCTGCATGTACGGAAAAGTGGCGCCGGGCCACACCTGCGCGGCACCTTCCGAACGGCCCCCACACGAGGCGGAGTAGAACACTTCGGCGGGAGCACCGTTCACGGTGAGCACGCGGTGAGCCGTGGCCAGGGCCGCGCGACGGGAGTTGTCGTTCGCCGCGCGAAGCACCTGGCAATGCACCGTGTCGCACAGGTCGAAGCCTTCGCGCCGGTGGCGGCCCATCTGCACGAGCGTGTAGGTTCGAATGGCGACGGCAAGCGCCTGGCGTGCGGCATCGGGCGCGTTGGGCTCGCCTTCACCGGCAAGCACGCGTGCGACGTAGACCTCGAGCGGAATTCGTGTGACACGCCCGCCGCCCGGTGAGCCGATGGCTACCGTGCGTCCGACGCTGGCGGCTTCGAGCTGTTCGTCAGTGACCTCAACCTGGGCAGCAACTGCGGCCGGCCTCGATACCTGAACGCACGCCGCAGCGACCGCGAACACCAGAAGGAGTCGAACACCCAATCAGAGTCTCCGCTGGCACCCGGGGCGACAGTTGCACTGGATCACTTTTTCGCCGTCCGTGAAGTAGTCGTAGGTCAGCTCTTCGCCCGCCTCGATGTTGCGGCCGGCACGAATCCAGATGTCCTTGCCAATAATCTGGCTGTAGCAGTTCGGCTTGCACGCGTGATTGATGAAGCGCGCGACGTTGCCGCCGACGGTTGCGTCACGAACCCAGCGCCGATTCACGGTGAAGCACCAGATCTCCCCTCGTTTGAGGTACTTCGTTTCGCGCTTGAAGCTCTCTTTGTGATCGATGAGCTCGCCGTCGTAGGTGACGATGCGGGTGTTCTTGTTGATTGGGGCGAGGGCGAAGACACCCCAACCGTGGAGCTTGGACTTGCGCCGCATGATGCGCGGCAGGTTCGGAAGAGAGACCATGTTCATGAAGAATAGACCATAATAGCGGCACACACATGAGCGCCACTTCTGTTGGAGCCCGCGAGCTGGTCCAGGCTTGGGGCCGCATTCTTTCTGGACACAGCCCCAACATTTCGATCGAGATCACCAAGGAGTGCCCGCTGCGATGTCCGGGTTGCTACGCCTATGGCGATGAGCACCTCGGTGGCGACGTCACACTCAGAGGGCTGTCCGATTACAAGGGTGATGAACTGGTCTCGCGATTCATGGCGCTCATCGACCGCTTTGGGCCGCTGCATGTCTCGATCGTGGGCGGCGAGCCGCTGGTCAGATACAAGGAGCTCAACCAAATTCTGCCGCAGCTGGCCGAACGAGGCATACACACGCAGCTCGTGACGAGCGCCGTGCGGCCGATCCCGGCGGAGTGGCGAGGCCTGAACAGGTTGCAACTTGTCGTCTCGATCGATGGCCTCCAGCCGGAGCACGATGTCCGGCGCACGCCTGCCACGTACGATCGCATCCTCAAGCACATCGAAGGACATCAGATCACGGTTCACTGCACGGTCACCCGGCAGCAGGTTCGTCGCGATGGTTATATCCAGGAGTTCCTGGACCACTGGCAGGCCAATCCGAACACCCGACTGATCTGGATCAGCCTCTACACACCGCAGGTTGGCGAGCTGTCCACCGAGCGCCTGACCAAGGCGGACCGCGAGAAGGTGATCTCAGACTTGTCCCGCATGCGGAAGAACTACTCGAAGCTGCAGATGCTGGACGGAATGCTCAAGGTCTACGCCAAGCCACCCGAATCGCCGGAGGAGTGCATCTTCGCGCAGACCACCGAGTGCTACTCTTCAGATCTCGAGCGCAGAATCACGCCGTGCCAGTTCGGTGGCAAGCCTGACTGCACCAACTGCGGATGCATCGCATCGGCAGGGCTTGAAGCGATCGGTCGCCATCGTCTCAAGGGCGGCATTCCGGTCGGCAAGATCTTTTACGCCTCGCTCGCAGTGGGACGCACGATCGCAAAGGTGCGCGGCGTGATGCAGCCGCCTCCCAATACACTGCCGCCAAGTCAGCAAGAGCAGGCGCAGTAAGCGCGCTCACGCGCGCTAACTCCCAAGAACTCCAACTCCCAATTCCCAAGCAGAGCGTCTTGGGAGTTGGTTAGTTCGGCGTTGGGAGTTGAGGACGTCTCTGCGGTTGGTAAGTTCTGCCGTAAAGCTCGACCCTTCGCAACCCCGCCACGAACTCCTTCAACCCACACGACTTCGCCCACGCACACTGCGCTCGACTCATGCGCAACGTTACGGGTACGTCCGTTGCACAAACAGGTGCTGAAGGAGGTGATGTTGATGAATGCCATGTTGAAGGTGCGAGCTCTTACTGTCGCGACAGCGATCGCAGGTGTCGCCTGCGCTACCAGCAGCACGCCACGTGCGAGCAGCCCGCCGGAGCGGACGTCTCAAGTCAGTTCAGAGGTGCCGAGCGGCCCGACAACTGTCAATCAATCCACACCGGGAACTCTTCCGGCAGGACAGGAGATTGACGTGCGGTTGCGGTCTACGTTGAGTTCCGAGACAGCTACCGTGGAGCAGCGCTTCGAAACGACAACTGTCGTCGATCTCGAGCAGAACGGTCGCGTGATCGTTCCAGCGGGCTCGGTGATTCAGGGTGTCGTGAGCGATGTGGACAAGGCGGGCCGCGTCGATCGTGATGGCGCGCTGACGCTGACGTTCGATCGTATGAACGTCAACGGACGCAATCGTGACATCCGTGGATCTGCCACGCAGATCTTCGAGAGCAAGGGGATTCGTGAAGAGGGCACTGTGGCTGCGGCCGGTGCCGGCGTCGGCGGCATCGTCGGCGGCATTATCGGTGGAGTGAAGGGCGCGATCCTCGGTGCAGTGATTGGCGCGGGCGGCGCGATTGCGGCGACCGATGGCAAGGACATCACGCTTCCTGCAGGCTCGATCGTGCGCGTTCGTCTGGACTCGCCCGTCAGAGTCGGCTAGTGACCAGTGAAGGATGGCGGGCCCTGTTTCAGGGGCTCGCCGCTCTTTGTATAAGCCCAACCGGGCCCAGTAAGAATTTCAAAAAAACAACATGTGGCTGGGCCAGATGCTGATCTTTTCGTGGCACGTCGCTTGAATTGTGGCCGGCTGGGCCTGAGGTGAAGGCCCGAGGAGGTACGCATGATGCGCACGCTACTCGTTCTGGGACTCATGGTGTTCTCCATCGGTGTGGCGGCGCAGCAGAAGGCTCCTGTCAATCCAGTCGCGCAGGAGATGGTGGACTACCACAAGCGCATCGACGCGTACATGAAGGTGCGCGACGAAGCCACTAAGAACCTGCCAGACCAGAAGGAAACTGGAGACCCGGCGAAGATCAGCGCTCGCGAAAAAGCGCTCGGTCAGGCGATCGCGAAAGCGCGAGTCGCTGCGAAGCCAGGCGATGTCTTCGGCGAGGAGATGTCGATCTACTTGAAGAAGGCGCTCGCCGAAGACTGGAAGTCGCGAAGCCCCGCCGATCGGAAGGCACTCTTCGAGGAGCTGCCAAAGGGACTGAAGCTCGGGGTCAATCAGACGTATCCAACGACGCTTCCGCTGGTCAGCGTACCCGCCAGGTTGCTGGCGAGGCTTCCCATGCTGCCCGAGACACTCGAGTACCGCCTCATCGATCGCTATTTCCTGCTTCGCGATCGCGACGCGAACTTGATCGTTGACGTGCTGACCGACGTGTACCCCACACGAGATAGGTGATTCCGATGCGAGCCGCTCATTTACTTCTCGCCTCAACGCTCTCGGTCGGTGCCCTGGCGTACGTTGCCGGCGCTCCTGCGCCACCCGTCGCAGCCGCCAGCCAGGTCACGACGCCGCGAGAGAAAGACTCGGTTCGCTTCGCGATCATCGGTGACACAGGCACCGGGACGTCATCGCAATACCAGGTCGGTGAACAACTGACGATGGCGCGGCAGATGTTTCCGTTCGAGTTCGTGATCATGCTCGGCGACAACATCTACGGAAGCGAACGGCCACAGGACTTCGTGACGAAATTCGAAAAGCCGTACAAAGCGCTGCTCGACGCAAAGGTGCCCTTCTACGCGGCCCTCGGGAATCACGACGACCCGACGCAGCGCTATTACAAGCCCTTCAACATGAACGGGGAGCGGTACTACACCTTCTCGAAAGGAGCCGCGCGCTTCTTCGTGCTCGACAGCAACTACATGGACCAGGCGCAGCTGAAGTGGCTCGAGGAACAACTGTCACGGGCAACCGATCGCTGGAAGATCGCCTACTTCCACCATCCGCTCTACTCCTCTGGCGAGAAGCACGGATCGGAGATCGACCTGCGCACGCAAGTAGAACCGCTGTTCATGAAGTACGGCGTGGACGTCGTGTTCGCCGGCCACGAGCACTTCTACGAGCGCATCAAGCCGCAGAACGGGATCTACTACTTCATCGAAGGCGGATCGGCAAAGCTGCGCAAGGGCGACATCAGGAAGGGCGCGCTGACCGCAGCCGGTTTCGACACCGACTTCACTTTCATGCTCGCGGAGCTTGGCAAGGACGCGATGCAGTTCCAGGTGCTGTCGCGAAATGGCAAACCGATCGACTCCGGTTCGCTGCCTCTTGCAGAGGAACCGAAGAAGGCCGCAGAGACGAAGCCGTCCTCTCGCTGACGGAGGTCTGTATGAACCGCTCAATCCGCGCCTTCGCTTGCCTTGTCACAGTCGCGTGTCTGTCGACTGCATGCGCGCGTCCCGTGCTCGGTGGCGATGCGCAGGTCAAGCAACCAACGGCACAGACGTCCACCGTCGAGTTGTGGAGTGATCCGACAGACCTCGCACAACGGGATCTGCTCTGGGGTGGCAGCCGGCGCGCCGATGCGCCATCGACCGATGACGTCTACACCGTGCTCAAAGTAGACACGACGGGATTCAGCGACGGCTTCGACGTCAAAGGTCCTGACGGCCGCGAGTGGGACATCAAAGTCGGCGACGAAGTGCAGACCGAGATCGTCCTGTCTCGCATCTTCTGGGCACTGGGCTATTACCAGCCGCAGACCTTCTACGTCACCGGTTGGCAACTCACGGGCAATTGGGACAAAGAAGGCGAACCGGCGAGATTCCGTCTGCAGTCCGACCATGAATCAGACGGCGAATGGGCCTGGCTGGAGAATCCTTTCGCCGGGACGCGGCCGCTTCAGGGTCTCGCTGCCATCAGCCTCATCCTGAACAACTGGGACTTCAAGACGAGCAACAACCGCGTCTATCGCCTGCGCGATGACAAAGCCGAACCGGCAAAGCGCTACGTCGTGCAGGACCTCGGCGCCTCGCTGGGAGAGCCACGCGGGCTGCCCTACGTGAGGGGGACGCGCAACAGGATCGATGACTTCGAAAGCCATCAGCTGATTCGCAAGGTGGACGGATCGAAGGTGCAGCTTGACTACCGCGGCCCGCACACTGACGTCCTCAAACGCCTCTCACCAGCCGACATCGTCTGGGGTAGCGAGTTGCTGAATCGCTTGAGTGACGCGCAACTGGACGATGCCTTCAGGGCGGCAGACTACCCGCCTGAGATCCGTCAGCGATACATCGCGAAGATCCGCAGCAAGATTCGCGAGGGGCTTGCGCTTCGAGTAACAAGCCCCGACGTGGCCGCGGTGGGCCAGCAATGATTCGCGCACTCGCGGTTGTCGTGCTCCTGCTGTGGGGCAGCGGCATCGTCGGCGCGCAGCAGCCAGTTCCCCCGAGGGCTGAACAGGCCGCGCGGTCGAACGAAGGCCTACCCGCAGAGTCGATGGATATCGTCGGCGAGCTGCGCACGGGGCTCACACAAGCGTCTATCCGTCTGCCGCTGGCGACCCTCTTTGGCGCAGCGCTCGCTCTGCGACCCCGTCGTGCTGGTTCGCCACCGCGCGATCCGGCTGTGATCGAGACGCAAATCGTTCTCGCGATCGTCGGGGCCCTCGTCATGCTGATCGTCGGCGCCAGCCTGGCACGCGCGTTCGGTATTGCTGGTGCGGCCAACCTCATTCGCTACCGCGCCAAGATCGAGGACCCGAAGGACGCCGTCGTGATGCTCTCGACGCTCGCCGTCGGCCTGGCATCGGGCGTCGGCCTCTTCGGTATCGCCGCCGTGTCGACTGTCTTTCTTGTCGTGACCCTCTGGTTCATCGAGGGGTTCGAGACGCGCGTGCGCACATTCCTGCTCACCGCGAAGCTCGGCCCCAAGACACCGACGCGCCGGGCATCAGTGGAGCGCCTGCTCAAGAGAGCCAACACGCGGTTCGAGCTTCGCACGACGGCCGACGAAGAACTGACCTATCTCGTGAACGCCGGCGAATCGTTCCAGACGGAGCCGCTCTCGGCGTCGCTCAGTGCGCTCGCGCCCGATGGCAAGGCGCAAATCGAGTGGAAGGAAGAGAACAAAGCCAAGCCACTGGCGGAGAAAGAGGAAAGCGAGTGAATCTCATCATCCAACCCGAAGCGGGGCTCGCGCCGGTCGTGCGCGCCATCCAGAAGGCGAAGCGCACGGTGGAGATCGCAATCTTCCGCCTCGATCAGGAAGAGATCGAGAACGCGCTCGGCGCCGCGGTGCAACGTGGTGTCAAGGTTCGCGTCCTCGTCGCGCACACAAACCGTGGCGGCGAGGCCAGGCTGCGCAAGCTGGAACAGCGCCTCCTCGAAGCGGGCGCGACGGTGGCGCGTACTGGAGACGACTTCCCGCGCTACCACTACAAGTTCATGGTCGCCGACGACACGTTGCACCTGTTCGGGTTCAACTTCACGAAGGTCGATGCGCTCAAGAGCCGCAGCTTCGGTGTGTCAACGAAGGACGCAAGCGCGGTCCGCGAAGCACGCGCGCTATTCGAGGCCGACAGCAGCCGGCAACCGTACGTGCCCAAGCGCACGCACCTGGTGGTCAGCCCGGAGAACGCGCGCGAGACGCTTGCCGCGTTCGTCAAGGGTGCGAAACGCCAACTCCTGATCTACGACGTGAACCTGCAGGACCCGGTGTTCATCAAGATGCTCGAGTCGCGAGCGGCTGCGGGCGTAGATGTGCGCGTGATCGGCAAGTGCAAGGGCGCGAAGAAGATCGACGTGCGCCCACTGAAGTCGATGCGGCTGCACGTGCGCGCCCTCGTGCGCGATGGCGTGCGCGCGTTCGTTGGAAGTCAGAGCTTGCGGCGGATCGAGCTCGACAAACGTCGAGAGGTCGGCGTCCTGATCACAAACGCCACCGTCACGAAGCAGATTCGGAACACCTTCGAAGCCGACTGGGCGGAAGCAGACTCGTCCGCCGACAAGTCAGCGGGTGCCGGTCGAGTCGTTGAGTTCGCGGCGCGGGAACTGGCCTGAATCGACAAGCTGGCCAAGCCGCGAGATCGTCTCGAAGAACAGGTGATCGCCAACGATCTCGACGAGCGTGAAGGATCGATCCGTATCGAATCCCTTCTCGGTCATCGCAGAGTTGTCGCGGATGTTCCCGCGGCGCAGCTTCGCGGCCCCACCCTGGATCATGTAGACGATGCCCTTCTGTGGCTTCAGCCGCTCGTAGAAGTGCTCGTGACCGGAAAACACCACGTCCACGCCGCTCTCGAGAAACAGCGGCTCCACCACGCGCTGCAGATCGAGCTCTGATCCATGCCGCTCGCCTGACGAGTAGATCGGATGGTGGAAGTACGGGATCTTCCACTTCGCGTCCGATCGTTTGAGCTCGTCCCGCAGCCAGGTGATCTGAGGCGGCGCCATGTAGGTGCTGTCGAGCGCAAAGAACTCAACATCCTTCTTGCGGAAGTTGTAGTAGCGCTTCCCGTCCATGTTGAACTTCTGGTAGAAGCGCTGCGACGGATCGTCGTGATTGCCGAGCGACGCATAGAACTTCACGCCGTCGTCGAGCAGCGTCTTGTACGGCTTCTCGAACTTGTTGATGTAGTCGATCGGCCGCTCGCTGCCGTAGAGGTTGTCGCCCAGCATGATGGCGAACTCGAACGGGAAGCGCGTCCGCGCCTCGATGATCTTCGCCGCCACGTCGTACTGATAGCGATCGCCCGTTCCGCTGTCGCCGATCACGAGGAACTTCACCGAATCGGAGTCGTTGGGCAGCGTGGACTTGAGGGGTGCCGCCGCCTGAACCTGCGGCGCGGCCGCGCGGGGCGCCTGCGCGCGCGCATCGATACGCGACGACGGCGTCGCGCAGACGACGAAGAACGTCAGGATCGCGGTGAGCAGTAGTCGGGGCACGAGAGTCTCCTCAATCCGGCGCAGCACGGGCTTGGAACCATCCTACGTCGATCGAACTCCGGGGCGAAGCACTTATCCCCTCAGGCGGCGGGCGGCGATTGCGACGGCTGCCACGGTCCTGTCGTCGCCCAGATCTCGGACGCGCGCTTCAACGCACCTTCGACATGCGGAAGGATGTTCTCGGCCCCGACGTGCCGATGGAACTCAGCCTGGTTCATCAGCCCCGCTGGCTGTGGAAGCGCGCCGCAGAGCAGCAACGTCCGGCCACTGGCGCGCAGCGTGTCGGCGAAATCCTGAATCGCGCGCAGGCCGGTTCCGTCCAGAGCGGTCATGTTTCGAAGGCGTAAGACCACGATCGGCGCGAAGTCGGTGATGTGCTCTGCCTGTGCCGTGAGCTTGTCCGTAGCACCAAAGAGAAATGGACCGTGGATACGGAGAATGGTCACGTATCCGGGAATCTCCTTATCCTGCAGGATGTGCTCGCGTCCTCTCTTCACGTAGTCCTGCGTGACGCGTGAGACGGTCGTGGTTGCCGTGACGCGGCGAATGAACATCAATGCGGCGATGATCATGCCGGCCTCGACGGCCACCGTGAGATCCGCGAGCACTGTGAGCGCGAACGTCCACACCCACACGATGCGATCCGTCCAACCGTGTTTCCACAGCTCCGGGATCTCCCTCCACTCCCCCATGTTGTAGGCGACGACAAGCAGAATCGATCCGAGAACGGCCATCGGCACGAGCGCGGCCAGCTTCGCTGCGAACAACAGGATCAGGAGAAGGGTGCCGGCGTGAATCATTCCGGCGATCGGTGTGCGGCCACCGGAGCGCACGTTGGTCGCCGTCCGTGCAATCGCGCCCGTCGCAGGCAACCCTCCCACCATCGGCGACACGATGTTGGCGATCCCCTGCGCGAAGAGCTCCACGTTGGAGTTGTGACGACGGCCGCTCATCCTGTCTGCCACCACGGCCGACAACAGCGACTCGATGGCGCCCAGCATCGCAACCGTCAGCGTTGGCGACAGCAGCGACAGGATCAGATCCGGGCGAAATCGCGGAATGTGCAGTTCGGGCAAACCGGATGGGATGCCACCGAACCGCGAGCCAATCGTCTCGAGCGGCAACTGTCCAACAGCCACAACGACCGTTCCTGCGACGAGGGCAACGATGTAGCCGGGCACACGCGGAACGAGCCGGTTCCAGACGACGATGAGCACGAGGACGCCAATGCCGATAGCCGTCGTCGGAATCGAGGCGCTTCCGAGGTGCGTGAGCAGAACGTTGAGCCGGCCGAGGAAGTCGCCAGGCACGGGCACATCGAGGCTGATGCCGAGCACGTCGCGCAATTGCGTGCTGGCGATCACGAGCGCGATGCCGTTGGTGAAACCGATGACGACCGGGCGCGGGATGAAGCGGACGGCAGTTCCAGTGCCCGTCAGGCCCATCACGACGAGGACGACACCAGCCATCATCGTGCACATGAACAGGCCATCAAGGCCGTGCTCGGCGATGATGCCGGATACCACCACGACGAACGCGCCCGTCGGTCCGCCGATCTGCACGTACGAGCCGCCGAATGCGGAGATCACGAAGCCGGTGACGATCGCGCAGTAGATGCCAGCCTGCGGCGTCATGCCGGAGGAGATCG